>CEPQ01054206.1_pt1 | contig 17562 bp, 9 predicted proteins | sample 530411 | NCBI WGS metagenome assembly CEPQ01 (sample SAMEA2620039, study PRJEB7988) | marine metagenome | isolation source: saline water (ENVO:00002010), including
GGCAATTGGCAGGGTACCCGCCACAATGTGTAAGTTACGTACCACGGCCTGATCGGCCAGAAATTGCTGGATCGGACCATTGCCGATAGGCTCTGCAATCGCCAGCTTGTCGGTGTCTTTGTGGCCCATCAAGCAAAAATATTCAGGCAGCAACACCATGCGTGCGCCTTGCTTTGCAGCATGCCCGATCAAACGCTGTGCGATGTCCAGATTCCGTTCAAGGTCAGGGGTGGCAATCATTTGCAGGCTTGCAACGGTCATGGACTTGCTCATGCTAATTCCTTGTGTTGGTGTCGTTGGTGGGCGGGGTGACCGGATCGCCCCTGCGCACACGCTCAATAACCGGGGCCACCCACGGGCCGCTCACCTTGTACTGAAAAGAGAAGATTTTCGAAAGCGGATCTTTCAGCACAAAATCGGCAATCAATGATGCAATACCCACCGCCGGGTTGGCTGCAATCACAGAGTAGATCAGTGAACCGCCGGCGGGGTTCAGGTCTGGCAACACAACCACATTCAAGTTTTGCGTTTCGCTTTCCAGGTCCAGTTTTCCGTCCATCAACACGGTGGCGCTAGGTCCGGTCATTTTGAAGTTCTGGGTGCTGGCAATGCCCTCTTTCATGGCCACATCGGCCTCCATGGTGTCGTAGGCAAAGCCCTCGGAAAACACATCCTTGAAATCGAGCGTGAATCGACGCGGAATACTTTGCAAGGAAAGTACGCCCAGCAATTTGGCCACGCCAGGGTCTGCTTTCAAAAACTGCCCCTTGCTGCTTTTCAGCTTGAATTGCCCGCTCAAGCTGCCATAGTCAATGTTCGTGGGGGCATCATTCCAGCGCAACCGCCCAAGCAGCGTACCCTCGCCACCTTGAAACACCCCGGCCATGCCAAGTCGGGTTAACAAGCCTCCCGCATTTTTCACGGTTTGGTCCACTTCAATGTCGGTGCGCTGATTTTTCAGGTTTTCACCGTACTGCCAAACTCCTTTGGCCCGGGTAATCGATTCCGGGTTTTCAATGCGGAGTTCTTCCAGTTTCCATTCTTTCGGGCGTTGACCCAGAGCGGCGCGCGCCTGTTCTTCACGGGTTTGGTTCACCGCGATTAATTTCAGGCTGCCCAGAGTTAAATCATTCAAGGTGAAATTGTCCACCTGCACATCCAACGCTGGAATGCTGGAGGCGGGCTCCTCCACCAAATCACGTAGGTCACTGTCGAGCGTTTTGGGAATGACCAGCGTTTTAAAACGCGCCAACACAGCACCATCAGGCCTTTGTTTGTCAGAAATCCAGGACAGATAACCATCAACCCCCTTGGCTTTCACATCAAACTGCCATCGTTTTTCGACCGTGCGGGCCGCTACCGACACGCCTTCAAATGATTTGCTGCCCACATTCAGGCGTTCGGTGCGGATACCCACCTTTAACTTGATGTCGGTGTCAGCGGTGGGGTCACCCATCAACTCGCCCATCAAGCCCTTGTTGCCCGGGGCCGAGGTGATGTCATTGAAAATAGAGCGCCAAGTGTCCAAATCAATCGCGGGCACCCGAATGTCGCCTTGTATTCCTGCTGTGGGGGCCGCCAGGGGCGCACCGATGGCGAACTGCATGGAATCAATACCCGCTTGACCCGCCTGTTCCAGAACAATCGCACGAAGTTGTGCCAGCGGTTTCGCATCGGGGCCCAAATCCACTTGCCAACGTTCACCCTGGGCTGTGGCGTTTTGGTTCAACTTGAAGGGCAATCTGGCATCTGCTTTTTTGGCGAAAGGCGCAGGCAATTTCACCTCCAAGCCCTGCAACTGACTGTTCACATCCACCGCCACGCCATTCTCACGAGTGGCCACGAGCACCGAATACGGCGTGCTGCCAGCCAGGTAAGGCTCACTCAGGGGGTTCAAATACTGGGCCAAGCCTTTGGCACGCGCAGTGCCATTGGCCCGAATTTCCATACGCCCATTGGCATCTGTGATGCCTTTCACCACCACAGGCCCACCCAGGGCCTGGCCTTGAAGCTGGTCAATAAACAAACCTTTGTTGGAAAACTGGATGACGCCATCCACATTGCTGACCACCGGCATGCCCCTCACCACTCGGATGGAATTGCCTTTCAATTTCAGGTCGCCCTTGACCTGTGTTTTTTCAGGATCAGCAATCGGAATATTCAAACGCAAATCGAGGTTGGCATTGCCTTCCACCTGTGCATTAACAAGTGCCTCGTTCAATATTTCCCGCACCGGGCTTTGATTCACAAAGGCCACCATTTTGCCCAAATCGCCTTGGCCTTGCCCTTTAATTTCAAGCAGTGGTTCCCAAGCGTCCAGGTTGTCAATGGTCGCTTGCACGCCTTTCAGGCCTACCCCGGAAGTTTCAGCTTGCTCCGCTTCAATCAACATGCGTTTGCCAATAAACAAGGCCTTGCCATTCACTTTCTGAATGCCGGGCCAGCCGGGGGCATAAGTCAGTTCACCGTTTTCAAAAGGCACATCGATTCTAAACACACCTGGGTGTTTGGGATCCGCAAAGGGAAAGTCGCTCAAGCGGCCAGACAATTCAAACTGACCGTTTTTTGCCATGCCCGCTTTCAGATTCTCTGTCAGCCATTCACGCGCACTGGCCCCAACCACCAGTGGCAAGTAATTGGCTACACGCGCAAGATTGGCCGATGGCAAGGTGCCCCGGATGTCGATGACATCCGATTCATCCCGGCGAAACTGGTAACTGCCCGCAACCTGGGCCTGAAGGTCTGTGTTGCCGACCTTCAGTTGCTCCACAGAAAATTCCGCTGGCTGATTGGCCGTGAAAACATCTCGCCAACCGCCTCGGCCTTCGATGGAATCAAAGGCCAGGGTTTCAGCTGCAAATATTTCTGGCAGGGAAATTTCAGAATTGCGGCCAACCAAGGTCCATTCGCCTTTGGAATCGCTGCCTTTGAATGTGCCACTGAGGTTCTTGAACCCGGTAATTCGTCCGTTTGATTTTGGCGACGGGTCGCGATACAACACGGTGAGCTTGCTGAAATCAACATCGGATTTGAACGAGACTGATTCCTCAAAGGGCTTGTTACCAGAAGTCCGCCAATCCAGCGCCACACGGTTGATTCGCCCGGCCACTTCGAAAGACTTCAAGGCTTCAAGCCGCTGAAGCTGCCCCAAATGTGGACCCAACTCGAGCACAATTGCCTGGGCCTGAGCCGCGTCCAATTGCTGAATCTGCACACCCCAATCCACCCCCTCTGCACCTGCTTCTTTCTTTAGGGACAAATCGGTCGGGCCAAACTGTTTTTGCCCGGCAATCTGGCCTTTCAGTTGACGGATCGAAATGGCATTCGGCTCAAACAAAGCGTGCTGACCTTGCACCTCGATCAAGGCACTGGTGTTGGTCATGTCAAAAGGGGTGGCCTCAACCTCTGGGTTGGAAAAACGCAACTTTCCAATTCGGGCATCCAGCAAGGAACGCTGCACCAAACCGTCTTCAAAATCGATCCACAGTTTTCCCTGTGGCTGGGTTAAATCCACATCCAGACCGAAAGTTTTGAACACCGACTCAAGCGGCTCCGTTTGATCCACCAAAGCACTGAGATAAAAACTGCCTTTCCATTTGGACACATCGCCCAACTTGCGCTCCAGCAACGGTGTTTTGAAGTTCAAGCGCGCGTTCACAGGCGTTTGAGCCAGCACCGGCAATTTGAAAGTCAGGCCGGCCTCGTGACGGCTGAGGCCATTTTCCAGCAACAGTTCAGCCTCGATGGCTTGAGCGCCGGGGAATTGCCCCATGGCATCCTGCCAGTTCAATACGCCGTTTCTCAGCAACACACGTTGCTGGGCCAACAACCAGTCCAGCCCGGGGTTGCCCTGGCTGCCATCATCGACCAAGGGTATGCCGGCCACTTCGATTACACCCTGTGAATTGCGCACCACACTGAGCGCTGGCGATTGCACTTCCAGGTTTTTCAGGCGTGGATTGAAGGCAAGAATGCTGGGCAAAGACCAGGTTAAGTGAACCCGATCCGCGGTGAAGCCCGGCTCACCATTGGCTTGGGGCAAGCGAATGTTTTGCACCACCAGCAAGGGACCAAAACCGCGCCAGCTGGCCTGAATCTCGCCAATTTCAAGTGCAGTGCCTGTTTGTGTTTGCAAGTACTGCTGAATTTCGGGGCGGTAGCGGTCAATTTCAGGCAAGACCAACCACTTGATGGCCAACAGGGCCATGCACAGGGGGGTATACACCGCAATCAGCACCCAAAACAGCACAGCCCCTGCACGCCGAAGCGCGGGGTTGCCCTTGACTTGTTGCACCAGTGCCTGGTTTGTTCCTTCCTGCAAGAAATACCGCCCGAATAATCGTCAACACCTGTAGTACGCTATTGTAGAACCAAGCTCCCCTTTATTACGACACGCATGAACGACCCACTGGATTTCTATCATCAGGTTTGGCCCAACCACTCCGACTATGCAAAACGCTGGCTTCACCGTTTTCCACAATGGGACAGCACCGAGCACGATGAAGACCACCTTTTGAACTGTATTGAAACCTGGCTGGAGAAAGCGCGCGAGTTAAACGACGAAAAAGCCCTGATGGCAGAACTTCGCCTGGTTCGGCAACGCAGCATGATTGAAATCATGCGCCGCGACCTGCAAGGCAAGGTGGACCTGTTCGAAGTGACAGAGGCCTTGTCCTTTCTGGCCGATGCCGCCGTACAAATTGCACTGAAATTCAGCCACAAAATGCAGGCAGAGCGTTTCGGCGAGCCCGCCGATGGTGATTGCATGATGGTGGTTGGCATGGGCAAGCTGGGCGGTCTTGAATTGAATGCATCCAGCGACATCGACCTGATTTTTTTGTACAACCAGGATGGAGAAACCCTCGGAGGCCCCACGGGTAAAACCCAATCCCATGCAGAATTTTTCACGCAGGTGGGCAAACGGGTCATCAAGATTATTTCGGAAGTGACTGACGAAGGTTTTGTATTCCGGGTCGACATGCGCCTTCGTCCAAATGGCGATTCTGGCCCACTGGTGGTGAGCCTGGATATGCTGGAAGAATACTTTGTGGTGCAGGGCCGCGAATGGGAGCGCTACGCCTGGATCAAGGCCCGCGTGGTGAATTGGGCAGTGGACCCGGCTCAAGATGCCGCTTTTCAACAAAGCCTGGACAACCTGAACAACATTGTCCGCCCCTTTGTATTTCGCAAATACCTGGACTTCGGGTCCATTCGCGCCTTGCGAGCACTGCATGTGCAAATTCGCAATGAGGTGAACAAGCGGGAAAGCCAGCACCCAGGCTCGGTGCATGTCAAACTGGGGCGCGGTGGCATTCGTGAAATTGAATTCACGGCACAGGCTTTTCAGCTGATTCGTGGCGGGCGCGAACCCAAGCTGCAATTGCGGCGTACGGTCGATGTGCTGGAAGTGTGCGTGGAATTGGGGCTGATCACCAAAGACGACCACGACAAAATGGTGGCGGCGTATCGCTTTCTGCGCAACCTTGAACACCGTCTGCAATACGTGGACGATGCCCAAACCCACCGCCTTCCTGCCAGCCCGACCGAGGTACTGCGCATTGCACGATCCATGGGGTTTCAAGACCCGGGCAACTTCATGAAGGCCTTGAACCGCCACATGGATTACGTGGCCAGCCACTTTGATGTGGTGTTTGGCGACAAACAGGAAGACGAAGAAACCCCCAGCCTTGAATTGCCTTGGGCAGACACCCTGACCCAGGGATTCACCAACCCCAAAGCCGCACAAGACCGTTACCAACACTTGATTGAATCGAGCCGGTACCAGGCTTTGCCCAGTGCACATCGGGAACGGGTTGACCGCTTGATGCCCACTTTGCTGGCGGCAGCAGGCGCTTCCTCAGCGCCAGACTCCTGCTGGCGTTACTGCTGCGATCTGATTGAAACCGTGTCGCGGCGCGGGGCCTACCTGAGTTTGCTGGATGAATACCCCATTGCCCGCATGCGGGTCAGCCGAATGCTTGCGGCCAGCCCTTGGGCTGCCAACTTTTTGATCAAACACCCGCTGTTGCTTGATGAGTTACTGGACAGCCGAACCTTGCTGACACCACCCGACTTCAAACAATGGAAGCAACAGCTGAGAGACCTGCTGGACCAAGCCAAACTGCCCGACGGGCAGCCCGACCTTGAACGGCAAATGGATCTGATTCGGGAGCAGCACCATGCACAACTGTTCAGGGTGCTGACGCAGGACCTTGAAAATCTGCTGACTGTTGAGCATGTATCCGATTTGCTGTCCGAACTGGCCGATTGCACGCTTGAGATTATTCTGGAACGTGCATGGGACCAGTTGCCAAAACGGCACCGCGCACAACCGCGATTTGCAGTGGTGGCTTATGGCAAACACGGCGGCAAAGAGTTGGGCTACTCCTCCGACCTGGACCTGATTTTCCTGTTTGAGGATGAGGATGACCGCGCGCCCGATTTGTACGCCCAACTGGCCAAGCGCATGAACCGCTGGCTCACCACTCAAACCGCAGCAGGCACCTTGTTTGAAACTGATTTTCGCTTGCGCCCCAACGGCGAGGCAGGCTTGCTGGTGAGCAGTGTGGAATCGTTTGAAGATTACCAACGCCGCGAAGGCGGAGTGGGTGCGTGGTTTTGGGAACACCAGGCACTGACCCGTGCCCGTTTCTGCGTGGGTGATGTTGAAATTGGAAAAAAATTCGAGACGCTGCGGGAAGAAATTTTACAACTGCCCCGCGACTGGAATAACGTCAAAAAAGAAGTGATTACCATGCGCCAGAAAATGCTGGATGGACACCCCAACCACACCGAGCTGTTTGATGTAAAACACGATTTGGGTGGCATGGTCGATGTGGAATTCATGGTGCAGGCCTTGGTACTGGGCTTCGCCAACAAGTACCCTGAACTGACCAAGAACAAAGGCAATATCGCCCTTTTGAAAAAAGCAGGGGAACTGGGGCTGGTGCCGGCTGAGCTTGCCAATTATGTGGCTGATGCCTACCGACAACTGCGGGCCAAGCAACACGCCTTGCGGCTGGCAGGACATGACAAATCACGCACCAGCGACCCAGCATTAATGGTGATGCGAAAACCCATTCGGAAGCTATGGGAAACTTTGTTGGGGTGAGGTTTCTATCTACACAGATAGCATAGATTTTTTTGTTCAGTTACTCATCTGTTTGCACGATGAGGTATCTGAACTTACAGGCATGAAACACTGAAAACTCAAGATTTTCAAGTCCGCTCAAGCAGATCAATAAGACGCAAATAACGCGGGTCAGAGGTCAGGTCAGGCTTAGTTTCTGAAATTAATGCAAGAACTTTCGGTAACTCATACGCAAGGGGGCCGAGCGTATCTGGCGTAATTCTGTTCATTAAGTCCAAAGTCTTTTCCGGAAACAAGACCGTGATCGGCTGCTCGCCAGCGGCTTCCCTTATGAAACGATATAGTGAGTGACTATTTGTCTCCAAGGGCACCAAGAATTTTTTCACCGCCTCATAGACACTTGGAAAATTCACCCCAGTCTCGCCAAGTAAATTAACCCACGCTTCAGTGGCTGCCATAGTCCTATATCGCCGCTCTCTTGGCCAATCTTCTTCAATCAATGGAAGAACGTGTTTATTCCAGTCATTCTCCTTGTGACGTCCCACCTGGCTCAGCCAGAAGATAAATTGATTCCGGGTACTTTCCGACATTGCCCGAAGAATTGAACGCATTTCATTACACGATAAACCGTAAGACTTATCCCAAGCAAAAACCCGCAACCAACCTAGCCACCGGGCAGCTACATTTGCTAATTTGCCACCCCAAGAAAACTCTTCAATCTTTGGGAAAAGTCCAAGTAACTGCGGTTTAATTATTTCCAACAAAGGTGGGCTAGGTATATTCCCACTATGTAAGAATCCGTTCCATGCAGCTTCTGAACGAGGATGTTGGAAATTCAGCATAGGAATCAACTGCGTATTGCTCCAACCTGGATCGATGAACATCAACCAGTTGAGCCTTCGGCAAGTTACTGAAACCGCATGATCCGAGCCTTCCCCAACTGCCGAAAAAAGACGTTCGACACGAGATTTGATGTGCCCCGGAATAAGCGAACCCGCCTCCAGCTTTTCTACCGTCACGACACGGAAAAGAGCTTCCGTACACATACCGATGGGACCATTAATTGCATGATCATAAGTTCGCCGGGATTGTTGAATGACTTTTCCCCTCAAAGTCACTTCACCACGGCTACTCCCAGTAGCGTCTGCTCCGCCACTCATAATTCCATCAACGATGTGATCGTACAAAGCCCAACCTAGGGCTTCATCAAACTTCAGAATGACATTAAGGTTCTTTTCAAACCATCGTCCCAATGTAAAGCGGAGTTCTACTATCAGCGAATGAGGTAAACGCGATAATCGCCTCAAGAAAACCAGCCTTAACCGCGGCCTTACTTCCTCGGGAAAGTGATTGATCATTTCCGACCAGAAATCTTCCCGGAACTCCCCCTTTTTTCCAGAAATTGTAAGCGCCGCAAGTGCCTTTCTCGGATTGGATTTAACCAAACCAATAAACGGTCTTTTATCGGTGAGACTAAACAAATCCCGCTTTGACGCCTCCTTGGCTTTACTAACCAATTCCCCCACTGGAAGGCTTAAAATTTCATCTGGATTTTCGTCGGTGGACACCCATCCGCCTGAAGAGCCCTGTTTGATTGCAATTGATGAAGCCCAGCTTTCACGCCATTCTGGAAGCTTTTCGATCAATTCTGCGAGTTTTTTAGTATGGTCTACCGTTAGCTCACATCCGTGTAATTGAATATATCTTGCGTAGCTGGCGGCAGACTCATCTCGTAATTTAGGATATTCATCATCAGACCAGTAGGAGCGCTTGTCAGGCCCTTCAAGAATTCTCTTCATCAATCGACTTTTATGATCAATAGAGAACTCATGCCATCGATCAATCAGCAAGAACACAAGCTCTCGAACCAGATCGCTATCCCAGAAAATTTCTTGCTGAATACACAACACTTGCTCAGCAACATAATCCGCTTCAAATAATTCTACTTTGTTAAACGCATACAGCTTTAACCTTCCATAGAATAAAGGATCTGCAATTGGCCAAGTCGTTACATGCGCACGGGCTAACTCTGGATATTCCGCAACCATCCGGTCAAAAAGCTGGATGAACCAAGTCACAGATTGCGCACTTTCTTCTACATGAACTTCCCCCTCAACATCTCGATCAGGGTAGCAAGTAGGTAGCTCAAAATTGTAAATATCCCTATCGATATCCTTAAGCAGGCCTGACACCACCCTAAACTGCGCCTCAATGATGCCAAATACTTCAGGCAAGACCTCATCAGGTACTTCTACATCTTCGTTATAACGCTCAAGGAACTTCACTTCGAATTGACCTAGTCCTCCGAGATCAACATGCTGCCAATCGTCCTGAGGTGGTTTAGCCTTACTCAAGCCATAAGGCGCTTTAACATCCAACCTTGGAGTTGCAAATTTTCGGAAGTCCCTCAGAACATGAGAAGTCCAGCCTTCACTTGCAACTTTGTTTTTGAAATCGAACCAATTCCGATCTTGATGAGCCCTATTTCGAGGATCACGTTGCGCCTCAAGAATCAGATTCCAAATATGTCGAGCTCGCGAATGTAAATTTTTTGAACGTTCGATTTCCCCTCCAAGTTCTCTCAACAATCGGGGATGTATACCTGTTTGACGAATCACCCACCAAGCCAGCACCGGACTATGAATGGACTTAGCAAACCATGTAATCAAGTGACCTAACCTGGCAGAAAGCGGCTCAAAACCTTCAGGCCGCCTTCCACCTATCCGGTGAAAATCATGCGGATTGCCATCTCCCTCTCTCCAAATCAAAAGATCGTCGTTGTTAACAGGTGATTTATTTTTATCATCAGAAAAATCTTCTAAATCGTCATCAAGGCCGTAAGCCGCCCTGGGATCAAAAACCTCTGTATCTTCACCATACCCCTCAACCTGCTCCGCGGAACGCACCATCGCATCCATCACACACACCCATTCTGGATTTGCAGCTGGATCTGCCTGGGAGAATAATTTCGCGCCCTGTACCGTGCGTAAAACATGTGCTACTTGCCCACGCTCATGAGCCGCCAAATCTTTTGGGTCTTGTTGAGTCTTGGCGATCACCGACTCTCGCCATTTACGAGGGTCATCAGCGCGTTCAGCCCAAGCTTGTATGCTCTCCCACAACTTTGGAAAATCAGGAAAGGCTATCGCCGTTACACCAAGATCATGCCACTTTGCTTCTATTTCTTCAGGAGGACCTTTATCAAACGCATACAACCTGGATCGGTCATATTTTCCATCATGGTTAAGGCCTTGTAGGAGGTATTTAATCGGTGGGTCTTCCGCTTTATAGCCTAGCAACACTACGGTATATCGACCCAATAGATCTCGAATAAATTTTGTCGCCCAACCTTCAGAAAGATAGGCTCGACCAAAATCTGCACTACTCAGTACATATGGATGACTTTCAGAATCAGGGTCTTGCAACTTTCCGTGCAGATATGTAATACCCTCGATACTTGAACCGTATCCAAGATCAGGAAAAGCTGGCGGTTCATATGTGTGCTCCTCTTGATCGCGCCCCTCAAACAAGCGATCAAAATTAGTGGTTACGATCTGCGGAATTCCTTTGGCGCTTTTAGAAATTCGCTTGATCAACCCATGCTCATGTCCAATCTTGCCGGAAGGCTTGGCACTTAGCCGTCTTGCCACCAACTGATTAACTTCATGTTTACCGTACTCCATATGGAGAAGATTGAATATCTGGTCTAGTGGAGTTTTTAAGGAAGACTCGTTCCCTTTCTGTTTTTCATCCAACCAAGGCTGAAATGCAATCCTGATTTCCGAGTCAGCTGAAGGGTCAAAGAAATTGATTACGCACTCAGTAAGTTTTACAAAATCAGGCATATTTGACGGTACAGATACTCCCGCACCGCAAAGAAACACCACACGACCCTCATCACAACGATTCAAAAGTATGTCGGGAATGATCGGGCCGTCAGCGTGGAATCTCATAACTTGAATTGAATCACCAGTTGTTTGAATAGATCACAATAAATCTAGTTTCCCAGAAATTCTGCTCTTGCGTGCACACCTCGTAGCGTCACTACACTGCTATCACACTGTAACTTCACCAACTCAAACTACCAAGTTAGACAATCCGGCCAGACTATCTGCCCGCGCTCAGAATTCATTCCAATATTCGTCAAAAATAAACACATTCAAACGCATTCTCAAACAAATATTTCGTTGCCGAAGTAACGCCTTTTTGCTTGTTCAGGTAGCAATGCCCTTGCAGCGCCATTCAAGAAAGCCTGCCCTTGTAGTCGATTCACCTCCCGTTCGGCAACGCCGGGAGCGCAGCCCGCCCGCTTTGTTAGCGGGGGCGCTCAGGGTGGTTAATCGTCTTCAAGGGGGAACTCAGGCTTTCTGGCGCAAAAGGGTATGCACCTGAACAAGTAAACGTAGACGCATTACTTCGGCACAGTCACTTGGTACATGCGCTTTTGAAGGGTTCCGGTTTTTCGAGCCAGGAAAGGTGAATTTCTGCGTTTGTCAAAATAGCGTGGCGCTGGCAACATGCCCGCCATGCGCGCCGCCTGGTAACTGTTTAATTGTGCGGCACTGACACCATAGTGGTGTTTCGCACCAGCCTGCGCACCATACACGCCATTGCCCCACTCCACCACATTCAGGTACACCTCCAGAATACGGCGTTTGTCCCAAAGCGCCTCAATCATCAAGGCGATGACCAATTCCTGACCTTTGCGAACATAGCTTCGCTTGCTGGTCAAGAACAGGTTCTTGGCCAATTGCTGGGTAATGGTAGAACCACCGTGTGTCACCCTGCCGCGTCTCTCATTGCGCTTGATGGCCAGTTGGATCGCTTCCATTTCCACACCCTTGTGGGTCATGAACCCGCTGTCTTCAGCGGCGATTACGGCACGCTTTAAATTCAGGGAAATTTTGTCGTAAGGCACCCACTCGTGTTTAAGCTGAAAACCAGGCTCGGTCTTGCGAATTTCAGCCAAACGGGTTTGCATGAAACTGGTGCTGCTGGGGTTCACATGCGTCCACACCGCAATTTGTGCCAAATACCAAAGCTGCAACAACACGACAGCACAAAACCCCCAAAAGAAAATTCGCCACAGCCAAACCAATGGATTCAGACTGAATTTACGCTTGCTGCCGCCAGGAGAGGATTTTCTGCGCGCCATGGTCATTGTTGTTTTGCTTTGGCAAGCAAGGCTTGCCGAACTTTGGTTAAGGTTTCAAGTGCATTGGGTGACTGCCCGGTCCACACCTCAAAAGCGAGTTGGGCTTGAAACACCAACATACCCAAACCATCGCTGCATGGTAAATCCAGCTTGCTGAGAGATCGAATGAACGCTGTGGGCTCGGCGGCATACATCATGTCGTACACCAGCACGGCACGCTCGTACCAATCCGGGTGAAGTGCGGGTACGTCCCCTTTCAAACTGCTTGAGGAGGCATTGACAATCACGACAGGCGTACCGGGCAAATCAAAATGTGATGGCGGTGTATCCAGCCCGCCACCCGCCGCCGGAAGGTCAATGGCCTCCGCACGCTGCGCCAGCTGGCGCGCTTTGTCCACAGTTCGGTTAAGTACCGTAAGGTGCTGAACACCCGCTTGCTGAAAAGCCGCAACGCAACCACTGGCAGCGCCACCAGCACCAATCATCAATACCTGGCATTGCTCCAGGTGCAAACCCAGGGTATTTAACTGCCGGTTCAAATCGCGGCACAAGCCGCCGCCATCGGTGTTATCCGCCAGCACCGTGCCATTGGCATTGAATTTCAGAGTATTGGCTGCCTGCGCAAATTCAGCCGCGGGTGTCAGAGAATTGGGTGAGGCACTGGCCAGTGCAAAGGCGTCCAGCTTGAAGGGCACGGTCACGTTGGCCCCTTTCACACCAGCCGCTTGCAGCGCAGCCACTGTTTGCGCAAATCCATCCAAGGGCGCCAGCACGCTTTCATATTGCAGGGGCAAACCAAGCTGCGCTGCAAAATTGGAATGAATGAAAGGCGACATGCTGTGTGCAATTGGATTGCCAATTACAACGTAGCGATCTGCCTGATGGATTAATGCATTCAACACGAAATCTCCATGCCCTTAGTACTCTGTGCTGATGGTGTCACGGCTGAACACCCAAGTGCGGGTAATCGCCAAAATATCGGCCTTCTGTCGCATCTCTGAAGGGAAAGGCGGAAAGGGTGTCGACATTCTTAAAATTCTCAATGCGGCCCGGTCCAGCACGGCTGAGCCCGAGGAACGGTCTACCTCCACGTCTTCCAGCGTGCCGTCTGCGCGCACATAGGCCGTCAACCTCAGCTTGCCGTAAATACGGCCCTTCAGTTCATCGGGGTAATTTGCATTGCCCACCTGTTCTACTTTGGCGCGCCAGGCTTCCTCGTAAATTGCAAAGGCATAGGGCGAGGTGCGTGGCGAGAAAAAATGCTTGCGAGGACGCTCGTTGTAGCTTTTGATGTTGTCGGCAATTTGAGCCTGCAACCGTTTTATTTCAAGCGCGCGCTGGCTTTTCGGATCATTGCCAGGGCGAGTGTCCAACAATTCGTTTTGCGGTGTGGTGCGCAACTCCGCACCGGCCAAATTTCGCTGCAAGGCCTCCAGTTCCTTGAGCCGCTCCTGGCTGGCAATCAGTTCGCGCTGGTTGACCTTGTCGTCGGCTTGCCCGGGCAAGGTGGTCGCTCGGCCCTTGTCGGCTTGCCCGCCACCATCCAGCGCAACCTGTGCAAGCACCTTGGCGTCGGTGGGTGTTTTTTGCGATTGCGCGTTCACCAAAATCACCTCAAGCGGACGGCTAAAAGCGGTGTCTGCTTTAGGTTTTGAGAAATGCACCAGCAACAACAAGGCGTGAAGAAACACCGACAACACCAGTGCCTTTTTCAGGTTTATCTCGCCAATTGGTGCACGCAGCGAATTCAAGCCGCTGAACCTCCCACGGAATCGTCAGGCGGACTCAGCCCCTCTGACTCACCTGCATCAACCACAGCCACTGGTGCCTGCGGAAGTTCAATTTCCTCTTCCTCATCATCATCGAGCAAACGTGTGGGCGTTCCTTTCTTCAAAGCAATCAATTTGCAGGAAACAGTCAAGGTGAGTTCATCCACCTGATCCAACTCAACCTCAACCTGCACGCCGCGGCCTGGCGAAGTAACGCCCACCAGACGAACAAACAGGGGAATGTCGTCCAGGCGCACCAGTTCGTCTTTCACCACCACACCGTCAAACTGCTTGCGGCCCTTTTGCTGAATCCAGCGCAGGCACCAGTAGCGTTCCATGCTTTGCTGAAATTCAGCATAGGCTTTGTAAGTCACATCAAAACTGTTCACTGCTGATAGCAATTCCGCATCGGTTGCGGTGTACACCGGTGGTTCCTGGCGAAGCAGCGAAATCAATTGCTGCTGGTTCACCAAATCAACATAACGGCGCAATGGCGACGTACTCCATGCGTATTGCGGCACGCCCAAACCCACGTGTGGGGCAGCATGGGTCGACATTCGCACGCGACCCATGGGCGGCTGCACACGATAAATGCCGGTGACCTTGCATTCGTCCAGCATGCCACCCCATTCACGGTTCACGTAAATCATCCACTCGGCCACCAACAAATCCAGTGGTGCATCGCGGCGGCGTGGTTGAATTTCAACGGTTCCGTCATCGCTCACATAGAAATTGAAATCAATGCGCGTGTGCTTCTCAGGCTGCCCGCGCACAATTTCGCGCTCCATTCGCAGCACACACGAACTTTTCCACAGCATTTTCAATGCTGGAAAAAACTCGCCCACCACCTCAAGCGCATGCAAATCGGGGTCTTCCAATACCTCTTTGGACAAAGCCGCATCCAGGTGATTGTGGCGCAAGTTCGCTGCCATGGGCACTTGCTCAATGGCGCTGTAGGGCTCGTTGATCAGTTCACCAGTTTCAGTACTTACTTCAACGTAAATACTGACCGATGGAACGGTACGCCCTTCAGCCAGGGTGGCCAGTTCAACCACCTGACCGGGCAGCATGGTGATTTTGTCACCGGGCGCATACACAGTGGACAGGCGCTCGCGGGCCACGCGGTCATAGGGACTGCCGCGCGAAATCAAGAGCGCAGGCGCTGCAATGTGCACGCCAATGCGCGCGCGTTTTTCATCCAGCCACACAACGCTGAATGCATCATCAATTTCCGTGGTTGAAATGTCATCAATCGAGAAAGCACGCACATTGGCCACGGGCAACTCTGCCAACTCGGCGGGCACTTCGGGCGCAGGCAAATCAATTTCCGGCCCTTTGGGAAAATACACCGCCGCAAAACGTGCGCGCATCATTTCATGTACCGATTTGAAGGCACCACATTCAATCAACAACACATCGGGCGACCGGCCGGCTTCTGTGCAGGCCAACATCAATGCTTTGTATTCAGCGCTGTTTTTATCCGGGCGCACCAGCAGTGTGGCTGCCTGTTTTGCAAAACCATCGGGTAGTTCACGGCGCACCAAGGCATCGGCCCAAGCCTGTTGCTGCTCAGCCGCCAAGCGCTTTTTCTCCAGACCCGCCAATGCAGCCTGCAAGATTTCTGGCGGGGCTGCACGGTACATGCCCTTGCCTTTGCGATGAAAATGAATGGGCGCAGCATGCAAAGCCGCAAGGGTAGCTGCCTGCTGCACCACGGTGGGCTTTTCGCCAAAATATTCCTGGGCCATGGCTGTGAAATCAAACTCACCTTCAGGCGAACATTCCCACAAAAACTCGGTGTCCACTTCTTTGGCCAAGGCCTCAACCTGCGCATGGAACTCAGCACATTCCAACGCATCAAACTTCAGCATCACACTGTTGGATTTCACCTTGGTGCGCTTGCCATGCAAGGTTTCGACCTGATAGGCGTTGCCCTGCTCTTGAAGCACTCGGCCCACTTTGAAGGCTCCGGCCTCTTCGTAATACAAATTCATCAACTGTCCTAAAGATAGTGTTCAAGTTGGGGCAGGAATACTTCCATCACCCACAACGGTGTTCTGTTGGGCTTGCGCGAAAAGCGCGCACAACGGGCGTACCACACACGGCCGTTGCCCTGTCTGTTCATCTCGGCTTTCATCGCCGGGGGCAACAAGCGTTGCACCCAAGGCTGCTGCAAAGGCAAACGTGCAAAATAAAGTTTGCCCCGCTTTACCTGCGGGTCGGAAAACAACACCGTGCCCAATGAGCGGGTGCCCAAACCCCGCCAAAAATGCCAATCATTCACTGGGCCATCCATTTCAACCAAAGTTTGGGCCAGCACCACAGGCGCGTTGTTCACATGCAAACGCACCAGTCTCTGGCGCATCATTTGCCCTGTTACACTTTGCCCCCTGGCGCCAGGCCCGTGTTTGATCAACACCTTGGCTTGCACAACAGGCTCTACTTTAAACCCTTGGTTCAGGCGCACCAAACGCTGGGTGAGCGAACCGGGGGTACTCACCCAGTTTCGGGCCCACACAGGCCAGCTTGGCGGGCAATGCCTGCTCCATGCGACACCACCGCTCATGGCAAACCCACAGCCAGTTTCACGAAGGGCAATATTTCATCGAAATCGCTCAAGGCGTGATCAGAACCGAGGAGGTGAAGTTGGTGTGCACCGAGGTAACGCGCCAGCATGGTGTCACAGTTCAGCACCTCATCGTCACGCGCAGCCACCAAAAAGTAACGTTGCGGGTTTGTCAGGCTGGTTTGCTCCATGGCTTTTAAATCGCCCAGGTAGGCGGGTACAAATTCGATTTCTTCATCAGAAAAATACACTTTCTTTTTGCCGATTTGGTCTTGCAAATCGTCATAAGGCTTGATGGCCGGGTTCAACAACACAATCGAAGCCTGAGCGTACAATTCGCCCAACACCGTGGCGTAATAACCGCCAAGAGAACTGCCAATAAAGGTTAATGACAACTCGGGCTGGCTTTGCAAACGCGCATCCAGGTGCTGCTCGATCATGGCCATGGCCCGCGCAGGCGAGGCCGGCAAATCGGGCACCCACAAGTTGCTGCTTAAACCAGCTTGGTCAAAACAATCGATCATCTTCTGGGCCTTTACAGACCTGGACGACGAACGAAAACCATGCAGATACACCACCAGGTCAGCTACGCCTGAAGTGCGCGCAAAGCCGCCGGGGCTATTGAGGGCAAATGGCGTCAAGCCCGCACCCGTGTGGCCAAGGCTTCGATCAGCTTTTGATGAATGCCGCCAAACGAACCATTGCTCATGGCCACTACCCAGTCACCGGGCTGCGCCAGGGAAACAACATGGTCGATCACTTCGTTCAAGTCATCGCTGGTGAACAGCCGCTCGCCCACGCTGCCCAAAGTATCACGCACATTCCATTGAATGCCCGCGGTGTAACACACCACAGCTTGCGCTTCGTCAAATGAAGCTGGCAGGGCTTGTGCAAGTGTTCCCATTTTCATGGTGTTGGAACGGGGCTCAAACAGCGCAATCAAGTTGCCCGTGGGTACACCCGCCCCTGCAGCAATTTCTGT
>CEPQ01011121.1_pt1 | contig 17299 bp, 16 predicted proteins | sample 530411 | NCBI WGS metagenome assembly CEPQ01 (sample SAMEA2620039, study PRJEB7988) | marine metagenome | isolation source: saline water (ENVO:00002010), including
AGCTGCGGTGGGGCTGAACCCGTACAAGTCGCAGCTGGCATTATGGCTTGAGAAAACCGGGCGTGACGCCGCAATGCCTCAGATCGACGCCAACGACGACAGCACGCCTGTATTCTGGGGCACCATTCTCGAACCCATTGTTGCGACTCAATACAGCAAGCGCACTGGCCTCAAGATCCGCAAGGTGAATGCCGTCCTGCAGCACTCAGACCCGGACCTGCGCTGGATGATGGCCAACCTCGACCGTGAAGTGGTCGGCTCAGCCGAGGTGCAGATCCTGGAGTGCAAAACCGCCGGCATTAACGGCGCCAGGCTGTGGAAGGATGGCGTGCCGGAGTACGTGCAACTGCAGGTGATGCATCAGTTGGCCGTGACCGGTAAGCAGGTAGCGGATGTAGCTGTGCTGATTGGCGGTCAGGATCTGGAGATTCATCGCATTGAGCGTGATGAAAAGATGATCGCCAACCTGATCGAACTGGAGCGTCGTTTCTGGCAATACGTTGTCGATGATACGCCGCCACCGGCTGATGGCAGCGATTCGGCAGATCAGGCACTGCGTTGTCTCTACCCTCAGGACAATGGTCGCACGCTTGATCTGAGTGGCAATCCCGCGCTCAGCGTGGCGTATGTTGAGCTCAAGGCCCTCAAGCAGACCATCAGCAAGCAACAACAGCGGGAAGCCGAGCTGAAGCAGTTACTGCAGCAGGCCATGGGCGACGTCAGTCGTGCCACCTTTGCCGGCGGCCAGATCACCTGGAAACGCAGCAAGGACAGCACTGTGCTGGATACCGACAGCCTGCTAAACGATAACCCCGACCTCAAAGCCCGTTACAGCAAAGTGAAGGAAGGCAGTCGCCGCTTCCTGATCAGTTAACACGTCTCCAACTCCCACCACCACCCCCTCGCCTCGGGCAGCTCTCGCTGCTCGGGGCTTTTTTACGTCTACAGGAGTATCACCATGCTTAAAGGTCTCGCTATCACGCCGCCCGTCCTGGGCCGAATCGCTATCGGTAAAGTCATCGAAAAGAAAGGCAAACGCTTACCCGAGAAGGATGACCAGTTCACCCTGACCTCGCAGGTGCAGCACGACGGTCAATGGTTGCTGCACCCATTGGACAAAACGCTGCGCAATGAGGCCGGAGACAAGCTGCGCAGCATTCCCGTCCGCTTGTTGTTCAACGAACCGGACCTGAACTTTCGGGCGCAGTACGCCTTGTTTGATCGCACCTCTGGTCGACCGCTTTGTGTCGGCGACGGCGAACACTGCAAGCGCCGCTGCAACGAAGGCATCAAGGCACTGCCCTGCCCTTCTCCGGATGGCTGCCCGTTGGCCCAGGGCGGTAACTGCAAACCCTACGGACGCTTGAACGTTGCCATTGGAGATGACGATCCGCTCGGCAGCTTTGTGTTCAGAACCACCGGGTACAACAGCATTCGCACACTCTCTGCTCGCCTGCAGTATTTTCAGGCCTTGTCTGGAGACCGGCTAGCCTGCTTGCCGCTGGAACTCCGTTTACGCGGCAAGTCCACCCGCCAGAGCCATGGCACGCCCATCTACTACGTCGACCTGACCGTACGCCAGGGCATGACACTTGAAGAGGCGCTGCAGCAAGCCCAGACGCTTGATCAGGCCCGCCATGAGGCAGGTTTTGATCAGCAGGCACTGGATGCAGCAGCCCGCCAGGGGTTTGCCAACGGCGCCTTTGAAGACACCGAGGACGAAAGCCGCCAGGTACTGGAGGAGTTCTACCCCGACGGTAAACCAGAACACACCCGCAATACCTCACCCGAAGCCCCACCCAGCCTACAGGCACGTCTGCAAGCACGTGCTGACGGCACAGCTGGACCACCCACAACTCAGGCCCCGGCCTGACCAAGTCTTTCAGGAGAAATACCATGTGCACTACCCAACACACCGAGGCCTACCAGGCCAGCGGCGGCCTGCCTGTGTCTGAAAGCCAGGTACTGAGCTGGGCCGAAGCCATACTGCAGGCACGCTTTGCCCGCTGTAGCTATCTGACCAGTCCTGCGTTGGTAAGGGATTACCTACGTATGACGCTGAGTACCGAAGAACGTGAAGTGTTCGGGATCATCCTGCTCGACAGCCAGCATGGCGTGCTGCGCTTTGAGCGGTTGTTCTACGGCACCATCGACAGTGCCAGTGTGTACCCGCGTGAGATCGTGAAAGCGGCGCTGAACAGCAATGCCGCCGCCGTGATCCTTGCGCACAACCACCCCAGCGGCAACCCCGAACCCAGTCAGGCGGATATCGCGCTCACCCAGCGTGTGCAAACAGCCCTGCAAACCATTGATGTGCGCCTGCTCGATCACCTGGTGGTCGGCGGTACCACATCTGTCAGCCTCGCCGAACGCGGGCTTCTTTAACCTTCACTTCTCGGAGAGATCAGCATGCCATCTACCCACTGTTGCGCCTGTGGTGCAGCCACATCAATACACCGGCAACATCTATACCCACTGGCATTGGTAGCAGCCTTGCTGGATTGCACCTTGCGCCACTATCAGCACTCGGCCATCAAGGAGGAGCCCACTGATCAACCCTGGTCCAGTCTCGCCAGCATGGCAGAGCTGATACCGGTCATCGCCGCTAATCAGAGCGCCAGCAAGCAGCAGGCTCGCGAGCTGGCCGGTGTCATGCAGCGCAACTGGTTCGGTAGTTTTGATCGGTTGTGCTTGAGCTGCGGGATCATGGAAATGGATGAGGCATAAATGCCACGTTTCGGCATCCGGGCTGCAAGGAGCGATGTGCTGGCCTTAGCTGGCCAGCCGTTCGCTTAACTGCTTCACCAAGCCCACGACAAGCGCTCGGTCATCACTATTCAGTTTGGTTAGCAACTGCTGCAGCTGCCTGGCCTGATCGTCTATCCGGACACTGGTTTCGGTCAGAAGGTCAGCAGCCTCACAGCCAAACAGCTCCGCCAGCTCCATCAACCGCACAACGGACAGCGTCGCCTTGCCACGCTCCAGTCGCGACACAGCTTCGTTACCCAATCCCAGCTTCTCTGCCACCTCTTCCTGCGTGAGCTCGGCGAGAGAACGACGATGTGAAATGGCCTGGCCGATGGATCTGGCCAGTGCAGCCTTCGCGTCTTCTTTCATATGCCCTCCAATCCAAGCCGAATGCTTGGGCACCGACTCGTTGACATGAAGGACCGGAAACGATGAAACTCAACCTTTAACGATGAATTACCATCCAGATAGCTGTAAAACCAATTAAGGAAACACCATGACAAGGACACCCCTGACCCTAGCCCTAGCTTGCTTGATTGCCACTCCCGCCCTCGCCGGTACAGGTGAGTGGACCAGCGGCTGGGCTATGGGCACCTCTGAGCATGCCGTTGATGACGGCAACAGCAACGCGCTACTGATCTCCTGCCCCAGCGACGGGTATATCTCTGCCGAGGCAACCATTCAGGGCGAGCGCTACGATTCGGAAAGCGAGCAAGGGTTTGACGTCATCGTCGATGGCGTGACCTTCAGCAATCCCTTCTATACCGACTGCAGAGTCTGCGCAGACATCTTCAAATCCCAGTTCTGGGAAGCCTTCCGTCAAGCAAATCGCCTACAACTCGCCGCCGGTGGTCACGTTGTCAATCTGTCGACCAAAGGGCTCAAGTCAGGGACCCAACCGCTCGATGCCCCCGCCAATAACTGCAACCCAGCCTGGTAACCCGCTTTCACCAAAAGGAACACACAAATGGACGACAACATGAACGACTTTGACCGCCAGGATGGCATCGACACGCCAGCTTGGATCCCTGCAGCTATCGGCTGGGGCATAGCCGCAACTGCCCTGGCCATCTTTAGCGTCACATCAAATACCTCCTCGCTAGCCCTGGGAGCCAGTACCGCAGCCAAGGTCTTCGCTGTGATAGTCGGCATCCTGCTTGGCACTGTGGGCGCGTTACTCGGTGATGCACTTCGCCGGTTTGCCCGGCCCAGCGGGTTCTTTACGCAAGGCGGCTTCTTCAGCCTGATCTGGATCAGGGTGTTCTGGACAATCGGGCCGCAGGTCATAGGACTAGTAATCGGCGTCTTGCTCGGCGGGGCACTGGTACTCAGATGAACTCAGCAACGATGCGCATCATAGCTACGATGGGAATGATCACCGCTGCTCTCGTCGGCTGCTCTGATAGCGACCCGATCCGAGGACAATTCATTTCTGGGTGCATGCATGCCGGTGCGCCCAAATCGGATTGCCAGTGCATTTTCGGCAAGCTGGAGGAGAAATATGGCCGCGAGGGCCTGGACCGAATGAGCATGGAGTACCCGCCCAATAATGCCTTGATGGAAAGCACTATGAAGGCAGCGCTGGCATGTAGAAATTGAGCGCGTTGAGAGCTGCGCCTTCATTAAGCGGGGCGCTGCAGGGCGTTAAAGGTCTTCGCGAGAAGACCTTTTATTTTTTTGTATCGCCGTACACGCGGCGCTTACTTGTGCCATATCCACCTTGCTCGCTAGCCGCTCACCAAGCATCACGAGCAGCGCAGTTGCCCAAGAGGGAGTCGTAGGGCTTGCAGTACGTCACCCGTTGTCACGCAAGCAGCAGACCTGGGTACCCGATTAGTACCACCAAGGAACCAAGAAAATTGGAGACGTCTTTTTCAAGCCACCGAGCTAGGACAACAGTTCGGGAACAACCAACAAGCTGGGCGCAGCCTTGACCGACTGCTCCGGACGGTTCGAGCACCTCAGACGCGCATCCAGCGTTTTGGCTAAATCAGCGGGATACTGCACCTCTCGCATACGACGATCCTCACCCTCGCAGTAGAGGCAAAACACCGAGCCCGGCGCGTTGATTAAATGGCAGACTCCGCACTCCACACCATGCCCGGACCACTCACGCGCAGCCATGAGCATGGTGGCTGCTATCAGCTCTCTACGCTGTTGTGGGGTTTTCCAGCGCTCGCTGTCGGCTTGGGCTGCTGTTTGCTGAAGGCTTAACTGCTGTTGCAGCAAGCGGTGAGCAGCCAAAGCTTCAGCTCTATGAGCCTGCTCGATCGCACGTTGCTGCTCCAACGCCGCCTCTCGCTCAATGCGCTGTGCCTCAGCCAATGCCCACTGGCGCTCCAATTGCTGAAGCTCTACTTGCAGCTCGGACAGCGCTCGCTCTGCCATCAGCTCACCACGCAACGAACGAATCCAGCTCCGATTGGCCGCGTCGCCCAGCACCGCCCGAGTGAAATACTCTTGATCGTTTATCTGCTCATCTGTGAGCTGATGAAGATCGATCTCCATACTGGATAACGGCATCTCTTTAATACGCCGTGTGCGCTCATGCTGCTGCCGAGCAGAGACCTTGATACGCACCACCAACTGACGCCCTCGGCAGGAGGCCAACGCATGCGCCCTCAACTCGTCTCCCATATCGACAAAGCGTTGCACTTCATCCAGAGCGACATGAGCTGGTGCGAATTCAACCGGTTTGGTCAGCAGCCTATCACCCGGCGCTTTTAACTCAGCCAAGCCGTTAAAGTGCGGAAGGAGTATCTGCTTATGGCAAGCGAGCACCTGCACAGCCGCTCGTCTAACTCCCTCGGCCCGGCCCGATGAGCAGGCTTCCAACTCAGCATGGCGAAAATAAGGAAAGCGCTTTTCGCCCTGATTAGCAGCAACCAGAACGCCGCGACACGCCGGGCAGACGCAGCCACAGCGAAGGCCATTCTCGACCTCGTATGCCCGGAACATCTGGCCATCACGCTCTCCGAGCGGAATAGCTGAATTACTCATGGCGCCTCCCTGCGCTAGCCAGACCGCATACGCCTCAAATATCCAAAGGCGGCAGGTTGTTAACGATTTTCTGGGTTTCGAGGCTCACCGTGACTACGCGCTGGAACAGCTCCAGTGGGTATTTGGGATTGCCCATGGTTTCGATGGCCCAGTCGTTGGCGTCGTTGACGATGCCGCTGGCTTTGTCAGTGCGCACTGCCTGGCGCTCCATCACCCAGTCCAGCGCGGCCTTGCCATTGACCACGTAGTCCCAAGCTGCCTCTGGGATGTCTTTCAGCGAGATCTTGCCGTTGTAGATAACGGTGCTGCGGTCGCTCACGCTCTTGCCGGTTTCCGGGTCTTTTTTCTTGGCGAATTTCATTTTCTCAACGCGGTAATCCGCGTCAGTCAGCTTGCCCTTGGCCTCAATGGTCAGCGGGTATGGCTCAACGGTTTCGTAGTTCAGGTGAAGCTCTGCCAGGGCTCGTCCCGCTTTGCTGAATGCCCAAAAGTCCGCCGATTGCTTCACCGCCGGAATGCGCGGCAGCTCCTTGCTCAGGTTGTCGGCAAAGCGCTCGCGGTAGTCCTGTGAGTGCAGAATGCCGTAGACGTAGTAGAACAGGTCTTCCTTGCTGATCTCCTCGCTGGGGTAGGCAGCTTGGAAATGTGCCAAACCGGCATCGGTGATGGCATCACGGCGACGCAGACCTACTTCGGCTTGCTCGGCAAACAGATCATCATCTGACGCCTGAGCCGCGTCGCCAAAAAGGTATAGAGGGAAGCACTGAGAGCCTTCAATATCCATGCAGTGGAGGCTAGGCACCTGATTGGAAATCAGCACGCTGAATGGTACTTTCTCTCCTGAACTAGAGACACCTATAACCAAATTCTCGGAGGTAGCGTCAGGGAACATCCGAGGCAGCTGATTTACATAAGCGTTAAGCATCCGGTCAAAGTAACCGCGCTGCTTTGTGAAAGGACGATACAAGCAAGTAATAAATCCTGTCTCACTGAAACGCGCGTATTTCCCTTTAGCGCAGTCGCCGCGTAGACCTCGAGTCCAACTGATTTTAGTTGCATCCGTGTTAATAAAATCCGTAACAGCCAAAGCCCTAGATTTGGAGTCCATTTCTGGAGTAGATAGGATAAATCGCTCAACTTCCTTATTGTAGAAATCTACCATCGAGGCCACATTGCTTTTCAGAAGCGTATCTGAACTGTTGAACACCCAAGCATCTCTTCCAGTTTCCAACCCTCTTGAATAGTTCTCAAAGAGCGTCTCTCGGTTCTTACCGGTCTTGGCCCCCAACAGGATAAAGTCGCTAAAACTGTCGTCTCGTTGCTTGAGCCAATCGCCATGCTCATCCGGCACAATGGATTGCCACGGCTCGATTCCAGAGATGCTTGCGAAGGCGGCAATCTTCTCCAGCTTTTCTTCTCGGCTGAGGTAGTCGCCAATATCCTGGAAGTAAATCCGACCATGTTCATTCGCGCTGGGGTTCTTAACCAGCAACGAGATAGCCACAGGCGCTCGACTCCCGACCCCAAAAACGTTGTCTTTTTCTTTACGCCGAGACTCTCCCGAGGTCCGTGCATTACCACGAAGGTGGAATACGAAAAGGCTAGAGAACTCTCCAACCAAGCACTTGCGTAAACCGTCTGCAGTGCTGCCTTCAACAAAGCCCGCGTTAGTAACAAAGCCGATGACTCCTGCATCACCAATACGGTCGCTGGCCCAGCGAATGGAGCGGATATAGCTATCGTAGAGGGAATTTTTATTGGTCGCTTCGGAGCGGGCACCATAGGTATCACGTATACGATCATCTAGATGCGGATACCGGACATTGGCATTGTTAGCATTGGCATCGCCCTGCCCCACCGAGTACGGCGGATTGCCTACGATCACCCGAATGTCCAGCTCTTTCTGGCGCTTACGGCGGGCGCTATTGTCTTCTAGCAGCTCATCGACCAAATCATCCTTCTCGTACATCTGGAAGGTGTCAGTCAGGCAGATGCCTTCAAACGGCGTGTACTCATCGAACACCTCGCCGTGATAAGCAGCCTCAATGTTGATGGCGGCGATGTAGTAAGCCAGCAGCACCAGCTCATTGGCGTGGATTTCGTGCCGGTACTTGTGCGGCAGCTCCTCCGGCTTGATCAGGCCCGACTGAATCAGCCGGGTGATAAAGGTGCCGGTGCCTGTGAACGGGTCGATGATGTGAACCCCCTTGCTCCCCAAGGTCTGGCCAAACTCTTTCTGCAGCAGGTGGTTGACACTGTGCAAGATGAAGTCAACCACCTCGACAGGGGTGTAGACGATGCCCAGCTTGTCTCGCATTCGAGGAAAGGCATTAGCAAAGAATTTGTCGTACAACTCGACGATAATTTTCTGTTTGCCCGCTGCACTCTCGATGCCCGATGCGCGCTGACGAACACTCAGGTAGAACTTTTCCAGAGTGTCCGCTTCTTTGGCCAGCTGATGCTCATTCAACGCATCTAGCACCCCCTGCATGGCTTTCGACATGGGGTTGTGGCTGGCAAAGCTGTACTCGTCGAACAGGGCATCAAACACCGGCTTGGTCACCAGATGCTGAGCCAGCATCTCGACGATCTCGGCGTCGGTAATGCTGTCGTTCAGGTCATCGCGCAGTTCGGCAGCGAAGGCGTTAAAGGTAGCCCGCTCGCTTTCGTAATCGGGGTTTTCCAGAATGCCCTGGATGCGGTCGATATGGGTGCGGGCAATCTTGGCAATGTCGTTGGCCCAATCTTCCCAGTGGTGGCGGTTGCCACACTTGTCGACGATCTTGGCGTAAATGGCCTTTTCGATCTCACCCACCTCGTAGGTCAGCTCGGCCTGCTGGGTCATCTGGCCTTCGGCTTCAAACTTGGGGCGCTTCTCGCCTATGCCGTACTGGCCTTTGCCCACTTGTGCTTTGCCGGCGCTCTTCGACTTTTTCTCAGCCTTGTCGGTGATGGCGATCACTTCCATCTTGCGCGGGTCAGAGCCGATCAGGTCCAGCTTGTTAACCATGGCATCAAAGCTATCGTCGTGCGAGCGCAGGGCCTGCAGTACCTGCCAGACTACCTTGTAAGTCTTGTTGTCGTTCAGGGCCTCGTGGGGTTCCACTCCAAAGGGGATAACAACCGGAAGCACGACATAGCCACGCTTTTTACCAGGGGCGTTGCGCATCACGCGGCCAACGGACTGAACCACATCTACCTGGGAGTTACGTGGGGTCAGGAAAAGCACAGCATCCAACGCCGGCACGTCGACGCCTTCTGACAGGCAACGCACGTTGCTGAGGATGCGACACGTGTTTGCCGGGGGCTCTTCCTTCAGCCAGTTCAGCTTGGCTTCCTTGGCGCTGGCGTTCATGCCGCCGTCGACGTGCTCGGCTTCGCAGATCAGCCGAGCCACTTCTTCTATTTCTTCCGACTCCTGGTAAGCCTCGACCACCGACTGGAACATGTTGGCGATGTTGACCGAGCTGACCTTGTGCTTGCTGCCCTTGTAGTTAGGCGAGATCACCTGGCAGAACGCGACCGCTCGCTTCATCGGCTCAGTGTCGCCGATCAGCTGTTCATGCAGCCCCTGCTTGGCCAAAGCCTTCCAGCATCCAACGATCTTGGCGGCATCATCCACCTTCAGTTGGTTATCTTCATCTTTCAGCAGCTCCTGCAGCCGCCTGCTGATGACGCTTTGCTCAACCGTGAGTACCAACACCTTGTAGTCTGTGAGTAGGCCGCGCTGGACCGCCTCAGAGAAGTTGATAACGAACAGTTCTTTGCCGTAAAGCGCTTCGTCATCCATCGAGCACAGGGTAACTTCACCCGACTCTGCCTTGATCTTCGCGCTATCACCGTAGATGCGCGGCGTTGCCGTCATGTAGAGACGCTTGGCTGAGCGGATGTAATCGGCATCATGGACACGCACGAAGGCGCTTTCGTCATCATCATCGAAGGTTGCGCCGGTGGTGCGGTGCGCCTCGTCACAGATCACCAGGTCAAAGGCATCCAAACCGTGATCATGCTGAGCGCGACTGATGACATCGATGGAGTGGTAAGTAGAGAACACAACACTCATGTGGTCGGCGTCATGGCGCTTGAGCATTTCAGCGGCCAAGCGATCAGCATGGGTGGTTGCCGGGTAGCGCAGCTCGTGGGTGAAGGTCTGAACGGCATCGTCCTCTGCCTTGCGCTTCTTACCTACGTCGCTATCCGAGCACACGGCAAAGCTGTGCAGCGGTGTGTCGCTTTCCTGGGTCCACTCGGTCAGCGTCTGTGACAGCAACGACAAGCTCGGCACCAGAAACAGTACCCGCTTGCCTTTCCCGGCCAGATGCTCTGCGATCTTCAAGCTAGTGAAAGTTTTGCCAGTACCGCAGGCCATGATCAACTTGCCCCGCTCGGCCTGTTTCAGGCCGGCAGCGACCGCATTGAGGGCCGTTTGCTGATGCCCGCGCAGTTGCTTGCGCGCCTTCAGGGCAACAGGCTGACTCGGTTGATACCGTGCCCAGTCGATCTGGCTGTCTTCCAGCGCCTGCAGGTCAATCTTGCTGACCGGTGGCTGCTGACCTTGCAATGCATCCTCAGCGTGCTCGCTCCAGTTGTTCGTGGTGGTCACGATGATGCGGTGCGAGAACGGAGCTTTGCCCGAAGCAGTGAAGAAGCTGTCGATGTCCTTCTTCTGAACCCGATAGTCCCCGGCGTACAGCTTGCACTGAATGGCGTGGTACTCACCGGTACCCTGTGTACGTGCGACCAGATCGATCCCTGTATCCTTGCCGCTCAGATCGCGCTCTTTGGCCCAGTCCGCATAGGTCCAGACCTTTTCGTAAAGGTCTCGATAGGTGGCTTCGTTGCGCAAGTAAACGCACACCAGCTCTTCGAAGTACGTGCCTTTCTCACGTTCAGTGACTGAAGCAGCGCGGAATGAATCAAGCAGGGAGGATAAAGCCGACATCGGAAGTCCTTTTGTATTGCCTTGCGCAAGACCAAGCGAAGGAGATGCCGAATATTAGCACTGACGGGCGCCGCTCGATCAATTAGAGACCAAGCAGCCCCCTCGCTTCAGTAATGCAAAAAGAAGGCGATCATGAGCGACTGCAACTAAACCCATGAACCCCAAGCTCAAAAACCTTTGAGCGAGCTTTGCACAAGTAGCTTGCCGCAAAAAATGCCTCTCGGTAGGGCCCCTGATCTATCCGGTTTAGATGCCACTGGCCGTCGCTGGCGACGCTCACTAACCCTTCGGCCAGATCATAGGGTTGGTGAATGGCCGAAGCCCATGCTTCCAAGCAAGTCCGGTACAGTCCAGGAGCACCAGGGTCTGAATAGTTGCCTAAGGATTTGAAGGCCGATCTGTTCAAGATGAGGACCAGGTGGTAATGGGGGCGCTGACTATAGGGTCCGATCTCTCGTGCCCAAGCGTAACGCATCCCGTGGCAGTTAACCCGACCATGCCTCTTACGGATGGATTCATCCCGCCAATCCAGCCTAGCCTTCAGCGAGTCCAAGAAGCGAGCAATAGGCTCATTCGTGAGCGCATGATCAGGAAGCTCCTCACGTTTGCTAAAGCGCAAATCCAGCCTGACCACGTAAAGGCTTGAGTACTGATCCAACGCGCGTGCAAATACCCGGTGAAGGCGCCGCAGATAGGGTCGAATCAATGGCCCTCTTTTCGTTTGTACGGGGAAGCCATTGTAGGTGGGATCGAAGAAGAGGGTCTGGTTGGTATTACATGGATTACGCATGCTTTCTGCTCCTTGATGCAGTTGTGCATACGTATGTGCTGAGGGGTAATTTCTTCTGGCTAACCTCTGTCTGATAGGTAACCTTTCTGGCGCCTCCTCCACGTTGGTTGGTGAGGGTATGCCTGTATGGTCATACCTTTGTGCTCAGCTACCCTTGCTTCTCCTATCGGGAGTCTAGGAATACTATATTTACCGGTAATGCAAACATCGACGAGAACGCTGCCAGGCCTCTAAGCGCTTCAGCGTACTGCCTCAAAATGGCCTTGAAATTCACTCTGCCAAAATATCATTTGCCCTGATCCTGCTGTGTGAAAAACCAGGACCCAAATCCTGGGTCAGGGCCGCTTCTCTGCAACCTTGGCATCGCGTTGAGCCACCCGTTCCAAGATCCAGTCTTGTACCTCGCTTTCAACCCATCCGACACACCGGTCGCCTAGTGAAACCGACTCGGGAAAGGTGCCCAAGGCTATGAATTTGTAGATTGTCGCCCTTGCAAGGCCAGTGCTTTCCATCACGTCCTTCAACCGAATTATCTTCATGATGAGTGCTCCTTCTAGCTGCTCATCACATAAGGGGATCCAGTACTTTTACTTCCGGCTTGGTTTTACCTTTACGAGCTGCGCAAAGGTTTCCTTTTCTAGGCGGGCCGGCATACCTGCAGCATGGTTAACGGAAAGCAGGCCATTCCTGAAAAGCGTTTCCAAAGGCAAGTTCCACTCACTGCCTGCATTGGACATGGAACTACCTACCAAATGGTCTTGTATAAAACAGTGCTGAACCGTGGATTCATGCAAGGGGAAGCACATGACTGACGCGCCAAAGCGTGGCTGCTTCATCCGCACAGACTTTCCAGCTAACAGGCTGACGCGCTTCGGGCAAGGTGATTCCGGCTTCGCGTCTGCATTACTCGACTGAGGCTTGCGCACACTACGCGTAGCGGGGTTAGCCATTGCAGCTTCACTGGGGAGGATCAGAAATCGGTATTCTTTCCAGGGCAATTGGGGGCACGTGCTTCGCAGCATCGTTTGATACCGTCTCGCCAATGCCCAGCTTACCTCAAGCAAAAACTGCAGTAGGGCAGTCGATTCGCGCGGAGATACCCGCAGCGCGCTTTTGATGGCAGGGTGCGCCGATGGTCGAAGGTCAGCCTTGATAGTTTCCGCTAAATCGACAGAGCAGAACGGATTGCCAGCCAGTAACTCTCCCCAGCACTCTGACAGGATGAACGAAGCATATCCTTCGATTCGCGTCTGCAGAATCCCCTCGACAAATACTTTCTTTGGCTCGTTAAAGTAATGAACCACATCAGAGAAAAACTCCAGCGCCTCCATTCCTACCTGCCCACCCAGCTTTTCGTATTGCCTGATGAGTTTGACGCTAGGACCGGAGGCGCCTACCAATTGTCTTTTTTTTCTAGCGATGGCTACCAGTTCGGCGGCCAAATCCTTGTTGATAGGTCGGTAGCCATGCAACTTCAAAGCCCCTACCACACGATAGCTGCTCCAGAATCCATAGTTAGCCACTTGAGTGCTTTTAACACCTTTTATGCCATACAAAGGATGATTCAGATTTAAAAAGTGGATGCTGGGTACCCTCCCAAAAAGAGCCGACCCCTCAAACCCTGGAATACTCCGACGAATGAAGCCTAACTGCAAAAGAGCTGTCATTCTAGCTTTAACAGAGGCGGGCTTCAGACCAGTGCACTTCGAAATCTGACTGACCGTTAGCGTACTAACCACACCCAGATCGTCTGCAGCACATATCAGCAATGCAAGAATCAGCCTGTCATTGATAGTGGGGCAAGGTTCCAAATCCAGATCGCTAGAATCGAGCAGGAAAAAAATTAACCTTCGCTGCCATTGAGTGGTACGAACAGCCCATACCGGGAAGCAGCCTAGCGCCGGACCATGCTGGTATAAAAACCGTGGGCGTCCGCTGGTACGCTCTTTTGCACGATTGATATATCCCTTTTCTTCCAGGAACCTTCCGGCCGAAACAGCTGTGCTGATTGACACGCCGACATCGTTCGCAAGCTGCTTAGTAGTCTCCCCGTAAGCTCCACCTCTATCGATTAGAGGGAGCAGCCGCAGAAGGAAAAACTTGTGTGACGGCCTAATGCCAGAGATCGGTGCGTTCAGCACATTCAGCTCAAGATCGGAACAACCTGGGATTTTTGATTCGCCAAGAAAAATTTCCATAAAAACCTTTGCGCGTTGAAGCCACGTTTTTGCGCTCTCTAAAATATCATTCCTCCCCCTTTATTCCGATAAAAGACCCTATTATTTTTTATTTGTGACAAGTCACAAATAAAAAAATACAATGTGACTAGACGCATTTTTACATGCGTGACAAGTCACAAAGATTTTTAATATTTTGTGACTAGACGCAATCACGAAATCCCAACATCATCGCATCGTGAAAGATCGTAATCCGGAGAAGCCAATGCCTAGAAAACCACAGGAGCAGAGCTTAGAAAGCCAGTTGGCAAAACTGAGAAGAACGGTCTTTGAAAGTTCTTCTGAAGATCAAGACTGGGCAATACAGTATTTATCCAGGCATAATTTATTTGTAAGTCAGCACAGCTTTGACACTCAAGAGCCAATATCAAAACTTGCAGCCAGGTGGCCTGCCGCGAAAGGTCTTGACAAAAAAAAGGTCATCAAGAACTTTCTAGCCGCACTTAGAAAAAGAAAGTCTCGCAGAAACCAGAATGGCATGAGCGAGCAGACTTTTATGGTTACCATCCAAACAGATGCAAAAATAAAAAAACTCAAAAAAACATTAAAACTTAACAAGACAGAACTACTTAAACACCTTGCCGATACCGCAATAAAAGAAAATAGCGCATTCGAAAAAGAGCGCAGGAAAATAAAAAAAGATATCAAGGAAGCCAAAGACGAAAAAGAAGCTGCCTTGATCTCAGTCAGGAGAGCCGTAAGGGAAGTTTATGAACAACTTGAAAATTGCCTATGGGAGCTATCTCAGCTCAAAGAAATTAACAAAGAAGAATTCTCATTGACCGAAGTCCAGTTCCAAGCGGCACAAAGCTCTTATATGAGAAGCTTGAAGGAATGCAGAAAGAAATGTGAGACCGTAAGGCTAATGAGAGCACTCCCTTCGCTTACAGCATATACAGAACCCTCACAATCGATGCCCCTAACTAGCGACCTAGAGAGGAACGACACATAAAAAAGCACAGGAAGCGAAACCGAGATCAAGAAGCGAGCGTTAATCCATAGCAGACGCTCGGCTGATCTTGTGCCCGTAAGGCAAGGTCATGTGTGTACGCAAAGCACTGACACCTATCGACCTCTGCTCGCGCCACCTGGCCACTAATACAGAGTTTGGTATGGAGCTCTCGCTTGGCTAGCCGCAAAGCCCAATACGAAGCATGCACAGCAAATTTGAGAGGTATGCCGGGGTTCCGCAGGTTATGCTTACACCTGTATGGGAACACCGGCCAGCCAAAGAAGAGATCGGAGAGCTGGCTGGCTGAGAATACGTGCTGCGCAGCACACCATCACCAGAAACCCAAAGGATTCCAAAAAGCATTCCAACCAAAATTTGAACCCAGCTTTATCCATATTTATCAAAAGCTTACAACACCTGTTCAGATTACCCCGGCCCACCAAACAAGCCCCTGAAAACGTTGAAGTTTTCGGGGGCTTTTCTATTAGAGTGTCGAAAAAGTGTCGAAACTGCTTAGGCTGGCGGAGTATAAGGGCCAAAACCTTAGCTCGGCAGGGCACCTGCAGTCTTCAACAATGCCTCATAGCTGGACGGAACCTTACCCGAACGCAGCATACGCTCGAATACGGCGTACACATCAGTACGGGCACCGGCTTGACGAAGGGTTAGCTCATCATTGAGCCAAACGTAAATGATGCTCTTGGGAGCTTGGCTGCTAAAGCGAAAGAAAAGGCGGTAACGGTTAGGCAAAGCGCTTTTGACTCGACGCCAATCACGATTCTGTTTGCCCAGGGTGTTCCCTAGCAGAAACTGGGCGTGCGCGGGATCCGCAGGAACACGCTCACGAATGGCCTTATCAACCTTCTCAAAAAGCTTGTAAACCGGATGATCGAGATAGTCGTCAGGACTTTTCTGCATAATCGCCTCAACCTCTGAGACGATATCTTCCAAACGACCTACAAAGAGAGGATGACCGAACAGCCCCCAGCCATTGACGACCGCAACATTCCCTGTGTGCACTCTCGGCCCTCAGCCCTCTAGAAGCTCTGTCTCTTGGCGCTTCTTCTCTGCCTGTTCACGAATACGAGCCATGCGGTCGAGCAGACCTACAGGAATGGGAGCAATTTGCTCTGGGTTCTGCTCGATATCTTGACGAAGAAGACCAAGGAAAGCAGTTTTTTCATCAGACTGAGCTCGAAATTTGGTAAGCGAGACAATCTTAGACATCTTTCCTCCTCAGGCTACCAGCCTGTATGAAATTCGGCACCGCCGAACTCTTCCCATATGCTGACTATAGACCATCAGTGTTAGCCATAGAGCAAAGGGCAAAAAACCAGCTATGCGCTGGCTGATCGGCAGAAGGATTCGAAGAAAACCCAGCCGAATGGACCAGCGATTATGTAGAAAAGGTACCATAAACGCAACATATAGGCCGGTAACGGGCAAGAAAGCGTGTTTTGGTACCGTATTTTGGACCGTAGCATAGCGGCAGCGTTCATTTATAGAGCAGCCGAAGGCATGCGAGGGGCCAACGCAACAGCTTCAGTAAAATGTCCAGGAGCAAGGTGCGCATACCGCATCGTAACGACGACAGTCGAATGCCCTAGGATTTTTTGCAGGGTCAGGATATTCCCGCCGTTCTGCATGAAGTGACTGGCGAAGGTATGCCGCAACACGTGTGCGGCCTGCCCTTTTGGTAGTTTGATCGTGGTTCTAGCCAGTGCTCGTCGAAATGAGGTAATGGCCGAGGTAAACGGGCCATGCTGACGCCAGTGCTTAAGCAGCAGTGCTTGCAAATCAGCAGAGATCGGGACAGCCCTGACCTTCCCGCTTTTGGTGCCGCTGAAGGTAATCACGCCATTTCTAACCGAAGTAGGGCCGGACCTTTCGGCCTCAGACCAACGCGCCCCAGTAGACAGACAAATCCTCACTATCGGCTCAACGTGCGGGTTATCGCAGCCTTCCCGAATGGAGTCCATCAGCTCGGCTATCTGGTCATCAGTCAGCCAGGCCAATTCGCGTTCCTGCAGGCGCAGCGGCTTAACCAGTGACAACGGATTTTCATACTCGATGACACCCAAGCCCCGTAACTCATTGAACACCGCTCGCAGGTAACCAAGCTCATTGTTGAGCGTCTTGGCCGAGGTGCCCTGTTCCATTCGCTTGCGCCGCTCGCTTGAGTAGTCTTCAGGCGTCAGTAGGCGTGCTACTGGATTGCGCAGGCGCTGACACAATAGCTTGAGTTTGCTTCGACGCCGCACACCATCGCGCAGGCCGTGCCCATGCAGGTCATACCAAGTGTCGATCAACTCAGCCAGTCGACGACGATCAGCGGGCTTGGGTGACCAGTCTGGTTGATGGGTCAGCTTAGCTCGGCAAGCAGCTTCAAAACGCAATGCCTCAGCCTTAGTCTTGAATATCTTGCGAAACCGTTTCCCTTTGACGGGTTCAACGTCCGCTTTCCAACGGCCATCAGGTTGCTTGGTGATCGCCATCAGACCGCCCTGCCCCATCTAACGTGGCGCTCTTCCAGCAGATCGCGGATATGACGATAGATAGCACGCTCGCCCATATCCTTTGCCGCGTAGTGGTCCCGAATCACAGGCCAGCATTCCCACTCCCTCAGGCGG
>CEPQ01005861.1_pt1 | contig 17210 bp, 21 predicted proteins | sample 530411 | NCBI WGS metagenome assembly CEPQ01 (sample SAMEA2620039, study PRJEB7988) | marine metagenome | isolation source: saline water (ENVO:00002010), including
AGATACAGGCTGACCGCCTTCATGTTCGCCTTGAGCCCGACGGTGTACCCAGAGAATTGCAACAGCTTGTCACCTCATTCAACGACATGATCGGCCGCTTGGAGGACAGCTTCGTTCGACTCACCCATTTCTCCGCGGACATCGCCCACGAATTGCGCACGCCTCTTACCAATATCATCACCCAGACTCAGGTCGTTCTGGGAAAGTCACGAGGCCTGGTTGAATACCGCGAACTGCACTATTCAAACCTGGAAGAATTGGAACGCTTGGCAAAAATGGTCAACGACATGCTCTGGCTGGCTCAAAGCGAGCATGGACTGCTTAAGCCGGTATGGGAGTCACTGGGTATGGCTCAGGAAGTCCGTAAGCTATTTGATTTTTTTGAGGCGCTGGCAGAGGAAAAGCACATACAGTTAATGCTGGAAGGACAGGCGCCGAAAATTAAGGGTGATCGTGCCATGCTGCGGCGCGCCATGTCCAATCTGTTATCCAATGCGATACGCCACTCACCCGAGGGAGAAAGCGTGAAGGTTCGTCTGGATGTGTCGGACGAAGGGCAGGTTTTACTCAGCGTACAGAATACGGGGCCGGAAATTCCCGCAGAACATTTGCCCAGAATTTTCGACCGTTTCTACCGGGTTGATCCTTCACGTCAGCGCCAGAGTGAAGGGGCTGGATTGGGCTTGGCGATTGTTAAGTCCATCGTGGAAGCACACTACGGCAGTATCGACGTGTCTTCAGATTACGGTATGACCTCCTTTTCGATCTGCTTTCCACAAGCGGCTATTAATTGGGACTGCGAAGAAGGGGCTTTGCCATGAGTCTATTTTCCATCGGAAAATTAGCGCAAGCTGCACAAGTCAGCGTCGAAACCATCCGCTACTACGAACGCCGTGGCCTCATCACTCAGCCTCCAAAACCGGCTCAAGGATACCGCACTTATACCAAGGCCACCCTGGCACGGATTTTATTCATCAAACGTGCCCAGGAACTGGGCTTTACTCTGGAGGAGATCGAAAACCTCTTGGTACTGGGCGAATCCCATTGCTCGGAAGTCCAGGAGTTGGCGGAAAGTAAACTGGTCAGCGTGCGGTCAAAAATCAACGATTTGTGCCGCCTGGAGCGTGTTTTAGAGGGTTTAGTCACCCAGTGCCGCTCCAATCCCGACAACACAGCCTGTCCGATTGTGGAGTCGTTACAACCTGACAAAGACCTCTCCTGAGTCGGACTTGACTCCGTACCGAAGTACGGCGTTTACACTGGCTTCATTGAATGCATTCCATGGAGTCCGCCATGCCCGCAAACGACGAGTTCGCCAAAAATAATCTACCCCTGATCGGCGGGGTGCTGGCTGCTGTTGGCGCCAGCCTTTGCTGCATCGGCCCGTTCGTTTTACTCACACTGGGGATCAGCGGGGCCTGGATCGGGAACCTGACTCTGCTGGAGCCCTATCGTCCCGTCTTTATCGCCATCGTGATGATGCTATTGGGTTGGGCGGGCTGGCAGATCCACCGGCCAGTTGAGGGCTGCGAGCCGGGCACCGCCTGCGCCGTACCGCAAACGCGAAAACGCCGACGGGTTATTTTCTGGATCATGGCCATCATCGCGTTGGTTCTTGTCACCAGCAGCTACTGGATTCCCCTGATGGTTTAAAAATGCGTTGCCCAAGACTGGAGTGAATCATGCACAAAATCACAATAGCCCTTGTATTCACCATCACCAGCCTGTCTGCCTGGGCTAAACCTCAGATTGTCACTCTGAACCTGCCAACCATGAACTGCGCCATGTGTCCGATCACGGTCAAGAAGGCCCTTAGCAAAGTAAAAGGCGTCACCAAGGCCGAGGTCAGTTTTGAACACAAGCAGGCGGTGGTCACTTTTGAGGATACTCAGACCAGCGCAGGGAAACTCATTGAAGCGACCACCAATGCCGGTTATCCCTCAACCCTTGTGGAAACAGAAACGCCATGACAAAACGACAGGAAAGGCGTTTTGCACAGCTCAGCTGCCCGAAGGGTGGCGTACAGGGAAGTACGTCATGACCTCAAATGTGATTTTAGATTCAGAATTGACCTGTCCGAAATGTGGCCATAAGAAGCTCGAAACCATGCCGACGGATGCCTGCCAGTGGTTCTATGAGTGCGAAGGTTGTCACGCTGTACTTAAACCCAAACCCGGTGATTGTTGTGTGTATTGTTCTTACGGTTCGGTACCATGCCCGCCTGTTCAACAAGAGGGGCGTTGCTGTTCTTAGAGAACTCATATTGACATTGTACGGTTCAGGCCGGATTGTTCGCGGTAAAGTGCTTGAGTTTTTCTTTCATTGCTCACTCGTTTCGCCGTCGAAAGACTCCAGGATTGGACAACCCTTGTCACTGGAACCACACAGATTGGTGAGCAGTCGCAGTTCGTCCCGCAAAGTGGTCAATTCCTCCAGATGATGTTGAATGTCTTCCAGCTTGTGATGCGCCAGTTCCCGGACTTTGGGCTTGGCTTTTTGCGGGTTTTCCCGAAACTGAAGTAGCTGTTTGATTTCATTCAGGCTAAATCCCATCTTTTGCGCCCGCTTGATAAAGCGCAGTCGTGAGAGATCTTTATCGAAATACAGTCGGACTCCAGCATCATTGCGATGTACTTCGGGCACCAGTTTGATTTTTTCGTAATAACGCAGGGTATCAGCACTGATTTCCAATGTTGCGACCACTTCACCAATTCGCATCATGATTTAAAACCAGAAACAGCCATGAGCCACTTTTTCATAGTAAATAACTTTCATTGAGCAGGTAAGCCCCAATGGCCATTAGCGTGATGCCTCCTGCAATCTCAAAACCACGACGCCAACACTCGATGGTTTTCAGGTTTTCCAACCAGCCGATGCTGATAGCACCCACGGCAAGCGGGATCACCCGACCGAGAGCGAACGCCAACATCAACAAACCACCATAAAAACCCGATCCGATCGAGGCACTAACACCGAGTCCGATCCATAACCCCGGCGAACAGACCGGACAGATCCCGACCGTAAACGGCATACCCAATAAGAAGGCTCCCCAGAGCGTCGCCGCGCGTTTTCCCCGCAATGGCAACCAGGGTAACGGAATTTTCAACCAGCCCGTCCAGAGCAAACCCAGCGCTGCACCGATACCTAACACCACATGGGTGAGTATGAGCCCGGCGGCAAAGGCCAGGCCATAACTGACCGCCTCACGAAAAGCGCGTGCGCGAGTGACGTAGGCCAGTACAACAGGAATGGAGGCGAAAGCCACCGGCATAAAGCTGAACAGAAAACCAGCCAATAAAGCCGCACCCAGACCGGCAACTCCGCCCATTTGCATCCAGGCTGTGGTATCCATCAGTGCGCTTTACCTTGAGGTGCTGAAGGCTCCTCCAATCGCTTCAGAATCTCCTGACTTGATCTCTTGATAGCGCACCCGGTCGTCGTTCAATTCAGCGATCACCGCTTTTGCCAGCGCTTTTATTTTCTGACAACGACCGCATCCGGAAGCCGTCAATACTTCCACTAAGACTGACTGGCTTTCAGTTTCTGCGCTCATGACAGGCTTTGCAACCACAAAGTGAGCGGCAGCAAGGCGTAAGCCGCAAAAAGGGAAAGCAGAAGTATCACTGTACTCGCCCACAATACTGCCTTTTGCCATCGCAAGCGGTTTTTGTCCGCTAGAGCGCAGACTTTGATCCGATGCAATCGCCAGTAGCTATAAACTAATGCGGCAGCGGTTAAGGAAAATGTGACGACTTTGTACTGCGACAATGTCGTTAACCAAGGCATCACGGCCACCATCGAAGCCACAGCGCTTCCGAGCCCAAGCGCGACCAATACAATTGGTAGCGCGCAACAGGTGGTACCGATAAGCGCGAGCCCCAGGCCGCTGAAAAGAGAGGTATCGGTTTTCGCCTGTTCAGTGTTCATCGAAATCTAATCATTGCGATCATTCTTTTTGAGGCTTTACGGGTTGCACCTGGAATTGGCGCAAGGTAAACCCGGCGTCATTGATCAAGGTTTTAAGCGATGCTTGATTCATGGGTTCCAGCGTGTCCGCCTCAAAGATCACCAATCCATCATTCAATTTGATAATCACACTGGATTTATCTACGCCATCAAGCGCTTTGATTTTCTTTTCGATCCCGTAGGCACAATAAGGACAGGCCATGCCATCAACATGCAGCTCATAGCGCCTGTCAGCCGCCTGCGCCATAAATGAAAGCATCATTAATGCTGCAATAAGTAAACACTGTCTCATGGTTAAACTCCTAAAACGGTTGTCTCTTTACAGGTGCCATTCCAGCTCAATTTTGGCACGGTAGTCGTCTTGCTCCTGATCGGCGGACAAATCATCGATGACGGGCAGTTGTAAGCCTGCCTTGAACGCAAAATTCTGATGTGTCCACATCAAACCGGGCGACAGAAACCATTGGTTCCCGCCCAGGTGCCTTTCCACACTTCCCGCGCCATTGTCGAAAACTGCATTTTGCGGCTGGCGGGGCGCCACACCATCTTGGGCGCACCTTGAAATTGGACGAGCGCTTTCAAACGGTGTTTGCTGCCACTCGTGAGGTCTTCACCCCGAGTTTAATCAGCGTGCTCGTGGTAATTCTGGTGAATCTGCCCATTCTGGCGCTGACCGGCGTGGAAGGAAAAATGTTTACCCCCATGGCGATGGCGGTAATCATGGCACTGTTGTCCGCATTGGTGTTGTCGCTGACCTTCGTTCCTGCGGCTGTGGCACTTGTCATGCGCGGACACATTGAGGAGAAGGAAAATTTTATAGTTCGTTCTTCCAAGTGGCTTTACGCACCAGTATTGGCGTGGGTCCTGAAGTTTCGCGTTTGGGTGCTGTCAATGACCCTGATATTCGTGATTATCGTAGGAACACTCGCAACTAAAATGGGGACTGAATTTATCCCGAACCTGGATGAGGGTGATATCGCCGTCCAGGCGTTGCGAATACCCGGCACCAGCCTCAGCCAATCCCTGGATATGCAATTTCGCCTGGAAAAAGCCGTGCTGGAAATGCCTGAAGTCAAAACCTACTTCTCGCGTGTCGGAACCGCTGAAGTCGCCAGCGATCCCATGGGGCCCAATATCTCTGATGGCTATGTCATGCTGAAAGACAAAAGTGAATGGCCTGATCCCGATAAAACCAAAGCCCACCTGCTGGAAGAAATGGGTGAAAAACTTTCGTTGTTGCCCGGCAATGCCTATGAGATCAGCCAACCGATCCAGCTTCGATTTAATGAATTGATTTCAGGTGTCAGATCGGATTTAGGGATCAAGGTATTCGGCGATGATTTGCAGCAACTGTTGAAGTCGGGAAGCGAAATCGCCGCTGTACTGAACGGTATAGAGGGCGCTGAAGGCGTAAAGGTGGAACAGGTGTCGGGCTTACCCATTTTGTCAGTCGAAGCGGATCGCTCCGCCCTGTATCGCTATGGCTTGAACGTTGCCGATGTGCAGGACGTCGTCGCTGCCGCCACAGGCGGTGAAGAGGCTGGGCTGATCTTTGAAGGTGACCAACGTTTCTCGATCGTCGTGCGCTTGGCAGAACGATTAAGGGCCGACGTGAGCGCCCTGGAGCGTTTGCCCGTACCCTTACCGGGCGGTGGCTATGTGCCGTTGCGTGAGGTCGCCAGACTGACGCTGGCACCCGGTCCCAATCAAATTTCCCGAGAAAACGGTAAACGCCGATTGGTGGTCAGCGCCAATGTTCGCGGTCGTGATTTGGGAGGGTTTGTGGCTGAAGTACAGGGCAAAGTAGCACAGCAGGTCAAGTTACCGCCCGGCTATTGGCTAGCATACGGCGGTACCTTTGAACAACTGCAATCGGCGTCACAACGGTTAAGTTTGCTGGTGCCTGTGACACTGGTGATGATCTTTGCCCTGTTGATGATGACTTTTGGCTCAGCTAAAGATGCCGCACTGGTATTCAGTGGCGTGCCGCTGGCGCTGACCGGCGGCGTCATCGCCTTGTGGCTGCGTGACATACCGCTGTCAATTACTGCCGGTGTCGGTTTTATCACCCTGTGCGGGGTATCGGTGCTGACGGGGGTTATGATGGTATCCGCATTTCGGGACGCGCTTAATCGTGGCGAAGTCATCGAGTCTGCGATTCAGAGTGGAGCTATGCTGAGGCTGCGGCCGATATTGATGGTCGCTTTGGTGGCCGCGCTCGGCTTTTTGCCCATGGCGCTCAACACCAGTACTGGGGCCGAAGTACAAAGGCCCTTAGCCACAGTAGTTATTGGCGGAATCCTTTCTTCTACTTTACTCACATTGTTGGTGTTGCCTGGTTTGTATCGTCTTGCATGGCGAAAACCGAAAGCATTGAATGGAAATGGCGAATCCATTGCACAATAACTGACTAAAGCTCGCGGCATGTGATTCATGCCGCGTGTCGTCTAACGTAACAGCAACACTTTATAGGAATATTCACATGAAACTAATCACGGCCTTCATTCATCATGTACGAACTGCCGACGTAATCGATGCACTACACGATGCAGGCTACAAGAACATGGCAATGCTTGATATCAAAGGCACCTTGAAGCCGTTAGGGGAACAGGAGCTGGCCTATTCGTCCGAAGCTGGCGTGGTGATTTCAGAAGTTCAATTATCACTAGCCTGCGAAGACGAACAGGTTGATGCGGTGACAACTATCATCCGTAAAACTGGAAAAATTGGTGCTAACATTTCCGGATGGGTGTATGTCAGCCCCATTGAGCAGGCGCTACCTATAGACGGTCGTTAACACTCCCGGTGTTGTGCGCGCTGGCTGCGTCCTCACCAGCGCCACAACACCGGAAACGCCTAGCGGAGGGGCTATGCATAATCACGGTCACACCAGCAGTTCACAACGTATTGGCTGGGCGTTTTTTCTCAACCTGGGTTTTACGCTTATTGAAATTGTCGGCGGCCTATTGACCAACAGCACCGCCATTATGGCGGATGCCGTTCACGACCTGGGCGACTGTATTTCCATCGGCCTCGCTTGGTTACTCAGCAAGGTCAGTGAGAAAGACTCTAATACTGATTTTACTTACGGATATCGCCGCCTGTCGTTATTAGGTGCCTTGATCAATGGCTTGGTACTCATTGCAGGGTCAGCTTGGGTCTTGTCAGAGGCTATCCCAAAACTGTTGCAACCTGAAATGCCTGTCGTCGAAGGGATGTTGGGATTGGCCATTTTTGGTGTCATGGTCAATGGATTCGCTGCGTACAAGCTTAGTCATGGGAAAACACTTAACGAAAAAGTCTTGAACTGGCATTTATTGGAAGATGTACTGGGTTGGGTGGCTGTCCTGATTGTATCCATTGTGCTGCTTTTTGTAGATTGGCCTATTTTAGATCCAGCACTGTCTATCGTTTTTACCCTCTATATCTTGTTCGGTGTAGAAAAAAACCTTTGGAGTACCACTCGATTGTTTCTTCAGGCAGCACCCGACAAAGCACTGTCAGAGTCACTTCACCAATGTCTGTCCACGCTTGATGACGTCCGTAGTGTTCACCACCTACACCTGTGGTCACTCGATGGTGAGCATCATGTGCTTACTGCACATTTGGTATTGCGATGCGCATTAACCTTGGAGCAGCAACTTCATTTGAAAAGGACAATTGCTGATCGTCTCAGAGAGTTCGATCTCGCGCATACGACCATTGAATTCGAATTTGGAGAGGAGGCGTGTCGAGATGCGGGCGTTATCTGAAACCCACGCCGTTGGATTTCATTTGTAAATTCAGGTCATCACACAAGTACATCGACATGGTTACCCAATGTTTCAATCGAAGCGGTATTAATCTCACTTTTTTCTTGTGCAGCCATCATAATTGCTTGTTGAGAGGCTTTACGATCCTGTGGTGTGGGATCAGTGGGTGCCATGGACGCCATTCGTATTAGTTGGGCTTTTTCCAGCGTTGCTTGGGGATCATTGGGTTCAGATGAAGTATCAAACACGACATCATCTGAGACGACATAAAGTTCGCCATCGAGAGAACTATACTGGTAATTGGGTGGTGAACTGTGCTGTGTCGTAACCGTAACGGCGAGATGAGATTCGACATGCCGCTGAATTTGAGTCTGAGAAAGCTCTAATTGTTTGCGCTCATTCGAGTTGTCGCCAGACTTGGTCTCTGTGTCGCGCGCTGAATTGGTAGATGAATTGCTCAAAGGCGCTGATCCAGGGGCAATTCAAGCAACTACAGGACTCGCTGTGATCTCGTAAGAGCCAAATTTGTCGGTTCTTCCACAGGCCTCCTAGAAGTCGGCGGTATTCCTGATTACGCATATCATGCGTAATTGCGCGTAACTTTAAATAATTCTAATAAGATCAATCGGTTATTGACCTCTAAATTACGTGGATAAGGGCTATTGGACGGAAACCTGCGGTTACGATGTGGTCGCGGGACTCAAAACCGTAGGTTTTCGTTCAAATGCCCCCGCTGGTCCATTTTCGCGAGATTTACCCGGGTTCCTGTGGCGTACTGTACGGCTGAGATCGACACCAGACGTGGTGTTTCGGATATGGCCTGAAACAGTTCTGCTTCGGGGTTCTCACCTGCGAGGGAAACCTTGCGGACAATCACCCCCTGATTCTTGAGGGACTCCCAGACAATGGAGTTCGATGGAAACTCTTCATCGGAAATAACAACCGTATCACCTGGACGCCAGTCGATGCCGTAAGCGACAAATGAAAGGGCCTCGGAAGTATTCTTCACCAGGGCGACAGAGTCGACAGGCGCATTAATAAGCCTGGCCAGGTTCAAACGAAGTTGTTTCTCTATCTCCAGCCAGTGTGGATAGTCGGCGGCTCCCTTGGCTACGTTTTCTTCAGCAAACCGGGCAACGGCTTTACTGGCTGATATTGGCCACGGAGCGACAGCAGCATGATTCAGGTACATGCATTGTTCATTGACCGGAAACTCCTGTTCCAGTGCTGAATTCAACTGATCCATTTTAGTGGGTCCTTATCTGCTGTTAAGATGATGGCTGTTCTCAGGGATCATGCTATCGACATGTCAGACACTATGCAGCACTCTTCGTTTAAAAAAGTATCATTTACGCCAGTCGACTCTCTAAATATCGTTATTGAGCACTATGAACACATAAAGACGGGCGCCCCGCATTACCATATCCGTAGCGAGCATGAGGAAAAAGCCTTCCTGCTCGCCGTCAGGACCATGCCGCACGACTCAACCGGTGTGGCGCATATTCTTGAACATACCGCGCTTTGTGGCAGCGAGAAATTCCCGGTCCGTGATCCGTTCTTTATGATGACCCGTCGGTCGCTGAATACTTTTATGAATGCGATGACCAGTAGTGACTGGACTGCGTATCCCTTTGCTTCGCAGAATGATAAAGACTTCCTGAATCTGTTGGATGTTTATCTCGACGCTGTCTTCTTCGCCAATCTTGATGAATTGGATTTTGCGCAGGAAGGTCATCGCATTGAACTTGCCGATAAAGATGACCCGAACTCAGCACTTGAATACAAAGGTGTTGTTTTCAATGAAATGAAAGGCGCCATGTCATCGCCCGTATCCCAGCTTTGGCAGGGAATCAGCGGAGAGCTATTCCCGACAACGACCTATCATTACAACAGCGGCGGTGAGCCCGAGAATATTCTCGACCTGTCGTATCAGGAATTGCTTGATTTCTATCGCAGTCATTACCACCCAACGAACGCCATTATCATGACATTCGGGGATATGGATGTGGCAGACATTCAGTCCCGGATGGATCAGCAGGCATTGAGTCGCTTTGATAAACAGGACAGGCAATTGCGGGTAGAGCCTGAACGGCGTTTTTCAGAGCCTCAACATAAAGAAGCGCTCTACGGCGTTGATTCGGATGACCTGAGTGCCAAAACCCACCACGTCATTGGTTGGCTGTTGGGTGATTCTATTGATCTCGATGCCCAACTTGAGGCTAACCTGCTGAGTCAGGTGCTGCTTGATAACAGTGCCTCTCCGTTGCGTCGGGCTCTTGAGGAAAGTGATCTTGGTACGACACCGTCACCTCTCTGCGGTCTGGAAGATTCTAACCGCGAAATGTCGTTCATGTGTGGACTTGAGGGTAGTGAGCCGGAGCACGCTGAGGCGGTTGAAGCCCTGATCCTCAATACCCTCGAGAAAGTTGCCGAAGAGGGCGTTCCTGTCGAAATGGTTGAAGCAGCTCTGCATCAGCTCGAGCTTCATCAACGCGAGATAGGAGGGGACCATTACCCTTATGGGTTGCAGCTGATCCTGACTGCACTGCCTGCTGCAACACACTATGGTGACCCTGTTGCATTGCTGAACCTTGATCCGGCACTCGAACGCTTACGTGCTAAGGCATCGTCGCCAGGCTTTATATCAGACGCCGTCAGGCAGCTGCTTCTTACCAATACCCACCGTGTCCGCTATACCCTTAAGCCTTCCAGTACCTTGAATGCCGAAAAGGCGGACAAAGAAAAAGCTCGCCTGGAGAATGAACGTGCGAACATGTCAGACGCCGATATCCAGGCATTGAAGGATAAGGCAGAGGCACTGGAAGCCCGGCAGGTGCAGGAAGATGATCCCGACGTTTTTCCGAAAGTAGGGCTTGAGGATATTCGCCCTGAGCTGACATACGTTGCGCCTACCGCTGAGCGGTCTGATCACATCGAGACCACAGAGTATGTCACCGGTACGAATGGAATTATCTATCAGCAGGCAATGCTCAATCTGCCCCCAATGACCCGTGAGCAAATGACCTGGTTGCCTTTCTATACTCAGGCATGGACAGAAGTCGGTGCTGGCGGGAATTCGTATCTGACTCAGCAGCAACGCCAGACAGAGGTGCTGGGGTCTCTGACGTCTTACGCCTCGGTGAAAGGCGATATCGAAGACTGTAATCGTCTCTCGGGGTACCTGGTGATGACGGGTAAGGCATTGGGGAACCGCGCGGAGCCGTTCTCCGACATGCTTCGTGAAACCTGGAAAAGTGCAGACTTCAGCGAAGAAGGCCGCCTCAAGGACCTGTTAAATCAGGCCCGTGCTCGTAAAGAGCAAGGCATAACGGGCAGTGGTCATGCTCTTGCTATGTCTGCTGCTGCCGCTCCGATTAATCGCACGGCTGATCTGATGAACATGCTCGGAGGGCTTCCGCAGGCTAAGCGTCTGAAAGAAAGGACGGAACGTATATCTGAGGATGGCGCAGGTTTCGTTTCTGAGGCTCTCAAAGATATCAATTCACTGATCAGTAAAGGTCCAGATTCACTTCTTCTGGTGCATGATGAACAAAATGCTGCAGCGCATATTGCAGCGGCGCGCAAAGATTGGGATAATGCGAATCATTATCGAAAAAATTGTATTGATTGGGATCTGTCGACAGGGGCCAGCTATTGGATGGTCGACTCGCAGGTTAACTTCTGCGCCTGGGCTATTCCTACAGTGACGCTCGATCATCCCGATGCGGCTTCTCTTGCTGTTCTCGGAGGGGTGCTTCGCAATGGTTACCTTCATACCGCAATCCGGGAGAAGGGTGGAGCTTATGGCGCAGGCGCGTCGCAGGACTCTTCATTAGGGTGTTTCAAATTCTTCACCTATCGCGATCCTCGTACTGAAGGTAGTTTTGATGACTTCGCGAAATCTCTGACCTGGGTATCAGGGCGTACCAATGGCGACGACCTTATTGAGCAGTCAGTGCTGGGGATCATTGGTAGCCTTGATCGGCCGGGCTCGCCAGCAGGCGAAGCCAAGCAAGCTTTTCATATGGATAAATCTGGACGTACACGAGCTGTCAGGCAGCTGTTCCGGGACCGCCTGTTGAAGGTTGCCTGGACAGATATTCTGCAAGCGACAGAAAAGTATCTGGTCGGTCAGGATGGTTATAAAGCTGTCGTTGCACCGCGAGGAACTGCAGACATAGCAAGCAAACTCGGACTGACAATAGGAGAGTACTGAGTGAACCGATTTACATTACCACTGGCGGCGAGCATATTGATGTTCCCGCTGGCGGTAGGCGCCGATACAGACTCGGCGTCTAAAATGGTGCTGAAAACAGACGAAAACAGCGCGGCGGTACAGCGAAAGATTAACGCACTGGATGATTCTACCCGGGATAAGCTCGAAGAGACCCGGCAGCTTCTCGCCCGAGCAGAACAGCTGGCGCTCTACAATAGTCAGATGGAAGCTATCATCGCGAATCAGGAAGAAGAAAAATTAAGTCTTGATCAGCAGATTGAGGACATCAACGATACCGAACAGGGTATTCTGCCTCTGATGCAGCTGATGCTTTCGCAACTCGAAGCCGATATCAATGCGGGCCTGCCATTTCTCAAAGAAGAACGAGCGGTACGTTTAGCCAAGCTGAAAGCGTCTCTTGGTCGGGCTGATGTCACTGTTTCTGAGAAATTCAGAAGAGTGCTCGAAGCGCTCCAGATTGAGGTTGATTATGGCCGCACATTAGAGCGATATCGCGAGAATGAAGACGGCAGAGCTTTCGACTATCTGAGAATAGGCAACGTTGCTCTCTATCGTCGTTCACTTGATGCAGGCGAGTCCTGGATGTGGGTAGACGGCGCGTGGCAGTCGCTTTCTGGTGACCTGGTCCAGCCTCTTGAACGCGCTTCCCGTGTTGCGGAACAAAGCGTTGCTCCTCAGTTGATCGTAGTGCCTATGGCCACACCAGAAACTTCAAGTTCAGATACGACCAATTTAAAAGGGGGTGAGTAATGAGATTTATTACGACCCTCATCTTTGCTTGCATGGCTCAGGTTGCACTTGCCAATACACTTATCGAAAGCGCAGAGCAGTTCAGTAAATACGAGCGTAATTTCGACTCAGCTCGACTGGCAGCCTTCAAGCAGGATCTTAGTGCTCAGGAACAAGCCCTTGAGCAAGCCCGTGCCTCGCTGGCTGCTGAAGAGAAGCGAGCAGAAGAGCTGCGTGAGCAATTCTCTGATAATGAAGAAATTCTGACGGAGAAAACCGAAGCTCTGCGTATTCGCACCGGCAGTCTTGGTGAAATGTTTGGTGTGGTACGTCAGGTTGCCGGTGACTTGAGAACGATCACCTCAAGCAGTATTACCCGCATCGACGGAACCGACACGCCCGCTGATCTTGATGCATTGGCAGAGTCAAAAGCCTTGCCTGATCTTGGCAGAATTAAGGCACTCTGGCAGACCTTACGGCAGGAAGCTTCTCTAAGCAGCGAAGTTGTCCAAATTACTGCACCCGTCGTTCAGGCGGACGGTTCTACGGCAGAGGAGCAATCAGTACGTATTGGTGCGTTTACAGTCGTTGGAACCAGTAATGGCGGCCAATACCTGATTGCAGATGAGCAACTGGGCGCCCTGCGACCACCATATCGCCAGCCCGGCGAGGCATCTATGTTGAGTGACTGGTTGGGCAGCAATGGCGTCGCGCTTGTCGGTATTGACCCTTCCCGTGGTGCTCTCCTGAATATCGAGGCAGCCACTCCCTCTATTGTTGAGCGAATTCAACAGGGGGGCACGATTGGTTACATCATTATTGCTCTCGGTGTTATTGGTCTGCTGATTGCCCTATGGCGTCTGTTTGCACTCCTGCAAATCAGCGCGGGGATGCGCCGTCAGCTCAGCGACAAGTTGGCCGCGAAGGATGATAACGCCCTGGGTCGCGTAATGATTGCATCTCTCGGTGACCGCACGGATGCCGAACTGCTTGAAGCAAGGCTTGATGAGGCTGTTTTGCGTGAGCTACCCGCAATTGAACGTGGTCAGTCGATCATCAAACTGCTTGCAGGTATTGCGCCTCTCATGGGGCTGCTTGGTACGGTTACCGGCATGATTGCGACTTTCCAGGCGATCACAGCGTTTGGCTCAGGCGATGCAAAACTGATGGCTGCGGGTATCTCTCAGGCTCTGATTACTACGGTGCTTGGTCTGGTGGTTGCTGTTCCTCTGTTGCTGCTTCATAGCTGGGTAGCCTCACGCAGTCGCGAATTGGTACACATCCTTGATGAGCAGTCAGCAGGCATAATCGCTGAGGCGCAGGAGTCATCACGCAAATGATCTGGCTGACAGATTTTTTTGAGCGTGGTGGTCCGGTTCTGTATGCCGTGCTGCTGACCGCGGTATTTCTCTGGGTTCTGATTTGCCTGCGACTTTGGTTTTTCTACATTGAGCGTAAGCGTTTCTTTGAAAAGCTCTCGGGAGATTGGCGTTTGCGTTCGGACCGTACCAGCCGCAATGCGCGTTATATACGTAAGGCGTGGATTGGTCGGTTCTATCTTGAGGCGACCCGCACTATGCCGCTGTTGGCAACATTGATAGCAATCTGCCCACTTCTTGGTTTGTTGGGTACGGTTACCGGGATGATTCAGGTGTTTGATGTGTTGTCAGCCACAGGGACAGGCAATGCCCGGGCGATGGCGTCGGGCATTGCACAGGCGACGCTGCCAACCATGGCCGGTCTCGTCGTTGCGTTATCTGGCTTGTATTTTCGCAGTCGTTTTCAGCGATTGGCTGAGCGTAGCCAGCAGGAACTGGCAGATCGACTGCCGTTGAGTGAGGAGTTGGCCTGATGGCTCGCAGACACGTTGCCTCAGAAGGGCAGGAAGGTGATATCGACATCACTCCGATGCTGGATATCGTGTTTATCATGCTGATTTTCTTTATCGTGACGACCTCTTTCGTGAAAGAGAGTGGCGTTACGGTGAGCCGTCCGACAGCCAGTACCGCTGAAAGCAAGCAGGGCAGTAATATCCTGATTGCGATTCGTGCAAACGGAGAAATCTGGATCGATAAACGCTCGGTGGATCTTCGCGCTGTGCGCGCGAATACCGAGCGACTTAAAGCGGAGAGTCCTGAAGGTGCTGTGGTCATTCAGGCAGATGAGTTCGCACCGACCGGAATACTCGTTAAGGTAATGGATCAGGTACGTCTTGCCGGTGTTACGGATATATCGGTAGCGGCAACAGAATGATATCGATTAAACCACTGGTAGCTGTTTTCGGTGGCTTGTCAGTCGCCGTTCTTCTTTTTCTTGGTATGGCGGCCATGGTAGCGCCACCTGATGATTTTGCGTTAAATCGTGAAGAACCTGTACTGGTCGACTTTTCCAGTCGGCGTCAGGATTCGGCGTCTGAAACGCGTTCGCGCAAGAAACCGCCACCTCCTCCCGAAACGCCGATGACTCCTCAGTCAAACACGCAGGATCAAACTCCTGCCCCGGTGACCGCGCCGGCATTGAGTCTGAGCCCTCTCAGTCCGGATTTGAGCGTGGGTGAACTTGTGTCCTCGTCAGGGTTGCTGGATGGTGTGTCGGTTGCTGACGCAGAGGTCGCGCCCCTGGTTCGCCCGCCTGCAGTTTATCCGGCCAGAGCTAAAATGAGGAATATTGAAGGCAGCGTGACAGCGAGACTAACGATTAGGCCGGACGGTACAGTGAGTGATGTAGAAATCATTCAGGCGGAACCTGAGGGTGTTTTTGAACGGGAAGCTATGAGAGCCATGTATCGTTATCGTTTCTCGCCCAAAATGGTTGACGGAGAAGCGGTGACACAAACTGCGACCCAGACATTGGAGTTTTCACTGCAATGAGCCGCTTTGTTTGTATTCTGTTTGCCGTGTGCCTGTTCTGTTTGGGGCTGACTGTTCAGGCTTCGACTTTGTCTGAAAGGCAGTATCGTTTGCTTGAGAAGGCCCAGGAGTTGGTTGCAGAAGAGTCCTATCAGGAGGCGCTGGCAGAAACCCAGGATGCTGTCGATGATTGGGATTCGGGGCTGGGGTTAGTGCTGATTCTTCAGCTTCGTGGCCAGGTTTATCAGCTCCTTGATCAGACCGAAGATACGCTCAAATCCTATGAGCGAGCGTTATCCTTAGAAGTTCTGGAAGGCACTCGGCGGTCTGCACTCGCAGCTGCAATTGCCCAGCTGTACCTGATTGACAGTCAGCCAGAGAAAGCTCGTGAGGTGCTGGTGCCAGCGCTTGAAGCGCCAGCTGGCGAAGGTTTGAATCATGCCGCTCAGGCGTATGTCATAGTCGCTATTTCCTATCAGATACAGGAACGCTGGAGGGATTCTCTGCCGTGGCTGGTTCAGGCCGAAGCGTACGCGACATCTATTCCGGAGAACTGGCTGGCAATGCGAGCTGCGGCTGAATTCCAGATCCGTGATTTCGCGGCAGCAGAAGTTACCATGAAGCGGCTCGTTGAGCGTGCGCCTGACAAAAGGAATTACTGGGTTCAGCTGGCAGCAGCGCAGCAGTTTCAGGAAAAACAGGCTCAGCAGTTGGCGACTCTTGAGATCGCCCATCAGCGAGGTCTGATTGCAGGGAGTAGTGAAGAGCTGCTGATGATACAGCTGCAGGCAGCGCAGGATATGCCCGCCCGCGCCGCCAGGAACCTTGAGCGGCGAATTGCCGATCAAACATCTGCCGACAGCGACATCGCCAATGAATTGCGCCTGTTGAGTGCCTTCCAGCGTCAAGCTCGTGACCTCGCCGCTGCCGCTAAGACTATGGTGTCAGGTGATGTCGCGTCCGTTAATGAAGCCATTCAGCTGGCGATGATGGACGGTGATTGCCCGCTGGTTAAGAAGCTTGCGGGAGCAAATGTCCGCAGGCTCGAAGGTGTGACGATGATTTCGGTTGCGCAGTGCGAACTGAATGATAACGACACCGCGGGTGCAAGAGAATGGTTTCAGAGAGCTGGCGAGAAAGCTGACAGTGCGGTGATCGCCTCCCAATGGCTGACGTATTTGTCTGATCTGCAAAAGGCGGGATTAAGGTAGATTACTACCTTAATCCCAGGCGCATGCGCAAAAGCTATTTGAACGTGGCCCAGATAGGCGCGTGATCGGATGGTTTTTCTGTGCCCCGTATCTCGTACGAGACTCCCGCATTGATACAGCGTTCATAGAGGGACGGTGTTACCAGAATATGATCGATTCTTAACCCGCGCTTGGGCGTGTCGTCGAACCCTTTTGAACGATAATCAAACCAGCTGAACGTGTTACTGTCTGTCGGATGAATCTTACGATGGGCATCCTGAAGTCCCCAGTTGAGAAGGGTTCCGTACCACTCGCGCTCCTCAGGCTGGAAGCTGCACTTTCCTGATTTTAACCAGCGCTTGCGATTGGGCTCACCAATACCGATGTCGGTATCTTCAGGTGAGATATTCATGTCACCCATGATCAGGACGTTATCGTCGGTGGTGAAGTTTTCATTCAGATAGCGCATCAGATCAGAATAGAACTT
>CEPQ01054436.1_pt1 | contig 17182 bp, 12 predicted proteins | sample 530411 | NCBI WGS metagenome assembly CEPQ01 (sample SAMEA2620039, study PRJEB7988) | marine metagenome | isolation source: saline water (ENVO:00002010), including
CCCTCGGCGGGAACAGCTCCCCCCTTTTGAGCCAACAGGGCCTGCCAGCGGTAGACAACCCTCCAAGCCAAGCTATCGACGACCATACACTCAAATCGGCCTCCTACTTCGCTCACTTGGCCAAGGCGGTCATGCAAGCGCCGGCGTGAGCCGTGCATAAAAGTGAGTGCCAGAACCTTTTGGCCATCTTGAAGCGGCTTTGCCTGAACATGCTCAGCGATGGCCTGCATTACTTGGTATGTCTTCCCACATCCCGCGCCGCCGGAAAAGAATCGGATGTTCATTTCTGGAAAATCCAGACGTTTTTCTCGACCTGCTTGAATCGCTGGCTATCCTGACCTTTGCATGCCCCGGCCATGCCCCCAAACAGCTCTTTGGCGCGCTCGAGGCTGGCGCCCTGGCGCGAGATGACGTCTGCGACGAGCTCATAGGCCACAATGTCCATCTTCTTGCTCTTCAGGTACTCCACCACAGCGGCGACATTCTCTGCAGCAGGTTCTGTGATGCCTGCCAATTCGGTCATACCATCCTGGTCGACGACTTCCAGCATCCAACCTACAACGTCCTCAATTAGCGCGCCGGGATTCCATTGAATTATTGCCCTGGGAGGGGCCTTCATCCTATTGAGCGTCTTGATATAGCCGGTTCCAGCTGCATCACCATCGACAAGACAGCAAACTGCGCCATGAAGTCTGGAAAGTTTGCTGTATGTCTCCGTGACTTTGGCGTCCTCCGTGGGCACAATGCCGATGTCGAGTCCAAACGCGTGCTCCATTTCAGCATGCCATCCGCCTCCCATAACGACTGCGCGAAGAACAGTTCTTAGAATGAAGTAGTCTGCACGTCCTTCTGGCACCAATACATGGGGATACATCAGGCTAGACATGACTTCGACGCGGGATTGCTGGAAAAACCGCCGCTCCCAAGCTTGCGCTTCACGGGGCAAGGGGGCTTCCAGGAAGGGCTCAGCGACTAAGCTCCCATTTTCATTGCGCAGCAAGAGTACCGAGGTTGGGTCTGCTAGGGCAGCCACGGTTGGCGAATGGGTGGTAACAAAAGTCTGCGTCGACAACGCCTGGACACGATGCACAAGCTGCTGTTGCGAAGATGGAGGAATGTGAATCTCCGGCTCCTCGAGAGCCATGATGAACCCTTGGCCAGCTTGGGCTCTTGCTCGACCAAGTTCTAGCAAGAGCATTAACCCCTGCAGCGATATCAATCCGCTGCCTTGCCTGGACGCCGGCACACTACTTCCCTTTCCGACCGCAAAGTGCGCCGAAACCGACTCGAGAACCGAACGGCTATCTGTGTTCGTCAGGCGCAGTTTAAGCGTCGGAGAACGCTCGATGAATTTGCTCAGCTCCGTATTGACGTTGTCCACCAAAGCTTCAATTTGAGGATCACGCTCGATGGGATTTTCTGGAGCCCGTAGACGGTCTCTCTCTGCGAGAATGGCCTCCGATGGCTGCGCAGCTGCAACGTTGATGGCGCGCCTAAATAGTTCGCTCCCCCATGACATCACTCTATCCCAGCTCCGATTGGCACGAACCAGGAAGTAACCAAAGTGCTGAATGAGCTTGCTAGGGAATATGACGGGTGTATCGAGGGAGAAAGGGTCGATATCATTGTCGTGGTCGTGGTCGTGGTCGTGAAAATACCTCACCATCTCAACAGCCAACGCCTCTCTATCGAAGAACGCCTGAACTGCAATTTGGCAACACAGCTTGGTACAGGCATCTGTCGGTACTGCTGAAACCTTGCCGGTCGTCTCATCAAACCACTTTGGTACTCCACGTCCCTCGCGGAACCAATCCGTGTTTCGCTCAGGAACATTTTGCTCAAAGTCGGTGATGGTAGCGACCAACTTGATACGGTCCGCCGGCGCCGGCGATGAGCCGTAGAAATCGTGCTCCGTGAGTTCTCGAATTAGCTTGTCCCTGCCGAAAAGCAGCGTCAGCGCCTCAATGACAGTGCTCTTGCCAGTATTGTTGGCGCCGACCAGCACCGTGTGTTCTCGAAATAGGATGTGGCCTGACCGAATGCCACGAAAATTGGTGATAGCCAGCGACGCAATTCTCATTCGACTCCCTCGCGATATTGGAATTTCGTTGCGAAGTGCTGCCATCTTCTTCTCCCCACTGCCGGCGACACTTGGAAGTTCAATTTATACAACATTTTCCCGAAACTACTCGCCACTTAGAGGAAAAACTGAAAAGGGCCCGCACAAGCGGGCCCACTTATTACCTCACCAACATGCCCCTTACTTGCTCCAATCGAGCTAGATACCGGGTAGCATTTTCACGAGACCGCCATGGTGCCGATGCATCGGCAAAGAGATAGCTGCTGCTTGTCGGCCGATGAGCGATGGTGAGCAAATCTGCCTTCGAAAAGGCCACCTTCAAGTGCTCGTACTCCTCATACTTCTCATGGTCCTCAGTCAAGAGACCAACGGGCTTGTAGCGCCTATTAACTGGAACCTGGACCCCATCGCCGGCCTCCGCGAGTTGATAGGGAAGCCAGCGACGCATCTCCGCATACGCTTCAGATGCGACATGGATGCTGAACCGAGGCACCTGGAGCACACACCGCATATATGAAATGGCGAAATCGAAGGCGTTGGCTGCGTCGCCAAATTCTTGGCAGATTTCGGCAATGAATGCATCACCAACTTGTCCAGTTCGGGGATATCGTTCAATCCGAGACGGCTCAATTTTGCGAATCGACCGACGCATTTCCTCCACCGTCCGGCGGAACTGGAAATATTTTCTTGCTGGAGCACCATCTTCTGGCCCGGCGTGCTTGATTAGCAGCGCCCAGGTACTGAACCCATGAGCGTTCGCTAGCTCGTCGAGAGCGACGATGCGACTGACGTTTTTATTGCGGGAGTTGAATTTAGCTTGAAGCTTGAGTTGCTGGATTTCAGCAGGGGAAAAGGATTGCTTTGCCATTTGGGCTCTCCGAACTGCTACCAACCTTTAGCGCGCCCACACACCAAGACAAGTAGCCAGTTAAGGAAAGTCCACTGACATACAACACGTTGCCTGACTGCGCTTCGCTTTGTGGGCGGGCAAGCCGACGTGTAGCGGCTTGGTGATACGTTAGTGGAATAACCGAACCGTGTAAAGCCCCTTGATTGCACCCGAATGGAAATATGGCGTTGTGGCTGACTTTTCTCAGTCAGAACAAGTCGTTCGCATTCAATGCAGCGAATTGGGGTTCAGCTGGAGGGTTTTCGGCATTCCACTGCGCACGGGCAGCGGCACGCTTTTCCTCTCGAGCAATCGCTTTTTCTGCTGTCACCATGGGATGCTCAAGAAAATGCTCTTTAAGAGTCCCAAGCAAGGAGCTATCGTTGACTTCCTTGGCAAAGGTCAGCACGCCCTCAGCGTCTCGATACTGAATTTGGTACTTCTTTGTATTCTCGCTAGCTTCCTTCAACGCGGCGAGTCCTTCTTCGGTGAACTTCCCTGTCGCCCAAAATTCGAAGCGCAAATGCAGATGACTGAGGTCCTGATGCTCAAGGACCCACTTCTTGAGCGTCGGAATTTGCTTCTTCAACCATCTCTCGACTTCCGCATCGTCAACAATGCTGGCTGGCTGATAGCCTTTGCATTCGATGAATGTGACCGACCGTCCCGGGCTCACCACCATGACATCAGCCTCGGCCCTCTCACCGTCTATTGTCTTGACGACTTTATTCATGCTCACTTGAGCGCCTCCGATGGCCAGACGCACGAGGCCTGCGACAACGAACTCGAATAACGCGCCACGCAGATTTGTGTCCGCCCCTTCAATCGATGAGAGCCTCTTGAACAGTTCATCGACTATCTTGGGGTTCTCGCTTGCCCTGGCAGCGTTGGTTAGAGCTTCGGTAAGCTGTTTTAGCCCTTTTGCCACATCCTCCCCAAAAAGGCTGCCGGGCGTCGCTGGGACGATACCTTCTTCCTTGAGGACGCGAAGGGCATCCGGTGCATAGCTCTCTGCGATGAAAAACTGAAGGCAACGGCCAACTCGCTTCAGGCTCCTGAGAGTGTTGCATTTCCGGATGAAGGTGCCAACGACCTCCTTGGGCAAGTCCGCGGCCAGCAAAACATCACACGCGACGAAGCCTGGCTTAGTTCGCTCCCCTTTTCGCCGGTCAACCATAGGCGCCAAGTATGACGGTGCGCTTAAATCCCAGGCGAACGTACCAACTTTGGGTGGAATAGGCTTCTCATCCCGAATGGCGACAAGGTCGTAACTGGCCATTCCCAAGTTACGCAGCCAGTTGCGGACGGCTTTAAGTAGAATTTCCTCTGTGATGAGTCGGGCTCGCAGGGCACTGTAATTTGGCTCCTGTCGATTTACCTCTTGCTCTAGGGCGACGCACTCACCGAGCCCAGGCACGTCCATCAGCCTAAGGACATTGGCCTTCACCAGGCGCTGAAGGATAGCATCGGCCGCCACGTGCCCCTTTTGCAGTAGGGGCGAACCACAGGCGATATAAAAGTGACTTTTTGGCACGAGCCCGCCACGAAAACTCAGCGCGATAAGCGCAGCGCCATATGCGACTGTGTGAGTGCATAACGCGTCAATAAGGGCACGCCAATACTCGAAGGAGCCAAAGTCTTTTTGCAGATAGACAAACCGCGCGTTCCTCGGGAAAGGCAGGTAGCTAAGCCTTTTCATCCCCACACAGCCTCGGGACACGCATTTCCTGGCGGCCTCGGGTGACATCCCATGCTCCGCCTCCAGCTTACGTGCCAGCTCGGTACTGAGGCCAGGTCCTTCAGACTCCAGCAGACTCAACAAGACTTTGCTCACTATGTCCTCCGGCAGATGTCACACTGCGCTATTTATAATAAAAAAATACTACGCCCGTGTCATAGTTCGCTACGCGCTCCCCTAAGGCAAGGCCAATAAGGGTTTCCGGGGTGGTCATCCCCGCCGAAGGGCAATTTTCGTCACAGTGGAATATTTTTGCGTCCAAAAAGGGGAACAGAACGTTGACGATTGATTTCTCATTTGCAATAAAAATCAAGATTCACCGGTCGGAGGACATTCGAAAAAGATGTCATTTTGGAAATATTCTTTGAGTCAAAGATAGTCGCAGACAGTGGCTGTCAAAAAATGCGTCTCCGCTCAAATGCCTTGGCATATACTGTCCACATAAACATGTTCATACATACAGCATATGAGTAGTTGCAATCATGGCAAGCCTCACTTGACCTGCGTCCATTTCGCCGGGCATTTTGAGCCTCCCTATCCCCGTTTCCGAGATTGACTAGGTGAAGCTCGCGCTCTATATCCCGCAAAAACTCTCGGCAGGTTTCCCGTCACCAGCTGCGGACTACGTCGGACAAAAGCTCCATTGCAATCGCTACCTGGTTGACCGGGTGGCGTCCACCTTCATTTTTGACGTCAAGGGCTGGAGCATGAAGCTCCCCGCACTTCTCCAATTGGCGCTGCTCCGTTAATGAGGAGGCAATGCGGCCATGAGCTTGCCATTCATTTCACTGATTAGCTTAAGCAGCTGTGACAAAGTCATTCCCTGCTCAATGTAAACCCGACGCCAAGAGCTATCGATACGAGTGGAAAATCTTGGGTCAACGAGAGCCAATTGTTTTCGGAGAACATCGGCCTCCTCAAGCGAGCTGGCATTCAGGCCATTCCAACATAAGCTCAAAGAGAATTTGGTCCGCTCCGCATCTGTGTAGCGCACGTTCATAAATACCGGCCACCAGCCGTCGGTTTCAAAACGCTCCCACCCGGGCGGGCATACATTGAGCCTAATCCGCTTGAGGAAGACATTTTCAGCAGAAAGAGTTGGGGCGGTTTCTAGGATTGCGGCCTTCACGGACGCCATCCCTTTGGTCTCCCTAAGTAGAGCTACTGCACTCTTGTTTTGCAAAAGAAAGAGGAGGTTTAAGTCTTCCTTCCGATTCTCCAACCACACACGCTCCGTCCGTTTGGGAGTCAAGTTCGATAAGAAACGCATCGCTTCTGGATAAGTTCGATGCAAATTCGCTGCAATCTTCAGAGAAGCTGCATTGGATGGACTTTCCCACTCAGTCTGCCGATTGCAGTAGCTTACAACTAACCTGGCTGCCGAATTCCCCCTCTGGACGTGCATTAGCGCTCGTTTGGCCGATGTTTGGAGCCACTCGTAGCCAAGATGCAGCCATGTGTTGGCACATGGTCGAGAAGTAGAGTCATCACCGTCATATTTTCTATCCAAGGCTATATAAACCTGGGCATAGTCTCGTAGCACTGGATTAGCAGCTGCGACCTTCGAGAAATTCTCTCGATAGAGATTGAGTTGATTTTCATTATGAACAGCGCCAGCTTTGTTCTCTATGAGTAGAACGAATTTATTCTGCGCGTCGATAACAAATAAATCTACACGCTCGCTAGCCGAAAGACCCAGCTCACGTGCTGTAAAGGCCCCACCAAATGACGCTGTTCTAATACGCGACGGCGTCCAGTAAGCAAAGAATTTTGCTGTGGAGTAGCGGCGGTCCAATTCACTGTACTCATTTGTCGCTTGAATCGAGGCGTGAATAAGTAAATCTCGTAGGATTTCGTCGCCCTGGCCGTGCCCCTCTCGTGTGTCGAACATCCAAGCGAGAATGTCTGAATGTTGATTTTCAGTGAGCGATATCACATCCAATACTTCATCACCCGTGCGCTGCAGCTCACATAATTCGACCAGCTGCGGGTCGGCCATGAGTTCATCGATGGATTCTTGCAAAACTTTTGTTTTCATATTTTTATGTTGTAACCGACGTGCTTATTGCGGTCGAGTTGACCGCCCCCATTCAATCCGAATTAAGATGCTCCCCCTCCAGTCAAAGAACGATAAATCCACTTCTGCCTGTGCATAATATTTTTCGCAGCCTGTCAATCTTCGGTATTAAGGCTGGTCCCCGCACCTGGGTATCTTGCACAAGCTTTCGCACTTCGTGCTAGCCCTCGTAGAGTCCTTACTCTAGGACTACTCTTCTCAGCCCGAAATTGTGTAGAGCCGCTTCGCGGTCTGCATTATGCACCACCTGGATTATAGGATTGCGCTTCCCTTTGTGTGAAGAATGAGAGAATCCATCATCATAGTTCGCCATGAAGTTTTTTTATGTGACCACTGCCCGCGCTACTGCTCGTAGATTACAACGAGCCCCGCATTCGAATATTGGAAAGGCATCAGTTCCTCGTCTTCTGTTCAGCACTTTCAAAATTGCAGAAGCCCCGACTAGCGGGGCTTCTGGTCCATCGGTTCCGATTCCTCTTACCTAGCAGTTGCTAGGCCAAGCAGGACCTGGCGAGCAACCTCGCGATTCGGGCTAGAACATCAACGCGCTAAAGAGAAGCTTGAGTTTCTTGCGAAGCGTCACGACGACAAATTTGAACGACTGAAGAAGCTTGCAGCGGCCGCCAAGAGCTAGGAACGGGCAGCCAGGTTACGCACATTTTCCGATGTATTCGAGAAGACCGAAATTCCCAAAGCTAATTACCGTGAACAAGGCCCGCGTAGCGGCAACAAGATAACTATAGAGCTATCCCTGACAATTTTCGCGCGCCGCCCAATCACTCACTCGGAAGCACTTGGGTGCCTGTGAAGCGCACTCCTGATACCACGCGCTGATATCCCCTCAGGATATGAAGGGTCCGTGCTTCGGTGGGGCCTTTTCAATTTCAAGCTAATGGTTAAAAAGCATATTCAATGAAGCCAGGGGGCGATTACCTCTATAAGCATCCAGATATATCGGAGTAAAAACCTCATAGGCAACGCCGAGGCTCCAGCTACCAAAATATAGACTTTTCAAGGAATAGGTCGCTGGACTTCTCTTGGTTATTCCACTCCGGGTGGAACCGCATTCTTTAGGATGCGGCGGCGCTTATCTTTTAAGACGAACACCCGCTTTTGCTAAGCCTTGCTAGTCTTTCGATTAGACCTCCTTGCTGACTGTTGGCTCTCACCGAAGCGGCGGGGAGGATTTTTGTTCTCTTAAGATAACTGGAACATGACGGTATGTATTGCCGCTCGATTTTGAGGCCTGAACGAGCCACGGCGCAAATACCGAATCAATATGCAGAAGCCCCGACAAGCGGGGCCTCTGGTCCATCGGGTCCGAGTCCTCTTACCTAGCGATTGCTAGGCCAAGCAGAACTTGGCGGGCGACCTCGCGAGTCGGCTCAAGAGGTCCTTTAATAGAGCTTATCAAACTGACGTTGAGGCTGCAATCATCCGAGCAACCAGGGCAACTTCATTGGGCTTAAGGTTACTCTTCGTGACCAGTCCACTCCAGCCGTATCGAAAACAGCACCGCATTCGCTATTGCGCATCCCATGTCCGCTAGCAGTCTTCGTGTCTGTCTTTCGCTACTTTGCGTAGAACAAAAGCATATTCCAATCCAAACCTCACATTTTCACGGCCGCTCTGAACGGTTAGGAGGATACAGAAACTTGGCGCACCTAGGAATCTCATTCGCCATGCGTGAAAATAACGCCACGACCTACTTCAGGAGCATCGGAATAAATATGCCGGTAGGGCCGGCGAACTGCAGCTACCGGAATTAAATTGCCGATTAGGAAAAGCCCCAAAATTTGTTATTTCCGCGCTCATCTTTTTTTCACGAGAAAAAAAGTTCATGCTAACGCGATGACAAATACCGATACCCAATCCGAACACATAACGGCCCCTCACGGCAGTGTATTCGTTGACCTTGGATTTCAGCCAGAACAGGCCGAGAAATTGAAGGCGCAATCGCAAAAAATCATCGAGTTGCAGCTACTTCAGAGCGCAAAGGATGCACATGCGTACTAACATTGAAATCGATGTGGACCTCATGAAAGACGTCCAGCTCAAATGCAACGTCAAATCGAAAAAGCAAGCGATAGACCTGGCCCTGCGGACGCTCCTGCGACTCAATCGCAAAGAGACGATTGCTCAGCATATCGACAATATAGGTAGTGATGACGGCCTTATCGACTTGAGCCTTCTCGAAACGGTCAAGCGCGAATGCAACCTGAAATCTACAACGTCGGCCATTGAGCTGGGTCTGCGGTCTATCCTTCGTATTATTCGCCAAAATTCCGTTCGCCAACTCAGCGGAGCGCGGGGCCACGATGGAGACATCGTTTGGTCGCCGGCATCCGAGATGCTGTTCAACCGCCTTAGATACTCGATTGACGAGCGAGTAGCCGTTAGCTATGACCGTCGCCTTCTTGACGACTACCAGCCGAACGTCGATTTCATGTTGCCGCGCGAGCTAGCACACGAGCTCTTGCAGGCGTCTACCCTAGCAGTGGGCCATCCTGACACGACCAAAGAGGTCAGCGACTTATTAATGATGGACTTCATCTGGGGCGGAGTTCGTTTGAGAGGCAACGGCTTCTCGCGCTGTGGTGCAAGAAACGTACTGTCATCCAATGAACGCCGGGATGACTCGGACACTATTGATGTACTGGGCCACTGGGCGGCATATATGCACCTAATCTGGGGAGTCGGGGGTCTGGAGCTAACGTGCGAAAGAATACGAGAAATGCAGGTGCAACATGTCTCCGGAATTCTCGCTCCGGAAGAAATGGGAAGATATCGCCAGCAGCCCAAAAACGTCACAGGCAGCCGGTATGTTCCTCCGAGCGAGGAGAGCCTGCTAGATGAGATGATGGACATTCTCATTCGAAAGGCGTGTGCAATCATCAATCCTATTGAGGCCGCCTTTTTCCTTTGGCTCCACCTCGCATACCTGCATCCATTTGATACCGCAAACCACCGCGTGAGCCGCACGGCTATGAACATTCCATTGCTCAAGGCATGTCTTGTTCCTATCACTTTCATCAACGTAGACAGAATTGACTACCAAAAGGCTATGTTGGGCTTCTATGAGTTTGGAGACATATCAATCGCAGCAGACCTGTTCGTCTGGACCTACATGCAATCTGCCCATCGATATGCTGGATTTTGCGTTGAGGGTGCTTGGTCCCAAGAATATTTGCGGCGCTGAGCATGGTGAAAACGACAGATGACATTGCAGCATTCGTTCGTACCTTCATCCACAAAAATGGTATCAGCGAAGAGAGCATCGCTGTTCAGTCGGGATTGGGGCTATCACTTGTGCGCAGCATTTTAGCCGGGCATGCTGATTACGACGCCCGTACCTTGGTAGCACTTCTGAATGGCGCAGGCCTAGAAATGTGCATCATCCCGAAAATGTCATCGCAGACTCTGGAAATTCTCTTCGATTCGACAAAACCTACGGTAAAGACCAGAGTGGACATTGCAGTTGATGGTCTTCGCGCCCAGGAAGAAGCATCGAACACCCACATCGAAATCTCCGCAATGAAGAAAGAAGAGTCACTTAATTGGAGACCGGCTGCGGAGATGCTATTTACCGCGTTGGCGAAACCCTGGGAGAAGCGTCCAGCCAGTAAATATCGCCTAGAGCTTCTGGCACAGTATCGTCCGAATGTCGACTCACTCCTCCCTCAGGGGCTGGCAGATGAATTGGCGGTACTTGGCGAAGAACGCGCTGCACAGGAATTCTTCATGCCAACACGGCAGATGGAAAAATTTTTACTCGAATTCTCCTGGGCGTCGTGCAGGCTGGAACGAGAAAAAATGTCGCTCGAGGAGGCCAAGAAGATAATTGATGATGACGCTCCAAGATGGAGGGATGAGGCATTGTTAGTCTCGAACGCGGATGCTATCAAGATGGTCATGCAATACGGCAGAGAGTGGCCGCTATCCGTCGATTTTGTTCGCAATTCGCATGTTCAAATCATGAAGGATTTGCTAGCTCCCCGCCATCTTGGCCGCACGCGAACAATTGATATGCAGGTCGCGAAATCCCGATTTATCCCGTTGTGCAGAGCACCAGACATCGATGAAATGCTCGAGCTAGTGTGCGCATTGGCTGCACAAATTAAGAATCCCATAGAAGCCGCTTTTTTTCTATGGCTACATATTGCTTACCTTCAGGCGTTTATTGAGGGAAATACACAGGCTAGTCGGGTGGTCGCAAACATCCCGCTGGTAAAGGCATGTTGCATTCCCATTTCGTTCATCGAAATTAACATCCACGCCTACACCATGGCGATGCTGGGCTTCTATGAGTTGGGGGACGTCTCTATAGCGGTAGATGTCTTCGAATGGTCGTATCGCCGGTCGGCCGAACGCTATACCGGGATTTGGCACCTAAGTCATAAGGCCAGGTCATGAGCGCTATACGCCATCTCCTAGTCACTAGCTATGCTCAGGCAATCGGAAATATCCGCTGCGAATTACATCGCTCAAACTTCGACTTCTATTACTACCCACATTGGCAGGCATCAACTGGGTCATTCCCCTTGTCACCGCACTTTGCGCTAAACGAGGAAAAATTCGCATGGGGGGCCACCTACGGCTTCGTCGAGAATCTACTCCCCGAAGGCAATGCGCGCATGGCGGTCATGAAATACAGTCGACTGAACGCCGACAACTTGTTCGCGATGGCCCACCTTTTTGGTGCTGAACCGGCAGGTGCCGCAAGTTTCTTCTTTCACTCCGGGGCGGCTGCTCTGCCTTCGTTTCAAGCTCCATTTTTGCGGGAAATCGATGAAGAAGAGATTTCGGAGCGCATTCAGGCCCGGCACCGCTGCGTTCCGTTTGCGCAGTGGGATGGTGTTTGGTATCAGTCGCTGGCCGGCGTTCAGGATAAGCTCCAAGTCATTTGGCGCGACGAAAGACTGTTCTTGGCCGGTGGCTCACTCACTTCAACTCATATCCTAAAGCCAGAGCCCCAGGGGGAGCGAACTCCTTACTTGGTCGCAAACGAACACTTCTGCATGTCATTGGCTGCGGCCGTTGGGCTTGACGTGCCTCGTGTGCAAATCCACCGAGTCCCAGAGGCAGTCTTGCTCATTGACCGCTTCGACCGACTGTACGCGTCAGGCGTCGACGTTTTGCAGCCAGGCAGGGTCGGCAGAACGCACATCATCGACGCATGCCAAGCATTGGATATGCCTAGCTGGAGGAAGTACGAATGCCTCGGGGGACATGACAACCGGTCCCCCGAGAGGCGGTATGGGGTCAGTTTTGAGAAGGTCTTCGGATTGGCGCCACATTTTGAGGATGCGGCGGCCGCCAAAATGACTATTGTCCGATGGGCTTTTTTTAACCTAATGATTGGCAATTCAGATGCGCACGGCAAGAATATCTCGTTCCATCAGTCCGCAAACGGCATCATGCCGGCGCCGTTCTATGACCTGGTATCTGTCCGGGTATATGGAGATAATATGCTCCAAGAGATGGCGATGGCTTTCGGGGACCAATTCATGGGCGACCAAGTCGGCGAGGCAGACTTGCTCAGTTTCGCTGAAGTAGCAGACATTGCTGCAGAGGAGCTGATGCACGAGCTGGTGCAGATAGCAAATGCAATCACGAAGATGGCGCCGACGCTCATAGATGACGCCTCCTACACCGCTCCCGAACGGGAACTGCTCGGCCGTATTGCGGCCTATGCGAGCAAACAGGCTCACAGGCTCCTGCTAATTGGAAGTGAGCGATAACTAGGTCGTTAAATCCGTGCGTCAATGGCATAGCGATTGATTACATTCCCCCAAGACAAACCGGGAATATTGAGAGCAGATATTCACCTTTTGTTGCAAAATTATTAGTCCAATATTGTCAAATATTTAAGTCCATTTTGATGGTAAGCCCCTCCCACCTTAGACTGCAATATTCCGCCGAACATGTCAGGCGTTCAGATGTATGCAACATCGCCACTGAGAGGAGCTGCGAAGATGAACAGGAAAGACGGAGTGTTTCCCCCAGAAAGTTTCATCGACCGGAATGGCCGTCGCGTGTTGGCCAAGTCGGGGCAACCAGGGATGGATGGGCGCGAGGGAATGGGCTCCACGACCGAATTGATTTTGGCACTTTTCGCATCTCACCTTTCGGACTGGACCGCCGGCGTACTCAACGGCCAGCAATTTGACGACCTGAGCCGCTGGATTGCGCTAGCCAGCGAGGCCGCTCACTCCCCTGACAAGGCCGAGCAGCTCTCCCCAGCCAGCTTCATAGATGGCAATGGGCGCCGAGTCCTGGCAGATTCCGGAGAACCGGGAATGCTCGGGGTTGAGGGAATCGGCTCTTCCACCGAGAAAACTCTCGCGCGCTTCGCCAGCATGCTCGTCCGAGATAGTGCTTTGGCGCTTGATATGCACCAGTACGGCGACCTGCAGCGTTGGGTCCGCATGTGCCGGCCTGCTTGAACGCCTCCATTTCTCGCCGCGCAATAACCGACTCCATGACACGCAGCAAAGCGGCTGCAACCGAAGTTGTGCTATTTTCAACCCTCGGTCACCTTAAAATCACAATTAATGGGTAAGTCATGGAACAAAAAGAAGCATTTCTTAAAGAATTCATCCAAGCTGGGGGCACCCTCGTAGCGAATGTCCCCGCGCTGGGAGGCGCGAGAACCGTTGTCATGACGGCAGCCCAAGCGGCTCGCCTGCCGACGGAGAAAGAGACCGTGTTTGGCGAGCTACTCGGCCTGTCACGTGTCGATTATGTTGAATGGTTCCATTCCCAGGGTTCCGTCTACTGCAGCGACTCCACAAAAGGCAGCTCTCGCTGCCGTAATGTCATTGTCGGCGCCACATCATTGGAGCCGCTCGCATGGCTCAAGCAGCGAGCCGAAGGCGGCTACTGCCGCACCCATGGCGGGTAACTCAAAATTCCATCGCAACATCAAAAACAATTCTCATCGGAGAGGGCTAGTCCATGTTCGACGAATTTGAAACTGACATCATCGATGTACTGAAACCAGACGGCACGCTCGTCGCGGAAAACTTAAGAGCAAGCGTCCAGAACGGTAATTTCGTAGGCTTCAATGCTAATGGCGTACTGGTGGAACCGGACTACTTGGTGGTACGCAAGATGTCCAACGGTGGCAAAGAGAAGTACGTAGTTGTGGAACCCAATTTCTATAAAGGCGACGATACATTTCCCGCCCACTATCAGATGACTGTTCGTCGCGCGGCACTAGCGGCCAAGGCACCAGCGCCAGGGCACACGTTGAACATCAACATGACCGGTCACGGGAGCCGCGTCAACTTTCAATCTACCGACAACTCGGTCAACACGGTGTATGTGAATTCGCAGGTAAGTCAGCACCTCGACAATCTGCGGACGGAGATTCGGGAATCTGACTTGTCGACTAAAGACAAGGACGAAGCGTTTGAAATCGTTGACCAGGTCGAACAAAACGCGCAATCCGCGAAACCCAAAAAGACAATCGTAGCGGCGTTACTTGGCGCCCTACCAGATGTTGCGAAGTTCGCGACATCCGTTTCGTCAATCTTGGCATGCTTTAGCTGAAAACAGAATCTCAGGGAGGGATTGTGAATTTTTCAAGGCTACTTAATGACACGGTTTCGATACTGAAACCTGACGGTGCGACCTCGCCGACTCTAAAAGCCGCTATATCCAAGAACCAGATTACTTTGGAAAACGTCTTTCTGATTGAGCCCGGCGATTTGGTTGTCAGAACGATGTCCAACGGCGGCACTGAAACGTTCAGAGTCATCGACCCGGGCTTCAAAGAGAAATTCCACGCAATTCCCGCGCACTATCAGATGCAGGTCGAGAAGCTAGGCCTACCTGAAGCAAAGGCCGCGGTGAAAAGCATCACGTACAACATCCACGGCAACAACGCGCGAGTCAATCTGCATTCGGTTGATGCGTCCACCAATGTGGTTCAGGCGGACACAAGGCACTCAGTCCACATCGCGGCAATCCGAGCTGGCGTGCAGTCGACCGCCCTTTCGGATACCGAGAAAGGCGATGCTCAAGACATCATCAACGCCATCGAGCAAGGCATCCAATCGGGCGTTGCGAAGAAGGCCGTCGTACGTGCCCTACTACAAGCTTTACCAGAGCTCCCAGCGACACAATCGTCCCTGGCTGCCATCAAAGAACTGTACTGAATTCGAGAAGGAGCGCCGACTAGGCCTCCTCTCAACAAGACATCGTTGCCATTGGGATGTAGCGATTCTTGATAAGGTAAGGTGCACATCATCTGCACCTTGAGGGAAAAATCATTCAAAGCCGGGGGGCTTATGAAGAAGGGAATAGCGCTAGCTCTATCGGGCGGCGGCTATCGCGCTATGGCGTTTCACGCCGGCGTATGCCGTTACCTGGCCGAAGCGCACGGCCTTGACAGCGTCAAATTCATTTCAACGGTTTCCGGTGGCAGCTTGTTCGCAGGCTACGTCATCAGCCAGGCCGGTATGAAATGGCCATCGTCTGATGATTACCTAAAGACGTCATATCCAGCTGTGCGCGACCTGCTGACTTCCTACGACCTGCAGCTCGCAGCGCTGGCACGCCTCGCCTTTCGCATTACGAACTGGCCACACATATTCTCTCGAGCCAACATCATCGCGCAAGCCCTAAAAGAAGACCTGAAAATCGACTGCACTCTCTATGACCTACCTATTTCTCCCGAATGGTCCATTAATGGCACCACAGCTGAAACAGGGAAGCGCATCCGCTTCAAGTTCGATGAGGTCGGCGAATATTCTCTGGGATACGCACAGGCACGTAACTTCCCCTTAGCCTCGGCAATGGCCGCATCAGCCGCATTCCCCGTTGGTATTGGACCGTACTCTCTACCGACCCGGAAATATCAATGGGTAAAGCGTCCGTGGAAGGCACCTATGTCAGAGGCGAAGGTCGTCAAGCTGCCATATCGCCGCCTCCGAATTTATGACGGAGGCGTCTACGACAACCTCGGACTGGAGCCCATCTTCGACAACGGAATATTGAAGACGAAGGTCGATGCCAGCATCGTAGCTTCGGACGCCGGCGCGCCGCTCAAGGAAGGCTTCAATCTGGGAACACTCAACCCGTTTCGGGTGAAGCGCATTTTAGATATCGCAACCGACCAGAATCGCTCGCTCCGGGTCCGCTCACTTCACGGACATCTGGACATAGCGAAAACCGGGGCCTGCATCTGGATTGGCGATAAGCCCAACCCTGGAAATGACGCTAGCACTAAGCACACGACGTCCTACGGACGCGACTGCCTGACCTCGCTGGAGCGACAGCACGTCCGCAGCTATCCAACAAACCTGTCGCAAATGCGGCCCGAAGATTTTGATTTGATTGCACAGCACGGCTACGAGGCGGCGCAGTGGGCGCACCGTCTACGGCCGTTCGCGTAGATACCCGCATTCAACGGATATTCGTCATAACCCCAAAAAAGAGGCATTACCATGAAGATTGACGACATTGTCAGAGCTAGCGGACTTCCGACAAAGCTTAAGTCGGTGGTTACCAGATTTCGCGCCTATCAACTTGGCGAGGCTGGTGCCTCATCATCTTATTTTGCCGACAATAACTTTACACTGATTGAGGCTCGCAGGACCGAAGCCCTAAGCCATAAAAACCTGATGGCTGAGATGGAAATCTGCAAAAAGAAGACTATCGATACATTGCACATTACAAGCTGGGATAGAGACCATTGCAACCCACCAGACCTAAAATGGATTCTTGCGAATCTGCATCCAACAACGGTCGAGTATCCGGGCTACGCCCCGCATACACCTACCGGTGAAGAATCACTGAGAGTAATTAAAGAGTACACAGCGAGAAAGCACGTTGTGACACTGAAAAATCCCTCTTCAGTTTGCGTTTCACCGACATTTATTGGCTCCCTAAAACAGACGGAGAACCTCGCCTATCGCAATGTGTTTTATCACCCCAAGTATCTCTTTGAAGGTGACCATTCATCAAACAACAATTCGACAGTAAAACTGTTTCGAACAGGTTGCTTCAACGTCGCCAGCACCGGAGATATCGAACATGCGAACATCGGCTCTTACCTCCGTTCAGCACCAATTTTCAAATCGGAGACCGACATCCTAATGCTGCCGCATCATGGCGCTTCTACGGATGTAGTTACGAAAAAGTTTCTGGAAGACGTAGCTCCTAAAGTCGCAGTTAGCAATTCGAACTTTGCCAATCAACACGACCACCCTACCAAGGCAATTCAAGACCTCTTAACCGCTCAGAAGATTCATCTCTATACGACAAAGAGAGGTGACGTCCTCATTGAGTCAGTAGGCACTCACACAGAGTTCTATCGTGTGACTGATTACAAAACATCTGGGGAATCCTCACAACACGTTGAGACGTATCGAATTCGAAAACACAAATACC
>CEPQ01053142.1_pt1 | contig 16910 bp, 6 predicted proteins | sample 530411 | NCBI WGS metagenome assembly CEPQ01 (sample SAMEA2620039, study PRJEB7988) | marine metagenome | isolation source: saline water (ENVO:00002010), including
GTTTCGCGAACAAAGCCCGGATAGACCAGGTTGCCCAGCTGCGCCTTGATGTCGTTCAGCGCCACCGCCTGGGCCAGGTCGATCTTGCCCTTGAAGCGCTTCTGCAGGCCGTGCCAGTGCTTGAGTATTTCCAGTGTCAGGCGCGCCAGGCGTTCGGCATGCGCGGTCCAGTCGCCGCGCTTGCGCTCGGCCAGGGACGCCAGTGCGGCGCCGTCACGCGGTAGCTGGGCTTCGCCGTCGAGGATGCAGCTGTCGAGGCTGGCCAGCAGGATGTCCTCGACCAACGCATCGACCTTGCCCATGTCACGGTAGAGCAGGCCCAGTTCGGTGAGCCCCGGCAGCTTGTTGCGCAGGTACTTGGCCGGCTCCGCCAGCTGCTGCAACAACAGGCGCTGCAGCGCGCGACGATGTTGCCACTCGGCCTCGGCCTGGGTCGGGAAACGGCCTTCCTTGACCACCCCTGCCTCTTCCACCAGCGCCGGGTAGACGGTCATCGACAGCCCGGCCATCTTCGCCTGGGCCTTTTCTGCGACCTGGGCAAAACCCTTGGCTTCGACCGGCTTCTGTTCGGCCTTCTGCTGCTGCGGCGCCAGGGCGGCCTGGCTGGCCTCGGCGAAGCGCGCGGTGAGCTCAGCCAGATCACGCCCCTCACCGAGGAACTTGCCGCGGGCGTCGACCACCTCGATGTTCATCTTCAGATGGCTTTCCAGACCGGCTGCCGCCTCGGCCCAGGCGTCGTCCGATACGCGTGCACCAGTCATGCGCAGCAGTTCACGGCCCAGCGCCTCCGGCAGCGCGCCTTCACCGAAGGTGATCTTGGCCAGCGCGGCGCCGACGAAATCCGGCACCGGTACGAAGTTCTTGCGCAGTGCCTTGGGCAGGTTGCGCACCAGCGCCACCGCCTTCGTTTCCAGCAGCCCCGGTACCAGCCAGTCGAGCCGCTCGCTGCGCAATTGCGGCAACAGCGGCGCCGGGACGCGCAAGGTCACGCCATCGCGCGGGTGGTTGGGCTCGAAATGGTATTCCAGCGGCAACTGCAGCTCGCCGATGCTTAGGTGGTCCGGGTACTGCGCGGCGGTGACTTCGCTGGCCTCGCGGGCGAGCACGTCTTCCTCGCGCATGATCAGCAGCTGCGGGTCTTTCTGGCTTTCGCGCTTGTACCAGTTCTCGAAGCTGGCGGTCTGGTAGATGTCCGCCGGCAGGCGCGCAGCGTAGTAGGCGAATAGCGTTTCCTCGTCGGCGAGGATGTCGCGTCGCCGCGCCTTGGCTTCCAGCTCGTCGAGGCGTTCGAGCAGCTCGCGATTGGCGCTGAGCGCTCGCGCACGGCTGTGCATCTCGCCGCGTACCAGCCCTTCGCGGATGAACAGCTCGCGGGCAGCGGGCGGATCGATGGGGCCGTAATGCACGGGCCGACGGCCAACGACGATCATGCCGTAGAGCGTTACCTGTTCGTAGGCCACCACCTGTCCGCGCTTCTTCTCCCAGTGCGGCTCGAAGTGGTTCTTCTTGATCAGGTGGCCGGCCAGTGGCTCGATCCAGTCGGGCTCGATCTTGGCGACCATGCGCGCGAACAGCTTGGTGGTTTCCACCAGCTCGGCGGCCATCAGCCAGTTGGGCTTCTTGCGCCCGATCACGCTGGAGGGATGCACCCAGAAGCGCCGCTGGCGCGCGCCGAGGAAGTCGCCCTCCTCGGTCTTGTTGCCGATCTGGCTGAGCAGGCCGGCGAGGATCGCCTTGTGTACAGCCGCGTAGCTCTTGGCCTTCTGCGCCGCCTCGCTGGCTTCGGCCTGCTGGCGTAGGATGACGTTGACCTTGGTGTCGGTGGTCGGTGCGGGAGCGCCGGCGTGTTCCGGTGCTCGCTCCGCAGTGTTCTTTTCGCGGTCGAGACCACTCCCACGGGTATCGCCGCCCTTGTGGGAGCGGTCTTGACCGCGATTCTCCGCGGGAGCGCCAAGCTTGAGTTCACGGGCAATAAGCGTCAGCTGGCGATGCGCGTCGCGCCATTCACGCAGACGCAGATAGTTGAGGAAGTTCTTCCGGCACCAGGTGCGTAGTGGGTTGGAGCCCAGCTCCTGGCGCTTTTCCTCAAAACCGCGCCAGATATTGATCAGCGCGGCGAAGTCCGAGTCGGGGTCCTTCCACTGCGCATGGGCCTGATCGGCGGCCTGCTGGCGGTCGGCCGGACGTTCGCGCACGTCCTGCACCGAGAGTGCGCTGGCGACAATAAGCACCTCGGCCAGGCTGCCCTGCTGTGCGGCTTCGAGAAGCATGCGACCCAGTCGCGGGTCGATCGGCAGGCGCGCCAGCTGGCGGCCCAGCGGGGTCAGCTGGTTCTCGCGATTGACCGCCGAGAGCTCCTGCAACAGGTTGAAGCCGTCGCTGATGGCCTTGCCATCGGGCGACTCGATAAAGGGGAAATCCTGAATGTCGCCCAGGCGCAGATGCAGCATCTGCAGGATCACCGCGGCGAGGTTGGTGCGCAGGATCTCCGGATCGGTGAATTCCGGCCGGCCGAGGAAGTCTTCCTCGCTGTAAAGCCGAATGCAGATACCCGGCTCGACCCGCCCGCAGCGCCCCTTGCGCTGGTTGGCGCTGGCCTGGGACACCGCCTCGATCGGCAGCCGCTGAACCTTGGCGCGGTAGCTGTAGCGGCTGATGCGCGCGGTACCGGAATCGATCACGTAGCGGATACCGGGCACGGTCAGCGAGGTCTCGGCGACGTTGGTCGCCAGCACGATCTTGCGCCCCGGTCGCGGCTGGAAGATCTTCTGCTGCTCGGCCGGCGTCAGCCGCGCGTACAGCGGCAGCACCTCGGTGAACTTCAGATTGGCCTTGCGCAGCACCTCGGCCGCGTCGCGAATCTCGCGTTCACCGGGCAGGAACACCAGCACATCGCCGGGGCGCTTGCCGACGCTCTGCTCGTGGGCGGCGATCTCGTCCAGCGCGGCGAGGATGCCCTGGTCGACGGTGAGGTCGTCCTCGACCCGATTGCCGTCCTCGTCGATCTCGGCCGCCAGTGGCCGATACCAGGTTTCCACCGGATAGGTACGCCCGGATACCTCGACGATCGGCGCACCGTCGAAGTGCTGACTGAAACGTTCGAGGTCGATGGTCGCCGAGGTGATGATGACCTTCAGGTCCGGCCGGCGCGGCAGCAGGGTCTTGAGGAAGCCCAGCAGGAAATCGATGTTCAGCGAACGCTCGTGGGCTTCGTCGACGATGATGGTGTCGTAACGCTCGAGGAAACGGTCGTGCTGTGTCTCGGCCAGCAGGATGCCGTCGGTCATCAGCTTGATCAGCGAGCTGTCCTTGCTCTGATCCTCGAAGCGCACCTGATAACCCACCAGCTCACCCAGTGGCGTGCTGATTTCCTCGGCCACGCGAGTGGCGACGCTGCGTGCCGCAAGCCGGCGCGGCTGAGTATGGCCGATCAGCCCGTGCACGCCACGGCCGATCTCCAGGCAGATCTTCGGTAGCTGGGTGGTCTTGCCGGAGCCGGTCTCACCGGCAATTACCAGCACTTGATGCTTTTCCAGCGCGGCCTTGATCTCGTCGCGCTTGGCGGCGATTGGCAGGCTATCGTCGTAGCGAATGCGCGGCACGCTCTGCCTGCGCGCCTCGACCTTGGCGGCGGATGCCTGAAAACGCTCCAGCCACTGGGCCAGTTTGGCCTCGTCCGGCTGCTTTCTCAGCTCGTGCAGCTGCCGGCGCAGGCGGTGGCGATCAGCGAACAGGGCCTGGTCGAGATTCTTCAGCAGGGTATCGATAGCGGGCGTTGCGTCGGTCATGGACAGCCGTGGGGCAATTCGAGAAGGGCGCGATTGTCGCAGATTTGCCCGGCCGGCCGAAGGGAAAGGGTTTGTGCAGGGACCGCGCCGGCATGCCGGCGCGGTGTTCAGCCGATCAACGGATCCAGTGACCCCAGCGCGACTTCTCCTGTACCTGCTGGATGCGCATGCTGCCAATGCTCTGCTCGGCCGCTGCGGCGATCTCGTCATCGATCATCTTGGTCGACAACGAGAGCCAGCTGGTGGCGAAGGCCAGCGCATCACCGTGCAACTCCAGCGCCTCGGTGGAGATGTTGCCGAGGTTGTCGCATTCGTTGTGATAGCACGGATCGAACGGCTGGCCGGCTGCGCCGCCGTAACGCTGCGCCTGTTCCTCGGTCTTGATGTCCTCGGCACCGGTGAACAGACCGCCGAAGGCAATGCCGTCCTCGAAGAACTGTGCGTAGTCGGAGCGGAAATCGATCTCGGTGCCTTCAGACGGCGCATTGCGCAGCTGGAAGTAGGTGCGCAGCAGGCGTTCGATGGCGGCCGAGCCGGGTGGCCCCTGCAGGCCGAAGTCGGAACCATCGCCGTCATAGATGAAGTTGGCGTAGTTCGGCGAACCGATCATGTCGACGTTCAGGTAGGCCTTGATGCGCTGCTTCTGCTCATCCGGCAGCTGGTTGACGTAGTAGGTCGAACCCACCAGCCCCGACTCCTCGGCCCCCCACCAGGCAAAGCGTACCTTGTTTTCCGGCCGCGCCTTGCTCATCAGCAGGGCCATTTCCAGCAGCGCAGCGCTGCCCGAGCCGTTGTCGTTGATGCCCGCCCCTTCGAACACCGAGTCCAGGTGCGCGCCGACCATGACCACGTTGCCCGGATCGCCGCGGCGCGTTTCGGCCAGCAGGTTGTAGGTCTCGGTCTGCTCGCGCACCACGTCGACGTTCATGCTCAGTTGCAGCCCCGCGGTCTGCGACCAGGCCACGCCGTTATCGTAGGTCGAGAACATCACCGGGATGCCGCCGCTGTAGTCCTCGCCCAGGGTTGCGACCAGCAGCCCCTTGCGGTCCTCGGTGTCACCCTGGTTGAAGATGATGGCGCCAGCCGCACCGGCCGCCGCGGCATTGCTCGCCTTCTGCCCGAACGGACAGGTGCCGCGCTGCATCAAGGCGATGGCACCGGCCGGGAAGCCGGCGAAGTCCTCGGGCTCACAGCCGCTGGTGGAGGTGTTGCCAGCGCCGAGAGCCAGGTCGACCGGCACCACCGGTGCGGTGACACTGCCCGGATCGGTCTGATCGGCGTAGGTGAAATCCTCCTCCCAGACGTACTGCGCCGGCTGCGGCGCCACGGCGCTCAGCGTGCCGGGGCTGACCGGATAGAACGCAAGGAACGGGAAGGCCTGCACTTCGACGCGATAACCGGCGCGCTGCAGGCGGCTGCGCACGTAGTCGATCGACGCCTGATAACCGGGCTGACCTGACGCACGATTGCCGTCGTTCATCGTGGCGATGTCCTGCAACGCCTCCAGGTGCTTCATGACGTTGCTCGCCTGCATGCAGCGCGGCAAACCGACCGGCGTACCAACCAGCAACGGCGAACGGCACAACGCCGCGTTGGGCTTGTCCGGCGTCCAGAAGTCGTTGAATTGCGGGATGTCTACCTGCGGCGCCGCAAACGCGACGCTGCCAGTAAGTAATGCGAGAGAAGCAACTACCCGAACAGCATTGTTTTTTTTGTGCATGGGTAACTCATCCTTGCAACGGATTGCTGGGCAGGCCGCCTGTGGCTTGCGCCATCGTCCCCTACTGCTTTCAGCGGACGCGGCCATAGGGAGCTAGACCGAACGGCCGCCGTCTCGGTTCTGAGACAGCCGCCCGCCGGTAGCGCCGTTGATCGGGTTGCAGGGAACTTCATCGAGGCGCTTCAGTGGCGCCTTACGGAACGGTGCTGCGAACAGCGCCGTTCAGAAACGGCGACAGACGTTGCACCTGCCGCCGGAGAACGTCGAATCAGATTCGGAACTGACCGACCAGCTGCTGCAGTTGCACGGTCAGTCCATTCAGCTCGCGGGAGGTCTGAGCTCCCTGAGCGGCGTCGCTGGCCACACCGTCCACCGCATCGGCAATGTGGTGCACGCTGCGGTTGATCTCCTCGGCCACGGCGGTCTGCTCTTCGGCGGCGGCGGCGATCTGCGCGTTCATCGAGTTGATGGTGCCGATCAGTGCGGAGATGGCATCCAGTGACTCACCGGCCTGGTTGGCCTGGTCACGGGTGCTCTCGCCTTTCTCGCCAGCGCGCAACATGGTGGCGACGGTGTTGGAAGTGGCGCTCTGCAGACGGTCGATCATGCCCTGGATTTCACCGGTGCTCTGCTGGGTACGGCTGGCAAGGGCACGTACTTCGTCGGCGACCACGGCGAAACCGCGACCTGCCTCACCGGCACGGGCTGCCTCGATGGCCGCATTGAGCGCCAGCAGGTTGGTCTGCTCGGCGATGGCGCGGATCACGTCAAGCACACCAACGATGCCTTTCACGTCCTGCTGCAGCCCTTCCAGCGACTCACCGCTACCACGCAGCTCGCCCACCAGTTCGTGAATGTGGCGGATGCTCTGATCGACTACCTGCTTGGCCGCAACGCCCTGCTGATCGGTCTGCTGCGCCGCTTCGGCGGCACGCTGGGCGCTCATCGCGACCTCGTGGGCCGCGGCCGACATCTCGTTGATCGCCGTGGCGACCTGATCGGTCTCGCTGCGCTGGTCGGCCATGGCCTGTTCCGAGCGCTGCGCCTGGCTGGCCACCGCACCGACCAGCCCGCTCAATTGCGTGGTGGTGCCGGCGACCTGCTGTACCAGCGAATGGATCTTCGCGACGAAGCGGTTGAACGACATGGCCAGCTCACCCAGTTCATCCTGGCTGGTGATCGGTAGTCGCTGGGTCAGGTCGCCGTCGCCCTGGGCCATGTCATCCAGATTGCGCTTGATCAGCAACAGCGGACTGAGCAGGGCATTGCTCATGAAGACGGCTAGCAGCGCCATCAACGCCAGCAGCGCGAACGCCGAAACCAGCATGATGGCTACCAGCCCGTCGATGCGCTCCTGGAACTCTGCCCGCGCGGCCTGCACGTCGCGCTCGACGCCATCCAGGTTCAACGATGTGCCGAAGACCATGTTCCATTTGGGCAGGAATTCGGCATAGCCGACCTTGGGCACCAGCACACTGCTGTCACCCAGCACGAAGCTGTAGTCGACGTAGTGGCTGCCGTCCTGGCCGGCGCGCACCAGCTCGCGAATGGCGTAGACACCGTTCGGGTCACGGTAGTCGTAGAAGCTCTGGCCGATCTTGTCCTTGGTGTTGCCCTGCAGGATGCGCACGGCCTGGGAGTCATAGCCCCAGAAATAGCCGTCCTTGCCGTAGGACATCCGCTCGAGAATGGCCACCGCCTGATCGCGCGCCTGCATGTCGCCTTCGGCGGAGCGCTCGTGGATCGGCCCGATGGCATTGCGCGCAAGCTCGACGTAATGCTTGAGCTCGGCACGCCGATCCTGAATGAGGCTCTTGCGGGTGTGCTCTTCCTGCTGTTCGGCCAGTGCGCGCAATTCATAGACGGCGATGCCGCTGAGGAGGATGGAGAGCAGTAGAATCGGGCCCAGCGTGAGCAACAGCAGCTTCATTCGTAAACGAAGATTGGAGAGCATTCTGATCGATCCCTTTAGGTACCTGGAGCAAGAGAAATTGCGACAAAAAACAGGCGCCACTTAAGCACCAATTGCGCAAGTACCTTCGGGTTGTCGACCTGGCGGGAGCTTTCTTTACCCCATGAACGACGAAACCCTGCCTGGCAGGGTTTCGCAATGGCCCGTCCTAGAGCGGCTTGTCGATCAGATGCGGAACTGTCCCACCAGCCGCTGGAGCTGTTCGGCCAGACCATTGAGTTCACGTGCGGTTTGCGCGCCCTGGGCGGCATCGCTGGCCACACCGTCCACCGCGTCGGCGATATGGTGCACGCTGCGGTTGATCTCCTCGGCCACGGCGGTCTGCTCTTCGGCGGCGGCGGCGATCTGCGCGTTCATCGAATTGATGGTGCCGATCAGTGCGGAGATGGCATCCAGCGACTCCCCGGCCTGATTGGCGTGATCACGAGTGCCCTCGCCTTTCTCACCGGCGCGCAGCATGGTGCTGACGGTGTTCGAAGTTGCGTTCTGCAGGCGATCGATCATGCCCTGAATCTCGCCGGTGCTCTGCTGCGTGCGGCTGGCCAGCGCCCTTACCTCGTCAGCCACCACCGCGAATCCACGCCCCGCCTCGCCGGCACGGGCTGCCTCGATGGCGGCATTGAGCGCCAGCAGATTGGTCTGCTCGGCAATGGCACGAATCACGTCGAGCACGCCGACGATGCCTTTCACGTCCTGTTGCAGTCCCTCCAGCGACTCGCCGCTGCCGCGCAGCTCGCCCACCAGTTCATGAATCTGGTGAATGCTCTGGTCTACGACCTGCTTGGCCGCAAGGCCCTGCTGATCGGTTTCGCGCGCGGCCTCGGCGGCACGCTGGGCGCTCATCGCCACTTCGTGGGCAGCGGCCGACATCTCGTTGATTGCCGTGGCCACCTGGTCGGTTTCGCTGCGCTGATCGGCCATGGCGTGCTCTGAACGCTGCGCCTGGCTGGCGACTTCACCCACCAGGCCGGTCAGCTGCGCGGTGGTTCCGGCGACCTGTTGCACCAGCACGTGGATCTTCTCGACGAAGCGGTTGAACGATGCCGACAGCTCACCCAGCTCGTCACGGCTGGTAACCGGCAGGCGATGAGTCAGGTCGCCATCGCCCTCGGCCATGTCGTCGAGGTTCTGCTTGATCTGCAGCAGCGGCCGCAGAATGGCATTGCTCATCAGCACCGCGAGCACGGCAACGAGGATGAGCAGCAGCAGCGCGGACCCAAGCATGATCAGCGTGAGACTGTCGATGCGCGCCTGGAAGGCTGCCCGAGCCTCACCGACATCGCGCTCGACGTCATCCAGGTTCAGCGAAGTGCCGAATACCAGGTTCCATTTCGGCAGGTACTCGGCATAGCCGACCTTGGGCACCAGTGCATTGCTGCCCGGCACGGCGAAACTGTAGTCGACGTAGTGGCTACCGTTCTGACCCGCCTTGACCAGTTCACGAATCGCATACACGCCATTCGGGTCCTTGAAGTCGGCAAAGTTCTCACCGATACGCTCGCGGGTAGCGCCCTGGAACACGCGAACGGACTGCCCGTCGTAACCCCAGAAGTAGCCCTCGCGGCCGTAGGTCAGCCCTTCCAGCAGCGCCACGGCCTGATCGCGGGCCTGCAGGTCGCCTTCGGCGGAGCGCTCATAGATCGGCGCAATCGCATTGCGGGCGAGCTGCACGTAACTTTCGAGTTCGGCGCGGCGGTCGCGGATGAGACTGGCGCGGGTCTGCGTTTCCTGCTGGTCAGCCAGATCCTGCAGCTCGATCACCGCAACGCCGCTGAGCAGGACAGCGAGCAGCAGAATCGGGCCAAGGGCAAGCAAGAGCAGTTTCACTCGCAATCGTAGTGATGACAGCATCTGGAAATCCCCCATGAAAAACGCGGTTAAGTAGTGCCATTGTGCCACCGACTACATAATGAGGAGAACGCTACCAAGCGCTAATTCAAACTGTGACGGCCGCTGCCGATGAACGCTGTTCGCAAAAACGAAAAAACCCCGCCGAGGCGGGGTTTTTTCGTCGAGGTACGAGTACTACTTCTTGTGGCCCAGCTTGCGCAACTCTTCATCACGCAACTCACGGCGCAGGATCTTGCCGACGTTGGTGGTCGGCAGGCTGTCGCGGAACTCCACTGACTTCGGGCGCTTGTAGCCGGTCAGGTTATCGTGCATGTGCTGCATGACCTGCTCCTTGGTCAGGCTCTCCCCCGGCTTGACCACCACGAACAGCTTGATCGCCTCACCGGACTTCTCGTCCGGCACGCCAATGGCGGCGCACTGCAGTACCCCTGGCAGACCGGCAAGCACGTCTTCCAGCTCGTTGGGATAGACGTTGAAACCGGAGACCAGAATCATGTCCTTCTTGCGGTCAACGATGCGGATGTAACCGTCTTCCTGAACCACACCGATGTCGCCCGACTTGAACCAACCTTCGGCGTCGATCACTTCGGCAGTGGCCTCGGGGCGCTGCCAGTAACCCTTCATCACCTGCGGGCCCTTGATGCACAGCTCGCCGATCTCGCCTTGCGCCAGATCCTGGCCATCGTCATTGATGACCTTGAACTGCGTCGAAGGAACCGGAATGCCGATGGTGCCGATCTGGATGTGCTCGATCGGATTGACCGAGGCCACCGGGCTGGTTTCGGTCAGGCCGTAGCCTTCGCAGATGGGGCAACCCGTCACCTGTTTCCAGCGCTCGGCCGTCGCCAGCTGCAGCGCCATGCCGCCCGACAGGGTGACCTTGAGCGCGGAGAAATCCAGCTTGCGGAAGTCTTCGCTGTTGCACAGCGCCACGAACAGCGTGTTGAGGCCGACGAAGCCGCTGAAGCGATACTTCGACAGGTCCTTGATCATCGCCGGCAGGTCGCGCGGATTGGAGATCAGGATGTTGTGGTTGCCGCTGAGCATCATCGCCATGCAGTGAAAGGTGAAGGCGTAGATGTGGTAGAGCGGCAGAGGGGCGATCAGCACCTCGCTGCCGTCATTGAGGTTCGACCCCATCAGCGCCTTGCACTGCAGCATGTTGGCCACAATGTTGCGGTGGGTCAGCATCGCGCCCTTGGCGACGCCCGTGGTACCGCCGGTGTACTGCAGCACGGCGACTTCATCGCTGCTTGGCGATACGTCCCGCACTGCCTTGCCACGGCCCAGGGCCAGCGCGTCGTTGAGCTTGACCGCCTTCGGCAGGCTGTAGGCCGGAACCATCTTCTTCACATGCTTGACCACCGCGTTGATCAGCATGCGCTTGAGCGGCGGCAGCATGTCGGCGACTTCGGTGATGACCACGTGCTTGATGCCGGTCTTGGGCAGCACTTCCTCGGCCAGATGCGCCATGTTGGCGAGGCAGACCAGCGCCTTGGCGCCGGCGTCGTTGAACTGGTGTTCCATTTCCCGCGCGGTATACAGCGGGTTGGTGTTGACCACGATGAGGCCGGCGCGCATGGCCCCGAACACCACGATGGGGTACTGGATCAGGTTGGGCAGCTGCACGGCGATACGGTCGCCGGGCTGAAGATCGGTGTTCTGCTGCAGATAGGCGGCGAAATCGCCGGACAGCTTGTACAGCTCACCATAGGTCAGGGTCTTGCCAAGATTGCTGAAGGCCGGCTTGTCGGCGAAACGCTCGCAAGACTGCTTGAGCACAGCCTGGATGTTCTGATACTCGTCGGGATTGATCTCGCTGGAGACACCAACAGGATACTTATCCTTCCAGAAGTTATCGGTCATGAACCCCACTCCTAAGCAACAGCTTTATTACTGCGCGATGGCAGCTGTTTTGTTGTGATTTGTTAACTTTTGTACCACTAATCGGGCTAAAAGCGTGCCCGAGGTTAGCAGCTTTGCCCAGGAGCGAACAGAGTCCGGAACGCGTTGATTCGACATAAAGTGACCGGAACATATGTCCCGGTCACTCAATTTGAGCCGCCCTCTGCGGGCTGCGCCTGTCGTTATCAGGCGCTTTCACGCAACTCGCGGCGCAGGATCTTGCCCACCGGCGTCATCGGTAATGCATCGCGGAAAACGTAGTGCCGCGGCATCTTGTAGCCGGTGAAATTCTCCCGGCAATAAGCCTGCAGTTCTTGCTGGGTGAGGGTCGGATCGCTGGGCACGACGAACAGCTTGACCGCCTCGCCGGATTTCTCGTCCGCGACACCGATAGCGGCGCAGGCGGCGACCTTCGGGTGGGCCATCACCACGTCCTCGATCTCGTTGGGGTAGACGTTGAAACCGGAGACGATGATCAGGTCCTTCTTGCGGTCGACGATGCTGACGAACCCGTCCTCGTCGATCACCGCGATGTCGCCGGTCTTCAGCCAGCCCTCCTCGTCCAGCACCTCAGCCGTAGCTTCGGGACGCTGCCAGTAGCCCTTCATCACTTGCGGCCCCTTGACGCACAGCTCACCGCGCTCGCCGAGCGGCAAGGCGTTGCCTTCGTCGTCGATTACCTTGACCGTGGTACCGGGCACCGGTAGCCCCACCGTGCCGAGGCGCGAATGTTCGCCATGAGGATTGGCGCAGACGACCGGCGAGGTTTCGGTCAGGCCGTAGCCTTCGACAACGGTGCAGCCGGTCATGCTCTTCCAGCGTTCGGCGACTGCCGATACCAGGGCTGTACCGCCGGAATTGGTGCCTTTGAGCCGGGAGAAGTCGATCTTCTTGAACTGCGGGTGAGCCATCAGCGCGACGAACAGCGTGTTGAGCCCGAGGAACGCGGAGAACTGCCAGCGCTGCAGTTCCTTGACGAAGCCATTGATGTCCCGCGGGTTGGTGATCAGCACGTTGTGGTTGCCGGTCACCGTCATGCACATGCAGTTAACCGTGAAGGCGTAGATGTGATACAGCGGCAGCGGCGCGATCATCACTTCCTGACCTTCACGGATGACCGGGTGGCCCTGATCGTCCAGCTGCTGCATGTTGGCCCGCACCTGCTGCATGTTCGCCACCAGGTTGCCGTGGGTCAGCATCGCGCCCTTGGCCACACCGGTCGTACCGCCGGTGTACTGCAGCACGGCGACGTGGTCGAGTTCCAGCGGCGCGGGCTTGTGGCTGTGGCGTGCGCCGTCGCGCAGCACATCCTTGAAGGAAACGGCTTGCGGCAGGCTGTAATCCGGCACCATTTTCTTCAGGTGCTTGACCGCCGCGTTGACCAGCGCGCCCTTGAGCGGCGGCAACATGTCGCCGATGCGCACTTCGATCAGGTGCTCGATGGCGGTATCAGGCAGCACCTCCTGCACGTGGTGGCCGAAGGTATTGAGATACACCAGCGCCCGCGCGCCGGAATCCTGGAACTGGTGGCGCATCTCCCGCGCGGTGTACAGCGGGTTGGTATTGACCACGATGAGGCCGGCACGCAGCGCACCGAACACCGCGATGGGATACTGCAGCAGGTTGGGCATCTGAATGGCGATGCGGTCGCCGGGTTGCAGATCGGTGTGGTGCTGCAGCCAGGCGGCGAAAGCGGCGGAGTGGCGCTCCAGATCGGAGTAGCTGAGGGTGACACCCATATTGCTGAATGCGGGGCGGTCCGCGTGGGTCTTGCAGGCTCGCTCGAACACTTCGACGACCGAGCGGTAAGCACCTAGATCGATGTCGTTGGGCACGCCAGCAGGGCGTTTGTCATTCCAGAATTCAGGCTGCATTGTTATTGGCCTCTTTACCTGAGAGTGTCTGGCCCGCGCACAGCGGGCTCTGGCGAACTTATCAGGTCAGCGTCGCGACGCAACAGTCCAAGCCGCACAAATCACTGCCGTGAATCTTTCGTCACGCTGCCGGGACGGCCTGCACTCGGGACAATCGTGCTGCATGCCTCTAGAATGCAGCCCCAGCGCGCAAGTACCGGGCTGTGCCGGTTGCGCGAAACCTGATTCGATCAGGCGCAGCAGTTGACGCGCCCCGCCCCAGCATCTGAGGACTGTCCATGAGCACCATCAGCAACACGCCCTACGCCGAACTGGAAGTCGGCCAGCAGGCGAGCTTCGAAAAACACGTAGAGGAAAAGGACATCCAGCTGTTCGCGGCCATGTCCGGCGACCGCAACCCGGTCCACCTGGATGCCGAGTTCGCGGCTGGTACGCTGTTCAAGGAACGCATCGCCCATGGCATGTTCAGTGGCGCGCTGATCAGCGCCGCCGTGGCTTGCACCATGCCGGGCCCGGGCACCATCTATCTCGGCCAGACCATGAAATTCACCCGCCCGGTGAAGATCGGTGACACCCTGACCGTGCGCCTGGAAATCCTCGAGAAGCTGCCGAAGAACCGCGTGCGCATCGCCACCCGCGTGTTCAACCAGAACGATGAGCAGGTGGTCGATGGCGAGGCGGAAGTGCTCGCGCCACGCAAGCAGGAGACCGTAGAACTGAAGGAGTTGCCGCCGATCACCATCGGTTGAGCCTTCCACGTTCAGTGTCCCGTCGCGTGACGGAGGCAAGCTGAGGGCGCCTGTTTGGCGCCCTCTTCATTTCCAGCAATCCCTCCGCCTGCCCGGCACGGGCGACAAGCAGAACGCCATTACGGCCTTGGCCTACGCCCCGAGCAGTTCCCCAACGGAGGATGCGTATCGGATACCCCGCGCCGACCATCCAGCGAGCAGTACAAGAAGAACAACAACGGGACCCTCACCCATGCTCACTCGCTCGATCGCTTATCGGCGCCTGGCGGCGCTCGCCCTTGCCGGCTTCTCACTGGCCATGCAATCCGCTTCGGCTACCCCGCTCGACCCTGGCCCCGACGAGGCCCTGCTCTACTATCAGCGCGCCGATGGTGACTACAACGGTTGGGGACCACATCTATGGAATACCCCCGGCTGCAACGGAAGTGCGACTGAAACCAGCTGGGCGCAACCGCTCGCGGCGGTGGATACCGACCTGCGGTACGGCGCCTTGTACCGCATTCCACTGAGCGCCAATGCCAGCTGCCTGAATCTGATCATGCACAAGGGCGACGAAAAGGACCTGGGCGGTGGCGATCTGACCTGGCGCTTCGACGAACTGGGCCGCCGTGTCTTCACGGTCAGCGGCAACCCGCAATTGTCCAGCACGCCGCTGAGCGGCAGCGCGGTGGCGGTCAAGGGCGCTCGTGCACACTGGCTCGATCCGTTCACGCTCGCGCTGGTGGGCGGCGCACCGGGCGCCAGCCGCGTCGAACTGCGTTATGCACACGATGCCAGCATTCGCGTCGACGGCGAGGCGCGCACCGTGAGTGGCGGACAGGCCCTGGCGATGCAGCCGTCCAGCCTGCGCAATGGCCTCAGGCGCCAACACCCGCATCTGGCCGAGGCATCCGCTTACCGAATCAGGGCTGGGGTGAAGGACATCCGCCGCGCGGTGATGAGCCAGCTGGTGGTGATCGCCTATGACGCAGACGACCGCGTTATCGACGCCACCGAAGTGCAGACCGCCGGCATTCTCGACATGCTGTTCGCCTACAACGGTGAGCTGGGCGCGACGCTCAATGCCAGCGGTGTGTCCTTCAAGCTCTGGGCACCGACCGCGCAGCGGGTTCGCCTGCACGTCTTCGATGCGTCCAAACGACTGCTACCCGGCTATCCGAAGCCTATGCGGGAGCGGCTCGGCGTCTGGAGTCTTGAAGGCCCGCGCTCACTGGATCGCCAGTACTACCAGTACGAAGTCACAGCCTACCGACCAAGCAGCGGCAGGATCGAGACGACGCTCGTCAGCGATCCCTACGCCCTGAGCCTGTCGCGTAACAGCCAGTACGCCCAGGTCGTCGACCTGAACGCCGGCGACCTCAAGCCAGCTGGCTGGGATGCCGTGCGTCCGCCACATCCGGGGCGCCCCGAAGCGAGCGTGATCTACGAAACCCATCTGCGCGACTTCAGCGCCAGCGACACCAGCCTGCCGGCCGCGCTGCGCGGTACCTACGCAGCGTTTACCCACCAGAACAGCAACGGCATGCGGCACCTGCGCGACCTGCAGAAGGCCGGGCTCACCCACGTGCAGCTGCTGCCGGTGTTCGACATCGCGACCATCAACGAAGACCCCGCTCGGCGGATCAACCTGGACGATCCCTTCGCCAAGCTCTGCGACCTGTCGGATGCGGCCCGGGAGCGCTGGGCGCAGTACTGTGGCGCAGCGAGCATTCGTCAGGTGCTAGAGGGCTTCGACCCGGCCAGCGGTCAGGCGCAATCGCTGTACAACGACCTGCGCGGCCTGGATGACTTCAACTGGGGCTACGACCCCTTCCACTTCACCGCGCCCGAGGGCAGCTACGCCAGCGATGCCGAAGGCGTGCAGCGCATCATCGAGTTCCGCCAGATGGTGCAGGCCTTGGCCGGCAATGGCCTCGCCACGGTGATGGACGTGGTCTACAACCACACCAACGCTTCCGGCCTGGCCGACAAGTCCGTCCTGGACAAGGTCGTACCCGGCTACTACCACCGCCGCAACCCGACTACCGGCGCGGTGGAAACCTCGACCTGCTGCGAGAACACCGCCAGCGAGCATCGCATGATGGCCAAGCTGATGATCGACTCGCTGAAGGTCTGGGCACGCGACTACAAGATCGCCGGCTTTCGCTTCGATCTCATGGGTCACCATATGCGCGAGCAGATCGTCGACGCGTATCGCGCCGTTCGCCGCATCGATCGCGACACCTATTTCTACGGCGAAGGCTGGGAGTTCGGCGAGGTCGCCGGCAATGCACGCGGCATCAATGCCAACCAGCTGAACATGGCTGGTACCGGCGTAGGTACCTTCAACGACCGGCAACGTGATGCGGTCCGTGGCGGCAGCCCATTCGACGGCGGCGAGAGTATTCGTCGCAACCAGGGCTTCGCCAACGGGCTCTATCTGCGACCCAATGAGCTGAGCGGCGCCGGAGCTCAGGAAAAAGCGCAACTGCTGCACGCCACTGACTTGATCCGCGTCGGCGTTGCTGGCGGGCTACGCGACTTCCAATTCGTGACCGCCGACGGCAGCACGCGCAAAGGCAGCGAGATCGACTACAACGGCCAGCCCGCCGGCTATACGCTGGACCCGCAGGAAACCGTCAATTACGTCTCCAAGCACGACAACCAAACGCTGTGGGACAACAACCAGTACAAGTTCGCCAGCAGCCTGTCGGTTGCCGACAGGGTGCGCCTGCACATGGTGGCGCTGTCGGTGCCGCTGTTCAGCCAGGGCGTGCCGTTCATCCATCTCGGCTCCGACATCCTGCGTTCGAAATCCATGCAGCGCGACAGCTACGACTCGGGCGACTGGTTCAACGCGGTGGATTTCAGCTACCAGGACAACAACTGGAACAAGGGCCTGCCGCGCGCGGACAAGGACGGCGACAACTGGCCGCTGATTCGCAGGATCATTGTCGACCCGCAGGCCAAACCGGGCACCACCGACATCGTCGCGGCGAAACGACGTTTCCTCGAGCTGCTGAAAATCCGTAGCGACAGCGCACTGTTCCAGCTCGACAGCGCCCGCGAGGT
>CEPQ01052036.1_pt1 | contig 16891 bp, 15 predicted proteins | sample 530411 | NCBI WGS metagenome assembly CEPQ01 (sample SAMEA2620039, study PRJEB7988) | marine metagenome | isolation source: saline water (ENVO:00002010), including
TGCCAGGATCAAAACCTGGTGCCTTACCGCTTGGCGACGCCCCTGTATCGTACAACCTGTGTGCTACGCACTCGCTTCCTGCGCCAGTTTTTCAAGGCTTCGGTGCAACATCGAAACGTTACGACCGTGGGCAACGAAACTTGGCAAAGTGTCTGGAAGTTGGCGGCGGACTTTATCAGCCTCGCCTTCGTTTGGGAAGCTCCCAAACACACAAGCTCCAGTGCCAGTCATGCTTGCCGGAACGAATTTGTTCAACAAGCTCAAAGCGTTACGAACTTCTGGATAACGCTTCTCGACTATTGGCTGACAGTCATTATGACCGCCCCCTGCAAGAAGGCTGCGAACTGTAATGGCCGGGGTATTACGTGTCAACTCTGGGTCGGCAAATATTTCCGCTGTACTAACAGAGACTTGCGGCGCGATTACGAGGAACCATGGTTCGGGCAAATCGACCGGTTGCAGGCGCTCGCCAACCCCCTCGGCAAATGCTGCCCGGCCGCGTACGAACACCGGTACGTCGGCGCCCAGGGTCAGCCCCAGCGCGGCCAGTTGGTCTTCGCCCAGGTGCAGTTGCCACAGGTGGTCGAGGCCGAGCAGGGTGGTCGCTGCGTCGGAGCTGCCGCCGCCGATGCCGCCGCCCATGGGCAGACGTTTGAGCAGGGTGATATCTGCGCCGAGCGAGCAGCTGCTGGCACGCTGCAGCAGGCGCGCTGCACGGACGATCAGGTTGCTGTCGTGATCGACGCCCGGCAGTTCGGTATGCAGGCGAATCTCGCCGTCAGCACGCAGGCGGAAGCCGAGTTCGTCGCCATGGTCGAGAAACTGGAACAGCGTCTGCAGCTCGTGATAGCCGTCGGCGCGGCGGCCGACGATATGCAGCATCAGATTGAGTTTGGCCGGTGCCGGCAGGGTCAGCGTCTGCATTCAGCGGCCCAGCTGGCGCGCTTGCCAGTCCTTGACCACCAGGGTGATCTGCAGGTCATGGCCTTGCAGGCGGATGCGCTCGGGCAGCGTGAAGCCGTTGTGTTCGCCGTAGGCCAGGTAGTCGACCTGCCAGCCGTCCTGTTCCAGTCGTGCCAGGCGGCTCTCGCTGTCCAGGCTCAGACGGCTGCGGCTGTCCGGCGCAGGCAAGCCACGGACCCACCAGAGCAGGTGCGACACCGGCAGCTGCCAGCCGAGCTGCGCTTCGACCAGGGCCTCCGGGGATTCGGCTTCGAATCGGCCCTGGCCTGCGACCTCCAGAGATACGGCGTCGGGGCGGCCGGTCAGGCGGGTGGCGCCTCGGCCCAGGGGGCCGGACAGGCGAATGTCGAAGTAGTCCTGACGCTGCAGCCAGAACAGTGTACCGCTGCCGGATTCCTGCGGTGCGCGAATGCCGATCTTGCCGCTGATCTGCCAGCCATCGACCGTCGCGACCTGGCTGCGATGCTCTTTCCAGGCGGAGGCATTGCCGGGGCCTTCAACCGATTCGCGGGGGCCAAGCCCGGCACAGCCAGCAAGCAGGAGGGCCAGGCAGGGAGCAAGAAGGTTTTTCAACAGGGACATGGGTCAGGGCTTCTCCGATCCGGTCAGCCGTTTCAGTGTTTCGCGCAGGATCTGGCTGTCCGGTTGTAGTTTGAGTGCCTTCGACCAGACCGCGCGGGCCTCGCTGCGTTCACCCTGGGCCCAAAGCACCTCGCCCAGGTGCGCGGCAACTTCGTGGTCGGCAAAGCGTTGCAGCGCCTTGCGCAGCAGCGCTTCGGCCTCGGTCAGATTGCCCAGGCGGAAGTTGACCCAGCCGAGGCTGTCGAGGATCGCCGGGTCGTCGGGGTTGAGCTGGTAGGCCTGCTCGATCAGCTGGAGCGCTTCCTTGTGGCGATCAGTACGGTCGGCCAGGGTGTAGCCGAGCGCGTTGAGCGCCATGGCGTTGTCCGGCTCACGCTCGATGATGAAGCGCAGGTCGCGTTCCAGTTGCACCAGATCGCCGCGCTTCTCGGCGAGCATGGCGCGGGTGTACAGCAGGTTGAGGTCGTCCGGGAAATCGGCAAGCGCCTGCTCCACCAGTTGCCAGCCTTGCTCGGTGCGGCCCTGCTCGGAGAGCGCTTCGATCTCGATCAGGTACAGCTGGATGGCGTAGTCAGGCTGCTGCTGGCGTGCGTCGGCCAGTACCGCGGACGCTTCCTGGTCGCGATTGCCGGAATAGAGCAGCTGGCTCTGCAGCAGTTTCGCTGGCAGGTATTCGTTGCCAGGGCCGACATGAGCTAGTGCGTCGAGCGCCTTGGCGTTCTTGTCCATCGCCTGATAAGCACGGCCAAGATTGAAGTAAGCCGCGTCAACGTGGCTGCCGCGTTCGATCAGCTCTTCCAGGTACACGGTGGCTTCGCGCCAGGCCTCAGCCTCCATGCAGACCAGCGCCATGGAGAAGCGCAGGTCGTCGTCGGTTGGGTGCTGCTGGACCAGAGTGGCGAACTCGCCCTTGGCGTCTTCCAGGCGCTCCTGTTCCACCAGAAGGCGTGCATAGGTCAGGCGCAGACGCTTGTCCTCGGGGTGCTGGCGCAGGCTTCGCTCGAGCAGCGGGATCGCTTCGTCGCTGCGTTGCAAGCTGTGCAGTAGGCGTGCTTCGAGCAGGATCGACGGGATCTGCCGCTCCTTGTCCGGCTGCTTCTGCAGCAATGCCAGTGCTTCCTCGCTGCGATCATCCTGTTGCAGCAGCACGGCCTTGCCGAAGGAGAGCTGTGGATTGTCGGGGTGTTTGACTAACAGCTTGTCGAAGCTTTGCAGCAGGCCGGCGCGGGTGTCCGGGTCGGTTTCCGAGGCCGAAAGGGCGAGGAAATCGAAATGAGTGTCGCCCTGGCCCTGCAGAACCTTCTCCATGAACTCGAGCGATTCTTCGTAACGCCCGGCGCGGGCCAGCTGCACGGCTGCGGCGCGCTGCGCGTCGAGACTGTCAGGGGCGTTGCGCGCCCAGATCATTGCGGTATCCAGCGCCGCCTGGTCTGCGCCAAGGTATTCGGCGATACGGAATCCGCGTTCGGCGACGCCGGCGTCCTGTGTCGCATGCGCCTGCTGTACGTAATTGCCCAGGGCAATGTCGAAGCGGTTGCGCTGGCCGGCAAGCTCTGCGACCAGAAGTGCATAGAGGGATTGGCGACTGAACGAGCCGTACTCTGCCGCGTCGCTGGCGGAGCTCTCCTGGGCAGCGTCCTCGACCGGCGGACTGCTTTCGGGGGCTTGCTGCGTGAAGGTCTGGCAGCCGCCGATGAACAGCAGGGCGGCAAGTGCGGCGAGTTTTTTCATAGGGAAAATGTACGGCTGGTGTGCGGTCGCGGCATGATGACACAAGCCGCAGGTCAAGCCCATGGGCCCTGGGAGGCGCGCAGGCCGGTTCGGTAGCTGATTGGCAGTACCAATCGAATCCGACAATCGAGGGCAATGGTTGTTCTCCATCTGACGAAGTAGGAGAATTGCGCGCTCTGTTATCGAATCAGCGATTCTGCATGGCTTTCCTCGCGCTTGGCATTAATCACAAGACCGCTTCGGTGGACGTCCGCGAGCGCGTAGCCTTCACGCCCGACCAGATGGTCGAGGCTTTGCGGCAACTGTGCCGCGTCACTCCGACCCGCGAAGCGGCGATCCTCTCGACCTGCAATCGCAGCGAGCTGTATCTGCAACAGGATCAGGTCGAGGCCGATGCCGTGCTCGCCTGGCTGGCCAATTATCACCGTCTCAGCCTCGACGAGCTCAAGGCATGCGCCTATGTGCATGTCGACGATCAGGCCGTGCGCCACATGATGCGCGTTGCCTCCGGGCTCGACTCGCTGGTGCTGGGCGAACCGCAGATTCTCGGGCAGATGAAGTCGGCCTATGCGGTCGCCCGTGAGGCCGGCAGCGTCGGGCCTCTGCTTGGCCGGTTGTTTCAGGCCACGTTCAGCACCGCGAAGACCGTGCGCACCGACACCGCCATCGGCGAGAACCCGGTTTCGGTGGCGTTTGCCGCGGTCAGTCTGGCGCGGCAGATCTTCAGCAATCTGCAACGCAGCCAGGCCCTGCTGATCGGCGCCGGTGAGACCATCACCCTGGTCGCGCGCCATCTGCACGAGCAGGGCGTGAAGAAGATCGTGGTCGCCAACCGCACCCTCGAGCGGGCCAGCGCGCTGGCCGCCGAGCTAGGGGCGCAGGCGATCCTGCTTGCCGATATCCCGGACGAGTTGCACAACAGCGACATCGTCATCAGCTCCACCGCCAGCCAGTTGCCGATTCTCGGCAAGGGCGCGGTCGAACAGGCGCTGAAGCGACGCAAGCACAAGCCGATGTTCATGGTCGATATCGCCGTGCCGCGGGACATCGAATCGCAGGTCGGCGAGCTGGACGACGTCTATCTGTACACGGTCGACGATCTGCATGAGGTGGTTGCGGAGAACCTCAAGAGTCGCCAGGGCGCGGCCCAGGCCGCCGAGGAGCTGGTCGCGGCTGGCACCGAGGACTTCATGCAGCGCCTGCGCGAGCTGGCCGCAGTTGATGTGCTCAAGGCCTACCGGCAGCACGCCGAGCGCATTCGCGACGACGAGCTGAGCAAGGCTCAGCGTCTGCTGGCCAATGGGGGCAGCGCCGAGGAGGTTCTCGTTCAGCTCGCCCGTGGCCTGACCAACAAACTGCTGCATGCACCCAGCGTGCAACTGAAGAAACTCTCAGCCGAGGGCCGCGTCGAGGCGCTGAGCATGGCCCAGGAACTCTTCGCCCTGCACGAGGGCACGGAAAAACCATGAAAGCTTCGCTGCTGAACAAGCTGGACATCCTGCAGGACCGTTTCGAAGAACTCACCGCACTGCTCGGCGACGCCGAAGTCATCAGCGATCAAAGCCGTTTTCGCGCCTATTCCCGCGAGTACGCCGAAGTCGAGCCGGTGATCGTCGCCTATCGCCAGCTGTGCAAGGTTCAGCAGGATCTCGAGGGCGCTCAGGCGCTGCTCAAGGACAGTGATCCCGACATGCGCGAGATGGCCGAGGAGGAGGTTGCCGAAGCCAAGGCCCAGCTCGAGACGCTTGAAGCCAACCTGCAGCGAATGCTGCTGCCCAAGGACCCCAACGACGGGCGCAACGTGTTCCTCGAGATCCGCGCCGGCACCGGCGGCGACGAGGCGGCGATCTTTGCCGGCGATCTGTTCCGCATGTATTCGCGCTATGCCGAGAAGCAGGGCTGGCGCGTCGAGATCCTCTCCGAGAGTGAGGGCGAGCACGGCGGCTACAAGGAAGTGATTTCCCGCGTCGAGGGTGACAACGTCTACGCCAAGCTCAAGTTCGAATCCGGCGCGCACCGCGTGCAGCGCGTGCCGGAGACCGAATCCCAGGGACGCATTCACACCTCCGCCTGCACCGTGGCGGTGTTACCGGAGCCGGATGAGCAGGCGGCGGTGGAGATCAATCCGGCCGAGCTGCGTATCGACACCTATCGCTCCTCCGGCGCCGGCGGTCAGCACGTCAACAAGACCGACTCGGCGATTCGTATCACGCACCTGCCCACTGGCATTGTGGTCGAGTGTCAGGAAGAGCGTTCGCAGCACAAGAACCGCGCCAAGGCCATGGCCTGGCTCGCCGCCAAGCTGCAGGACCGCCAGGACGCCGCGGCGCACAAGGAAATCTCCGAGACGCGCAAGTTGCTGGTCGGCTCCGGGGATCGCTCCGAACGTATCCGTACCTACAATTTCCCCCAGGGCCGGGTCACCGACCATCGCGTCAACCTGACGCTGTATTCGCTCAACGAAGTGATCGGCGGCGCCGTGGAGCAGGTCATCGAGCCGCTGTTGCAGGAATACCAGGCCGACCAGCTGGCCGCGCTGGGCGACTGATCCTTTTCGCTGCGCTCCGCGCTAAGAGCACCTCATGCCAACCATCGAGTCCCTGCTGCAAAGTGCCGATCTGCCGGACTCGCCGAGCGCCAGGCTGGATGCCGAATGGTTGCTCGCGGCCGCCCTGAACAAGTCGACCAGCTATCTGCGCACCTGGCCGGAGCGCGAGGTGCCGGCAGAGTGCGCCTCGCGCTTTGCTGCTGATCTCGCACGGAGGCGTCAGGGTGAACCGGTCGCCTACATTCTCGGGCGCCAGGGCTTCTGGAGTCTGGAACTTGAAGTGGCAGCGGATACGCTGATCCCCCGGCCTGACACCGAACTGCTGGTGGAGACCGCGCTGCAACTGCTCTCCGCTGCACCGGCCCGGGTGCTCGATCTGGGCACTGGCACCGGCGCGATTGCGCTGGCTCTGGCGACCGAGCGGCCGGCGTGGCAGGTCTGCGGTGTGGACCGTATCGAGGCCGCCGTGAGGCTGGCTGAGCGCAACCGGCTGCGGCTCGGACTGCACAACGCTGCGTTCACCCTGAGCGACTGGTTTGCCGGTCTGAACGGGGAGCGGTTCCAGATGATCGTCAGCAATCCACCCTATATTCCGGCCAGCGACCCGCACCTGCTGCAGGGCGATGTCCGCTTCGAGCCGCAGAGTGCGCTGATCGCGGGTGCGGATGGCCTGGACGACATCCGCACGATCATCGCCCAGGCGGCGGCGCACCTGCAGTCGGGTGGCTGGTTGCTGCTGGAGCACGGTTACGATCAGGCTGAGGCGGTGCACATGCTTTTGCTTTCCCGCGGTTTCGAGGATGTGCAAAGCCGGCTCGATCTGGGTGGGCATGAGCGCATCAGCCTTGGCCGCCTGCCATGATTGCGTTTTGTGAGGTGCTTGGATGCTGAGTGACGAAGAGCTGCTGCGCTACAGCCGGCAGATCCTGCTCAAGCAGGTCGATATCGACGGCCAGTTGCGCCTCAAACAGAGTCGAGTGCTGATCGTCGGGCTTGGCGGGTTGGGCTCGCCGGTAGCGCTCTATCTGGCGGCCGCTGGTGTCGGTGAGCTGCACCTGGCCGACTTCGATGCGCTGGATCTGACCAATCTGCAGCGGCAGATCGCTCACGACACCCCCTCGCTTGGCCTGCACAAGGTCGACTCGGCCATGGCCCGGCTGGGGGCGCTGAACCCCCATGTACAGCTGGTGCCGTATCGCAGCGGGCTGGACGCCGATTCCCTGGATGCGGCAGTGGAGCGGGTCGATCTGGTGCTCGATTGCACGGACAACTTCGCCATTCGCGAAGCGGTCAACGCCGCATGCGTGAAAGCGAAAAAGCCGCTGGTCAGCGGTGCGGCGATCCGTCTCGAGGGGCAGCTTTCGGTGTTCGATCCGCGAGTCGAAACGAGCCCCTGCTACCACTGCCTCTATGGGCACGGTAGCGAAGCCGAGCTGACCTGCAGCGAAGCCGGTGTAGTAGGGCCGCTGGTGGGCATGGTTGGCAGCCTGCAGGCGTTGGAAGCGCTCAAGCTGCTGGTTGGCTTCGGCGAGCCGCTGATTGGTCGACTGCTACTGATCGATGCGCTGTCCAGTCGCTTCCGTGAGTTGCGGGTCAAGCGCGATCCACATTGTGCGGTGTGTGGCGCAAGCCATGGCTGACTGCGCAGCACCGGTCGGCGTCTTCGACTCCGGAGTAGGCGGGCTCTCGGTGCTGCGTGAGATCCGGCAGCGCCTGCCGCATGAGTCGCTGCTCTATCTGGCCGACAGCGCCCATGTCCCCTATGGCGAAAAGAGCCCGGACTACATCCGTGAGCGCTGCCGTGTCATTGCGGCCTTTTTTATCGAGAAGGGCGCGAAGGCGCTGGTGGTGGCCTGCAATACTGCGACCGCCGCTGGCGTCACCGAATTGCGCGAGCTGTATCCGCAATTGCCGATCATCGCCATGGAACCGGCCGTCAAGCCCGCCGCCCAGGCCACGCGAAGTGGTGTCGTCGGCGTGCTGGCGACCACCGGAACGCTGAAGAGCGCCCGCTTTGCCGCGTTGCTCGATCGCTTTGCCGCAGATGTACGGGTGATCACTCAGCCGTGTCCCGGTTTGGTCGAGCGCATCGAGGCAGGCGATCTGAACAGTGCCGAAACGCGCGCCATGCTGATGACGTGGGTCGGGCCGCTGCTGGCACAAGGCTGCGACACGCTGATTCTGGGTTGCACGCATTACCCCTTTATAAGGCCGCTGCTCAGCGAGCTACTGCCTGGAAACGTCCGCCTGATTGATACCGGAGCAGCCGTCGCGCGACACTTGCGCGATCTGCTGGCGGAGCGCCATCTGCTCGCCAGCGGGGTGGCCTCCGAGCATTTCTATTGCAGCGGCGATCCGCGGCGAATGGCCAGCGTGTTGCCTATACTTTGGGGCGAAAACGCGAAAGTCGAGTTTTTCCCCCGCTAGGAACTCCAAGCGCAGCGGGGTTTCTCAAATATGCTGGCACCAAAAAACCAAACAAATGCAGTGTTTGATAAGGAAGTTCTCATGAAAAAACTGTTCTCCCTGGCTGCAGTGGCGGCACTCTCTGTAGGTTCGGTGGCGGCTGCCCATGCCGTAGACTTTACCGTTGCGGTCGGCCAGACCGACGAGTCGACCATGACCTATCGCCTGGGTGCGCAATTCGATTTCGGCACCAGCTGGTTCCAGACCAGCGTGGGCCGACTGACCGGCTACTGGGATGCTGGTTATACCTACTGGGAGGGCGACGAGTCGTCGAGCAATCACAGCATTTCGCTGGCCCCGGTCTTCGTCTACGAGTTCGCTGGTGAATCGGTCAAACCCTATGTCGAGGCAGGCATCGGCGTCGCGGCGTTCGAGAACACCGAGGTTGAGGGCAACGGTCTCGGTTCGTCTTTCCAGTTCGAGGATCGGATCGGTGCGGGCCTGCGCTTCGCCGGTGGCCACGAAGTGGGCGTGCGCGCAATCCACTATTCCAACGCCGGCATCAAGAAGCCGAACGATGGTGTCGAAAGCTACGCCCTGCATTACCGCATGGCGTTCTAAGCGAGTTTTCTCTAGGTGCTGCAGGGCGTTTCGCCAGCCCTGCACTGCCCATAGCGTTCAGCCATATGCCGTGGCGCTGCCCTTGCGCTCTTCGTGGCAATCCTCTGATCCCAGTTCGAACTCCCTGCAGATCAATGGCCGGTTTTCGTAGATCGTGCAGCGCATGCTGTCCCGATCAAGCGCCGCGCACCAGCCGTCCTCCAGGCGCAGCATGACTTCGCCGCCCCAGCTATCGGTGTCGATGTAGCGCTGCGGGACGCCGGTATCGCTGAACAGCAACACTTCGAGTCGGCAGCAGCAGGCCGCGCAGGTGGCGCAGCTCACGCTGGTGTCTTCGAGTTGCTGGTGGGGGATGGTCGAATCGTTCATCGCGCCAGTCTAGTCGATACGCTCGACCAGGCGCCCACTCAGGGCGCCGAGCGGCGGCACCAGCAAAGCCGGTACCACACTTTTACAGCTCTTCGTTCAGCTGCTTGTTGCGCCAACCGTCCCCGCCGGGAAGCAGAAGGTTGAGCAGTAGTGCAATGATCGCGCACAGCGAGATGCCGGACAGAGTGAATTCGCCGTAACCGAATGCCATGCCACCGATGCCGAACACCAGCGTCACCGAGACGATGATCAGGTTGCGTGCCTCGGACAGGTCGACCTGATGACGAATCAACGTGCTCAGACCCACCACGGCAATTGAGCCGAACAGCAGGCAGAGAATGCCACCCATCACTGGAACCGGAATGCTCAGCAAGCCGGCGCCGAATTTGCCAATGAAGGCCAGGGCGATGGCGAAGACCGCTGCCCAGGTCATGATCTTCGGGTTGTAGTTCTTGGTCAGCATCACCGCGCCGGTCACTTCGGCATAGGTGGTATTCGGCGGGCCGCCGAAAAGGCCGGCTGCCGAGGTGGCCACGCCATCGCCCAGCAGCGTGCGGTGCAAGCCTGGCTTCTTGACGTAGTTGTTGCCGGTCACGCTGCCGATGGCCACCACGCCGCCGATGTGCTCGATGGCCGGTGCCAGGGCGACCGGGACCATGAACAGAATGGCGCCGATATTGAACTCCGGCGCGACGAAGTTCGGCATCGCCAGCCAGGGCGCTGCGGCGATACCGCTGGTATCCACCACGCCGAGAGCAAACGACAGCCCGTAGCCGACCGCGACGCCGGCGAGAATCGGTACCAGCCGAAACAAGCCCTTGCCCAACACTGCCACGAGCAGGGTGGTGACCAGCGCCGGCATCGAGATGAACATCGCCGTCTGATAGGGGATCAGCTGGGCACTGCCGTCGCCGGCCTTGCCCATGGCCATGTTCACTGCTACCGGCGACAGTGCCAGACCGATGGAAATGATCACTGGTGCGATGACCACGGGCGGCAACAGGCGGTCAATGAAGCCCGGGCCTTTCAGGCGCACGGCGAAACCGAGCACGATGTACACCAGCCCGGCAGCCATCACGCCGCCCATGACCGCAGGCAGGCCGAACTCGCCCTTGGCAGCGATGATCGGGGCGATGAAGGCGAAGCTCGATGCAAGGAATACTGGCACTTGACGCTTGGTGACCAGCTGGAACAGAAGCGTGCCGAGACCGGCAGTGAACAGAGCGACGTTGGGGTCCATGCCGGTGATCAGTGGCATCAGCACCAGTGCGCCGAAGGCGACGAACAGCATTTGCGCGCCGGCCAGTACCTGCCGGCCTACCGGCTCCTCGGGATGCGACATGCTCAGATGTCCTTCTGCTTGGTGCCGAAGATCTTGTCACCGGCATCGCCCAGGCCCGGAACGATATAGCCGTGCTCATCCAGGCGCTGGTCGATGGAGGCGGTGAAGATCAGCACGTCGGGGTGCGCCTTCTCGACGGCGGCGATGCCTTCCGGTGCGGCGACCAGGACCAGGGCGCGTATCTCCTTGCAGCCCGCCTTTTTCAGCATGTCGATGGTGGCGACCATCGAACCGCCGGTAGCGAGCATCGGGTCGATGATGATCGCCAGGCGCTGTTCGATTTCCGGAACCAGCTTTTCCAAATAGGTCTGCGCCTGCAGCGTCTCTTCATTGCGGGCGATGCCGACCGCGCTGACTTTGGCGCCGGGGATAAGGCTGAGCACGCCATCGAGCATGCCGATGCCGGCCCGCAGAATCGGTACTACGGTAATCTTCTTGCCGGAGATCTTTTCCACCTGCACCGGGCCGCACCAGCCGTCGATGCTGTAGTGTTCCAGCGGGAGATCCGAAGTCGCTTCATAAGTGAGGATCGAGCCCACTTCCTGCGCCAGTTCACGGAAGTTCTTGGTGCTGATGTCTGCACGGCGCATCAGGCCGAGCTTGTGGCGGATCAGCGGGTGGCGGATCTCTCGAATGGGCATTGTGGGCTCCGGCGGGCAAATAAACCGGCTTAGATTAAAGCATCGTCGGGTCAGCGGCTATTCGCGTGTCATCCGGCCAGCAGACTTGCTGCGCACGGCGAGGGTGGGTATCTTCCCCGCCCTTTCGCGAACGGCCGAAAATCGGCTGTTTGGTCAGGTTTTTCGCTGTCCGGGTTCGCCTGGCATCACGGCGATTCAACCGCTCGAGCTGCCAGCCCCGGCTGGTGCTCCCAACTAAACTCTCTGGGGGAATCGCTTCATGTCCGTCGATCTCGCACATATCCGCCAAGTCATGGCCGAGGCAGACTGTCTGTACACCGAGGAGCAAGTCGAAGCGGCGATCGCCAAGGTTGCCGAAACCATCAACGTCGAGCTGGCCGAGCGCAATCCGGTGGTGTTCTGCGTCATGAATGGCGGGCTGATCTTCTCCGGCAAATTGGTGCCGAAGCTGAACTTCCCCCTCGAGTTGTCCTACCTGCATGCGACCCGTTACCGCAACGAGACCAGCGGCGGCGAGCTGTTCTGGAAGGCCAAGCCGGAGATTTCCTTCATCGATCGCGACGTGCTGATCATCGATGACATCCTGGATGAGGGGCACACGCTGGGCGCAATCATCGATTTCTGCCGTCATGCCGGGGCTGCCGCCGTGCATACCGCAGTGCTGATTGACAAGGACCACCAGCGCAAGGCGCGCCCGGATCTGAAAGCGGACTACGTTGGGCTCAGCTGCATCGACCGCTATATCTTTGGTTACGGGATGGACTACAAGGGCTACTGGCGCAACGCCCCGGGTATCTACGCCGTAAAAGGTATGTAAGCGTCTCGGCGGGGCTTATTGTCATGCGCGCCCGCAATGGGTGCGCAGCGACGTAGCCGCGACGATTCGCCGTCCCGGCGACAGCCATGCGCGCTTCGATCTGGGAGCTACAGCGGTTACGTTTCGATTGGCCCCATTGCGCTTCCTAAAGTAACGCAGCGGCGGTGTGCCCACGCCTGATCCGCTCGTTGTCGGGCTGGCTGCCTTTCGTGGTTCACAATGCCGGCTGCCTTGATCCAGACGGATTGGGCTGCCTTATCGGCGTGATGAATACTACTTTCGGATAACCAGCCGACATTTCTCCATTCCAACCGCACGAAAGGCTCTGCGGCGGGCTTTGCGCTGCTAGCGTTCACGGCTAAGCTCAGAACGTCCTTAATACGCATGGCCGAACGAAATCACGCTGAAAGCCACTGCTGGAAAGGCTATTCATACTAAAGGATTACAAGCTAAATCAAACCTTAGTGCGCTTAACCCTCCTTCTACGTCTGGGTAGGGTTGACGCACTTCGAACCAACCAGGAGCGCCTCATGACAAAAACAACAAGGCAAGGATTCTTCCAGCCCAAGACACTGGCCCTTGCCGTTGCGCTGGGCACTGCTGCACCGGCTTACGCAGTCAATTTCAATATCGGGGAGCTTGAGGGGCAGTTCGACTCGTCCATGTCTGTGGGCGCCAGCTGGTCCATGGCGGACAGGGACATGGATCTGGTCGGCTTGGCCAATGGAGGAACTGGCTATACCCAGACAGGGGATGATGGGCGGCTTAACTTCAAGAAGGGCGAAACCTTTTCCAAGATTTTCAAAGGTGTCCATGATCTTGAGCTTCGTTATCGCGATAGCGGCGCCTTTATTCGTGGTAAGTACTGGTATGACTTCGAACTGAAGGATGAAAACCGTCTGTTCAAGGATATCAGCGACAGCAACCGGAAAGAGGCGGCTCAATCATCGGGTGCGCAGATTCTGGACGCGTTTCTTTATCACAACTATGCGATTGGTGATTTGCCGGGGACCGTGCGTCTCGGAAAGCAAGTAGTGAGCTGGGGTGAAAGTACTTTTATTGGTAACAGCATCAACTCAATCAACCCATTGGATGCGGCCGCTTTCCGTCGCCCCGGTGCTGAAATCAAGGAAGGCCTGATTCCTGTCAATATGCTCTACGTCTCGCAGAGTCTGACTGATCGACTCAGCATGGAGGCGTTCTATCAGCTCGAGTGGGATCAAACGATCATCGACAATTGCGGCACCTTCTACGCCAGTAATGACGTTGCAGCCGATGGTTGCGATGATAATTACACGGTCCTATCTGCTGCTCAGCGCGACGCTATCATTGGTGCTGGGGTTACGATTGATCAGCTAAATGCATTGATCGGTGCCGACTATTATGCCGGCCTGGACGATCTAGGCATTATCGTGGGGCCTGAAGGTGTAACAGTTCCGCGTGGTGGTGACCGGGATGCTCGAGATTCCGGCCAGTATGGATTTGCGTTTCGGTGGCTGGGTGACGTGGCCGAATACGGTCTGTATTTCATGAACTACCACAGCCGTACGCCAACCGTCGGCTACCAGAATGCATCCGCCGCTGAGATCCAGGCGTTGTTAGGGCTTCTCGGTACTCCGTCTCCAGGCGGTCCGCTTCCATCAGGGGCGGCCTTCAGCGGCCTGGCATCTGCCGCTTTGCTAAGCAACGGCGAGTACTATCTCGAGTATCCGGAAGATATCCGCTTGTATGGCGCAAGCTTTTCTACGACCTTGCCAACAGGCACAGCGTGGTCTGGTGAAATCAGCTATAGGCCAAACCTTCCGGTAGCTCTCAACTCTACATATACCACCGGATTGCTTGCTACCGGCATCGGCGGTTCCATTGCTACCGGTGACTTCGCGGGTGCGATCGGCCAGGCGGGTATCGAACATCGGGGCTATAACCGCAAGGAAGTCACTCAGCTACAGACCACGTTTACGCACTTCTTCGATCAGGTCTTGGGCGCTCAGCGAGTCACCGTAGTGGGTGAGATCGGCTATGCACATGTTGGTGGGCTGGAAAGTAAGAGCGAGCTTCGTTACGGTCGTGACTCCATTTATGGTCTGGATACGCCAGAGTATGGGAATGATGGCTTCGTAACCGCCAACTCCTGGGGTTATCGCCTGCGCGCCATTGCGGACTACGACAACGTCTTTGCCGGCATCAACTTCAAGCCCAACCTGTCGTTCTCCCACGATGTTGACGGTTATGGCCCGAACGGCCTGTTCAACGAAGGCTCCAAAGCGGTCAGCATTGGTCTGGATGCCGAATACCAAAACATGTACACCGCCAGCCTGTCCTACACCGACTTCTTCGGCGGCGACTACAACACGCTGGTTGATCGCGACTTCCTCGCGTTCAGCGTGGGCGTGAACTTCTAAGGAGACCCGCGCTGTGTCCGGCCGATGAGGAAGGTCGGCCGGACTACGACGGTAAGCAAGGCCTCCGGTAAACAAGATCAAGAGGAACTGGAATCGTATGAAAACAACAAGAAAGCTATTCAGTGTCTTGGCCTTCTCTCTGCTCGCCAGCAGTGTGATGGCCGCGATTTCCCCCGAAGAAGCCGCCAAGCTCGGAACGTCCCTCACGCCGCTGGGTGCGGAGAAGGCTGGTAACGCAGACGGCACCATTCCGGAGTGGACCGGTGGCCTGAAAACCGATGCCGCGCCGCTCAAGAATGGTCATCTGACCAACCCCTTCAAGGACGAACAACCCAAGTTCGTGATCACCGCGCAGAACGCCGAGCAGTACAAAGACAAGCTGACCGCAGGTCAGATGGCTATGCTCAAGCGTTATCCTGAAACGTACAAGATTCGTGTATTCCCCACTCACCGTACTGCTGCAGTTCCGGATGCAATCTACGAGGCTGCTAAGAAAAGCGCGCTGAATACGGAGCTGGTTTCCAATGGCAATGGCTTAGGCAATTTCACGGAAAGCCGTTTCTACGCATTCCCAATTCCAAAAAACGGCTTGGAGATAGTTTGGAACCACATTACCCGATATCGGGGTGAGAATGGCCGCCGAAATATCGTTCAGGCCACGCCCCAGGTTGATGGAAGCTACAATCTTGTGCACTTCGAGGATGAAGCCGCCTATCCAAGTTATATGCCTGATTTGGACGCAGAACGTGCAGAGAACGCGCTGTTGTTTTTTAAACAGCGTGTGACAGCTCCATCTCGTCTGGCAGGTAACGTACTGCTGGTGCATGACTCGCTGGATCAGGTCAAGGAGCCTCGTCAGGCATGGATCTACAACGCTGGCCAGCGCCGTGTACGCCGCGCTCCTCAAGTGGCATATGACGGGCCGGGTACCGCTTCAGATGGCATGCGTACCACCGATAACTTTGATATGTTCAGCGGCGCACCTGATCGCTACGACTGGAAGCTAATCGGCAAGAAGGAAGTATTCATCCCGTACAACAGCTTTGAGATTAGCTCTAGCGATCTCAAATACTCCGACGTGATTCGTGCAGGGCATGTAAATCAAGATTTAGCACGTTATGAGTTGCATCGAGTGTGGGAAATCGAAGCGACCCTAAAGCAAGGTGAGCGTAATATCTACGGAAAAAGACGCTTCTACGTAGATGAGGATAGTTGGACTATCGTTCAATCGGAGCTCTATGACGGCCGCGGGCAACTGTGGCGGGTCGGTGAAGGCCATATGGTTCAGTACTACCAACACAAGATTCCCGCTTTCGCATTCGAAGCGCTCTATGATGTAATTTCTGGCAGATACATCGTCAACGGCATGAGCAATGAGGAGAAACCTCATGAATTTGGCTATCGTGCGTCCGCTCGGGACTTCACGCCGGCTGCCCTGCGTAACGCAGGGGTGCGCTGATCGACTGACATTTAACCTGTGAATAAGGCGGCCAAGTGGCCGCCTTTTTTTTTGCTGCGAACCAGTGGATGATAATTTCCATTCGGTGCCCGAGGTCAGGACGATCGCATCGCTGGAACACCGAGCCCAATATGCGACGTGTGCAACGACAAGGCTGGCGTTTCGGCTGCCCGTGGTAACGACCGAGCGCAATGCCTGGCACAGACCGCGCTGTGTTTCAATGGACTGATTCGAACAAGAGAACCTTTGCCATGTCCGTACGCTTCATTCCTGATGCGCTCAGTGCAGAGGCAGGTGCCGTAGAGCAACTCGCATCCATTCCTCGGCTGCCGCCGCTGCATATCGACCGGCCCAGGCTGGTTCGTGCGCTGCTCGATACCGATTGCCGTCTGCGCCTGATCTGCGCCCCAGCCGGGTTTGGCAAGACCGTGCTGATGAGCGAGTGCGCGCGCTTGGTGCCTCCGGGCACACGCCTGGTGTGGCTGGATCTCGGCGGGCGGGCATGTACGGTTCAGGCGCTGTACGGCCAGTTGAGCGATGCGTTGGGGGAGCGGACGGGCAAGGATGATCGTTCCGAGAACGGCATGCTGGCGCTGCTGCGACAAGTCCGGCAGCCGCTGTGGATCATGCTCGACGACTACCCGCGTGATTACAGCCCGGAACTCGATGCTTGCATTGATATGTTGTTGGACATGGGGCCGGCACAAATCAGTTGGTGGGTATCCAGTCGCCGCCAGCCAGCGTGGAAGCTTCCACGGCTCCTGCTGCAAGGGCACCTTCTGGAGCTGGAGGCGGAAGCGCTGGCGTTCACCGCCGAAGAGCTCGAGCAACTCCTGAACGTCCATCGTCTGACGCTCTCGCCCGAGACTTTTCAGCAATTGCATCGTGTGATGGAGGGGTGGCCGGCTGGAGTCTGTCTGATGTTGCTCCACGCCGATGAGCAGGCGTTGCGTGAGCGTCTGGTTGCCGGAACGCCATTGCTGCGTGATTACGTCCAGCGTGAGGTCATG
>CEPQ01054478.1_pt1 | contig 16765 bp, 10 predicted proteins | sample 530411 | NCBI WGS metagenome assembly CEPQ01 (sample SAMEA2620039, study PRJEB7988) | marine metagenome | isolation source: saline water (ENVO:00002010), including
ACGGCGGCCTGCTGATTCTGGCACCGTCCATGTCGCTCGTGCTGGAAGCGATTGATCGGTACGTCACATCGCATTGCCGCGAGCTCCATCGGGGAAAGGACGGCAGAACGATTCTGCAAGCAGTTCATGCGAGATTGATTGGCCCCGGAGCAAAGAACTGTGTCGGTCCAGCACTTGCCAGCTTCTTGGAAGAGATGATTTCGGCGGTCAACCAACATGCACGGCAAGGGCCTTCCGGTCGTATCCCCCTGGGCGCAACGGTTGAAAGCGCCCGGTCCCGGGCGCAGCATATCTTCCGACTGCTTATGAAGGACCTGAACAGCAGTCGCACGATTGACCGCCGCCTGGGGTCCGAATTGGATCTCTGTGACCGCTACGGTGCTGATCGTGATGTGCTGCGCCAAGCAGTGCGTGTTCTGGAATTCGAGGGAATAGCTGAGTCAGTAGCCGGGCGTGGCAAAGGACTGATGACACGCACGCCAGAGCCCGCCGCCTTATGCCGGCTTATAAACTGTTATTTCACCGCTGCCCGCGTCACACCCAGCGATGCCATGAGTCTTTTCAAGCTCTTGAGCGTAGAGGCCATTTCGATCGCTGCGGAGGACGCGACTGACGAGGAACTTGCGCGACTGAAGAATGCGCAGCGTCTGCTGCATGCCGCAGACGTGCGCATGACTGCAAAAGTGATGCAAGAAGCGGAGGAAAGCCAATTCGGAATCATCGACGAGCCACTCGTCGACATTCTCCTGCGCTGCACCAAGAGCTATTCGACCTGGTGGTCTTCGCTGCGCAATCCCCAAAGTGAGCAACTGGATATCATCTATCGAACTGAGACGCTCAAGGTCATCTCTGCGCTCCTCGAACGCGATGTAACCGCCGTTGCGGCTGCCCAGGCCGCTAAAGTCGAACGTCTTAACGGACTCATCTTGAATCAGCACCGAGCCGTGTCGGCGTAGCGGTCTTTCCCCGGTTGAGCCGATCAACTGTCCTGTAAAATCCCGCCCGCTTCGTCGCTCGCGAGGAACGCGACAATGATGGTGGTGAGGATGTCTGTCGGGGTGTCCAACGGTCACACGCGGGATCGAACTTTCACGTTTTTTATAATGGCTGGCTTGCGCTCGGCCACGCAATATAACGCATGGCCTGCGCGCGATGATGCGCAGACGCAATGCCATCGAACCGGTCATCGGGCGCAGGAGGGCTGACGGCAAACTCGATCAGAAATGGATAAAGGAGTACTGGGTGGGGCGATACACGCAGTGCTGTGCGACACTGGCCAAAATCTGGGCTTGATACCCAGGAACCTGCTGCTCTTTAACGTCCAGATTTCTGCCTTGTTTGACCGCGGCTTCACCGTACTATCGCTGGAACGACACACGCTTGGGAGAAAGCGAATTTTCAGATCCGATTAGTGAGCTTTGTGAGAAAGCTGTACTGGCCAGTTGGAGGTGGGCAGCTGTTCTAGTGCTGACAATCGACGGGGAGGCCTCCGTGGCACGGAGCCCTCCCTCCGGGTACGTCCGTCCGGGACAAGCGATGAACTTTCCAACCTGCCCCGGGTTCTGCAACAATGCCAGTCAATGTCGGACCACGCAATCCCGGGGCGAAACTGAAGAATGCATAGCGTCTGAACAATTGGACATTCTTTATCGAGCTGAAACGCTCAACGTCATCGCCTCCTCGAACGTGATGTAATCGCCGCCACCGACCAGGCAGCGAAGCTCGAGCGCCTTGACGGACAGAGTCTGATTCAGCGGCGAGTACCTTCAGCCCAGTAGCGATCCTCCGGTCGCGTCGATCACCTGCCCGGTGATCCAGCCCCCTTCGTCGCTCGCGAGGAACGCGACAATGTTGGCGATATCCTCCGGCGTGCCCAGTCGCCGCAGGGCGGATTGCGCCTTGGCATGCTCGATGAAGGCAGGATTGCCCTCGGCCATGCGCAGAAATTCGGCGGTTGCAGTCGGACCCGGTGCAACGGCGTTTACCGTAATTCCGCGAGCACCTAGCTGCAGAGCAGCGGTCTTGCTGAACACCTCGAGCGCGCCCTTGGCCATTGCATAGGACACGACATTCGGATTAACGATGCGCGAGGTTCCAGACGAGATGTTGATGATCCGGCCGCCATCGCGAAGGCGCGGCAATGCCGCCTGCGTGAGGAAGAAAGGTGCCTTCACGTCCACGGCAAATGCCTTGTCGAATTCTGCGGAACTCAGTACTTCAACCGAGCCGAACATGATTTGGCCAGCATTGTTGACCAGGATGTCGAGCCCGGTCTGGCCGGAACACGTCAACAAGCTGCGATCGAACTCTTCGAACGTCGCCGCAAACGAAACGTCCGATGAATGGAGATCCGCCTGGATGACAAAGGCCCGCCCGCCGGTCTGCTCAATGGTAGCCAGCGTCTCTTGAGCAGCCTGCAGATTGGCTCCGTAGTGGATGGCCACGGTCGCGCCGTTGGCGGCAAGACGCGTGGCAATTTCCCGGCCGATTCCGCGGCTCGCACCAGTGACGAATGCGACTTTCCCTTTGAGGTCGGCCATCTTACCAAGCTCCTGGAAAATTGGTTTCGCCACGCAACTGTCTGCCACCATACCAATATCCGTGGCCAGTGCTACGAAGACGGAACGGCAGGGCTACCGTTGCAACAGGTGGCGCGTTGATATCGCTCGCATCCAGGATGAGGAGTTCGCTGCGCATCTGCTCGTGCCGGCCGACCACGGTCATAATGTAACCATCGCCTTCTGCCGCGTTGTCGTGAGCGGGAACGAACTGAGGCTCGCCGATCGAGCAATTGTCTCCTGCATAGAGGATTTTGGACGGCTTCGCGCCGTTCACATCCATGGTGGCGATCCACTGGAAGCCGCGCCCGACGCGTTCTTGGCCAGGCACGTCCAGAAGGTTCATGGTGGCGAAACTGTATGGCAAGGTTTCGAAACGGGTATCGATTCGCGGAAGCTCGCAAGGGTATTCGAAAAGCGGCTGTTCGACAAAACTGTTATCACTGCGCTCCATGTCGATCACCACCCGCTTCATATATGGCATGGCGTCGGTCGGCTTGAACTGCGAGCCGTCGACGTTTGGGAAAAAATGGAAAAAGGACCGCTTGCTGAAGGTGTTGTCGGCATAGATATATCGCCCATCATCATAGGCACCGACGGTATGGCCGTGGCATTGATTGGGGCCCTTGAACCAACGAATTTGATCGCCACGGCCCTTGCGTGGCAGCACGCCGAGATAGACACTCTCGTGCGGATCCCATTTGAATGCAGGCTCACTCCGCTTGATCCATTCCAGCTCATGACGGAGCGGGGTGATCGGGAAAACGACATAATTCTGCGTGACCATGATGTCGTGGACCATGCAGGTGTAGGGCGCATGGAACCAGGTCTCGTGAGTAACGTTCCCTTCGCTATCGGCTTCATAGTAGGCGATATCCCTGGTGGCAGGACCAGCCGCGCAATATCCAAAGAACACCAGCTCGCCCGTTTTTGCATCGATCTTGGGGTGCGCGGTGATTGCCTTGGCGGTCACCTTGCCGTTCCAGTCATATTCCCCGATGGTCTCGAGGGTGAAAGGGTTCAATTCGATAGCAGGGCTGTCCTCCTTCAATGCGAGTAGCTTTCCGCCATGCATCAGCATTGTCACATTTGCGGTGCCGCGGCTGAGCCCGGCAACCGAGGGATCGTCCGAGAAAGGATTTCGATAGTGGCCGAACAGAGCACGGCCGGCCTTTTCCTCCGCCACGAAGCGGGGCGTACGGACATAGCGCATACGGAAGTCGACCTTGCCGTCCTTGAAATAAAAACAGGAGGCCATGCCGTCTTCGTTGAGCATAAAGACATCATTGTCGACAAAGGCTGGCCATTTCCGATCTCCGATCAGGCGAAAGAAACCGCCCTCCAGGTTCTTCGGTACTTTTCCTTGCACAACTTCAAGCCCCGTCAATTCGATCTCTGCGCGCATCGGTGCCTCGAAGCTTTTGAAATCGTTATTTGAAAATCGGATATTCATCTCTACATCACCTCTATGAGCAAAAGAAAGCGCTATCGCGGAGGAAACGCTACCGCAGTTTGTCTCCATGTATTTTGACGCCGTTGTTTCAGGCTAACCATGTGCCACATTTCCACTAGAGTACGATGGTTCGTCCCATCCAACAGACCTGCCCAAAGGCAAAAATTCTCGTATCTCATCGATGATCCGAATCTCTCCGTCTACAACCTTGAACAATCCGAGCATATACATGGCACCGGCGTCAGGTCGAGGATGCGCAGGGATGGGATGGAAGTCCACCACTACAAAGCTGGCTGCAAGACCGAGTTCCACGTCCAGCACTGGAAAGCGTCGTTCGCGTGCCTTGGGTCTCGCGGCGCGCGTATCATTCAGCGCAGAGGCGCAGGTATGCACCTTGCCGTCGGGCGAGAGCAGCGTGCGTAGCGTGTTCGTCGTTTTCGCACCGTTATCGTATTTGTCGCAACGATAGCTGAAGCGCGGTATCAGGCCATCGCTCTGCTCCAGTCCTTCCCAATAGCGGTTGGCCGCCTCACGCAAACCTTCACGGTCGACGCGGCGATTCGGCGGGACAATAGCCTGATAGAGGATATCGGGCTTCAACAATTGCTCGACATCAGCGAAATGCCCTTTCGGGTCTGTGCTGAGGATGGCCTCAGCTTCTGCCAATTCACCCTCGAAAATTCGCAGGCGTTGAGCGAAGGGACGCGGCTGACCCGCAACATAGGCAACGCCTGCGCAAACGATCTGGCCCGTAAGCGCGTCCGCAAACGATTGGATGCCGGAGAAGCGCGGCTTGCAGCGCCACAGTCCTTCGTCAATGCCGAGCGTCCTGCCATTTTCCGTCAGACGGAAGTTCGATGCGAAGCGCAATCTGGTGTGATCGCCGACGGACATCGCCTCCAGGTAAATGTCCATTTCCTCTCTGAGTGCCGTCCCGTTTGTCATGCAATACCCACGGTCTTCTGGAGGAAATGTGCGCGGCCATAATTGACTGCAGCACTGTCGGACTGGTGAGCGAGATGGCCGCGCAGAACCCCTACATTGCGCCAATATCGGCCGAGCATCGAATCCTTCTTCGATGCGGACGTACCGACAGTGCGGAAGATGATATCGACTGCTTCGTGAGCAAGGTGGATGCTCTGCAGTATGACGAGCGTCAGACGTCGCGCGTCGTCGTCCGAACAGGGCTCGCCCGTTGCACAGGTCCGCCGCGCAATCTCCATATATTCACCTGCCGCGTGGAGCAGAGCGGCTCGCGCGGTATCGACCAATGCGCGACAACGGCCGAAGTTGAGCTGATATTCCGCAAGTTCCAGCCTTGGCGCGCCGGTCGGTCCGGTCGCCTTGCGGGTGCGGAAGCTCTCCTCGTAGAGGTCCAGCGCGCCTTCGGCGGCGCCGACGATCACCGATGCGGATTCGGTGATGATGAATGGCCGCGCCGGGCCATGAAAGAGGGGGCTGTCGTCATAGACTCGGGCAGGTAGCACCGCCTTGATTGGCGGATATGCCTTGGTTAGATGCATCGGGACGAACACATCCTGCAGAACTACCCGATCAGATCCGGTCCCCTGCATACCGATCACGTCCCAGTTACGAACGATCTCGTAATCGTCGCGATCGAATAGGCCCATCCGCATCGGAGCACCACCAGATTCGGCATCCTCGACCGTGAAGGTGAGCAGGATATGCGTGGCGTGCGCGCAGCCCGACGCATAATCCCATGCACCACTGACACGATAGCCGCCCGGGACAGCAACGCCATGGCCCTGCGGCGCTGCTACCTCAGGCGCCCGAAATTCTCCAGTAGTGCCATAAGCTTCGCGCTGCGCCTCCAGCGGATAGGTTGCGAGTTGGTGAACGTGGCCAAGGACAAGTGACAAAACCCATGCTGTTTCGGGGCATCCCCGCGCAATCGCCGTGACGAGTTTTACGTAGGTGGGCAGATCGAAGCCATAGCCACCGAAGACTCGGGGCTGGATCACGCGGAAAAAACCGGCGTCCACCATCGCCTGGTTCGTTTCCGCAGAAATGTTACCAGCGGCCTCGGCCGCTGCTTGAGCAGATCGAAGGATCTCGCGCATAGCTTCCGCCCGGCGGATCATTTCCTCCGGTACGAGATCAGGCTCTGGCGGAGCAATGCCTTTGATATCATGTTTCACAAACGTTGCTGATTTCATTTCTTTTCCTTGGATTTATGTATAGGATCGGCGCTCGCTTCAATGCTCCGACGGTACGCTTGCCCGCCACCGTCTTGCCCGGGAACAGATCTTTTTTGCATCCTCCGTCCCGGATAAATCGGCAAGCTATGTCGATGTCTAGGTGGGTGAAAGTGCGGAGCAAAGACAAGGTCATAAACTCGCCAAGGCTGACTAATCAAACCAAGATCTCCAAGGCTTGAAGGTACATCGACGCAATCAGCGATCTACGCAATAGCCGCTGCCGCGCTGTCCGACACTGCCCACTTCTCTAGCAAAATAGCACCCACCATTTTCACCACGCACGAAGTTGATCCGTTCCCGACCACAAGACGTTTTAGGTTCTGTGGTTAAATGTAATTGACATGTCGCCCGTAAAACGAGTGGTGAGAAATGGGGCCAACCCTCGGACCTGCCCTGGGTCTGGCAAGGAAGCCGCACGCTTGATCTACCTCCAGACTACCCATCCAGGTCAACACCACAGATAAGATTGCTGTTCAGCGCCCGGACGCGGGCAAGGAGCAGGCAGGAAACGCTCGAGATTTACCGAAGAAAATCGGCCATGCGTTGCGATTGACTAGGGGTCGCTCGCCTAAGATCGGCGTCTGTTTTTACGAGCGTCTTATCTCGCTGACGCTCACTTCAGAGAGTGAGCAAAAAAGATATACGTGACTCTGCTCGGGAGATTCGAGTCAGCTTCAACATCTTCGAAGATATGGAGAAAGCGATTTATTGGTTCAAATGCCGCAGCATCGCCGCTTTCAAGGGATTGTCTGCTCAGCCGTTAGCCTCGACCCGCAGCCCAAAAGATGCGGTCCAACACCTTTTTCGATAGAATCAAAATTCGTGAAGTGAAGCTTTTCTGTTCGGAGTCTAGATTGAAGTTATTTTGTTGCATCAGCTTTTGGATTCGATTGCACTGAACAGAATCAACAGTAATTGATCCTCACTTTTTGGAAGTTCCTTCCAGACGGCACCTTTCTGCATTGAGTGTTCGCTCGACGCCTGAATCATCTCGTCCACTCATCTAAGGCTGGCTAACGCAAAAGGCCGCCAATCCACAGATTCCCCACAAGCAACATTCATCTTTTTGCTAGGAACGAAATCCGCAAAAAAACGCTTGACCACACAAATCGAGCCAGTGTACCCAGCAAGGCATTCGCCTAGTCCTCTTGATGAGTTTGCTCCCTAGCTCTCCGCCTGGCTGAGCGCTGAATCCGTTAAATCTCGCAAGCAACGAAGAACCCTGAAATAGATGTTCCTGGATCTGAGAGAGCTGGGATATGAGGGGTCGTACGACCGTATTGCCGCCTTTGGTAGATGGTGGAAGGTGGGGCAAATGGAAAGGGTCAAATCCGCGAGCAAATTAACAGCTGATAGGTATCTTCCGACCATCGGTCGCTAGGTGATTGTGGCCGTGTACATTAAATGCAGAACTGCATCCGCAGATGCGATGCCCTCGGCTTTGATCCCGCCGCCATAATCGGACATCACTATAGAAAAACCAAAAGAGTGATTCCAGGCTAGGCAGAAAACTGACGGACGTAGACCGCTGAACGAGGTTAGTGGAGCGATCAACCAGCTTGCAAGCCACTTCGCGACATCTAAGTCCGGCGCATTCTCGGTATCGTCACGGCCTGCACTTGCCCGATCAAAGTCTCGATACCCATGACGCGTTCGGACTCTCCTGGGCTCAGTACCTCCGACGTTCGGCAATTAACGACTGACCGCAACCCGGAAGAGATCCAGCGATGTCATTAGCACCTCTTTTAACATAACAAGGACCGACGCAAATTCATGCGCGTGCTGCCCCGGAACGCCTGAGCGGATGAAGTGAATTCCTAAAGTAAGGTCCATTTTTGTATCAAGATAGGAAATGCCCTGCTTTGACGCTCCGAGAGATGTCGGTTACTTCGCTCCTTTTGGCGACCACTTTCTTGCGTGTGTCTTGATGGGAGGGAGCGACTGCGTTACGGCTTTTTATATTAGCGCAGGTCGCTTAATAGCGCTCTATCCCCTACCGCATTGCGAACTCCCTCTCGACACAACTTCGGGTTGACAAAAGTCTTAACAGATTCTTCTCTCAAATTTCTAGAGTGTATTTCCTACATTGAATGCGATACCATGCGACTCTTTTTGGCTTCAGGTGTCTCCGATTGAAGAAAGTAATCTTCCCGTACCTCGCTCCATATTACCCAGGCGAAATATGTGGCTCGTGGTTCTCTCGTCTAAAGCTGCACAATACCAAGGCCCTGTGGGACGCCGTCTTGAGCAGTCTTGACATCAATCCAAGCTCGTCATATCGCTTTTTCGACTTAGATCGCTTGAGACCGAGCACGCTTCCCCTTTTAGATTATTTCGGCATCCATATAGACGAAGCCAAGAACAATTTATCAACTGTCCCATTTTTGAATACCTTCGGTGATTACCGCCCTATAGATGGTCGCAACGAAAAAATTCCTCACTATTGCTCACAATGTATAGCGGATGATACCGACCAATTTGGAGAACCTTATTGGCATAGCGTGCACCAAATACAGAATGTTTTGGTATGCCCAATCCACGCAATAAAACTCGAAAGTAGCTGTCCTTCATGCGGAGAAAATTTCGGGGCAAAGACAAAGCATCTTACTGGTCCGCTTCACAAATATTGTCAGTGTGGTGCCGATTTGAGGCTCAATGTGAGGCAGAGGATTCCGCGGACAGATAAGTTTTATCGACTAGCAGATTTTAGTAGTTCGGCGCTCGCGAATCCGAAAGTAACATGGAGCAATAGCTTCGCGATCTCTTATCTGCTATCGAAAGTTGGCTCCGCGCGCAATCTGCATTTGCTTCTCGAGAAAACATGGCGGTCCGAACCAAAGATTTTTCTCACTTGGAAGCCCACACTTTCTTTGAAAAGCATTCGGGCTTGGGATGTTGCCGCGGCATTGGTAGCTCTCGATCTAAACTATGCAGAAGCAATCTCAGACATCGCTCAAGAAGATTTCGCTATACGCTTTTCAAAATACGACAGCTCTTCCGAAGAAATACGAAATGTCGAGCAGGCTAAGGAGCGGCTTCAGAAATATATGGAAGACAATCCCCAAAAAGATCCAAGTAGTCTCAAGGTTGCATATGAGTTTATTAGGATTCACGATCTCGATTGGCTTCGCCAAATTCCAGGACGAAAGACTCGCCGGGAACTGCCGTCCATTGAGGCGGACAGAAATTCCATCCTCTCCTACTTGAGTCGGATAGGGCGTCGAAGCATCTCAACGTATGCGCCTCATGTACGCGCGCGAATTCGAGATCATTATTGGTTGAAATCCCACTCAAAAGAAAGAGTGAAAAAATATATTGCTACCGTCGATTTCGACAAACGTGATCAAGCTATTGAGCTTGCGATGACCGAGTTGATGCGTCGATCATCGAAGCCGAAGAGGTTCAACAATGCCACCATAGCTCGAGCCGTTGGATTAAGTGAGGCCGTAGTGATAGCGGCAATTACAAAGAACAAACGACTTCAAGAGCTTAGATCTTCATGCGACGTGGCCATTAAGACGCATCATATTAACGATGCAATACAAAAAGTGACAGCAGCCAATAGGAGGATTTCCAAGTGGACCATAGCAAATGAACTAGGTTGGGCGACCAGCGGGGCCAGTATGAAACTCATAGCGCGCGTGCTGGATGAGCACCTTTCAAATTCTCCGGTTGCTAACAATGGCTAGCCCAGACCAATACGTTGTTCTGCGAATTTCACATTCTCTTTGGACAAAAAACCAAGACCTGCTAGCCGTTGAATCCTCCATAAATCTAAGGGAAATCCATCAGTCTTGAGAGACGCTATTGCGCGATCAATACGTATCTTGGCAAACACCTGGATTGGCTCGCAAAGCCTACTCTCAAGTCTCATAAGCATAGGAAGTTTGGAGCTATTGGCGGAGATAGTTGCCTCCCCAAGGAATCGCCGTAACATGGTCCGAGAAATTCTGGACCTGTACGGATTGGCCAATATCTTCCTTAAATACTTAACAGCTGACGTGCAAAACTCTCGATCACGGGCCACCCAATCAACCCTACCCATAGTCGACGGTGGCCTCCGATGGCCGGCATTTTCTTTCAGAAGCCATTCCGGGTCATTTCGATAGAGCCAAGCGTAGAGTTCCGGACGCGCAGTCCGCGCATTTACGGCATGGTGATGCTGTTCAAGCAAAAGTAACCAATCGGCTCGATAGATGCGTTTCTTTTTCTCTTTGGCAGAAGCCGCCATTCTATGCAAATCCGCATTCAAAACTGCTCGTATGCGATGGACGCTTGAGAGCGAGACACTCAGATCACGAGAAATCTCAGTTGCGGTCCTTCCACGAAGTAACTCTTGCTTAATCACCACCACAACTTCACGGAAGATTTTCTTAGGTCGCGCTCTGATGTACAACCCTTTCTTATTCCTATGAAGAACAACGGTGTTGACCGAGACACCAAGTAGATCGGCGGCAGCTCTACATGAGAGGGAGATGTCATCGATGCTAGCAATATCGCAGGTACGCTTGGGCTCTACTATTGCGTGCAGGTGCCGTCCGTCTTTTTCATCAAGTCTTGCTGGCAATGCTGTTTGCAAAGCAGTATAAAAGGAGTCAAGATGTCCCCAGAGTTGCTCGATCAAAAGGAGATGGCATATCGGGTGAAGCGAGCGATCAGGGCGAACGAAGAGATCTTCCAACCATCTCATCGGATACTTCGTGGTAGAGAGCAGCCGTTGCTGTAGTGCGCTCCCTTCGAAGCCATCGTAGCGGTAGGCAATGTCGCAAGCCAGTGAGAAAAAAAGAACTCGTCCATTATCATCGCAGTACCCACGTCTTTCGGCTTGATCACGATAGAGAGTTACGCGAGTTATAGGATCTATTGCTGGCATACATAAATTCAACGCTCCGACGCAGAGTGTTCCCAATCGAAGCTGGCCTCTTCCAGCTCGCTCAACCCTTCCGGCATCTATAAATCTCGGTGGTCTGACTACAGTCGCTCGGTGCGAGGTCTTCGTCGGATTTGTTCCAATTTTGAGCAGCACCACATGTTTTGTACAGCAGGTTACGCCAGGTAAATTATGGGATCGGTGCCAAATTCCATATCCCCATTGCCGTAGCTCCGTTTCCAGACAGATGGGACAAAACCGTAATGCAGCCGACGCACCAAACCTATTGGCAACCAACCCCATCTTAATTTTAAGGTCGCTACCGCCCGAACGCATTCTTTCCAGGGCGAACTGATTGACGTCAAGGCCTAAAAATGGCCGATGAAATGGATATTGCGTTCCACGTTCTATAGCGTCATTCGCGTTAGCGTATGGAAATTTGGGGCCTAGCGCATGTTCAATTCGATCAATTCCACATGGCAAGTCCACACTGAGTATTGCATTGCGAGACCCCAGCAGCATGTACATTAGGTCCTTGGCATCCTCATCTGCGTTGTGCTCCGCAAATCGTCCAACCCACGAATATAACAACTCATCGTTGTTCAGTTCCGGCGAGTAGGAGGAGCCAGTCATTGCACCGCCTAATCTTCAATCATCAGTGGATCTTCCTCTGGAAGCTCTATTTCCTCAGCCATAGCTGCCTTCTTTCCTCCAGCCTCATTAACTTTTTTCACCTTCTTCGGTTTCGGCCTCTGCACCTCATCAAATTCGGCAGTGTTTTTAAAGGCCTTTACCGGCTCATCAACGATACCAACCAGGGCTCTGAGTTCTTTATATTTACGCGAAATGAACAAGTCGTTGAAGTCGACCAAAGCGGATGCTTTGTTTGACAGGAGCGCACGAATTGCGGGCTTGAGAAAAAGAAGATCGTTATTAGCTACAAACTCAAAGGAGCTGGCATCTACACACTCACGCCCTCCGATCTCGTTGCGCTGAGCAAGCGAAAAGGCTAGCTTGGCAAAAGCCGTATTTCCCGCTGAGGCATCAAACCAAGCGTCTAAGATCGCCTCGCTGAGTTTTCCTTTTTTCTGCACATACGTATAGTCCCACAGTGTTTCACAAAACTGTCTCCAGGTCTCGCTGCCACGTTGCATGGAACCGATAAAAGTCTGGCCGGTGGTTGTCATCTTGCGTGCATTCCCGAGATTGCCCTCGATGACCTTGTCAATCGCAGGAGTCGAGATAAGTAAAACGCTGACGCCAGTCCACTCTATGAGCTCCCCGATCAAGTTTTTCACATGCTCGGCTTGCCTTCCTGCCGCAGACCTAAGATTCTGAAACTCATCGATAACAATTAATCCCAACGAAGTTGCTGTCACCACCTTCTGCATAAGCAGCGTCATCGTAGCGATTGTCCCAGCGGAGCGTCCCTGCTTCAAGTAATTTGTCCCGAGCTGACGATCAATTTCGTAGAAAAACTGGTAGCACAGTCCTTTCAGCGAGCCGTCATTAGGAACCCGCAGTTTAAGATATACCAACTGAGCATGTCGCAAAGGTTTTCCCTGATAGGTTTCATGTTGAATAACCTGCTGATATCCTCGCAAAAACTTGTCGGCAAACGTAGATTTTCCAATACCGCTATTCGCCACAATCAGATGGCTTTGCCCAGAACTCTCCCACTCGCTTGGAATATAAATTCCAGTTTCTGATGTAGACACCGCTTGTGCATGCCTCCTCTTAACGTCAGACGGGGTCATAGGATTTCTTGCTCGGTATGCTTCGCGAAGCATTGTGGAAACGGCAAGAGCTGCATCAGCATATCCGGCAAAGGGATATACAACCTCATTGAGTGTCGCTAGCTCAATCAAGCGCACCATTTCACTCGCTTTTCGATCTCCCGGAGTTGGGGCCGGCGGCAACTCCGAGATCAATACAGAGAAATCTATTTTTCTCTCTGGCAACGGAGGCAGGGCCTCTATAAATGGATTCCCTTTATAACGTTTTGTTAGGGTGTCCGTATAAATAGCCTTCGGGGGCTCGTCGTTAGTCTTCTCGCTCATTTCTTTCTCTCATCTTTGCAACACGCGCGACGTGGGCTGCTTCCGCTTCTTTCTTTCTTACGAGCCACTCAGGTATCTCGTTACTGGGCTTTGACGCAAGGGAAGCTATTTGCGCCCTGCCCGTCAAGGCCATTTTTTGCAGTTCTGTGTCTGCGTCGCGTGCGGCCCGCATTTCTGCGCGATCAGGCTCAGTATTGATACCTTCAGGAGGGCGCCTCTTCGTCTTCGCGCGACTGTTCAGATCGTTCACTTGCTCAACATTGCTTCTATGGTTTGACATCGCCCAGAGCAGCTTACCTTCGTGTGCAAAGGCGTCCTCTTCGTCGAGTGTCATCACTCCTAGAGTATCGGCACCACTCGCGCTAATTTCAAATTCAGCTCGTTCCCCTCTCTTGCTCGACAGATATACGGCGTGCGGGTAGGTTTTATCTACTCTTATAGGCACCTTCTTCGCGCGCGCTCCTGATTCGTTAGCCAGCACTTCGGCATAACTATTTTTTGGAAAATATGTCTTATCCCGATACGTCACTCTGCCATTGGCGATCGTTGCTGTATCTGTACTTAGGAAAATCTGCGCAAGCTCATCTTCAGAATATGGGAAAGCCCCCTTGGATGCTCTATTTTTTAGTCCCCATAAATAAGCCTGTTGCGGCGTCGGCTCGACACCTGCATGCGTCAGCTCACGATATTTTTTCAAAGTCGAATGTGGTCGATTATTATATTCAACAATTATTTCCAAGAGCTCCCGATACGCTTCTTGTAGAGAAGTAGTAGCAGCAGAAGCTGCGTTCCTTTTGGCGCGCACGGTAACCGGATTCATGGGGCGTTCAGCGTAGACTCCTGACATCCCCTTTGTGACCATACGACTTTTCATTGTTCTGATGAAACGTTCGATAATTGCCTTTCCATCAGCGCACAAAGGAGGGAGATTTGTTAGCCTAATTCGCAAATCGGTGGTCAACGCTTGCTCAATTGGCGCGGACAGAAATTCCGACCCTCTATCCGCTACGATACGATGAGGAATTCTACCAACAGGCCAATTATCATCGTCGACGTTGCATCCCATTGCCTTGAACCGCTTGGTCCTAGACGTAAATCCAATCAAGAGTGCATATCTCAGCTCTTCATACGATGGAGGCCTGAGAGAGATATAGGCCGACACCACGAACCGGCTCCAGCGGTCAATGAGGAGATAGATATTCGGTCGATCTACAACTATTGGAGGATCGCTATTCGTAACGAGATGCAATCGGCCACCTGTACCGTCAATCTCATAGATATCTCCAGGAGCTGAAGCCGTAAGCACCCCGGAATGGCCGGACTCAGCCGCTCTCGTTACCAGATTTTCTGCGAGGGATGCGTCAAGCTGCGCGTACTGGTCTAGATAGTACTGATACTGCCGTTTCGTCACAGGCTCATCAATTTCTCCGCGCTGATACTTCTCGTAGATTTGTTTGTGCCTACGAGCAAATTCGGTTGCCAAATATCCACGCCATGCATCTAAATAGCCGGTCCGAAACCGCCTCAGCTGCCGCCGCAAACTGGACACCATGTCTGCTATGTCGAGCTCCGAAACAATGAAACTATTTTCACCTAAGACTTGAGCCTTTATTGACTTCCGCCCGCGACGCTTCGGAACTCCATTACTCTCAGTAGAGTCGTCTGACGCCTTTTTGTAGCTGCCCTCGGAAGGCTTAGTTCCTGGATGAAAAGGCAACAGCGCATACTTTGTACCGCCGAAATAGTAGTAACGTAGTAAAAGCCGCCTGGCGCTATCAAAGCTAAAGTTCTTCGCTTCTGCACGAGCCCGAATAAGCGAAGTGAAATGTGCCGTGTTCAGATTCGTACTACTCTCGAACAATTCAACCAGTGGCTCGATTAGTTGCCAGCAGACTTCCATCTTCTGAGCTCGTCGCGAATCTGAAGGAGGTGGTGAAATGAATTCTGGCGGCATTGAAATCCGCCCCCACCTTGCCCCTGCACGTCCACTCATCGCCATAAAATCGGACAGGCCATATCGAATCGGTCGCCGAGCATGGCGAACGTCTAGAGTTTCTTTGATCCGCATGACATACACGTCATGATCAAAGATATGCGTAACGCGAAGGTATTCAATGCCATCCGGTGTCGTTAGCTCCAACACCTGCCATCGTGCAAAACCCTGGTCACTTGGGCGAAAGTCGGGCATGTATTTAGGATCGAAGGATAAGAGGCCTAGTTAGATCGATCTTTTCAGTGAGGGAAACCTTCAGTAGATCCTTCCACATGGCGAATCGAATTAAGTTATCTGCATTGCCGTCCGTAACACGGAGCCCACTTGCAGTTCGTTCCATCAGCTCGTCCAACCGGCGAACAGGACTATATAAGGTTCTGAAGAATCGAAGAAATTCAAGGGTCTCATCCAAGTCAGGTTCATAGCGATTTTTGAACCACTCACGCATAAAGTTCAAATTTTCAAATACGACCTTCTTATTGCGCCCTGAGAAGCCATCAGTTTTCACTAGTACCCATGGGCAATTCTTTAATCTGCACCACTGGTATTCGATTTGAAGGCGGCTCCGCACTTTCGAATTTTGTGCGTCTTCAGGTGTCTTAACACTTTTGGCCTCATAGTATTTTTTACCATCCATCTCGAAGGTGACCAAAAAATCGATGGTGAAAGGAACCGGGGCACCACTCGCATAGCCATGAGTTACACCGAATCTCTCGCAAAGTTCTAGCGTTTTATCTATGTGAAGAATTGGCCACTGCTCGCGAATATCTATGACGTTTGGCCGGCGCTCCAACAACATGAGATAGATGTGCTCAAGATCCGATAGCACGTGATGTACCCGCGGAACCACTATTCCCTGGACAGTGGTCGCTGAACCCGCAGAGCCGAAATCAGATTTTGTTATCCAAGGCTGGTAACCATCGAAGCTGCCTACTCCTCGCCCCTTTTTAATTTTTTTCTGAAGGTAGGGAGGGTATTTCGACAGTTCTGACGTCCATTTCATCGATGCAGCTTACCACAATTGTACAAATTTGCCATAATTTTAGTTACAACATGGATCTCCCCCTTTTCTATTCCCGCTCGCCACGGTCTGGTCCCAGCATCAGAACCAAACCGTGGCGGAGCCTCTTGATGCCTTCATTTCCCATTGAGCACTGCGTCCTGCTTCATCTTGACCAGCTCGTAAAGCGCGGTGACGGTAGGAACCGCAACCCCACAGCCGCGCGCTTGATCGGCGACGGCGCCATTGATGAAATCGATTTCCGTCTGTCTGCCTGCCTCGATATCCTGCAGCATCGATGGCTTGTGGTTGACGTGCATCCTGAAGGCATCCAGGAGCGCCTCCTCCACCTTCGCCATGCGGGCGGGAATCTGGAGCGCCTGAGCTACCGACACCGTTTCAGCGGCAATGCGCATCGCCAGTGCGCGCCCTTGCTCGGTCGATCCGGCCGTACCGACTGTACAGCCGATGACCGCGCACACCGAATTGAGTGCCGCATTGAAAGCGACCTTTTCCCAGATGGCAGCTCGTACCTGAGGGTCAGCACTGCAATTGAGTCCGGCTGCACTGAAGATCTCCGCCACTCGGCTGACTTCCGGCCGCTCCTTGCCC
>CEPQ01008383.1_pt1 | contig 16716 bp, 38 predicted proteins | sample 530411 | NCBI WGS metagenome assembly CEPQ01 (sample SAMEA2620039, study PRJEB7988) | marine metagenome | isolation source: saline water (ENVO:00002010), including
GAGTTCTAGCTCTTTCCTTATTTCTTCTTTCTCTTTCTCTAAATTCATAGCGTTATACTCCTGTATTCTATGGTTAATCTTGGCCTTGTTCCGCATACGTCTCTTAATATGTACCGTTTAGTCCCTTTTACGTACTCTACTTCAGAGGAGAATCTCTCAGCGTGGATTAGCTTCCAATCAAAAGCAGTTCTTAGGTCTTGGTACTTATCGTAAGATATCGTCTTAGATCTTGTCTTTTTTAGTTCTATCTTCATTTTAGATCCTCCTTGGTTCTCTTTATGGGGCATTTGCAGTAAATCCACTCTTTGTGCTCTGGCCCTACTACCAGATAATCAGAATTATAGCAAAAATGATATCCTTGCTTGAGTTCCTCGGCTGTTAAAGCTGGACATGTAGCTGCCCTTAGTGATAGTTTTGGACCTGTAGGCCATTTTAGTTCTTTGCGCCTTTCTTCTTTCATTTTAGATCCTCCTTACAGTTATGCTGAATTAAGCACGTCTCTTTAGTCTCGCACTTATCACAGAGTAAGGCTTCGCGTACCTCATTTAGGGCTCTTTGTCTACGCTTGATTAAAGCGAATTCCTTTTGGGTTCTTCTTGCGTTCTCGCTCATTTAGAAATACCTCCTAGAAGATCTTCTCGAACGAAGCGTACGTGTGAGGCGAATGTGGGTGTGTCTCCAATCTTCATACATGGAATAGTGGCCTCTAGTGTGTTCACTATATACCAGAAAGCAAAGTACCTCGTATCGTGTCGCTCTATCGATTTACCTATTACAGACCCGAGTCCCCAGCCATCACAATAGAAACCTCCATCTAACTCTAACTCTACCTCGATATCTACATACTCAGGTGCTTCTTCTTTAAGGGGCTCTTCGTAGATCTCCCAGCCTTCGTCTAGGTGCATGTCATCAAACATTACAGGGACTCCGTGACATGATATAAACCAGTTACGATTCCAGTAAAAGTTAGCCGTAGAATTTGACCAGTTAGTATTGCAAATCCTCTTACCATCAAGCATTGCTTGTATTGCGTCTTTCTTATTCATTGTGTTCTCCTTCGGTTATATGTTTGGTTTGTATTCAGGTAATCTATCTTTGAACTCTGTACTCCCTGGATGGAACCATAAGTCCGCTATACCTGTTCGTCCGTTCCTGTTCTTCTCTATCTTCAGTACTGATTTTATTCTATGGGCTCCTTTTAGTTCTTCGTTATCGGTTTCTCTTTCTCTATGCAGGAGCCAGACTTGGTCCGCGTCTTGTTCTATTGCGCCTGATTCTCTTAAGTCCGACATCTTAGGTAAGGCTCCTTCAGTTCCTCTGTTAACTTGAGCCAATATAACTATAGGTATATCTAATTCAAGGGCTAATGATTTAATTTCTGCTGAAATAGTAGCTACTTGGTTCTCTCTAGAGAAGAAATCACCCTTTATACGGATTAACTGCAGGTAGTCAATCATAGCTACTTGTATACCAACTTTCTTTACTGCTCTACGTATTCTCCGCTTGATACCTGTCCAGTCCCTGCCTACGTCGTCGAACCATATATTAGCCTCAGATGCCTTGTCTATTACCTGTGTTAGCTTGGTACTTAATTCGGCTCTGCTTAGGGTCTTTACTGTGTACTGGTTCGCACCTATCTCTGTATAGAGTAATCTAGTAAGAAATTCTTCTGCTTTCATCTCTAAAGAGCCAACGTAGGTATTGATACCGTTATTTGAGAGGTTCTGGGCTATATTTCCACATAGCGAGGATTTACCAATCGAAGGACGGCAGGCAATAACGGTCATCTCGCCCCTTTTAAGGGTGCTTATACGGCTAATGTTAATAAATCCAGTGTCGTACCCGATTGAAGCCTCATCGTCGTCCAGAACCCCCTTAATATTGCTTATAGCCCCCTTCATCGCGTCTTTGTAGTGCTTTATGTTAGAATCCCGCTGTTCTTCGCCTATCTCTTGAAGGGCTCTTTCTGTTGAACTAAGTATCTCATCTACATCTGCGCGCTTCTTTGAGCCCTCCTGGATAGCGTAATCACAAGTCTTTATCAAGCGTCTCTTCTTAGATAGATCTGTCATGGTCTTAACGTGCTGTTCTACGTTAGCAGAAGTTCCTAGCTTATAAGCTATATCTATAACGTAATCTGCCCCTCCTTCATCGTTAGTCCTGAAGATGTACTCATCTGCTACAGTATCTGAAGTGATCTCTTTACTATCATCGTAGAAGTCTGATAAGATCTGGTAAAGGGTCTTAGTCTCCTTGAAGTCAAAATCATCCTCTGAGATAGTATCAAAATACAAGTGGTGCTCTTCTGGTGCGTTAAATAGACAGGCTAGGACGTTCTCTTCTACGTGCTTTGATCTAAGTTCTCTCATTTGGTTACCTCCTTATTCCTCATTCTTTTAACTAAATCTTCCGTGAAGTGCCTCCCGCAAACTGTATTTTTAGTTTCTAGGTGAATGTACATCCAACCAGAACCGCCATCATTTTGAGAGCACCACAAACAAAAACGCCCTACATCATTTCTCTTCTCCCATCCTTCTTGGGGGATCCATCCTTGGTCGGTCTTCATCTTAAAATAACTCCTGTTGTCTTGTCTGTTCGTGTATTCTCTCTTGCGCTGCCTTGAAGTAGTCCTCGTCTAGTTCTATTCCTATAAAGTTTCGGCCTGTACTCTTACACGCTACGCCTGTGCTGCCTGAGCCCATGGTTAAATCTAGGACTAAATCACCCTCGTTGCTAAATGTCTTTATTAAGTCTTCTAGCAATAGGACTGGCTTTTGTGTTGGGTGGTGACCTGTGTAATCCTTCTTGTATTTCAGTATATTTGATTTATGCTTCCCCCCTTCCCATAGGTTAAAGATTGAGGGGTATTGCTCGTTATGGCTCCTTAAATATCTAAGCCTTTCTTCTTCTTGAGTTTGCTTAAATGCTATATCTATTTCTTTTAGCTCTGGGAAATGGGTAAACCCACTCATCTTATCAATTTTGAACGTGGATATAAGCTCTAGATATGTAGCTTCTGTGCATAGACTGTACTGTGTACTATTGATCCTTAGCGTGTGATCCGCTCGCTGTCCTACCTGTGCTATAATCTGTTTTTTGTTAAGCCCTATATAATTTAGTACTTTCTTAAAATAGCCCCTTAATGGGTGTTCGCCTTCGTAGTCATATGCAGGCACAGAACCGCTATTCTTGCTAAAAACGAGGATGTCTTCGTAGTAATTCAACGGGGCTTTATTTGCTAGTAAAGCATGGCCATAGTTGTCTTTTTCCCATATCATACAATAGCCGAATGGAAGGTTGGGTCCCGCACTATTTATAAGTTCTGTTGTGAATGGTTGTTGCGCAAATAACACCATTTTTCCATTTTTTCTTAGTAATCGATTCGCCACATCCATTATTTTACTGCTATCTATCACCTTATCCCACTTAAAGGAATCTATTCCCCTGCATTTTACTTGTTCTTTGTAATTAAGCTTTTCCATGGTCCCGTAAGGTAAATCTGTCAATATGAGATCTATGGTACCGCTTTCTATGCGTTCACTCTCTACCATACAATCGCCGTTTATTAAGTCTAACTTCATTACATCTCTCCTCTATCTAGTTTGTCTTGTCTTAGGTTCTCTTCGTGGCGTTTAAGCTCGGCTTCGTCGGATAGGATGTCGGGGGCTTCTTTAGATGTGCCTTGTTGGTCTTCCCATCGCTTCTGAGATAGCCATGTAGCTGGGTGAGGAATGTACTGCTCTTCCTCTGAGAATTGATAAACCCGCAACGCCGCCAAAATCGCTACGTGTTCAAGTTCATCTATCTTTTTCCAATTACTATCAGCTTTCTGCTTATTAATCTTTCTAGGGTATAACTCCCAAAAGTCTTTAAAAGATTCTTGGGCTTTTAGGTCTTTTTCTAGTTTCTTTAGTTTCTTTTCCTTTCCTTTAGTTTCCTTTAATGCTTGAGCTTCGCTAGAGTTTTGCTTAAGCTTTGCTCTAGCTTTGCCACCTTTAGAACCAGCTTTCCTTCTCTTTTCTCGTATTTTATCAGCTATTTCCATGCGTCTAAGCAGTGATTCTGAATAGATTTTACCCTCAGAATGTACCAATAAGCCTAACTCGTAGCATTTGCTAAGCACTTGCTTAAGCTTTGCTAAGTCAATAGCCAGTGATAACGTTAGATATTCTACTTCTTCAGTAGTAAAGGTGTAATCTTTCTGATTTCTTAAGCTCTCTATAATACCCCAGAAAAGACCGTATCCTTCCCATCCGAATTCCATTCTAAGTTTAAGTATCTTGGGGTCCATGAATGCATTTGAATCATGGCTAAAATAATAACTATCTTTACTCATTGTCGTCTACCTTATTGTGCTTCTTTTTGTTGCAGGTTATGCACATCCCTTGCAGATTGTCTAGTGTATCGGCACCACCTCTTGAGATAGGGTATATATGATCTAAGGAGAACACAATAGATTTGTAGCCGTTGACGTAGTGGTGTGGGTGTGGCGTCTCCCATGGTGCATGGCTACCTATGGATTCAAACAGCATCGTCCTAAAACATATAGGGCAAATACCTTTGCATTCATCCCATTTAGCTTGCCTGACTTCTTTATTCTTCCCGAGTTTTCTTTTTGTCATGTTTTTCACTCCATGAGTTAAAGTGTATCCCGTCTGGGTGAAAAGTCAGAGCGGTAGAAGATACAGCTCTCCAGACGAGATACGAATTTTTATGATTTGTAAGCGCTTTCACTCGCTACCCTTACTATAGCCTCTTTATAATCAATTACAAGCCTTTTACTTTATCTTGAACCTTACACTTCAATTCGCACTCAGAGAGCATCCCTTGAAGTGTCCTTTCGTTCGTTCTTAGAATTACGATCTCTATAGTCTGCATAAGGAGGATTATCCCTAAGAGGGCTATAACTACTCTAGCTTGGTTTAGGTAACTCATGAGTCCTTCCTGAATAGGTAGTACGTGAAGAGGTAGTACTTGTTTTCATGTATACCTAGAATTAGATCTGGGATCGCGTATAAAAGAGGAAGCGTGCCTTCTTTGGTTCTCATAACTACCTCGTCTTCTTTAGGTTGGTAATCCCCGTCCTCATCCCACTCAGGTTCACCTATGTAGGTATAACCAGGTATATGTGGGTCTCTTGTCAGGAACTCCTCAGCTATCTCTTTATCTATTTTCTTTACTAGTGGGTCCAGACTTACTACTTCATCTGGGAACTCCCCTTTAAGCAACTCTCTTAATTCTTGTACTGATCCTTCGAATTTCATTTAGTTCTCCTTCTGGTTTTTAATAAGGCTGATCTGTTATATCGCCTGGGTTTAGTATCTCGCACATCTGAGCCTCTTTTAAGGACTCCTCTTGTTCTAGCTCAAGAAGTACAGCTTTACGTTCTTTGTATATCTCGGCTTGGTCTGAGTGGTACTTAATCATATCTAGGCAGTACAGTATCTCGTGCTGTATCTCTTGCTTAGGTGTTAGTTCTGAGGGGTCCATTTAGTTCTCCAGTAGTTCGGGGTTTTCGTACATGTTGCCGATTACTGTTATTTTACCACTTACTAGAAAATCCTTGACATTATAAGACCCTCCTTCAAACTCCACAACCTTTTTACCTATATTATTATAAGGCACAAGGAATATATCACCCTCATAGATCTCTGTGCCGTTTTTATCCTTTAAGCCTGTGTATTGCATTAGGACTAAATAACTTACTTGCTCTCCTGTCAATGCGTTTCTTACTAGCAATGTTTGCATTGATTGAGCGGGTAACATTTCGCATGTATCTTTATCCCATGCTCTAAACTTAATCTCTCTCATTATTCCTCCTCACAGGTTTCTCTGCATTCCTCACAACAGAGGCACATAAAAGAACCATCTGAGTAATTAGGGCATTCTTTAGGTATTGGCGATGTAGTATGTTCACACTTAACAGGCCAGCCCATGTATTGTGGATTAAGCGAATTAAGCGAATCTTTGAGTGATTGAGCGATTGGTTTATCCTCTGAAATCATCATCAAGCTCCTGTATAAAGTTATGTACCCCTAGGATAACAAAGCATACTAAGGTTATTATGAAGCCAGCTCTGTAGGATTCTAGACAGTACCCTACCCCAGAGCCGATAAGTAATGAAGGGACCGCGTAAAGGAAGTAATTCATGCTTTCTCCTCTAATTTAATTATATAGTTATCTGGGTAATTCTCCATTCTATCATGTCCACCTTGGCAAGAATAAAACCCACCTTTCTTTATAGTTAGATCTAGGTCTTTATTAGTTAGGCTCTTTGTTACCGCCTTCTCGTGATCTGACTCAGGGGTAAGTATCACTTGAAATAATCCGTCCTCTATGTAAATAGCAGTCTTCATAATGAGTTCACCTTATTTAATGCATCTTTTAAGGCTTGTTCGTAACCTTCCTTGTAACCTTTATCATAGGCAGCTATGTATTTATCCTCCATTTCTGAGATAGTCTCTTTGGGTTCTTCGTAGATTTCCCAAGTAGCGTCATCCTTCATAAGTATTCCTATATGAATTGCGTCGCCATCCTCATCCACGAAAGATTCACTAAGGTGTATGTAATCTATGAAGTTTTTATCGCCTATCCAATCAACCCTACAAACCTTCTTTCCATCCAGCATTGCTTCCATTGCTTCTTTTTTATCCATTTTCTCTCTCCTTTGTTGTATTATCTTAATTTTAGATTACTGTAACCAAATAGACGGGGTGAATCCCCCATCCTTTGGTTTACCCTGGGCTTTTACGAGCTCAGGGTTTTTTGTTGTGAACGCGCTCCTGTAAAGCTTTATATAGCTTCATCCAGCCTTTAGGGAGTGTGGTTCTATCCGCGTGTACCTTACGGGTATCTAGTCTATCGAGGATCCTCATTGGTCGGACTTCAAATTTCTTCATTTTATCTCCTTTGGTTTCATTCTTTTAGGGTTGAAGCAATATAGGTTATATATAGATCTATGTCAAGGCTCTTTATTTGTAAAAGTTGTAAATCAATTTAGTAATCCGACTTGCTTCTGTAGTGCTCTTTTTAGTCAAACTGCGGCTAGTAATTGAATTGATAATGGAAAGCATTTGCGATTCTGTCTCATTATGGCCACAAAAGAAGTCGCGCTTGCTACCATCTTTTAATACATCGACTATCAATGCGCCGTTATCATTCAAGCTCGCGTTGAAGCTTATCCCTTGAAAGCTCGCTTCATTGATTTCGGTAAGCCACTTGCCTTGATTAATTGTTTCAACACTCATGCAGAACTCTATGTGGGTAGCTTATAGCGTATTCTATTCTCTCCAGTGACTCTATACGCTCAGAAGATATAATCCCGCCGCTCCTCTTGTCTTTTATTTTTAACTTCCAGAAGTCAAGATCTATAAGGATCACCCAATCGCTATCGCCATCATAATACTCTAGGGTCTGGCCACTGGATAGTTTTATATTGTGGCTATATCCCCACATCAGTGCATAAAAATACCCGTGTCTCACTTCTGATAGACTGTCATCCCATCTCGGCAGCTGCTTCCCCCATGGGGTATACAGGTAGTCTTTCTGATATGGATTAATACCCATCTTCGCACCTATCTTCGTAGAATTCCGCATCTATCCCTCTGAATAAAGTTTGCAACGCTTCTGAATTGTCACCCTCTGTATTCTTAGGCGATGTTTTATGATATTTGTCCATTATGGATTTAATTGTAAGCCTAAGTGGGCCTTCGCTACCACTGTCCTTAACCCAGTTATCATAACCGTATTTCATTACGTTTATAATTCTATCTTCTGCTGATAGGTATTTCATTATCGATCCTTTTTTGTTGGGATAGTTGAGAATTTAGTCCAAGCATCTGCTTCGCCTTTTGTAGTGAAATGCTCTATCTCGTCCCATGCTTTATTTTCGTTCCTTACAAGGACTACCATGTAAGTTGTTTCTCCGTTGCCAGCTGTTCCTGTGTGATGCTCATAGTGGTGTGTCTCTTTTAGGTTTTTCATTTTGTTTCCTTTGGTTTAGGGGTTGAAGCAATATAGGTTATATATAGATCTATGTCAAGGGTTAGCTGTACTTATTTTTAATTATCTCTTGAAGTTCTTTTATCCTGGCCTGTTTCTTCTTGATTGTACTCTTCCTCATAGTACCGCTTTTCTTGCCTTTCTTTATAGCTTTACGTAATAAGGAGGCCTCTTTATGTTCGGCGAACTTATGAGAGGGGTGGAAGGGGTTCTGGGAGTAGTCCGCTTGCCAGAAGTGCGTCAACCTAAGAAATAGTTCGTACACCTCTACATTATCCTCTGTAGTGTCAAGCCCAGCGAATCTTTTAATCCCATTATGTATCTTGCCCTCAAGGCTATTGCAAGACCTATGTAGGACTGCTCGGACTCTCCCATTTTCATGTTGGTGGTCCAGCACTTCTAAGCCTCTCTCTATGGGTTTATTGCATATAAGACAAATCCCTCCTTGCCCCTTTAGTAATCTATCCCTGATCTCCTTAACCTTTTGTGCAGTCGTCACAGTTACACTCCTTTATTTTATTAATATACGCCTGATTACCCCACTGCTTAAATGTGAATTCATTGTAAGATTTAGCGGCTGCATGTTTACAGTCAGAATAATTAATAGTATGCTTTTTGTAATTTATCTTCGTTACAGCTACCCATTTATTCATTACCTTACACCAAGATACACCTTTATAACCTGACTTATTATTTTTAGACAGCGGTCTATTTAACACATTTAAAAGAGGTGATGCTATCCGTAGGTTCTCTATATGGTTATCGCCCTTAATTCGGTTTATATGATCTATAGAGTCAGGACAATCCCCGTTGTTATGCAAAGCGAATATCAATCTATGTTCCTTGTATTGCTTCCCCAGCAGTGTCCCACATATATAGCCATCTTTGTCTGGTGTGCCAAATCGCTTACCAATATTAGGCCCAGCTCCGTTCTTGCGTTTCTTTTTCCAGTAAAGGTGTCCTTCTTTGTACTCTAGCCACTCGTTTACGTCGTCGATACTTATTGGTAGTATTGCTCTCACAGTTCGTTACTCCTGATTAAATGAGCCCTAACTAGGTAACGATGCAACCTGAAGAAGGTAGCACTAGGTTTGGCTCGAAATTGAATTAGTCTCGTTACTGACTTACTTAATTGTACTTATAAACAAAGTATATACAAGTCATTTCCACCACAGAGTCAGACTTTTAAATAGCTCTGCCATTTGTGTTACTTCGTCCTTATTGTAGTTAACGATTGTGTCTAGGTCACCGTCGCACCATAAGTCATAGATGTCTGATCCATCTGGCCCCCCTTGCTTGCCCTTGTACCCGTAGTACTGTAAGATAATATCTAAAGATGTACCTGTACGAGTCTTGCCTTCTTTGTCTGTAAAGGTATTAGGGCAGCTAGGTAAGTGGTGCATGAAGTCAAATACTACTGGCTTCTCTTGCTTGTCTATAGGCCTCCATGTTATGTATTTATGGGGGTATTCACTCACCCAGTCAGGTAGGAATAGTGGATGCATGAGATGCTCGTCCGCTAATTGCCTGTACTCTACATCGAAGTACCTGGACTGAGACATAAGTTTAGAACGCATCTGATTGAAATCAAAACCTCGCTTGCCAATAATATTATGGCCGACCCATAGTATATCTTTTATATGTATATCTAAATCAGAGAACCAACAAAGAAAGCCTATAAGGTTAGAGTGTTCATCTTCTCCAGCGAAAGTATGCACGTGGTTATCTCCTAACTTTACAGATATTGAGATGATCTGCGAAGTCTTATCATTCAATGAACGCCTTTTCCAAGCTTTCAAATCCGCGACCATAAATTTATCGAAGTCCTTGTTGTATTTAATGAGCTCTGAGGCGTATTTCTTCTCTATGTAAGCCTCTTGTTTTTCTGGGTCTTTGATGGCCTTAGAGGGTGCTATATCCTCTATTAGGGGCTCTACTTCTTTGTACTCCTGTGGGGTGTATTCTCCCCTAGGGACTGTCTCAATATCTATTACTAATGGTATCATCTTATTTCCTTTTCCTTGGTTTTCCGTACACTTCTTCATAATACCTATTAAAGAAGTTCTTCTTAGCTTTTCTTTTGTACTCAGCGGAGCCATTCCCGTTACTTATAGCGAGGAGAGACTCATTGAATCTCTCCTCTGTCATTGGTCGTCTATCTTTCATTTAGTGAATACCAGTGTTGTGACTAACTGATCTCTATACACAGTGGTACTAACGCCAGCGTACTTAAAGCCCTCCTCTTTTAGAATATCTAGATCATCCTCTGTCTTCTTTACCATTTCCTTGTTATCCGATGCATGTATTATTCGTACTTCTTGCGTGTCAATCCCTTTCATACTTCCTCCTAAAATGGTATATCGTCTACTGGTTCATCTTGGGGTACAATACCGCTTTCATCATAAGCCTGTCCTTGTGGTGCTTCTTGTGCCCCCTCCAGGGTACTAAAGAACTCTTTAACCTTGAGCTCTAAGAATATATCGTGGTCTCTAAAGTCCCAGTCCCCTAGATCGTCTTGAGTCACATCAGGAAGACCATTAGGAGTCTCTTGTGAATACGCCCACTGTATATTATTACCGCCTTGGGATATATTAAGTTTAGTCTTACCCCTCTTGTTCTTGTACACAGATATCTGGACCTCTTTCTTCACATCTACATTAGGTAACGGTTTAGCGAACCCTGATAGATAAGTCATAGGTAGCTGCAGAACGATATTATCGTCTAAGTTTATCTGGATCTCTTTGACTTTCTTAGAACCGAATTCCTTAACAGCTATCTCTCCACCTGTTATGTACCCTTGGACCTGGTTGTAGGTCTTCTCTGAGACAAGTTTACCTTCGTTAGCTCCTTTAGTTAATTTACGTTGTACCGCACCTTCTGTCCCGTCGGGTACTCTTTGTACGAGCTTCCCGTCAAAGATTGAGATGAAGTCCTTGTTACCTTGTTGTGTGTTCGTTAGTTCTGCCATTTTAGTCCTTCTCCTGTGTTGTTGTTGTATTTTCGAATGTTGTATTTCCTGGCTGGTAATTCCCATTAGTGTCAGTAAAATCAGGATGGTCTACACTCCTTGTCACCCTTACGCTTGGATGGCCGAACACTTTAGACACTAACTCATTCATCATTTTGCACTTATCTTCAGCTGCCTCTGTTTTCATACCTGCGTACGCTATCTTATGGTTAACATCTATAGCGTTATTGACGATATCGATATTAGCCTTCATCTCAGCCTTTAGCCCTATTATTTCATTGTTAGCCTTATTTAATTCATCTTGGCGATTTGAGTTAGATGCTTCAAGCTCTTTGTTTATCTTTAGTTGTACTTTTAATTGTTCTGACTCACCCTCTAGTTCTTTTAGCCTCGCCTGCAAGGCGTTACCTACTTCTAGGGGTAGATTCTTATTTATACTATCTACGATGTCTTGTTGCATACCCATCTTATTTATTCCTTAATTTAGTTATACTTTGTTGTATTTTCTTTATACGGATATCTAAACGTGTAGCCATCCATATAAAGACGAAGTTAAGTACTGACTGAATTATCAGTACTGTTGGTATCATTTCGTTTGCTTCCATTTCTCTTCCTGTTTAGGGGTTAAATTACATATATAAGCTATCTTCTGGTCATAACAACGCTCACAGGTAGGCTTACAGCCCTCTGTACGTATCCCAGCTCTCTCAGAGGCTCTTCTTAAGTACGCGCATTCTGAGCACTCCATTAGTTCACCTTCCTTTTAGGGTCAACTAAAGCATTTAAGGCTAGCTTAAGTCTAGTATTCTCTAGGAGCAATTCTTCTCTGCCTGCATGCCAAGCTTTAATGGTGCATTCATCACGTGTACTGGCTGGAACTCTACGTAAACGCTGTAAGGTATTAGCTTCTATAGGGCTCATTTAGATTCTCCTTTTAGCTTAACTAAAGCTTTTTCCTTGAATTCCTTGAAGTCAGCTGATCTACCGTAGTACTTTAACTCGAAGTCTGTCACCAAGAAGTACTGTATTAATTCTTCAGCTGTATTAAACCAATCTATATCAAGTCTTAAAGATTCTATGAGTTCGTCTACCTCTTTATAAGAGTCGCAAGCCAGCAAAGAATCACAGCCAGAGCATGACCCCCAGCCAAAATTAAGGTATCCGTATTGTCTCCTTGATGGATTCTTATATAGTACCCATGAGTCCCCTTGATAGTCATCTTCATCAACCTGTAAAAGTATTTCTCCGAAGAGCTCCAGTATAGGCTGGTATTCGTATACACCATCATAACTCTCGGGGGTAAGTTCAAATCTAAAAGAAAAGCTTTCCAGTTCGGGGGCTTCGTACTTATTAGGGTACAAGTCTTTAGCTGTTTTCATCCTTGACCTCCTTGTGGTGGTTTCTCTCCTAGAGCTGAGTACTTAGCGAACTCAAAGGCTTTAAGTGCGTCTTCTTTGCCTACCATTAGTAGAGCCATCCTCATAGCTGCACATAATATACCTGCTACCTTATCTGCTGCGTTTGGATCATCCTTAGTAATGATGTGAAAGGGCTCTGTCCCTTCGTTGTAGCCTTCGTCAAATGGATTCTTTTCTTCGTATTTAGATGTATCTTCTACGGGTAAAGCATGATCTAATAGGAACTTTTTATAGTTATCCATTACGCCACCCAGCTTTCATTGTAGCCGAACTTCTTAGCGATTCTGTCACATTCTTTTTTCATTTGCTCGTTAACAAGTTCGATTTCTCTTTCTGTCATGCCTTCCGTTAATTCGCTGTTCTCTTCCCAGTACCCCATACATAGTGCGAGTTTTTCAAGTATTACATCTTGTGCTTTTTTCTTGGGCGTTGTCTTTGTGTCGTTTGAAGTAATCATACTATCTCCTTTTGGGTTAAAGCAATATAGGATCTATATAGAGTTAAGTCAACACCCTTTTTAAAAGATTTCTTATTTTTTTATTAGAGGAAGTCTAGATAGATATAAAGAAGTCTATAGTTTATGTACTATTGAACCTAAAAAGCCCCTTAGCGTTAACTAAGAGGCTACCAGGAGGAGAAAAAATGCTATCTCATAAGTAAGGGTTCGAAGTAAGCTTGTTCTCCGTCTATGACAGCTCCACACCCTAGTATTGGTTTTTTATTGAACTTAACACCGTACTCTAGTTGAAGGTGGTCTTTATCGAGTAAACACCCTACATTCATTCCGAATACCAAAGAGCTCTGATTAGCGTGATACCAAACTCCAGCAGCGCTGTGTGTATGGCCTTGTACGTAAGACTTGAACTCTACTTTAGCATTAGTCAGTGCTGGAGTTTGGCCTCCTGAGCCTTGGTCTCCATGTGTATATATAACGTTATCTATCTCTAGCTTGGTAAACCTAGGATGCTCTACCCATCCGTCTAGGTCGTACATGTCAGAGACTGACCGTATAGCGTACTCTGGTAACTCTGCATCTAAAGCTTTACGCATATAGTTAGCGCAATGATTACCTATTAAGTACTCCGCTTCTGGGAATGCTTGGACTATCTTTTGTACTTGTCTATACGCTTGCTTGTATTCTTCGTAGGGGTTTCTGAGGTTTAGTCTCTTTTGGTGGTACGATATAGCACCGTTATCTATAAGGTCTCCTAGCATTATAACCTTATTGCATTTGTACTTCTTGTAGATCTTCTTTAAGTGCTTGATTGCGCCCTTGTGCAATGCTGGGGCATGTGTACAGCTAAATGTTAAGACCCTCATATAACCTCCTAGTTATTATTTCAATAGATTAAATACTATACCGATAAGCAATAATATAATCGATACAGCTAGAGCTAATTCTTTACCTTTCTTTTTGTTGTCCTCTATCTCGACTGCTTTTATTCTCTCTGTGTTAGATTCAAGTTTTCTAGAGTTCTCATAAACCTTCCCTATTAAACCTTGCGTATCTAAGTCACCTACTAGCTTGGTCTCTATCCGTTCGACTACTTTAGTCACATGTTCAATAGACCTTTGATAATCTAGATCGTCTTCGTCCGGCATCTTACTTCCCTTTAATCTTTTTAATTTTGTCTTGAAGTTCTGTACTCTGTGATTCTCTAGCCTGTTCTGCAGTCTCTTCATTCCAAGGGACGCCTTTATGGTCATCGAAGAAGTGGACTAACTCTTTAATATGTGATTCTCCTTTGGTTCTAGTCGCGTACATATGATAAACAAAGTAAGCTATACATAAGAAAAAAGCAATACCTAACGTCCAAAGAATTACTTTTAGAGCTAGGAGAGCTAAGTAGATCAAGATAGGGCCAAGTATACCTAGGCCTAATAAAGAGCCACCGCCTATTATTAAGTCTTTATTAAGTCCCTTTATCCCTAGAGTAAGCATAAGAACACCTATACAGCTCATAGCTATAAACATTAAGTAGTAGTACTTATAAGCCTTTTTAAGGGGTGCTGGGACCTTTTTCTTTGTCTTATCGTGTTTCTGTACAGATTCGCGGTCTTTCTGCTTCTGTGGCTTTAATTTAGAGATAGAGGTACAGCTAAAACAGATGCTCAAAACAAGGAATAAAATTAAGTACCGCATTACTTCTTCTCTTTAGCTTTAGCTTTATCCTTAGCTTTAACTAAATCCTCTATCTGCTCCCTTGTCTTCCCTGTACTTTCAGCGAGTAGGTCGAGTATAACCTCTGTTCTTGAGTCTAGTATAAGTACACCAACCTCTGCTGGTGTAGCATCTCTTATATCCTTCTCTGCTTGCTCTTCATCTGTTAGGTAAATCTTTTTACCGTCTAGCATTTTATGGTCGTTCATTTTAGTTCGCTCCGTATGATCTTAGTTTGAATATACCTGAGGCAATATTACCTGAGGAGTATATTAGTCTTATCTTAGTAATAGCCCCTGTTCCACCAGCGTAATGGCCGCCTATATGCTGTGCGTAATTATTGGCAGAACCTGTCATATTAATAGTACCTACAAATTTCTTGTACGTAGTAGTAGAATCTAATTCCCCGAACCAAACGGAACCAGAGCACCCCTCAGTGGCGAGATTACCATCACCATCTGATAACCTGACACTACCTGTAAACCTGTTGCCGCCTGTTGAGTTATTATTACTCCATCCACGGTCAGTTAAATAACTACTTGTTTGGTACGAACCTATGAATACTTGTAGGAGTAAAGGCTGTAAATCTGTCGCTGGTATCGAATCCTCTATTATTAATTGGTACGACCCAGTACTTACCGTGAACTCTACACTCGCAGAAGAGCTTGCTGTAACTGTAGTTGTAGTAAAGGGAGCAGAAGATGCGCCTTCCATAGTCAATCCAAAGGTCTTACCGTCAGCCATTCCTGTAGTCCCAGAAGCCACATGTACTACTACTAAAGTCCAGTACCCTGTTTCATCTGTAGCAGAGGTAACTGTAAAGAGCTCGCCGCCTGTAGGGTCATCTGTTTGGCCGAATCTAAGGTTTACACCCCCTGAGAGATTAGTCAACCATCCCCCCATGTCTATTCCAGCTTTGTCTAGGTCATCTATATAGAGTTCAGTGATCGAGCTCACAGTGGCATGATTTCCTCTAAATAGACCAGCTCCTGGGTCAGCCTTAGCGACTGTGTTGTCATATTCCCAGCTCATATTAGTAGTAGTATCGTTACGTACTGTAGCTACGTTGTTCCCTGAGTCAGTCACAGACCCATCTGTACTAAAGGTTATATTAGAAGTAGGCTGAACTGTTGTAGTCGCATCTTTAACAATGAACCCCGTTACAGCTGTTCCGTTCTGTGTCCCTGCTGGATCAACAAAGATCTGATCTTGATAGAAGATACACTTAGTACTAGCATCTTCAAAGGTCCACGTAAGGCGAACTACTCCAGCTGTCCAAGCTGCTGGGATTATATCTTTATCTACCACTGCTGTAGCTATGTTATTATCCCCTCCTGAAATAGTCAAGGATGAATCAAGAGCTACTGCTGAGTCCGTGGAGTTAATTAAGCGCCCTTCTAACTTAGCAGTGCTCAAAGTGCTTAAGTCCATTGCTTCGTTCGAGGCTAAGTCCTCGAATACATAAGTAACTATCTCAATTGATTGCAGCTTAGATAGCGGTTGGGGTAGTTTATTTAATAAGTTGATCTGAGATGCAGGAGCGTTAGCAGAACTAAGGTCTGCCTTTCCTATCTCTACCCCTTGATTGAGGTCTACTAATAAAGTGTATGTTGCGTTCTCGGCCATGTTACTCTCTCCATTTGTCTTTTGGGCATTTTATGGATTCAAAGAGGACTTTTTTATTCGTGTAACAGCCACAAGATTTACACCTCTTCTTCTCCGCGTTGTAGTTCTCGCAGGTAACGCAAGCCTGGAGACGTTCTTTAATTACGTCATTACTTGCTCTTACTTTACCTGTTTTAGTATAATTTGCAATAATTCCGCCTAAATCCTTGAATAGATTTTGGGCTTGTTCGTGTAAAGGTGGTAGTTCGTCTTTCATGTTAACATAAAGGTAGTGGGTTAGTTCCGTCTGTTGCTGTGAATGTATCGAAAGTTACTGTATCACTGTACGCTGCGCCTGTAGTATAGAAAGCGTTCACTAGAGATATGCTTGTTAAAGTTCCTGAGTTAGTAACTGTAGTACTGAGCGTTCCAGAGGTAGAAGCCACTGTAATTGTACTACCTGTCCTTGAGATTGTTGCTGTAGTACTTGCTGATACTGAGCCTTCTGTTTGTACAGTAGGGAAGGGATACGATATATAGCCACCGTTATTAGATGTAATATT
>CEPQ01028265.1_pt1 | contig 16650 bp, 12 predicted proteins | sample 530411 | NCBI WGS metagenome assembly CEPQ01 (sample SAMEA2620039, study PRJEB7988) | marine metagenome | isolation source: saline water (ENVO:00002010), including
GCGATAGTACTGCGTAAAAAAATACATTTCGAAGCTATGGCGTGGGGCGTTACTCTGTCGTTTGCTACGCTAGCAATGATAGATGGTGCAAAATTCATTGCCTCGGCCGGCGGTCACAACATTTATGGTATCACTCCAGCGTTTAACGATAACAACTTATCTGCACTAGCAGCGCTAATGTGTATACCTATTGTTATTTTTCTAGCACGTCAATATCAACATAATTTTTATTTTCGAAACGGACTTTATGCAGTCGCATTTTTCAACGTTATGTTCGTATTGGGCTCCAATTCGAGAGGCGCCTTCCTCGGGCTCGTAATCTTCTGTATTGCTTATTGGTTGAAATCGAAGAGCAAGTTCAGAGACGGCTTTTTCATGAGTGTGGGTGGCGTTGTTGCATTGCTAATTTTGTCCGATGAATGGTTTGACCGCATGGAAACTATTGGAAGTGCGGATGAAGATTCATCGTTTCAAGGGCGATTAAAGTCTTGGAAGTTGGCAATACTCATGGCCATGCGGCATCCGTTTTTCGGCGGCGGTTTTGACGCAACGTTCATCAACATCGGCAATGCCCACAGTCTGCTATTAGACTGGGACTCTTTATCGTGGATCCCAAGTGACACGCTTAATATAGGCGACCCCATTTTTGTGGCCCACAGTATCTATTTTCAGGTGTTGGCCGACCACGGTTTTTTGGGTTTCCTCTGGTATGGCTTGCTGTTTTTTATCACGCTTAGAACATTGAACCGTTTAGCTAAAACTGCTCAAGAGTTTTGGCAGGTTAATTTAGCAGAAATGCTTAGACTATCGTTATTTGCATTTTTAAGCGCTGGAGCAGCATTAAGCTCAGCGTATAATGACTTAATTTTCGCTATCGTTGGTATGACCGCGGCGCTATCCGCCGTCGTCGAGAATCAAATAAAAGAAAAAGAAAAGCTGAGAGAAGACGCTATGAGAAGGCGCGCTGGTATTTCGACATGAGTATTCAGCGTAAATTAACGGTTGCGTACTTCTGGAATTTGTTTGGCAAATGGGGCGTACGATTAATTGGTATTGGCAGTACGCTCATATTAGCGCGATTGCTGGACCCTTCGGCGTTTGGAGTGGTTGCACTTGCCACTATATGTATTGGATTCTTTGAAACCCTTACTGATATTGGAATTAATCGCTATTTAATTTCGCAAACAGAGTTGGATAGCAAAGCAATGAACACAAGTTGGACACTTGCGCTTGTCATGAAGGTTTTGCTCATCTTTATCTTAGTTTGTTTATCTGAGTTTCTAGCGGATTTTATGGATGCGCCAGAAATACAATTGATTATTATAGTATTAGCTTTCTCTAGCATATTTTCAGCGCTCACTAATATTGGTGTAGTGCGGTTAGAAAAAGCGCTTGAGTACAAACGCATAAGTACATTATTGCTCACTGCTAAGCTTGTTTCAGCAGCTGTTACACTCTCCCTTGCTTTTTATTTTCAAAACTATTGGGCATTGGTTGCGGGTGGAATATGCAGTACTTTAATTTATTGTATAGGCTCTTACTTTATTACAACTTACAGGCCAAAAATTAGTTTTGCGCTGGAAAAGGGACAGTTGTCTTTTTCTGGAAAAATAATGGCTAGAGCAGTTTTAGGTTACACAAGAAGTAAACTCGACGTTTTTTTAGTGGGCAATCTCTTTGACAAGAGCGCAGTTGGGAAATATAACATTGGTCAAGAATTTGCCATACTTCCGTTAACTGAAGTAATAACACCAGCCTCTACGGCAATGTTTCCTGCATTAGCGCAGTTTCGAAACGATAAGCAAGAGTTGTTCGATAAAACGTACAAGTACTTTGCTCTAGTTTATGGTTTTGTTATGCCTTGTATAGTAGGCATGTGGTTTGTTGCTCCGCAATTTTGTACGGTTATTTTAGGGCCAAAATGGAGTGACACCGCTTCTATCATGAGCGTGCTAGCCATGCTGATGCTTCCGTTCCCACTTACTGCGATCACCAATAATTTGTTTGATTATTTAAACAAAACCCAGTTTAGCTTGTTTAGCGACTGTATTGGCATCGTGATGTTGCTGGCTGCATTTAAGCTTTTAGATTTTAGCGATGTAACATATTTTGCTTGGGTAAGATCGTTGGTTGGTATTGTTGCTTTCGCAGCCATTCTGATTTTTGTGAGGGCGACTATCGGACTTTCTATTTCTAAGATGGTGAGTGTATTATGCGTGCCTTTAATGGCATCCCTATTTATGTGGTTATGCTTAACTTATGGGTATCACAGTGTTGAAATAAGCTTGATAGGGCTGCTTATTAACGTTGTTATCGGCGGCTTGAGTTATAGCGCTGCGCTGATTGTGGTTTTGCCGATAATGGCAAAAATAGACCCTACATGGGCTTTTTGGCACAGTAAATTAAAGCAAACCTCTTCTTCTGTACTGGCACACTTACTTTATCGATTAAAATCAAAAGGTAGCTAATAGCAAAACTTGGCGTTTAAAGCGACTACAGCATGATGCGTTTTTGTGTATAGCTAGCGAGTGTTTCTCTAGTAATTAAATAAGTTTCCTGACATCGTTTAAAAAAATCTTCTTGTTCATATTCAAGGCTAACGCTAGGCAGAGACGACTGAATAATCTCGCCTGACATCAGTGAAATTGACGAGTCCCCCGCTTTTGCTTTTCCGGTATTATGCATTTTCTCATATCGCGATGTTAACGGTGAACTAAGCGCCAGATAGCTTGTAAGGCGCTCAAGCGTATCACTCGGATTAACTTTTATAACGTCTGCGTCAAGATAGAGATAGTCAAACGCGCACCTTTTAACCATAGCGGCAAGCGCTTCTAACCTTTGGCAATAGTAGCGTGCGGCATGCTTCGGTTCGGTAAATTCGTGCTCAGGGTGTGCTTTACTGTAAAGCGAAACAATACTTGGTACCGTATATTCTGGCGCGCGAATACTTAGCAAAAAATGACAGCGTGAGTTAGTTAGCATGGCGTCAGTCACTTCATGTTCGTTATGCAGCACTTTGTCGAACATATATGTGCTTTTAGGTTTTAATGAATGCGCTTCGCAATACAAGGCTTTTTGCCGCAGCAAACTCTTAGCACTGTAATAGCCTATGTGCATTTCATAATAGCCATTTATCTCAGGATGGCTTCCAAGCAAGTGCCCCATCAAGCTTGTGTTAGCACGCATATGACTTAGCAAAAAAAGATGTTTTTTCCCGTTGAGCAGTGATGGATTTTTTGCTACTGATCTTATTGTCTGCATATATGACATTTTATGATGCTGCCCGTTGAAAGTAAGTAACGTTTTGTTCAATTGAATTTTTCAAATCAGCAAATACAGTAACGTAATCGCGTTGTCGATTTTTTAAGGAGCTACCTGTTAGCAAACGAGTTCTGTACTCGCTTCCCATACTTATTGGGTATCCAAAATCCACACAAACATTCCCACGCGGTAATCCAATTCTTTTGTTCTCTGCACTTTTTGCGCTGAGTGATTACTGTGCACAAACAATGGTCTTCATATCAAAGCCATTAGCTTCAGATAGCGCATAAATCTTTCTATCTGGCCAAACACTACACGCTGTTTCTGTCCATCCGTCGCGCATAATGACAAAGATGACTTCGCTTTTTTCTAACGGAAAGGTCTGTTGGGAAATAACGTTTCGAAACAGCTTTCCCTCTAAATTTTTTTCATGATTGAAAACGCCAACTACAGCGTGCTGAATATTTTGTTTTTCAATTTCTTGCATTAGCTGAGTATTTACAGAAAAAGGGGCGTTCAACTTTAAGCGGACTGCCCAATTAGGTAATGCAATGGTAAGCGACACAAGGCAAGCGATCGTGAGATAATTTATCGAAAATTTAGCGAGCAGGGGATTTCCCTTTGCACCGGCAATTCTTCCTTTAAAATATAAAATTGCGCCTGCAATAAACAGCGATGCTACAGGCAAAAGAGGGTAGTACCATCTGGGCCCAAACCATCCAAGGCCATAGAAACTAATGGCGCCATAAGATATAAATATTGCACCCCAGCAAGCAAAAAAAAGTGAAGTCCTTCTTTTCATTAAATCGCCGAATCGAATGCCAACTACGACAAACCCTATTGCCCAAGCAGCCCCGGCGAACCAAAAATAACCAACATCTACTATAGATTGGTGTGCCCACAAAACATAATCAAGAAGTTCGCTTTTCGCGGTTGAAGCTTGACCGGCAACTTGTTGCGCATAATTGCCGCCATACGGCGATTCTAACGCGTCGCCGCGCAAATATTGATTAATTTTAAGGTGTAGTGCTACTGCTGAAATACCCCAGATTCCGATATTAACCAGTGGAAGCACTACCTTTGAAAATCGTGAGAGAAGCGCATAGAGTGAATAAGCAACTATTGGTAATGTGAAGACAAAAGAATCAAGTTGCCTTGTATGGATGGCGTAAAAAAGGGCCATACCAGCAAATGTGGAATTGAGTAGTGTTTTTACATTACTGCCTTGTTGACTAATAATCGATTTGTCATAAAAGTAGTAAAATACCATTAGCGCTAAACACACAGTTAAATGAGACAGCCACTCTGTACTAGCAATTACTGAAAAACCAGATAAGAGCAATACACTGGCACTGATGTTGGCAAGTGACTTGTTGTCATAGAGTGAGTTGACTATTACTCGAAGCATGAATGCCAAAAGAATGACAAGTAAGGGGTTTGCCAGCCAACCAATGTTAAAATTAACAAATGGCGCTAAAAGTAAAGGCCAACCATACGGGTACTTTCCAAATATACCATTAGGCCCTTCGCTGATAGGCGGTGGATAAACCAATAAACTTGCACCTGGTGAGTTTGATGCAATATCACCAGATAGGATAAGGTTCGCTTCTGCTGCGTAAATAGCCGCATCTCCGAAGTGTGGAATACCTTCATATGCCCACCAGGCCATCACGCAAGACATACATAAGAAAATACCAACACTGCACCTGAATAGTTTTTCTTCAGAGAGTTTGCACATTAGGTTATGGAAGCGACAACGTAATACTAAAATGTATGCGAGGGTAGCAATACCAAGCGTAGAAAAGAAAATGCCGACAGAAGGGTAGAGCATCCAACCTTGCCACCCTTTAAACCCATAGCTGTGCCATAAGCCTAAACTAAAAAACAAGCTTGATAAAATTAGTGTTTTACTTACAGTTTTTTCGCTTCCAAATAGTGCCGCTATACCTCGCCAATGTACCAAGCTTGTAATGAAAATTAGAAAAGCCCCAATGGCGCACCCCAACAGGATATATTTATGGATAGCTGCATAAAAAGGAAGTGGGGTGAGATACAGCCCGCCTTCGCTAACGATGGCGCCCCCTACTATTAGAAAAAAAGCGGGAATTAAGAGCGCAATATCTCTTGTAGTAAAGCGAAGCATAATGTTTTCCATTTCTAAATCTTAAAAGCGCAATTCTCTAGGGTAAGCTTGGTTTGTTGCTATTTAATGTAGTTTTGAGATAAGCGGGTAAGCTATTTCATTCAATCCACACGAGGTCACTTTACCCTGCTCATGTCTTCGTTATTCATCCGTAAATTTACTCGTAGATTAGGCGCTCTTTGGGGCAGCAATTGCTGTGCAGCTATTAAGTTAAAAGAATACACCACATTTGTTCGTATGTTAAAAGCTTTTGTAATTCAAGCATTCGTTTGATGTGGACATACTTATTATTTGAATTTGCGGAGTGAAAAGATATTACATGAAAAGCTTGTACTGTAAAGCATTGTAAGTAACATTATTGTGAGACGATAAACTGCAAAGCAATATAAAAAAGTTGGCTCATACCGTGATTAAACACTCTCAAAGAAAAGACATTCAAGGATTAAGAGCTTTAGCAGTATTGAGCGTCGTAATTTTTCATATTTCACCGGCAAATCTTAAGGGCGGCTATTTAGGCGTTGATGTCTTTTTTGTCATTTCAGGTTATTTGATCATTGGGCAAATATGGCGTGGATTGGAGTCGAACGAGTTTTCGTTCACAAATTTCTACAGCAAACGTTTTAGGCGACTTTTTCCTTCTTTTGCTGTGGTTGCAATCGTAACAACGCTATTCGCCTACATGATGATGTTGCCTGTAGAATACAAAACTTATATTCACAGCCTTCTTGCATCAAGTTTGTACGTATCAAATTATTGGTTTTACAGTCAATCTGGGTATTTTGCCAACGCATTGGAGTTTGCCCCTCTGCTCCACACATGGTCTCTATCTGTTGAAGAACAGTTTTATCTGATATTTCCTTTTATCATGTACGTGGTATACAAAAAGTTTATAGCAACTAGGGCTGTGATACTGTCGTTGGCGGTTGTTGCAGGCATCTCTCTAATTGCTAGCGAAATCGCACTTCATTATGACGCATCTTTAAGCTTCTATTTTGCCCCAACCAGATTTTGGCAGTTTGTGCTAGGAGGATTGGTAAGCATCTTAGCTATTCAAGCGACATCAAAGCGTGTAAGTGAAATCTGTACGTTAATTGGATTAACGGTCTTACTTGTGTGCTTTTTTTTGTTTAACAAGACCACGCCATTTCCTGGAATTTATGCTTTGCCAACGTCTTTGGCAACAGCACTAATAATTTATGCATACCCGCGGAAAGGACTGGGAGCACTAATTCTTAATAACAAACTGGCAACCTACATAGGCAACATTTCTTACTCATTGTACCTGTGGCACTGGCCAGTGATTGTTTTTTACAAATTGTACAATATAGATAATTTGAGCTGTTTCGAAAAATTAATGCTACTTGGCATTTGCTTGCTCTTAGCCGATTTGACTTATCGCTTTGTAGAAAACAGATTCAGAGGAAATCGGTACACTCAAAACCCAAATAGCGTGATTGGCCTCTCTTTGGCAGCTTCGTTGGTGCTGATCTGTTCGACAATTATAACGACTCCGCTTCATTCAAACAAATTCAGTGCCAAAGAAACTTATCTTGAGTCATTTCTAGATTACGATAAATCGCATTATCGTCGGGACATCTGTTTTCTCACAACAAGCTCAAATGACTTTAAGTTTTATAATCAGGACTTTTGCATCAATGCAGTGGAGAACAAGCGGAATATCTTGTTAATTGGAGACAGCCATTCAGCCATGTGGTACGAGGCTATGAGCAGCAAACTAAAGGATAATGAAACATTAACACAGGTAAGTGCCAGCGGATGCTGGCCTGTCATTCCCCCTACTGGTGAAAAGCGCTGTAAAGATTTAATGCAATGGGCATTCGATGACCTAATTAATCAAGTAGAATTCGAAAAAATTATTATTGCTGGTAGATGGCGAAAGCAACAACTAAAAAAATTGGAAAGTACTATTGAACTCCTTAAAAATAAAACCAACTCTATAGAGTTCTTAGGGCCAATTATGGAGTACAACACCGATTTACCGAGGTTGTTGATTTCATATCAAGCAGAGCAAAGCAAAATATTTGAGCACTCGCTTTATTTCGAGAAACAAGCTTTAGATAAACAATTTTCGAAAACAATATCTGAAACTTCGGCTACCTATATATCGTTATTTAATACTTTATGTGAATTAGGCACTTGTACTTTAATGACCGAACAAGGTATTCCAGTTCAATTCGATTATGGACATTTAACACTTGAGGGCTCAGAAATGTTACTAGATAAAATATACCCTAGTGGACTATTGTAATTTCTAGTGAAATGTTAAAGGGGCACAAAAAATATATTCGTACTTCTTATGTAGATCTCGAATATCCAGTAAAGATGGAAATAAAAATGTTTTTTGTTACCAAGTATTCAAATGGTTAGAATTTTTATCTTTAATGGTTTCTACTTAATTTTTTAGACAGGCATGTTTGTGGACGGAAAAAAAGAAAATTTAAAAGGTAAGACTATCAACGCAATTAGTTGGTCGGTACTGTTACAATCATCGTCTCAATTATTAAATTTCATCATTGGTGTTTTCATCGCAAGGTTATTAACTCCTGATGACTTCGGCTTGGTCGCAATGGTATTGGTCTTTGTATCATTTTCTCAACTTTTCGCTGATCTTGGGTTCGCTGCGGCACTGATACAAAGAGAAAAAATAGAGAACATTCATTATATTAGTTGTTTCTGGCTGAATGTTTTTATCGGCTTGATTTTGAGCGTGACAATGTTTCTTGCTAGTGATTGGGTAGCGAGATTTTATGAACGAACTGAATTACTTGGAATAAGTCAATCATTATCGATTCTTTTCTTGATAGTTTCAGCTTCTAGCGTTCCCAGAGCAAAACTGGTTAGAAACTTAAATCACAAGGATATCGGCATAATAGAGATCGTTTCTAATTTAACAGCGGGTATATCTGCAATACTACTAGCGCTCAATGGCTTCTCTTATTGGAGTTTAGTTTTTCAGCTAATTTTGCTAAACGTAATGAGGCTTGTTTTAATTTTCTACATTAGTAACATGCCATTTGCTTTCATATTTAGTTTCAGCGAACTAAAAAAACTGTTATCTTTTTCGTCTACGGTATTTACCACAAAATTGATCCGAGAAGGAACCTCTCAATTAGATAAATTACTGGTAGGGAAATATATCGACACAGCCACTTTAGGACTCTATTCTAAAGCTTATAGCTTAATGCTATTCCCGATACAAAACATTTCTCGTGTAATTACAAACGTTATGTTTCCTACATTTAGTAAAATACAAAAGGACCCTGATAGAGTGGGTAGTATTTTCTTGAAATGCATTGGTTGTATATCTCTTTTAACCTCTCCAATACTTTTGGGCATCGCGACAGTTGCGCCCCACTTAATTGAAGTAATATTTGGAAAGCAATGGTTAGGTATGACTACGTACTTACAATTCTTTTGCGTTCTCGGTCTAATACTTTCTGTCGCTACGGTTACAGGTTCAGTTTACTTAGGACTAGGACGTCCAGATCTTCAATTAAAGGTAAATTTATTTACACAGCCGTTAAAAATAGTTTGTTTAGGTATTGGCGTCGCTTACGGTATAGAAGGCCTGATGTTTGGTTTCTTTGTATCATTCATTATATCGGTTTTTGTAACATGGTCAGTTGCAATGCGTTTGATAAATATGCATATCGGACACATTTTGAAAGCCATTTTACCTACAATGTTGATATCTTTTCTCATGGCATTTACTACTTGGATTTTAGATAATCTATTGTTTTTTAACCTTTCGATAGTGCTTAGACTATTTTCATGCATTGTTACAGGTGTAATTTCCTACGCTCTCTTTACTCACCTATTTTCTCCTGCCGCATACAAAGAGTTAAAAATGATTGTTAGTCAGAAACTTTCCAAGCGATCATTAAAATAAGATCAGAAGCCAAGTAATCATGAAAAAAGTATTAGCTATAGTATACAATTCTCCTGCACATTTAGATTTCGGTGGAAATGGATATCTCGACACGCTTAGACAAGAACTTAGTGAGGGTGCAGAAATTGACTTAATCGTATCTGAAAAACCTACAACTAAGGGTAATGTAATAAACGTTAATACATTGCCAATTCAGGTCTTAAACAAAGACAAAAAGATCTACTTAAGTGGCAACTACGAATTTTCTAGTGATGTAATTGATAGCATAGAGTGGCTGAATGGTATTATTACGTCAAAAAAATACGATAAAATATATATCGACAGGTTATGTTCCTACGCCCAAATTTCGATGCACACATGCAAGATTTCCAATTATTGTGCAGTAGGAACTGCTAGCATGACATGGGGATACAAAAAGAGTGTCTCATATGGAAAAAGAGTTTTAATGCCATGTAGAAAGAAAAATAGTAATCTAGTTCTAGCATCTAACTACTTTAACTTACCAATGAAAGAATTCAACTTCAGTCATTGGGTTTACTCTGATAATGAAGCTTTACATTTCCTGCCTACTATATGGTATCAACCTAACAGAAAACTATCTTACGAAGTTCCATCTTCAAATAGCGATTCATTAAACAAATCTGAGGAAAAAATACGCCTTTTGGTAACATACGGAAACTCTATGCCATTAGAGACGGTAAAGTTACTAATAACTAAAATTCGAGAAGTAAAAATAACTAACCCACATATCGAGATAAAAGTTCTCGCGGGAACCGTTGAATTCTACGATCTTACCGTAACGTTGTTAGGCGGGTTAAATATAAAAATAGAAAAATGGGGAAACTATGAAGAGGAATTCACTCGCGCTGATTACGTTATCGGCCATGGCGGTACATCTCACATATTCAACTGTATAGAATATCAAGCGATACCAATTTGTATTCCAGCATTAGCAGATCAATTCTATAACGCAGAGCGAGCTATTGCTTTGAATATCGGTTATTCGCTCTTTGAATACAAATGGTGGAGAAACCCCTTTCGATATTTTGACAATGTTTCACGCATATCATCAAAAGTTATTAATGGCTTGCTGACGAATAAACACCAATACCTAAAGAAAACCTTGGCTTTGAGGGCTCTAAAAGCAAATGAATAAAGGAATAGTCCTACTTCATATTTAGAACCTAAGCTGTCTTTTAAAGCCAATAGATTCTTTAAGCCTTGACCATTTAATCTTAATAAACCCTGAGATTGTGAGTTCATCATAGAACTTAATAATGGAAGAGAGTGAAGCTTCGTAATCAGCTTTTGTAAATTCACCACCATCAATATATTTTTCAGTTTGTTTTTTCAGCAGGGCCAAGTCAGTCCATTCTGGTGAAAGGTCAGGTAAATACTCTTTTAATTCTACATTAGCTTCAAAGTAATTACTCATTAGCTCAACACTTTGCTGTTGATTAAATTTGGGTGTGACAGGATAAGCGAACGTAGCTCTATTTGTAAATCCTGTTCTTCCCAGCTCATACCATAGTTCTTCTCTTTGTTCTCTAATGAAATGACAGATAATGCTCTGTACACAATTAAGAGATTCATTGGTTGGGCAAGTTTGTTCCGGCAAGAATGTATAACCGGGTAGAAAGTTATGAATAAAATCAGCGACGGCATCGCCGCTATGTAGCTTGTCTCTTGTAAACTCCCTCACATGAATATTCTTTTTCCCAAACACATCAGCCCAAAGCCCTAATTTTTCTGCATAGTTGAGATACTTATCAAAGTGCGGTTCGTATTTTGGCATTATGCAGAGTTCACTTCCATAGAATGACCTTGCACTTGAGTGGGGCGCTTTAAAGCTTTGCTGATAATGCGAAAGTAGGTGTTGATCTTGCCTTCGCACGTAGCAAACAACTTGAATGTTTGAAAATATTTCGCTTAATTCGGCCTGCAGTTCTACGATTTGCTCTTTATTGTCCAACCAAGAAAGCTCTTCCATGGATAAGATTGTGTTGCAGTTTTGCTTCGACAAGGCTTTGTACAACGCTTTATTTATAGTTGCGCTAAAATCCTCGCCCTTGCCTTGAAAGTCAACCCAGATATTGGCGTTTCCTCTCGGTGACGGCGTACCATCAGGTCTAATGAAGAATGAATTCCACCCAATCTCGTTTAGTGACTCTTGATTGTGCAACAAATACTGTTGTATTGCCGTCGTTCCCGTTTTATGACAGCCAATGTGAAGAATCAGCGATTTATCAGATTTCATTATTGTTCCGTAGTTTTTAAAGCGAAAAAGCACAAATTGTGTATTCTGAAAAGAGCAATAAACGTTGTCGTGATTGTTCGATTTTCACAGTTGCACTCTATGTTACCCATTCGGTCGTGGCTATGCTTTGCTAGTCAGTTCAGCCCTATTGGCATTTACATAGAGTTCGATATACAGCTGGAATCTATCAATCTTCTATAAACGCCAGCTTCCCTTTGTCAAACCTTTATCTCCTTGATTGTGAGTTAATAGTCAGCTTTAAGTTATTCAAGATTACTACAAAAATCTTACAGTAATATTAGCTTGGTCGCTACACTCTTACGCAATTGTCGGCAGCGTTTCACATAAGTAGTAATGCATCTCAGAACAATGATTTTATTTACCCTGCTCAATTTGAATGCGTCTTAGTTTTAATAAAAATAATCTGGTATGGCTACTTGCTTCGTACAGTGGGTTAATTATTATGTACCTACTTAAATGAAATAAATAAAGCTTGCGATGCCTCGTACAATCCCACCACAGATAGCTGTCATCATTCCTCATTTCAATGACGAATGCCGTTTGTATAAATGTTTGCAAGCATTGTCTAACCAAACGCTACCATCCGACCGCTACCAAGTTATTGTTGTCGATAATGGCTCTTCTACCGCGCCAGAGGCAACGGTTCAACAGTTTGACAATGTTGTGCTGTTGGTAGAGCACAAGCCAGGTTCATACAGTGCAAGAAATAAGGCAATAAAACAGTTCAATATACCTATTTATGCTTTTACAGACTCCGATTGTATTCCTGAGCCCGAATGGCTTGAAAGCGCAGTCAATAAGCTCCAAGAAAACGCGAACATTGACGCGGTGAGTGGGCCAATAACCCTGTTCTCAAATAAGCAAAACCGTCCTAATGCTATTGAACTTATTGACATGTGTTTCGCATTTCCACAAGAACAATCTATTGCGCTTTATCATTACGCCCCTACGGCAAATCTTATAGTGAGAAAGTCAGCATTTGAACGTGTAGGTATTTTTAATGATTCGCTAATGTCAGGCGGTGATGCCGAGTGGGGGCTTCGCTTACACGAGCAAAATGGATGCTTGGTTTACGATGCTGCTGTTGTTATCCATCACCCTGCTCGTGATTCTATGTCGGGATATTTCACTAAAATTCGACGTACAACTCATGGCTTGTGGGCGCGCCGCCAAAGTAGTCCGCAAGCTCGCAAGGCCCTTCGGCCAAAAGTCTTGCTTTTGCTAGTAGTACCGCCATTGGAGCGAATGCGTCAATTGTTTAACTTCAATAAAGAGGTTTCGTTTTCAACAAAGCTCAAAGCTAGCAGTATTTTGTATTTCGGCAAGCTGTATAAACTTCAGCAAATAGTTCTTTGTTCATTAGGATTAGTGGCATCGCCGGAAAGAAGGTAAGTTTCCGGCGAGTTAAAGCGCGTTGTCAGCGCAGTGCATTGCCGGTTATGCTCCTTTCCCTAGTAAGAGACTGGCTAAACGCACTGCTTGGTAAAAAACAAAATCATGACTGCTTATCGCTATTCCGCTTAAATTGCCAAATTGTCTTTTGTAATCTCTTAACATGACTAAATACTTTATGTAAAAAACTAAGTAGTAGTGACGACTAATTCGCTGACGCTTTGCTAAGTTTTTTATCATTTTTTTGAAATTAACCAGGCTCCGAAGGTAGCTTTCCTGCGTCTTCATGTCTGTTATTTGAACCAGGCCATGTTTATCATTCCAATACGCTACGTCCTCGTAAATGTATTTACACTTTTTATTACATATCAATTCTATGTGTAACTGCGTGTCTTGAAACTTTTGAAGCGTTTCGTCAAATCGAATCTCTTCAAAAACGTGTCTTCTAATTAACGACGAATTGGTGTGTAGATACCTGATTGCCTCGGGGGTCTTTATAATGCCTTGCTCATCAAGATAGTTTTCATCCATCGTACGGGCCGGTTCGGATAGCTTGACTATTCTGCCGAACACTGCGGAAAGGCGGCTGTCGGAACAAAGTTGTTCAAACAATGTTTGCAGTTTATTCTCGTGGTAATAATCGTCGTCATCCAAAAAACAGATAAACTCGCCTTTGCTCAACTTTACACCAGTATTTCTCGATATTGCACCACCTAAGGCTTTATCATTTCTGTGATACTTTACTTCAACGTGCTCTGGTGGGTTTTCAATGACTGGTGGAGTTTTAGAGTTGTCGTCTACAACAATAAGTTCGATGTTTGAGTATGTCTGATGAAATACACTTTGCACTGCTTTATTAAACAGTTCTTGTCTGTCGCGAGTTGGAATTATGACAGAAATTACCGGCTGATTACTTTTTATCATGATTAATTTTATATCGTCGCTGGTGAAATCATCCTAACAAACGCTGAGAAACTGATGCTAACAATGATTCGTCTACTTCTCGCCAGTTGCCTTTTATAAATATATCACGCTTCAATTTCGTTATATATTTATTCGCGTCTTGCAATGGCGCTTCTTCAACTTTATCAAGCGCAGTGAGGGAATAACAATTTGGTGCGTTTTTATATAAGGCCGCACCACATGCAACCACCTTTTTGCCACGTTCAATGGCTTGTAGACCGACACTAGAGTTTATAGTGACAACGAACTCGGCACGGTCTATAAGCGCATTCAAATCACATTTTGAAAATAGAGAAACTTGTTCACAAACAAAAGAAGAATAGTCGACAGGCTCTGTTTCAAAGGGGTGTTGCTTCAACACAATATGAAAACCGAGCTGTTTTAATTTAGGAATAACTGTACTTAGAAAGTCGTAGCTATCCTTAAAGTCGCTATACAAAATGGTTTGTGTGTCAGAATTTACCTGCAGCGGTATGAATACAAACTTCCCTATTTTATCGAAGTCGACTTTTTCGAATAATTGCTCGTTAAAACTGCGTTTTGCTTTTCTCACTGCCAAGTTATATTGGACCATTGATAACAAATAGTTACGATAATCGCTGTCGAAAACTCTCTTTAAATAGTAGTAAAATTTATTGAATGGTGTATTGGTAATTTTAAAACCTGAAGTTGTAAAAGGTAGAGTCGCATTCGGATATGTAAAGTCATAAAGCTGATCCGGTTCCAAATCGACAAAATTTCCGTCACTATTGACACCACGCTTGTTCATTTGAAACGTATTTTCAAAATAGCCGTTTTCGCAATAAAAGGCGTCAATGTTAAGTGTTTGGCATAACGTTTTCTCTACATTCCCCAGACCATTCCACATAATTATCTTATCCACAGGGTACGAGCTTAATTGCTGACTCGCTCTACTAAATAAATTATTTTTAGTCGTAATAAGCCTCATTTCTTGTGACTTGTTTAGACGATAGAGTCGTGATAGGTACTTTATGATATCAGAGTCTTTATCGAACGGTTTACTTAAGTGACAGGTGTTTTTAATCGGTGGATAAAGCTCGTAACAACAACCATGTTTATCTAGTTGTGAGCGCAAAAATGGATCTGGATTTAAAAATATGACGCTATGCCCCAATGCTTCTAGATATTTTGCCAAGTTGATAAAAAAAGGAAGAAATGTACTGGCAAAATTGGGAATGCCTATCCGCAAACAGCGCTGATCAAGTGTGTTATCTAGCATCATACTATTTGCTGTCCATTTTGGCACGTAAGAACCCAAAAATGTAGGATGGTAATAAAAATGTTAACGCTAGATAATCCCAGACCGTTAACCCCCCGGCGCCACCACTTGGCTCGGGTTTTCCTCCGCGTAGCGCTCGCGAGTAGCCGCCGTAATACATTCGCTTAGAAATCCATTTAAAGGCAACTCTCTCGGGCATAACTTGGTGATGCACAATGGCTTTTCCAACGTAAATAACATTAAGACCTTTGTCTTTCGCATCAGCGCAAAGCCCAGTTTCTTCGCCGCCCAATAGCTTGCCATTCTTTCGACCGAGTTCCTCGTCAAAGTGCGCTAACTCGGCCAGCGCTACTTTATTGATTGCAAAATTTGCTCCAATTACTTTCCCTACATTTATCGTGGCTTCACCGAGATCTAGCATCGAATATTGTTCTAAAACCAACCGACTTCGCTGAAGTAACCCCGGCTTCTTATGCCATTTTGGAATTATCTTCCCACCAGCTACAGCTGCTTTATTTTCAAGCATTGCAGTGCGCAATTCATGCGCCCAGTCCGGGGCAGCAATCGCATCTGTATCGATATAAAGTAACAGCGCAGTTTGACACATTTTAATTGCTTCATTACGTGCAAATGATAAACTCTTTGCCGCAATAACATGGTAATGTAATTCTATAGATTTCGAAGAATGTTTAGTGCAGAACGCTCTAATTTCTTCGTTATTTTGTTGATCCAAAACTAACACATGAGCGCTTATTTTTACTTGTTTCGAAAGCGATAGCAGTGTTTCCATAAATAGCCAGTTAGGCTCAGCGTAGCGCGTAAGAGTTATAGTTAACTCAGGTACAAAGCTCATTCCGAAACTCCCTGATATAAAATGCCTTCGATACGGGTCTGCCATCGGACTAAGTTTACATACTCTTCAACTTCGCCCTTATAAGTCTGGTCTGCCAGTGAACTTAGGCATTTATCTAGCCTAATAAAATCGTTAAATACAGGGATAACCACTGAGACTTTAGGATTTTGGTTCACGCTACATCCTTCAAAGACGTTAAAAAACGCCTAACAGTGTTCTGTACTAAATAGTTGTCCTTTGCAAAAGCGCTGGCAGTATCGGTTATTTCTGTACTGTCGTTATCTAATGCTTTCTTAATATTTTCGCTAAGCGAGATAGCGTTATCTGGTTCAGCCAACCAGCCTGTCTTGCCATCAATAACGGCGTCGGGTATGCCACCGCTATTTGTACCTACTACTTTGCAACCCGCCAGCATTGCTTCAACAAACGTTAAGCCTTGTGCCTCTATCCAGCCGTCGTCAGCACGTTTTGATGGGCCAACAAAAATGTCGGCAGCTGCGTAATAATGATAAATCTCTGAACTATCTACCCAGCCCACAAACGTTACTGCGTTCTCAACGTTTAGCGTTGCAGCCAAAGCTTTAAATTGCTGCTCTTGATGCCCTCGACC
>CEPQ01004038.1_pt1 | contig 16573 bp, 13 predicted proteins | sample 530411 | NCBI WGS metagenome assembly CEPQ01 (sample SAMEA2620039, study PRJEB7988) | marine metagenome | isolation source: saline water (ENVO:00002010), including
ATCAGCAAACAACTACGCTGATATTTTGTTGAACAATGTGACGGGAGATTATGCTGACGAGAGTCTGGAGTTTTTGGTAAATGGAGATGGTGGGGTGACTCATGCAATGTTTGTTCGTAATGGGGACGGCTTTTATTCAGATGACCGATGGCATCATGTTGTTGTTTCGGTAAACGGAGTAGATAACTTCATTATGGTAGATGGCGAAGATCAGGCTATCACTTTTGGGGCAGGATCAGCTACCTCTACGCATTTCACTAACATCACGAGCGCGGACAAATATCACCTTGGTGTGCGAGAACGGAATGCAGGCAAGGGTAATTACCTTAGTGGTAGCTTGGCTCGACCAAAGATGTTTGGGACAGGTGGATTAACCAAAACGCAGGCAAAAGCTATTTATCTGAAAGAGCTTAGATCAATAAACGGGTAATATGTCATTGAAGCAGCAACTATCATCAAATTTAATAGGTCATTGGGATTTTCGTACAGGGAGTATTCAAGATTACAGTAGCAGTGATAACGATGGAACATTTAATAACTCTCCATTCTGGACAAACACCAAAATGGGGAAGGCTTTGTACTTTAATCAGTCGAATGAGTGGATAACCATCGGGGATGTTTCAGAGCTGAATTTTGGATCTTCCACAGATTTCACTCTTGCTACTTGGGTAAGAACAACAAACACATCAGATTTTCTTACAATCCTCGGTAAGAAGAATCATTACGGGGTAACAGAGGGGTTTGCTTTTGCTTTACAGGGGGACAGGGTGAGAGTCTACATTAGTGACAACACTACTCAAGTAACTTTAGCAAGTGCTGCGGGAGTTTCTGACGGAGAATGGCATTTCGTGTGTGCGACAGCTGATCGTGATGGAAATGTTCAAATGTACGTAGATGGTATTCAAAGTGGTTCTAGTGGGGCATTGGGTGCTGTAGGAGATATGGATAATGCAGAGGGTGCGGCTATTGGAAATTTAAAAACATCTTCGGCAAGTAGCCCTCATTCAGGGCCATTAACGGAGATATTGGTTTTTGATATAGCTCTTACTGAAGCTCAAATCTCTCAACTTTACCAAGAATCTTTACAAGAGGCTGTTCTTACATCTATTCCAAAGACAACGGTTTTACCTCAACTTTTAGCGTATGGTGAATTTGAAAGAGATTTAATCTGGACAAAAGGAACAGGGTGGTCTATCTCTGGTGGAAAAGCATCTTGTGATGGATCGCAAGTATCTGTTAGTGATTTGAAGCAAACAATAGGCACGGTTGGTGAAACTTATACTATTGAATATCAGGTATCTGGTTATAGTGCTGGAAATGTGACGGGCTTAGCGGGTGATGCAACAGGCTCTGCAAGAAGTGCAGATGGCGTTTACTTTGATCGTATTATTGCTACATCTGATGGTGATTTGGGCCTTCAGGCTGATGCTAACTTTGTAGGAGATATTGAATATGTAAAAGTGGGTATTGGTGATGGAAGAGTTTTGTTAAATTTACTGGGAGATGATTTAGAAGTATCTGATGCCGATGTTACATCAGATTTTATTGAAAACAGCGGCTTCCAACGAATCACAGGTAACTGGCAAGTAGATGATTCTGGAGAGGAAAAACAACTTACTTGTATTTCTGCTTCAGGTTCAGCTTACGCATTACAACCTTATGCGTATGGAACGTGGGAGTTTGATGTAAACAAGGCAGACGCAAGTAGTACTCATACTCTGTTCATCGCTGACACTATTGGTTTTAGAACTGACGCTAATCAAGATGGGTACACTTTGGATATAGATTCAAGTGAGGCGATCCTTTTGCAAGAAATGACTGGGGGAGGTTTGGCAACTAAAGCCAAGAGCGCGAATGGCATTGTAACAGCCGGATCATATACTAGGATTAGGATTACAAGAAGTGCAAGTGGTGAATTTACTATTTATCATTCTTCTGATAGCGGAGCTAGCTGGACACAGATGGTCGCAAGCGGTGGTGGAAGCAATCCTTTTACTGATACAACAGTGACAACATCAAGTTATTTTGTTGTAGATTACGATGCGAACGATGCGATAAAGAATTTTAAGTTCTACCCTACTGTAATTGATCCAACAGCGTAATATGGATAAACAAGATCAAATCAAAAAGCGATTAGAGCGAATAGAGCAAAATCATTTCAAACACATTTCTGAAGATTTTAATGAGGTAAAGATAAAACTAGAAGTTGTTAGGGGTGAGTTGAAATGGATTAAGTTAATCGGGGGTTTTATCATTATAGAATCGATGGGAATTTTGATTAAATTATTTCTATGAAAACAATGACTGCCGTAGAGTTAGCTCGATACTGGCAGTTTGAGCCGGTTACGCAAACAAGAAATAAGACGTTCTATGTAAATCAATTCTTTGGAGAGCCGGGCGCAATTTATACCAGATTTGGTTGGAGAGGCCATAACGGGCTAGACATTAAGGCTCAATATGTAAATTGCTACGCTGTCTTTGGTGGGACTGTTCTCAATTACCGAGATGAGAAAGATAACAAAAATGCCCGTGGTGACTTTCTGAATATCGTAAGCAAGGAGAAAAAGATCGGTAATCAATGGATACGCTTGCGGGCGCACTACTTTCACCTCAGAGACGTTTACGTCAAAGAGACAAACGGCTGGGGTAAGGGAACAGTTGAAGCTGGAGAGAAAGTAGGTAAGACAGGCAACACCGGGAAGCTCTCAGACGGCACATTACTTTCTACCGGGCCACACTTGCATTTCGGGATATATCCTCAATACTTCAACTCTAATGGAGACAGATGGGAAGAAGATAAGCATAATGGGTATAATGGAGCAGTCGATCCCATATACTTCTTCAGAGCGAGGGATGTGAGGAATTATCCTGACATTAAGCAAGATAGTATGAAAAGACTTATCAAGTCAGCCAACGCTCCGGATATTTATTTGTTAGGTGACGACAATCAGCGTTACCGAGTCGATAACATGAAACAATTGGAGGTATGGCATAGAATGGGGGTGGTTGTAAACGTATCTCAAGTCGAGGAAATGCTCGACGCACAGATAGAAGATTATCCATTAGGGAACCCGATTTATATCGGCTTAAAAGATGAGTAATATGAAATATTTTAAGAAATTGTGGGGGAAGTTAGATGGTAAGAAGTCTTGGTTAGGACTTGGTTTGCTTTTCCTAGACGGAGGACTTAGAGCGGTGGGTTCTGAAGTATCAGGATTATACGAACTCGGCTTGTGGGTGCTTGGCGCAGGCACAGTACACAAATTAGACAAAATAAAGAAGAAATAACCACTGTTCCTGTCGCATTATAGGAGTTTGACAAGGTAATGCGTTGCAAACAGCCTATAAAGGTTGATGGACTGGTGGCGAGATCTCACAGGGCGGCTGACGCTTTGGCCTTAGCCGCCCAAATGAGCTCTTAAAATAACAATTCTATGGCTGTCACGCTGGCAAACATTAAGACAATTTTAGACCAAAAACGGTTTACTTCAGACACCGTAGTTTTAGATATTGGTGTCGCGGGTGAGCAGGCAATAAACGATACAATGCTGGAGGTTAAATCAGCAAGCAATATCGGAGGATACCCACACCACTGGGATTTTGATATTAGAAGAGCGTCTATAACTCACTATCAAGACGCAGAGGTAAACGCTGCACCAACAGACTTCTATGCGGTGCAGGACTTAGTAGCACGCACTGCTGGAACGTACGTATTTCGCTTTTTAGAGCCTGATACGGCGCAGAGGCTAGCAGCAGGGGGTAATCTGGGGGATTACTTCGCTATAGAGCGCAGAGATGGCGCTAACTATATTAGAGTGAGTTACCAGCACGCAGTAGGCGAGGCAACGGACTTAGACAAAGCAAATGATGTAACGGACTGGAATGCTGACACCGCAGCTTCTGATGCACTAGCTCCTACTAAGGATGAGCAGATGTTTATCCGGCACAGCGCATCTGTAAACTTTGATGTAGATGTGTCAGCGTCCGTGAATAACCGAGCGACAATTTATAATGATAATTTAAGTGTAAATGCTTCTGAGTATGAGGATGATAGTGCCATTGTTGTTGATGTCTTTATTCCTGATGTCACTAATTTTACTTCCGTTGATCTATACTGGGGCTCTGATGCTAGCTCTACTCCTGCGGCTAAGGCCAATTATTGGGAAGTTACTGGTACAACTACAACGGCGAGTGGAGAGAGCTTTAGAGCGGGTTGGAATAAAGTAGCTTTTGACTGGGACGGGGCAACCAAGACCGCATCTCCTGATAGTGCCAACATCCGATACCTAGAGTTCCGTGTGAATTACGGGGCGGGGCAAGCGGATGACACTGACTTTAGGGTAAACAACTTCCGCCTTAATAAACCGGAGGAGCTGGACTTGTATTACTACACTACTTCCATTGCAAAGAACGCTGCCGGAACTTACCAGACTGACGAGATTGTAGATGATACCGATGAGCCACTATGGAGCGGACAGTTTGATTTCATGAGGAATGTAGTAGTAGCTGGGTCACTAGCTAAACTCCTACATATTCAAGAGAGGTTTGATTTAGCAGAGCGAGAGGAAGCACGTTATAGACAATTACTCACAGAGGCGCAACGTCAGCTTCCATCAAGAGCACGCCGCCCTGAATGGATATAAAATGCCCCGCATTTGGAACATAAATAAATGGTATGGAGGACTCTCTACTGGTTCTAAAGTAGGAACAGAGGGGAGCTTCCAAGCTGGTACTGGGCTGGATTTCAAAACTGATCCGGATATTTTGTCGTCCAATCTAAAGATGGAAAAAGAGAGTGGTGCCGTGGTGGTTGATTTCGTTAAATGGATGGTCAACTATGATGGGGATATGTGGGCCTACGGTGACACGGGTGAGCTCTATAAGAGAATAGCGAATGGCACATGGTCATCAGAACGCTCTGTAGCGGCTTCAGCGGGTCAAGGGCTAGCTGTGTTCAACAATGTGCTTTATTACGCGAGGAATGCCTTTCTGGGGAGTCGTACAACAGCACCGGTATATGATGATGTAGCGCAGGCACTTGATGCTGATTCAGACTGGCATCCAATGGTTACATTCCTCAATAAACTCTGTGTCGGTCACGCTCGTAAGATTGGAACGCTTGACTCCACAGCAACTTGGACTGATGCTGCTATAACTATTCCAGTTGATTTGAAGATTAAGTCCCTTGCTGTTTGGGGGGACTATTTGGTCATTGGAGCATGGAAAGGAACAAACATTACTGACAATGAGGAAGGGTACCTGTTCTTCTGGGATGGTCTGTCATCTACTTGGAACTTTGACATCAAGGTCAACGAGTCTGGTGTTAACTCAATGGTCAATGTGGGAAACCGCTTGATTGTTTTTGCTGGTACTAAAGGAAACATCTATGAGCTATCTGGTAGCAGCTTGGTTAAACTAAAACGGATCCCAGGTGTTGGGAACTCTTACGTTGACATTTGGCCGGGTGCTAGTGCGGTCTTCCGTGGGGAAGCTCACTTTGGCTTAGGTGGTCTTACGGGATCAAGTACATTACTACAGGGTGTGTACTCATGGGGACAAGTAGAGAAGAATTACCCATTTGCACTTAACTATGCTTATCCACCGGATGCAGGGGCTACATCAGGAACAACTCTTAAAATTGGGGCTGTGTATGCTATCTCCCCCACTGAGCTCTTCATGTCTTGGGACAACAATGGCACTTACGGGGTGGACAAGATTAACACTGCAACGCCTCAAACGACGGTCACATACGAAAGTCTGATTTTTGATGGAGGAGTGCCTTATCAGTTGAAGAACTTTTATACTCAAAAACTAAACTTTAAGGCCCTGCCTGCTAATACCTCTATTAAGTTGGATTACGATGCAGACAGGTCTGGTTCATGGACAACGATAGGAACTGAGGCAACGGATAATAGGAAGATAGCTCGCTACGCTTTTCCTATTAAGGCTTATGAGCTTCAGTTTAGAGTTACATTAACGACAACCTCTGGTAATTCTGCTCCAGAGCTGATTTCACTTGCGACTATTTATGATTTAACTGGTGATATATGATATGACTAAAGGGCGCAAGACAAAAGACGTAAAGAATTATGAACAGCACAGTGTGGAAGTACTGGCTGATGTTCCGGTTGGGGTTGCGGCTCAGGTTTCTCCTGATGCAGATGCAGTTGTCGCTACTGGCGCGCAAGCTCCTGCGGCTGCTCCGTCGGCTAATTTAGGTAACACATCTCCTACAGCAGATGGCTTTAGGGTTATTGGCGGTACGATTGGTTCATGGAAGATTGAAAAAGACAAAATCATTGGTTTTCCTACAGGAGCAGGTAATGTTGCCATACAAGCAGGACAGACAGACTACGACACCGGCTCAGGTTTTTGGCTAGGATTAGATAGTAGCACAGCCAAGTTCTCTATAGGTGATGGTACTGTTGCTAACAGTTTGACTTGGGACGGTACAACCTTAACGGTGAGTGGTAGAAAATACCGAGGAACATTTGGCGGAGATGGTAGCGATGGAGATCTTACTGTTTCGGCAGGTACAACCACCCTTAATGATTTAGAAGGAACTAAACCAAAGGTTTACCAGTATCTTGATCTAACAATTGATGTTGGTACGTTCTTAACATTTGGTGCGAATTTTCAAAATGAAGTAATAATCCTCAAGGTTCTTGGGGACTTAACAATTAACGGAACCCTAGATGCTTCTGGTCTTGGTGGTGCAGGTGGTGCCTCTCAAGCAGGTGGAGCTGGTGGTCCAGGCGGTACAAACTCAGGTACTGATGGTTCTGACGGTGCGGATGGAACTGAGTCTAACGATGTATTAGATGCTAATACTCACTTTGGTGGCGGTGGAGATTTGGGTGAGGGTGATCCTGCTGGTGCGGGATTACCTGTTGGTGGAGCTGGCGAGGGTGTAGGTGGAACTCAATACACAACTACAGGTATTGGTTCACTTTACTTAGCTCAAGAGAAGAAATTGATTATTGTAGCTCCCGGCCCCGGCGGTGGTAGTGGTGGTTCTGGTGGTGGAGCTTCAGGTGGAGTAGGAGCTGGGCCGCAAGGAGCCGGTGGTAATGGCGGAGCATCTGGCGCTGGTGGTAATGGCGGCGGCGGACTTTACATTGAAGTAAACGGTAATATTTCTGGTACAGGTACTATTACAGTTGCTGGAGATAATGGTGATGCAGGTACAGTAGGTGCTGCTGGTGAGAGTCAGACTGGCATTAACTCTACCGGTGGTGGAGGAGGCGGCGGCGGAGGAGGAGGCGGAGGAGGAGGCGGTGGTATGGCCTACATCCTTTTCAATGGTACTGATAACTTCACTGCTGGCGGCACAACAACTGCAACAGCAGGAGCAGCAGGAGCGGCTGGAGCAGCAGGAGCAGGTGGAACGTCCGACGCTGGTGGTGCATCTGGAGAAGGTGGAGCTGGTGGTCAAGGTGGCGGCGGTGCCGGTTCACACGCAGGAGCAGGCGCAGCAGGTGTAGCGGGCGGCGCAGGATTGACTCGTGTTGGTACAACTGGTGGTGCAGGTGGTGCTGGAGGCGCTGGTGGAGCAGCAGGAGCTGGTACAATAACTCTGGAAAAGAATCAAAATATAGCTTAAACATGGTAAAATAGATATATGACGTTAAACCGACAACAATTTCAAATAGCAGATGTCCCCGGTCAGAATTTGCTAACAAAGTTTGAAGCAACACTTAGGGGACAGGAGCAGCGACCTGAGCTTTTTGAAGTTGAAGGTCAGCTTTTCCAATTTCAACCCGGAACCGGACTTGAGCGTGATCCCTCACGACGAGCTGGTGTAGCCGGGCAGTTCACTCCACTAGAGCAAGGTTTTACTCCAGAGGAAATACAACAACAATTTGGCACCCAAGACGTGTCAGTGCTAGGTGGATTATCACAAAGAGAACTTCTTAAAAGATTTACTATCGGTGGCGCAGAACAAGTAGTAGCTCGTCCCGGTAGAGAGCTCAGAGCTTTTCAAACTCCAGGAGAGAGTGGATTTAGTGAGAGGATTTTTGCTGCTGGTGAAGCTGCACCAGAAGGTGCGCGGTTTTTGAGTCCAGAAGAAGTAGCACAACGAACAGCCGCCGCTGAAGCTCGTGGTAGAGAAGCATCCCGCAGGAGAGGTGACATTGTTAGAGTAGCTGCTGGAGACGGTAGAGAGATAATGAAATTTGATGAAGAAGCAGAAAGATCTCCAAGACCATTGCAAGCTGTGCGAGATGAGAAAGGAACACTCTTCGGTGTGTTTGAGGAAAAGGGACAAAGGTTTTTGCAACAAATTGATAGTGACCAATTGCAGGGTGTATCGCCTATTCAGCTAAGGCCAGACGTTGCAGGAGGATCTTCTCTTGAGAAATTAGGACTTCCTATAAGGGAATTAGAAAAAACAATACAAGAGCCCAGAGCACCAGATACTTCGGATACAACAGATCTACCAAGTAGGCCAGATACACCAAGACAGCCAGATCAACAGCGGCAACCAAGTGTGCGACGAGATGGATCTACAGTGGGTGGTTTGCATAGAAGAAAGGCTGAAATAATAGAAGGGTTTGATCAACCGGGTGATGCTTTTGATAGATACTCAGAAGCTCTTGCTAAAGAGGTGGCTGGAAGAAGTATTGAGGATATTAAAACAGAAATATCTATTGCTAGAGATAACCTCAGAACAGTAGAACGTGCAGCACAGGACACGCCAGACCAACTGTTAGAACAAGTAAAAGGTTTTAGGGTTAATGCCAGCCAACTACAGAAGATGACCAACTTAAAGTTGTCTGAGTTCGCTAAAGTGCATGGCAACTTTGCACGTAGTTTAGAAGCTCTTAACGATCAACTAGGAGATATAACCGATGCGGCTAAAGTGGCGCTTAGTTTTGATATTCAAGGTCAGGCCATGATCCTTGAAGCCATAGATGCACGGATTAAAGCTGGAGAGAAGGATCAAGAAGCGGTAGACAATGAGATTGACCGCCTAGATAAACTAGCCAAATCCGCAAACCTAGCTGAGGATAGAGCTCTTGAGAACCTTAAACTCCTCTCCCTCACCGGTGGTACGCTCTCAGATCAAGATCAACAAGCCCTAGAGAGACGCTTTGGCGCAGGGTTCGTGCAGAATTTTGTATATGCAGAACAATTATCACTAGCAAAAGCAGATCAGAAGTCACAGATAGAAGCAGCAGATAAGATTCTTAGTATCATAAATAAGCTCTCAGAAGGAGAAGAAATTAAGATAGGCAATTCTACCTTTACGGGTATAAAACAACTAGATACTAAAAAAGGTCTATTCACTTTTACTGAAGAGGATGGCGCTGGAAATGTAACGCAAGTAACCACACGGTTTAATCCGGAGACAGATCAGATGGAGCTTGTATCTACCATAGAAATTCCAGGTATTGGTAGAGGATTCAAAGGAACTGGTACTGATTTTAGTGCTGTTGCTGGACTCACACGCTCAGAGCTAGGGGATGCAGAGCAGAACTTCTTAGCCTTTAACCCGAATAAAGATTCCGTGGACTTTGAAGCACTCTCAGACACAGACAAGAAGCGCTGGGTGAAGGGTGAGCCCGGAGCCTTTAAGCAGGAAAGAGAGAAAAGAGAAGCAGAAGAACAATCGCTAGAAGTACTAGAGAATATAATAGATTTACAGTTAGATCAGGATATTAAGGTGTCAAAGATCAGAGATTTACTGAAGGCTACAGCAGTAGAGGAGCAGTGGTCAGCGGCAACTTTGCGAAAAGGTATTAAATCATTAGAGAAACGGGGAGCAGAGCGAGATAAAGATAGAAGAAAGGTGGGTAAATTTGTGGGAGAAGGCTAGTATGGGATTATTTGATTCCGTTAAAAACTTATTTAAGGAAGAAGAGCCGTTCGAGTTTAGGGTAGGGGAAGGATTAGAGGATGGTGAGGTACGCTTGCGTCCTGGCCCAACGAGAACACTTGAAAGATTACCGGCAGAAACTCCGGTAACTTTTGTAAAACCCGGAGAACCTGAACAGATCCCAGAGCGTGTACAGGCGGAAATAGCAGTGCAGGAACAAATACAAAAAGAAAGAGATGTGCCTAGTAGTATACGGTCAAGAAGAGAGCAGGAGCGTGAGGAAAGAGCTCGGCAGATTACAAGTCTTTTTGCGGATGTAGCAAGAACTACTAAGAAGTTAGTTATTACACGACCGGAAGGGTTGCGTGAAGATACAGCGGAAGCCTTTAGACAAGGAATCTTGGAGACAGCTTCAGCCTTTGAGCGAACGTTTGCAGTGGGTGCTAAAAAGGTTGGAGCAGATCAATTAGCAAAGCGGTTAAATGAATTAGCAGATCAAGATAGTGAATTAGCTAAAGTGGGAATACGTGTTGATGATGCTAAAAAATTAAGAGAAGGACTGAAGGATCCCAATTGGGTAGCTCGTGGTGTAGCAAGGAATATCCCTAACTTATTAGCTGGGCTAGGTGTAGCAGCACCAGCGGCAGTAGCCGGTGCTCCAGCACTTGTAGCGGGTGGTTTAACTTTTGGTACAACTGCTGCACTAGAGGCTGGTTTTGCTTTTAACGAAGCTAAAGGTCATGGTGCAACTGATGAGCAGGCGGAGAAAGCTATGGGGTTTACTGGTGTAATAAATGGATTGCTAGAGACATTACCTATAATGAAGCTAGTGAATAGAAGTCCAGCAGCTACTCAAATTAAAAAAAGTATATTAAGACGTGTTATAGGTGATGTTACAAGTCAGATAGTGGCAGAATCTAGCACGGAGAGTTTACAAGAAATAGTAAGTAACGCTGTTGCTCGTACCTATGATGAGGAAAGACCGTTGTTTTCAGGTGTACCGGAGGCTGCTTTTTTTGGTGGTTTAATTGGTGGTGGTACAGGATTATTTGGTAGTGTTGTAAAACAACAGGTACAAGTACCAGGTCTTACGATTGAGGAAGTGAGTGATAGAAATTTAATTGCTGTACATAATTTATCAGAGAAAAATTTCAACATAGCTAAAAAAATAGGCGGATTAGCTAATCCATCATTGGCCGTGATTGATCCTAAAAAAGGAATTTTGGAAGGATTTGGAGAAATTAGTTTGATAGCGGAAAAAGAATTAATAGATCCTAAATTTGCAGACAGGGGTAAAACATTTGCTGCTGATATTTATTCACCAAGATTTCCGGGTGTAAAAACAGTCGTGTCTGATTTCAAGAAATTGAGATTGGTAGAGGAAAAGTTAGGTATTAATTTTAATAGAATTGATACTGATGATTTTTATAATTCTGCTGAAAATGATTTTGGATTGATGAGAGTTTTTCTCAATAAAGAAGGTATAGATACTTCTAAATTTGATCCAGAATCTTTTGTTGATAAAGGAGAGATAAGAGAGTTGGTAGAACCATTACAAGATAAGTTTCAAAAATTTATAAGTAATATAGCAGAAGAGGCTGGTATAGAAAGTAAATTGTGGGGCGGTTTCACACCATCCGGTAGGAGACGCTATCTTGAGTTTACAGCAGAGAATGCTTCTAAACTCATGTCCAAAGATGCTTTGAAAGGAGGAGAAGGATTTTTTTATGGTCTTGGCTCGGTAAGATCAAGGATTGCACCTAAGTTTTCTAGTATAGAAAAAATAAAAAAGAATCAGGGTAAGCTAGTAAGTAGATCTGATTTTGAAGAATTGAAAAAAGGTTACGAAAAAGAGTTTGGTGAAATTCTAAAAAAATTAGAACAGTATGATACGATCATTGATGATAATCAATTTATCGCATACGATAGAGCCGCTGAAGCATTGGGTGAGCATTTAGCTGGTATTGACGAAGGATTTTTTAATGAAAAATTTCAGGGTGTTCCATTAGAATTAAAGCAGCGAATAAAGGAATTTGGAAATTCTTTGAAAGAAATGCCTACGCAATATTTTGAAACTAAATTTACAAGAGTTGTACAACCAAGAGAATTTAGATTCGCTGTGGTTCCAGATAATATAACAGAAACTACACGTAAATTACTCAATGATGATGGACTGGAAATTGTAGAATATAAAGCAGGTGATGGAGTAAGCCGGGCAGAAAAAATTAAGGGGTTGTCTGAAAGAGTAGCTTTTTCAATTTCTGAAACAGAAGTAGATATTACAAAAACAGAAGCCCGTAAAATACTTGATGATTTATTTGGTAAAGATGATGTTGAATTTTTAACCAAAAAATGGATTGAGCCACGAAGAAGAAAGGATGGTACCCTTGATAAGGTGTATGGACAGTATGCTGACGGTTTAATTACTATCCTAGAGGAAAAGGGTTTGGTGTCTGAGTTTACAACTCTTCACGAAGCGTTTCACCATTATTTTAGAACATATCTAACAGCAGCAGAACGCAAATCTTTGTTTAAAGTGGTGGTTGAAAGCAATCCCGATGTTGAGTTTACTGCCGAAATTGGGCCGGAAGAATGGCTGGCAGACAACTTTGCAGCTTATGTGTCCAAACGTAAGACCTTTACTGGTAAAATTGCGGCTTTCTACAACAGTGTGAAAAGCCGGATTGAAAGTTGGATTAAGAAACAACCAAGTGTAATTCGTCACTATAATGATTTACTTTCTGGAAAAGTGGTAGAGCGTAAGCAAGTATCCCGTGCTACTGGTGTTGCCTTTAAGCGGCAAATAGCAAAACCGGAAGAGCTCACTGGTCTGAAGGCCAAGCGTAAAAAGATGCTTGATGACTTCCTCGCTACCCAAGAAGGAGAAGCTATCCAGGAGCTTGCCATACTTAATGCGGAGATGAAAGGTAAACTTAAAAAGGAGGTACTCTCCGGTATAAAAAACAACCCATTCTTCCGTAAAGAAAAATCCATTAAGGATGTTATGGGGATCGGTTGGCTCATGGAGCGTAAAGGTAAGTCCTTAGTATTGGAAACAGAACGCCTAGATGAGTTTGAAGCTAAGGGATGGGTACGCAAGATAGAGATAGATACCCTCGCGCAAGAGGCTGGATTTGAAAGTGGGGAGGATTATCTTCAGGAGCATGTTGACTTAGATGGACTTGAAACAAGCGTCAGGAAGTTGGCTGAATTAGAATTGGCTGCACAGAACAGAGAGTTTGCATCAACCTTGGAATTACTGGGAATTATAAAGAAAGAGATCAAAGGACAGAAGGTGACGATGGAGAAATTCATGACTGAGCTGGGTAAGCGCACCCGGACTTCTGTACGCCGCAGGCAAGTCGTTGCGATCCGGGATTACTTCGGACTCACTGACCGGGAGCTCAAGCAGATCAGTGTGAAGGATGTTGCCTTTATGACGGAGACTGAATATAAAGCCTTCCTCTATGATATAGAAGCTAAGGCGGCTCAGTATGCAGACACTCTACAGAAGAGACTGGAGATCGTAGCACTCATCAATGACCGGCAGCTACAGCGATCAGAGAACGTACGCAAAGCCCTCCAGCTCCCAACACTGGACAAAATGTCAGATGGTGACTTAGAGGCATACTTAGACCTACTCTCCCAGTATCAGTTCGGCGATGTATTCCTTACCACCCGGACACTGGAGACGCTTAGGACAACTGACTTAAAGGAAGCCCGCACGATCCGGGAGATCCGTGAGGACATAGCAAGTAAATCAAATGTATCACTAGAGGATTTAGAAAAGGTTAAAGTCTCAGCATGGGATAAGGTCACACCGGACGCAACACTGATGGAGCAGAATGGGTTTTACCAACTCCTAGTTAAGATGACCCATGAAGCATTATTGGGTTCTGATACTAACCTTCTGAAGATGGAGCGTGAGGTGGCTGAACTTGCGCGCGCTTCACGTGCATCACGATCAAGGAAACTGGGAGACTACTTTGCACCACTCGATACTGAGGTTATTAAGTACCTAGAAACACCGGTTGCACAAAGAGATCCAAGTAACTTAACCAAAGAAGAGCTAGCTTATGCTTCCTACATAGATGCTCACTACACAGAGGCTCTGGAATACTTGCAGACAATGAGTTTTCTTCACAACGGTATAGACGGTTATTACACTCACATAAGGCGAGGGTTCTTAGAGACGGTAAGGGAAGATGGAGTCTTGCAGGCTTTTAAGGAAATCTTCTCACAGCAGAAGTTAGATCAGATGACAGCAGAGATTATTGGAAGTGATACTGACATCATCCTTGCCAAGCATAAGTTCTTCCAGTTTGCACAAAAGAGATCCGGGCAGCTTGTTCCAACACAGAATGCAGCAAAGGCCTTTATTGCCTACCAGACGGCGTTTCAAAAGAAACGTGCATTAGATGCCGTAGTGCCAGTGTTAGACGCTTACGTGTACTCCCTGGCCCCTACAGAGACCACTGAACGTGGACTGGAGATGGATCGCACCCTCAAGAAATTCTTTAATGAATGGATGAACAATAAGAAGGGTAGAAGATTTAGTTTTGGTGGTGCTATAAAACAAAATAGTGGTTTTGATATTGCTCTTAGAATGGGTAAGAACTTAGTATCTCTGATTGATCTTGGACTTAACATCCCGGTAGCAGTCACTCCGTTTGTTGGTGAGGCGGTACTTAACATCCAAGCATTGGGGGTAAAAGATCTGGCAATAGCTAGAGCCCGGCGGGTAACTAAGAAGGGGAAGGCAATAATAAAAGAATACGAATCCCTTATCGGGAAGACTGTTTGGCAATCCATAACAGAAGCCTCTAAGAGTACTGGTGACAAGGTTATGGAAGGAGTGTACTCTCCGTTTACCAAAGCAACCCGCGAAGCCAACATAGACTTCCTACTTGCTAAGATGAGTAAGGAGGAGTTTGAGTCCGGGCGGCTTTCGGAGAAGCGGCAGGCGGAGATTAAACTGGAGCGCGCTCGCTACCGGCACGTTTCTGATACTAAATCTATAGTAGGAGCAACCAGCGCCGGATCAGCATCTACTCAATATAAAACCTGGGCGCTTCCTACCCTCATTACAACCGCTCATAACATAAGAATACTCTCTAAGAGAATAATAGCCCGTGAGGGTAAGGACATACTCAAGAGTAGAGAATCGCGCGAGACCATGCGGTTTATTGTAATCTCTATGGTTACTTACCTAGCCATCTCTTCACTCTTTGATGACGAGGAAGACGATACACTTTACGGACAAGTACTTTCTAAGGTGAAGCGTGAATCTCTTACGTTGCTTGGTGCAGTGGATCCAACACTGATGACTGGTGAGCCCCGGCTGCTCTCATTCTTAGATGACCTCGCAAAAAACATCAAAGCACTGATCTTACTAGAACGATATAAAACAAAAGAAGGCCTCAAAGGCCTAGAGGGACTGAAGCGTACCTTTACTCCAAGGGCAATCAAGCAGTTCCAAACAGAGAAGAAAAAGAAAAATCCCTTTGCCGGACTAGGGATAAAATAATTATTTGAGGTCAATCAAGCTAGGTATTAGCATCCCAATAAAGATCAGGATGATCCAGGGAAACGTAGTAAATAGTATGACCCCACCAATAACGGCAGCGATTGTAAGTAAAAACTTCATATTTCATAAAATCAGGAGGGGACTATAAAGCCGTCCCCTCATGGCTTTTTCCTACGCTCCAGCTTCTCCTTCACATTTTTGAGACACTTCTTGCAGATTGCTGTAGTCTCACCCTTTGGATCGTCAGTCTCAATGAGCTTGATCCCCATAGGGCGTTTACACCATCCGCATCGGATGCGAAGCAAGTGTTGCGCCATCACCTTCTCCAAAGATCGCGTAGTCTTTCAATCAAACTCTTTCTCGAAGATTGCATATAGCAAACATGGCATAGGGCTTGGTAGTGCTGACCTAACGGATGACCGCACGGATGACCGCCAGCGATGCCCTCCTCAATGACAAAGTAGAACACCTTGCAGCAACTAATACAGATTACAGGTGTGCTGTGAATGTTCATGTTACCTCCTTACCCCTCACCTATAGAACTCAAAAAATAAGATATTAAATAAAGCCCGACCAGCATAGTAATTCCAAATAAAATCCAACCTAGAATTGCAATCTCTTGCTGAATAATTACTATAAAAGCTCCATAGATACAAGGCAAGAAAACAATTAGAAAGGCCAATGCGAGTGTTTTTAGTGCTCTTAAATGTCGGTTTTTAGCTTTTTGTTTGTCGTGTTCTTCAATGGTGATTTTCATACAATTTTAATTAAGATTAAAAACCTTTTCCTCAAAATCACTATCGTGCGGACTTCCACCAATGCGATACCATTTTCTTTTTTTGTAATTATGACACTCAAATCTTCGGACGAAATTTTGTTTGCCTGTTTTCTTATCAAACTTACTAGCAATGGGGATGGTAGATTGGTCGCCATAGAACATAAAACATTCGTTGGCAGGATGCGGCCAAGTTCTCATTTGTTTCCCACAATAACTGCAATATCTTATATTCAATTTGTTTTCTTCGCGCATTTTTTACAATAAAATATATCCACCAAACAGGAACCAATTCTTTTCTGATTCCTTAGATATTCTCTAAGTTGCTCTATCATATCAATGTTTGTGGCACTGCCTTAATTCTAGCCTCTGCTATTTTAATATATTCCTCTTCACGTTCTATCCCTATGAAGTTTCTGTCTAATTGCTTACACGCTACACCCGTTGTTCC
>CEPQ01016017.1_pt1 | contig 16462 bp, 33 predicted proteins | sample 530411 | NCBI WGS metagenome assembly CEPQ01 (sample SAMEA2620039, study PRJEB7988) | marine metagenome | isolation source: saline water (ENVO:00002010), including
TTAGGGTAGGTGCCTTCGGCTGGGTTGTCGTTGCCGTTGCGTAGACCTTTGTTCTCTGCGTAGCGGAATAGCTCGATCAGAGTACCGCGGTGTTTGACGTATGGATCTGATTCAAAGTTATCATCCAGCCACTGCGCACAGTCTTTCGTTGTCATTTCCGTAATTACGCGGTCGCCCAGGTCAGACACAATGCGATTCAGCCGGTAGCCCATGAGTTTTAGGGTGGACACCTTCAGGCCCATTTCCGGGAGTCGGTCGTCGCGAAATCGTTCAACCAGGGCTGCCATACTGATACCGACGGTACCCATGATTTTATCGACAACGCAGGCATCATCTTGCAGCAGCTTCGCGTTCAGAATTCTGGCTGCCGTGTTGGCCTCCGTCTTGTTCTTGCCAAGCGGGTGCATCACCCCGGTGAGCGGGTGTCTGTAGCGATAGTAAGTGTGCCCGCCTGATTTGTTCGGGTACACATTCGGCTCCAACCCCTTGTGCTTGCGTGCTCTCGGTGCCATGGATTAGGACGCCATCAATATTCTGTCGACAGTATCATTGCCGGTGGTGTTGTCGAATTTATCAGGATCAACAAACCACTGACGCCCAATCTTACGGGCGCCTGCAACATGACCGTGCTGACACCAATGCTGCGCTGTGCGCATAGGTACTGTATCGCCGAAGCGCTCTTCTACAAACTTCTTCAGCGGCGTTAGCTTCTTCTCTGACATATCTGCTTTACCTGTTTGCCGATCTATTCATTTAATTCAATAACACACGGATCAGTGCGACTCGTTCCTCGCGCCTGATTCCGGCGTTATTCGTTCCGTTCTAAATAAACTCCGCGATCGCTCATACGCTTCAACGCACAGGCGCTCTCTTTTCCGAAAGCAAAGAGCACGGTACCAGCACCGCAACGGCTCTTTTTGTGCTGATTCTCTTTGCCTGGTGTGAACTGGATCCGTCCACTAACAAAAAGCATTGCAGTACATGCCGCCATTGCTTCCTGACACCAAGCCGCATCAGTGCGGCTGAATACCAGTGCAATACCATTACCGTGTTCGATCATTCTGCGGATCCAGAACGGTGTATCTTTTCCATAAGGAGGATTCAGCCACACTCGTCCGAACCACTCCTGTTTAAGACCATCATCAAAGATGGTGAACTTCTTCTTTGCTGGTACCGCCGTTTCCATATCGTGTGGAGAAGACGGATCCAGATCAAAGTCGATTGCAAGAGCATCGAATACCCACGACGGCGTGTACCACTCAACGCTTTTGTGCGGCGATCGCTCTACTGGTTCTCCAAACAATCCACTCATGTAACTCAACTCCAACGAATAACAAAGCGTTATAAATGATTCACTGGCGTTCACAGTTAAACGCCGGGTTATGTGTCTAAACTTGCACGCTCACTTTAGAGTATGCCTCATTGCATTGTTCGCATCTGTAGTGGAATGCACTTCTGCTAGGATCGCTCGTTTCATTACCCGCACACCTTGGGCAAACAATCTGCTTATAGCCTTCTCTCTTAGGGTCATCCACGCGGTATACTTTTCGCCATACATTCATCTGTCATACCTACATACTTTTCTCAAAAACACATAACAAGGCGCTCAATTTGGACGCTTCGCGCCAGTTAGCTTTTGGTTATCGCGCCAACCCATAGATATTCCCAGGGTGACAGTAAGAAAACGGCTCTTTGCAGTTTTCACAAACTACTTCCTCAAGGCCGTTTACGGTTTCATATACCGCTTCAACCACAATATGCGCCGCGCAGTGTGGGCACTCAGCTTTCATTTCGATAAATGTTTCTGCCTGCTTCATTGTTGTTCCCTAGCGGCCTCTTGAGCTTTCTTCCAAACCGTGAAGAACTCGTTAAAAACAGACTCCGGTTCGTCTTCATAGCACCAGCTCACCAACTCCTCGCCATTGAGGGATATTTCTATCAGTCCGTAATCAGGTGTAGCCTTCCAGCTCAAAGTATTGCCGTAATTATCTTTTTCTAAACCTTGGTTGCTCTCTTCATTGATGCGGTCATGGCCGTAACCTTCTTCGGCTACCACGTAGTCTTTCTCGAACACACAGAACAACGGATCGGCAGTAATACGGTTATCCTGGGTGCGCAGGCGTTCTCCCATTTCGCGGATAAAGCCGGGAATGGCTTCGGCTTGGCTCTTCCCTGCATTAATCAGGTTATTACGCACAGCGTTAGTAACACGCGAGAATTTATCGTCAAACTCGGCGAGCCAGCACAGAGCGATTTGCTCCGGCTCGGTGCTGACAATGCTTTCTTCGCGGTGATGCTCAATCATGTCAGCAAGGAGCTTCATTTGATCGGCGGTGTACATTAGGGCTGTACATAGCTGCTCAACCTCATTCGTCAGTTGCTCATTGGCCGCGCGCTGCGCTTCAATCTCGGCCGTGCCGACCATGGCAAGTTGTGATTCAAGCTCTGTTAATTTGCTTCTCAGGGTCGAAATGATCGCTTCCTGACTCTGAGTAATTCTAAACAGCGCTTTAGCCTGAGCGAGCAGGCCAGCGTAGTGGTTGTCTGGAGTAAATTCAGCTCTCATCGTCCGCTCCCAGATCTAAACGGGCAACGCTTTCCAGCTGCGTTGCCAGTCTATGTGCCAGGCAATAGATGCCGATACTGATAACGAGCCAGATAACCAGAACAACAGCCAGAATCAGCATCGAAAGCGCGGCAAAAGCCAGGCCGTTAGTGCCCATAAAAAAGGCAATGCCAAGTATCAGCAGGGAGCCCATTGCACCTATGAAGTTTGGAGTAAAGGTCATGCTGCCTCCTTGGTCGGGCTGCGCACGTCGATCTTTTTAATACCCTTCGGGAACCAGTCGAAGTCTGTCGACACCTCAGCAGTAGTACCGTCTTCTGATATAGTCAGGTACTCGGCACGCACAAACTTCTGAATGAACTCATCAGAGAACCGATAATGGTGGGAGTATTCCGCAGACGTCCAACATACGTGCCATGTCTTTGCTTCGGGTTTCTTTCGTTTGATATACCCTACGCGCCCCGTCACCACCGCCTCAAGAAACAAGGCTCTGTTGCCACCCTGGGCAAGCGGCTTGCCTACACTTCTCAGAATGTGACGGAGCAGGTCAGGGAATCGAACACCATCCGGAAGAAGGTTTTTACGGTAAACTTCCACCGCTTCTTCGGCCTTGGCGGTCGCCACTTTTCGAGAGAAGCCACGAATACACAATTGGGCAAAAATGCCGTTACGGATGAGCTCTTCAGCAGTCATAGCTGCCTCCAATAGTTCGCTGTTCGTTAATCTTCAAAAGGCGACTACAGAACGCCTGGAGTGTTTCATTGTCGAGCGACCCAAGGGATAACTGAGATTCAATTTCCTGTTCGCTCATGTGACTGATCAAGGATTCTGGAAGGGATCTACACATAGGCTCTCGAGCCTCAATAGCCGCGCTCATCTGTATAACAACCTTTCGTACGGCTCCCTTTTTGTAAGCAGGGTTCTCCTCTTCCGACTCGACGTAAGGGAGGGCTGTGATAATCGCGTCTTTCAGGTTTTCAATCAGCTCGCTACTCATCGCGCTACTCCTTATCCTTTAAATTCGTCCCGGACTTTCCTGCTTCCTGCAGGACTCGGCGCCGGGAGCCGGAGGCGGGTGCCTTAATCTGGTAACTTCAGCCAGCGCTTAACGCCGAAATACGTTCTGCTTCCGTTGATATCCGTGAATTCCATAAAGCCTTTTACTGGACGCCAAAAGGCAACGGTCTGGAATGAGCCGGTATCAATAACGAATGTCCCACGTTCTCTGTGGCTGGGCATTCTCTCCGAAGCATCTGTCCATCTGATAGTTTCGGGCGCAACCGAGTCGACTGGAATGTTAGGCTTCTCGAAAAACCACCCGAAGTATTTCCGAATCATCCGGTGCCTCACTGATTGCCGTCAGTGTCTTTGCCTGACTTCTCGCGCTGGATGCGGTCGAATATTTCCTGTCTATGAACTGCAACATCCTTCGGAGCGTTAATGCCCAAGCGTACTTGGTTGCCTTGCACGCCCAGCACCGTGACGGTTACGTCGTCACCGATTTTGATTTTCTGAGAGATATTGCGCGTTAAAATAAGCATCGATATTTCCTTATGCCGCTTTCGCGTCCAGGTTTGTGTATTTCTCAACGAGAGCCATCAGCTCTTGAGCGTCTGATGGAGTGAGACCTTTGTCACGGCAGTAGCGGCAGAGGTCGCCAGCGAGAGTCTGAGTAGTCGTTTCAGCCTTCAATTGAGCGCCTGACTTCACTGGAATGTCGGCCAGTGGATTGGCCGGTGCTTCGTGAAAGTCCTCTTCGTGAGCCTGTGTCACCTGATCAGCAGCGGCCTGCGCTTCGGAGTCGAGGGTTGTATTTTGAGCGGATTTCTGGGGGGCGCTGCCCGCGAGAGCAACAGACCTAAAAGTTAAGCGCTGGTAAATTTCTCGAACCTTGGCCACATCATCACGGTTGTATTCCTCGATCTCGGCAATGCGGCCAGACTTGTAGAAATCCCACACCAGAGATCCATCGATGCCGTTAGGTTTCCCTTCCATACCAAGCGCCTTACACAGATCATCCTGGCTTATTCTGTTTTTATAGCCAGCCCATGCAATCATGGTGTCAAAAAAGTGCTGGCCATGACGCCCGTTGAATGGCAGTTCAAAACCTGGGTCAATGCCGCTCACAACAAGGCGATGAAAAAGGAATTTTAGATCGAAGCCGCCAATGAAGTGGCCGATAAAGAAACAGGGGCGCTTGCCATTTTTGCCAACTTTTTCGGTCAGTGACTTTACAAACCACTCAAGCAAACCCTTTTCGCTGCCACACTTCACATCAGTTGAGGAGACCAGTTCACCGTCACCAACCGCATAAGCAATGCTACACACCTGTCCACGAGCGCCATCGAACGACGTCGCACGATAGGCGGACTCAATGGCCGACTCTTTTTCACCAGCGTACTTACCGGCGCCATTGTGCCAATCCGAAATTGTCTCTGGCTTCTTCATGCTGGCTGGTGCCGAAATTGAATCAGAGATAGCCCGCTTCGCTGCTTCTTCTGACTGCTCTGGAATGGTCTCGATATCAAAAAATACGTTCATCTTGCCTGCTCCTCTTTGTTGAATTTTCCCCACTGAAAGCGGAGTCCTGAGCCGTCTTTTGCCGCAAGGTAGGATAGCTTTCCATCTGTGAATTGACTGAACCAGATCCAGTCGTTTGGGCGCAGCTTCCAAGTACCTTTAGGCTTTTGCCCGCCCTGACTAACCAGATACTCATCTTGCTTGAGCTGGACAGAAATCAGTGGATAGTCGTATAACTCACGACCTATACCCCAGTTAAAACAAGCCCGCTTAAAAGAGTCGCTTGCCAATCCTTTTTCTCGGTCTGAATTTGACTCTGTGCCGGTATCCTCTTTAGCTACCCACTGATTCTTTTCGGAGCACCATATAGAGACCACACAGTTATGATTTCCATTTAAGTGTTCGCGCTTCCAACCTAGCGGGCCAACCACGTCGTCAAGACGCTGCTGATCAACACGAGCATTCTTGTAGGCCAAGATCGTCGCATAACCTCCGTTATTAATGCTCTGCACGCGAAAATCAATCTGGTCAATTGTCAGCGGTTTGGCGAGGTCGCGAATATTTATTGCACTCACTTACGGACTCCATACTGAGACTCACTCAGGGCTGTCATGTTTTGTTCGTGCTGGTACTGAGCGGCATAACCGCGGTCATACGCTTCTGATTTGCCTGCTTGGTGCGGCTTGCCGGCGGCACAGTCACGCTGACCACTCAAGAAGTCTGTTGAAAAATCAGGCTTGGAGTTCATGCTGCTACTCCTGTATTCTCAAAGTCGTCGATAAAAACGCGGCCAGCCTGGTTACGCTTACGCAAATGGCCGCTCAATGTTTCGTTTGGCGCCAGAACGAATTCTTCTTTCCCTTCTGGCTGCGATTGCTTCTTGTCGCTGAGTGCGTGAGTCACAACTACGGTTTTGCCGTTGCTTAGCGTCAACTTGTCCAGCGTCTGGCGAAAAAATACGTTTGAATTGCTCATCGAATAAATCCTTACTCATTACAGGTGGTAGTCCGCATCGTCATAAAACTGATCAGCCAGGTAGTCGGCCATTTCTTCGTCGCGGTCGCGTTTATCGCTTTCAACTATTTCATCTGTCAGCGTGTCGACATACTCGGTAGCTGCGCGGCGAATCAGTTTCTTTATTCCGGCGATCAAGAACTCGTACTGATCCTTGTCAGCGGTCTGGAGTGCGAATAAAGACTTCTCCAGTTCGTCGGCATCGTCAGTGTTGTCATGCAGGTGCTGCATAACGTCGGCTTGCGAGTGCACGCTGATATGCGTGCGGAACTCTTCGCCGTTCAATAGGGCTTCAACTACTTCCTGTTTCATCGCCTCAATACGGTCTTCTTCGCTGATGTGCGGTACGACGTTGCGCATATGTGGCGGGATGATCATGCGTTGCATGGGCAGCTCCTTTTGGTAAGAAAACTTAGTCTTCTTAAAAAGTAAGTGACCTTATCATTCATGTCAAGCATTTTGATAAGAAAACTTATTGCTCGGGGTGTTAGGATTTAGGAAATTGCGAAGGAGTGCGAAATGAACAAACTATTTTATATTGTTTTGGCGACCATTCTTGCTACTGGTTGCGGAGGTGAGGGCGGCGAGTCGGATAGCGAGAAAGGGCTGTTCAGCTACTGGGAAGATATCGAGGGGGAAGCAACGCCGCTCGACCTGTCTGATGGTTCCTTTAGTGGGTATCGAGACATTAGCTTCTTTTACGCAGATGGCGCGCAATGTGATTGTCACTTTAGGGTGTTTGGATCTGAAGACCGGGGGAATTACTCTATAAATACATGCCGGTACGCTTACGCGTCGTCAGCCGATGGTGATCCTGGTTGTGACGCACTGAACCATACAGGAACTTACTCAAAGACCAGGACCGAGCTGACGGTGTGTGACAGTGAGCAGGAGTGCACGACATACAAATAATGCTATGGCCCGTGAATGTAGTCCGCGGGCCATTCATTAGGCCAGTGCAATGATCGGCAAGTATGCCGAACCTGCCTTACGGCCAGATTAGTATGGGCATTGTTTATATTGCTGAGTATGCACTCATTATATTTTTTTCTCTGTAGTGTGGCCTTAGTGCGGTTTCTCTCCCACCAGAGTGATCGTCTCTCCGCTTCTGCTTGTTTTTCTAACTTCTTTGCTTGCTGGGCTTCATAATATGAATTCGCAGCCTGATCCCAGTCTACTTCAGATCTTGCCGGGGCTGTGAAGCATCCCAGAAGGATTGCTAAAACTATAAGTCTTTTCATGTGGCGTCCTCTGTTACTGGTATTGAGGCAATAACCTTGCCTATTGAGTTCTCACTGGCGACAGGTACTGGCTCCCAACCGGGTGAGCTATTGTAAAATGACAGCATCAACCCCTTTGGCGTCTTGTTTACGACTCCGATGACAACCTCTCCCGCAACGTCGAACGCCCACTCGCCTGATGGGCTTGTTGCGTCCGGATCAACCAGAACCATTTCTCCGGGCATAATCCGAGGCACCATTCCGGAAGAGTCTTCGATAAAGGCAAAGGTACTGCCAGACCCCCTCAATAGGGCCACTAGCCAACCTATCTCAGGTGCCGCCAGTGAAGTCTCCACTGACATACCGTGCGCTTTTGGTATAACCGAGGATTTCGATAACACCTGAACACTGGGACTCGGCGGCTCCGCTGATTCGTATGTTGATAACTCGCGCACTGACCATTGGCCAGTCTTTAGATATTCCCAGGTAGTATCTAAAACATTGCACAACCTATCTGCATTATCTTTCTTGGGGAGCGCAATATCTCCTTCCCACTGAGTAACCATGGGGCCGGAAACGCCAACGAGGCTACCCAGCTTTTTCTGGGTTAGACCTTTGTTTTTTCGAAGTTTTCTCAATCTAGAGCCAAAAGTATCCATAAAACTAATCTTACTAACTCTTGCAAAAAGTTTTCTTTTCATCTAAAAAGTAAGAAAAGTTAGTTCTTGAGATGAAATGTGAAAACAGCAGAAGCGATTGAGCACTTTAAAACCCCTTTGAAAACTGGCCGTAACAGTCTGGCTGATGAGATGACCCGAGCCGGTTGGCCGATTTCGCCGGAAGCCATCTCGATGTGGGGTGAGCATCCGCCTCTTGGTCGCCAATATCAGATTGAATCCCTGACCAAGGGGAAATTAAAGACAACTCCGTTGGAGGCACAGACAAAAGATGACGTACAGAGACCGAAAGCAAGTTAAAGCGGGTGATGGCATTAAGTGCCGTCTTTCTGAGCATGATGAAGAGCGACTTCGCGAATACATCGAAGCCACTGGTGGGCAACCGTCTGTCACGATTCGTGAGCTTGTTATCGAAGGGCTGGACCGACGAAGCGTTGCGTACTCCGAGGCAGCACAGAACGCAGCTATGCAAGAGCGACTGGCTCAGCTGGAAGTCGCTGATGCGATTCGCGCCATGCGTCGTGAAATTGAATCTCGCCATTTGAATGATGACCGTCCGGATAATGCAGTTAATCACTGATTCTGGCCTGAAACGAAAATAAGAGAAGGTCTGAATCAGGGCCGGAAACGGGAGGTTGTCATGGCCGGGGAAGTGAAAACGGAATATTCGACTGACATGGAAGTGCTGACTGCGGCACTCGGGATGTCTGAGTCAGAAATACTGAACATTGTTCGCAGAAAAGTTCAGCAGGGAAGGCGTGGCGAGGAATTGCTAACGGCTTTACAGGCTGAAGTTAAGAAATTGAAGGATCAAGAGGCGACGAAAAGGTCGCGCCACTTGAGCCTTGTGCATTCCACGTAAGGGTGGACTCCATTGCCGGGCTTCGGCCCGGACTTTTTTAGGTGTGCATTCGTATGCTGACTGACTGGCGCGGCAACGCCAGACTTTGCCGGGACTCCATAAGTAGCTTGGAGACAGTCAGCATATCAATACACATCTGACTAATACCTGTTGGTGAGACGACCCCAGCTGTCGGTGGGGCTAATAACCGGCTCTTGAAGTTAAAGAGCGTAGCAGCAGCGTAGGCGACGGCGCTTATGGTCTTTGCGCTTCCTCCGCCTGGAAACGCACGGTAAGACGGAATCAGGCATGGGGCCTGGCAACTCTGACTTATTCGAGCGCGGAACGGTGTAGTCGTGACTACGTACCGGAAGCAAACCGGTAGACAAAATCAGGCTCTGAAGCTGGCTCCAGTGGCCGGTATTTTACGGGAAGGCGACCCGGTAAAAAACGTAACAGCCAGATGCTTGATCTCTGGTTATTTTTATCTACAGATTTTTCAAGGCCCTTAAAAGGTATCGTTTGTGGCTCGCATTAGAACAGTAAAGCCGGAGTTATTTCGGCATGAAGATTTATTCGAAGCTGAGATTGAATCTGGGCTGCCGCTCCGCCTGGCGTTCATAGGCTTATTTACGTGTTGCGACCGAGAGGGGCGATTCGAGTGGCGTCCACGTCAGTTGAAATTGGATGTAATGCCTTACGACACCACCGACTTTTCACACGTGCTTGACGCGCTTGAGCGTATCGGCCTTGTCGAAAAATACCTTGCGGATGGTCGCGAGATTGGATGCATACCGACATTCTTAAAACACCAATGTCCCAATGCTCGTGAAGCAAAATCGAAACTTCCTCCCAAAGAAAATAATGCACATGCAAGCACATGCATTAATGATGCAGGGCAAAACCCTGAAGAAGTCAGCGTTTCAGAGTCGCAGGAAGTTTCCACAAGTACTGATTCAGAAACTCAAACACATGCACGCACATGCACGCACATGCACGCACATGGGGAAAGGGAACTGGAAAGGGAAGGGAATACACAACAACTACAACAACACGCGAATCGATTTTCTGAAAACGTCCAGCCCTACCAGCAACAACCCGAAATGTCTGACGACTGGAATCCCGACGAAACCACTGTTCGCAGAATTGCGATGACGAGTATTCCTGAAGATTTTATTCGCAACTGCATTCCTGAATTCCGAGCGTACTGGCTCACTGCCGGTCGACTACCCCACGGTGGAAACTTCCAAACCGCATTCCTGAAATCCGTCCAGAAAGCCTGGGCAAAACACCTGAACGATACCAACCAGCGAGGCAATGGCCATGCAGGATCTCAATTATCAAGTCGCGAAGCTGAGCTCAGAAAAGCGAACGAATCAACCGACTGGGCGGACGGAATCGGCTCTGGATTCCCCGGCGCCCACACAAGCGGACATTCAGCTGATCAACTGGCTCTGGACTCAGGTCATAGCGATATTCCCGAAGTGGCGCGAGTTATACCCGGCCCCGGAAGACATTAAGGCGGGTAAGCGAGTATGGCTGGAAACACTGGTGCAGCAAGGAGTAACGAGCGACGTGCTGATTAAATTCGGACTTATGGCCTGCCGTGCTTCTGGTTACGTTCGCCCTGTGTCGCCTGGTCAGTTCTGCGTGTGGGCGTGGGAGTGGGCAATGCGTGATGCGCGCATTCCTCCTCTTGAGGATGCAGCTCGAATGGTTAATCGCAAGCTCGCTTCGCCGTCGCTGAAGCTGGACGGTGCCACGTATCACTTGTGGTCAATTCTCGACGGCCATGCTTTGCGGTCCGCGAACTACAAGGCGGTTCGTGATGCGGTTGAGACTGCGCACGCTGAAGTGATTCGACACTGGCTGTCTGGTGCGCCTTGGAACGAGCCTGTGAATGTTGAGCCAGAACAGACATTGCCGCATTTGCCGACCGAGCCGTCGCGGGCGAGTCGGAATATGCAATCGATCCTTGCTCAACTGGAGGCGTGACCGTGAGAAAAGATTTTCAATCAGGCGATATCGTCCGTCTCAAATGTACCGGCGAGCTGGGCCATGTGGTCACTGTGCTGGCACCTGAGCAGGATAAAAAACCCGCACTACTGGCAGTGAAGTTTCAGGGTCAGAAGGGTATTGAAACTGAGTACGCTGATCGCGTTAAGAAACTCCGCGACCATGAAGACCTTGCGTATCCAATGCCGCTGACAAGCTGGAAGGCACTAAACAAAGCGGAGCGTGAAGCGGTGATCATTGAAGTACTGATTGACTTCGGTGACTTCTGCGAAGGTATGCGTGAGTACATTTACCAGCCAGAAAATCAGGCCCTATTTAGTGCATTCATCGCCGAAGCGATCGAGCGCAGAAAGACCCACAAGCGATACGCAAGTAAAGCCATATTCGAGCACCTACGCTGGGACGAGCACCGTATTCACGACTCTGGCCAGCTTTTCAAAATCAACAACAACTACACGCCTGATCTGGCTCGCCTGGCCATGCGAATTTTCCCTGAGCTGGAAGAGTTTTTTAACACGCGTCACAGGAAAAAAGCAGCGTGACGGCCTACTACAACGAAATTGATCCGTTTGCCGCGGCCTGGCTGCGCGAGCTGATCCGGATGAATGTAATCGCCCCGGGCGAAGTCGATGAGCGGAGCATTGTTGATGTTAGAGCAGATGACCTTAAACCTTTCACACAATGCCACTTCTTCGCCGGTATCGGCGTATGGAGTTACGCCTTGCGACAAGCCGGGTGGCCTGACGACCGACCAGTCTGGACAGGCAGTTGTCCATGTCAGGGATTCAGCGCAGCAGGGCAGCAAAAAGGATTCGAAGACGAACGACACTTGTGGCCAACCTGGTACGGACTCATTGGGGAGCGCCGGCCAGCGATCATCTTTGGAGAGCAAGTCTCAAGCAATCTCATTGTCGGACCTGCGAGTAAAGAGCGCGAATCTGCAGGCTGGAATACTGAGCAGATTAAAAGCGACAGCAGAACAACGTGGTTCGACCTTGTACAAGCTGACCTGGAAGACGCAGGTTACGCCAGCGCAGCGTTTGATATACCGGCTGCGGGCGTCGGTTCTCCGAACATCCGCCAGCGCCTGTTCTTTACAGGATTTGATGCAGGGCTGGGTGACAGCCTCAGCTCGGGATTGGAAGGACTCGCCGGGGATGAAGACGGTACGCCCGGATGGGCGGAGCAGGCTGGATCAGCTGCCGAGACAGGCGGCGCTGGCAGGCTGGGCAACGGCAACGGCAACGGATGCGGTGAAGAGTGGAAAGGTAACTCCGCGTCCGGGGTGTGTGGCTCTGCCGGAAATGGTGCAGCTATTGGAATTAAATCTGCCGGTCCGGTTAACGGCTTCTGGTCAGGTTCTGACTGGCTCCTGTGCCGGGATGGAAAGTTCCGGCCAGTTGAATCCGGCACATTCGCGCTGGTTGATGGGACTTCCGGAGGCGTGGGACGTAGCGGCGATATCTGCTTTCCGACGTCTGAAGCAAGAAAAGGGCGCTTAAAGGGCTACGGCAATGCAGTTAATGCAGAAGTGGCGATCGAGTATATCAAGGCAAGTATGGGAGCTATGGGATTATGAGCAGAAACTACGAACGCAAGACTGATACTTCAATTTACCCAAGCCGCCACGGCTTAAAGGCGATTGTTCATGGTTCGGCGACGGTTGTTCCTCACGCTGTAGAGCGCGGATGGATGCTGCCCGGCGGGCGCTTAACTGAGTTCGCCTGGATAGCGATGGATGCAGCGGTGCAGATGGATGCTCTGATTTGCGCTAATAGCAACAAATCCAGAGTTCGGGAGTTGGTATGACATCGGTGTACCAGCAGGGACAGAAAGCATGGAGGGAGGGTATTCATACCAGTCGCTGCCCGTATGGCCAGTCAATGCTGATTCATCAAGCGTGGTGGAAAGCGGGATGGCATGACGCTGACATGGGGTATCTATGAATAAAACACCGATCATGCCGAAGTTTTACAGCTATTCGCGCTGGGGCTCTGAGAAGAGCTGGATCATGGTGCGTATGGCGGTCATTCCTGCGCACAAGCAACAGGAAGTGGCTGACGAATACGACCGGCTTTACATGGCCAAGAACTACTCAGGCCGTCGTCAGGCAAATGAATATCTGAATGGCGTTGCTCGTGAATATCGTGAGTATCTGAGAGCACAAGGGAGAATAGCGTAATGGCAAAAGAGATCACGATTCATCCTGATAATACCGCTCGCAGTAAATTCACTGCGCTGAAGCAGTTCATGCTTGACGCCTTGGCTGGCGGTCCTATTTCCGTTCTTGTGCGCAGACCGTCGCGCAGCCGTGAGCAGGAAAAGCTGTATCACAAGTTGATCGCGGTTATTTCGGATCAGGTTACCTTTGAGACTAAGCACCCGGATTCAGACCCCGGCCGCATCGTTTATTTCTTCGGTCGAAATCGTCGCCGGAAGTACAAGCCGGAAATCTGGAAAGCATTGCTTGTTGATCAGTTTGAGCAGGAGCGCGCCTTAGCTGGTGAGCCGCTGCGTAAGCCTGGTCAGATTGTTCCGGCTATGGACGGTTCTGGACGCATGGTTACTGTTCGTCCGAGCACTACTGGTTTTTCGGTGGCAGAAGGCTCTGACTTCATCGAGTTTATTTTCGCGCAAGGGATTGAGTTGGGCGTCAAGTGGCCAGCAACTGCTGAGGAAATTGCCGCCGCTGAGCGTGATTGGATAGCGAGTAATCGCGGGGAGGCGGCGTGAGCAGTAAGCCGGTACTCATGGTGTCGTTTTCTGGGGGGCGGACATCTGCATATATGTCGTGGTGGTTGAAAATGACTCTTTCCCATGTCTATGAACTGGTGTTTGTTTTTATGAATACCGGACAGGAAGAAGAGGAGACGCTGATATTTGTTAATCAGTGCGATAAGCATTGGGGGCTAGGCGTAGTGTGGATTGAAGCCGTTGTTAACCCCGAGCTTGGAAAGGGCACGGATTACAGAGTTGTGGATTTTCACTCTGCTCATCGCGGCGGGGATATTTTCAATGCTGTTGCAAAAAAGTACGGCCTGTTCAACAAAAAATGGACGCACTGCAATCGAGAAATGAAACTGAAGCCGTTCGAAAAATATCGCAAGGACCATCACCCCGGCTCTTGGCGTGCGCTTGGTATTCGAGTCGATGAAATTGATCGCATATCTCCGAACGCAGAGAAAGCGAAGGTCATGTATCCATTGTTTAATATGAATCCAATGACTAAGCCCGAGATTATTAAGTGGTGGTCGATGCAGTCTTTTGATCTGAAGCTACCGGAACATCGTGGGAATTGCATAACGTGCTGGAAGAAGTCAGATAGAAAGCTCTATACGGTGTGGCATGAGACCCCAGAGGTATTTGATTTATTCCTTAACCTTGAAGCTGACCCTGATGTCATAGCAGCAACGGAGGCGCGCCCAAAGAACCCAGGCTTTATATATCGAGGATATCGAAGTACGGCAGACCTGATCAGGGATGCTCAAGGCAGTTTTAAGATGTACCGAGATCCAAACTTCAATCAAGAAGATGATACCAGTAATGGATGTTCGGAATCGTGCTCACCGTATACGCCTGAGCAGATCGATATGCTCTTGATAGAAGAAGATGAAGGGGAGGCGGCGTGAGTCTACCAAGCAGATTCTTATCATCAGGATTAACGATAAGGGAGGTTGATCATGGGGACGCTCTCGAAGTTAATAATCCGTCACATCCTCAGCTTTCCTTATATTCTAATGGCCGAATGGTGAAAATATTCTGTTCGGATAGCGATGAAGTCTCAGCTTGCTCGACTATTACTAGAAAGCAAGCTGAGCATATTCATAAGTATCTCCAGGATTACATTAAAAAACATCCGGCATATTTTATTCCGTGCGAGGCGCGGATAATTAATCCCGAATGGTTCCACGGTGAGAATAACATATGACCCGTCGCTGTAAATGTGGCTGCGGTGAGGCCCTACCGCCAGCAAGTAAATCCGTGACCGTTCCCCATAAGAAGAAATTTCATTCCTTCGAGTGCATGAGTCGCTATGCAGAAGAGCATCTGCAAGCTGAACGTGAGCGCCTGCGCCAGGGGTTGGATTGTTACGTCAAGCGTGTGCAGGGTCAGGAGCGGAAGAAAAAAGAGCGCGAAGCCCGTAAGAAGAAGGCTGAGTATCGTAACAATGACGTAAGCCACCAGTTAAAACTCACGCAGGACGTGTTTAACCGCTGGATCAAGTTGGAGCGATACAAAGAGCTGCTGGACGCTGGTGATATTCCTCAGTGTATCAGTTGCAGCAAAGTAGCGCAGCATCATGCCCTGGGCGAGTTCTGTTGTGGTCACCTGAAAACAGTCGGCGCGCATGAGGAATTACGATTCAACACGCTGAATGTTGAGTTCCAGTGCAATCGATATTGCAACAAAGGACTATCCGGCAACCTGTCCGGGAACAAAAACACTCAGGGCTATTTAGAGGGCCTTAAAAGTCGCCGGGGCGAAGCTGAGTTTGCTCGCCGCATGAATTACTTGGAACGGAATCACCCCAACTTCACGCGGGACGCGAAACAACTCAAAGTCGTGCGTCGCTGGTGTGCTGCACGGACTCGACAACTCGAAAAGGAGCTGTGCATTGACTAATCTGACGCGAAATCTGCCAAAGCCTCTGACCACTCGCAACCTGTGGCATTGGATTTATTTCTACGGCTCTGATTCATCGCTGGCTGGAGCTGTTGAGACTGCCAAGCTGGGCATTAAGCAGAATCAATCATCTGCGGTATCTGGCGACTGGAGCAAAACCAAGGTCACGAACCCGGACTTCGGTGGATTCAGCAGCAACCTGAATCAGATATGGTGCGATCAACAGAAGATGCAGATACGTTCTGATCTGAACCGAAAACTGAAACACCACGAGCGAGCATTCGGCAATATCATGTATATGCCTGACTTCCAAGCGACTGAGCTGGAGTTCAAACAAGCGCAGAACCACCTGTATCGTGTGTGTCAGAAAAAAATGAAAGCCCAGTTCCCGAACATGCCGGCAGAACGTCAGGCCGCGCTTCTGGATCTGATTTACTGCGCGCTCTGCCATTACCGGGAAGCCATTAGTCCCGCGATCGAGGGAGGAACAGTCAGAAGCCTCTCATTGAATACCAGTCAGGTTCAGGAGCTGGGGCGCTTAATGGCAACCGGTCGCTGTAATCGAATCGAGACGCGCAACTGGTCACGCCAGTGGGCTCCGCTGTGGAATCTCATTATGGATGAGATAAAGACTGTGGATAACCTGTGCCTGGCTCCGATTGAAGCGTGGCTGGAACGGTACTGGGAAAACGTCAGAAACGAACGTAACCGGGAGGCTGTATGAATAACGCAATGAAAACCCTGGCTGAAATGCTGGATATTGAGCATTCGACCATGCCGCGGGAAGCTCTGGCGGAGAAAGTCTGCGAGGCGGCTATAGATGAGCTGGTCCGAGTTAATCGAATGGTTGGGCAGTGTGCGCGTGACGTTGAGTCAAAAAGGTCTGCATTTAATCAGCTTGAGGAAAACACACTGGCACTGAAAGCGTCCGTGGATGCTATTTTCGATAAATTCGTATTGAGGGTGGATTAGATGGTAAGTCCAG
>CEPQ01130586.1_pt1 | contig 16416 bp, 10 predicted proteins | sample 530411 | NCBI WGS metagenome assembly CEPQ01 (sample SAMEA2620039, study PRJEB7988) | marine metagenome | isolation source: saline water (ENVO:00002010), including
ATTTTTGCACTGTGATTGGCATGGTTGCCTTGGATGGGAAACGTAGCATCAAGCCACTTTTTGTCGTACTTATATGCCCAAGCTATTTCATTACCTAGCTTTTTATGAAGGTGTTTGCGGTTAACCGAGCCGCTATGTCTTCGCTCTAATAACAACTTGCTCCTTACATAATCTCGCTTTTCGAGCATTCTTAAATATTGTCGCCAAAGACTTAACCCAGAAACTGACTGTATAATCTCAATCACCGACGGTTGTGAAAGACCCATCTCTTCAGCAATTTTCGCTGTATTCATATTATCAATCGCAAGCTTTGTTACCTTTCTTCTAATATCTGCCGTAATGGATTTCTTATTTTGTTTAGTCTGAACACCTTGTCGGCCTGCTAGTTGTTTAATATACCCATAACTTACCTTCAATCTTCTGCTTATCTCAGCGACACTATAGCGACCACTCAGCAACAGCCGCATCGCACGTGACTCAATGTTCTCTTTATTTTTAGATGTAGAGTTAATCGGCTGGTCTTTGAAGTGTCTTGTCTCTATAAACTCGTTAACGACGAACTCTAGCAATAGGGGTTTCAAAGGGTGAATATTAAGTTTAGAAGCAAAGGCGATTCGCCTTATTATCCTCGCATTAAGTAAGTACGGTAGCCCTAACAAATCACACGCCAAAGCACACTTTTCAAGTATTACCGAGGTTCGAATTCGTTTTGTATGTGTAAACAAGTGTCGGTCTTCGAAAAGAGTTACTAACTCTCTTCGATAATCGGTTAACGGGTCAGAATAAAGAAGCCTTTGAACAACATGCGCTGTGAATAACCTTTGCCAATTGTCAGCTTTGACTTCCTTCCTCGCATCACATTTAGAGATACAAAGCGGAAGGCGATATTTCCTTGGGTCGAACGGAACACTTATTAAGCGACAACCATGTGTACTACAGGCATGTACTCCCCATAGCTGGTGAGACAAATGCCAGTAAGCCACACCTATCCGTTCTTCATCTTCACGTATACATTCAGGGCAGTATTTGCTTTTTGTAAACGAACCAAATGATAGCTGCGGGGAACAAGACTGATTTGCGATATTTCCTATTACGCTTGAGCACATCAACTCTCGCAAACTTTCCGCCTTTGCGTGATAAATCGAATACAAAGGAAAAGCGGTGTGATTGAGTAAGAGGTAGTTTATTCTGTAACCGGAGTGAAAACTAATCTGCTGGATATGACGGGGTAAACATTGGTTTAAACAAACACCCTTTAGTCCAAACCAATCAGCCGAAGTACGCGCATATAACGTTTCCCCCCACAACCACTGACACCTTGCAACATATGAATAAAGTGTTTCGTCATTCTGTATTTGAGGTAAGTTCAAGGTAGTTGGCATCAGTCTCATCTACGCTTTGTATTGAAACATATAGAAAGTTTTGAACAGCAATAAAAACAAAGGATGCACGCGCTTTTCACAATCTATAATGGCAGTGACACTCGCATTTCCCGTCTTAATTCGATACCAAAGTTCGTCTCTATTGAGAGGGAATAGAACACGCAGGTAACACTCTAATGCCTGTGACCACTGTATCCTAAGCCTACAATCATTCTCAGTCCCTTTTTTCTTATAAAATGAGCTTTCTAAAAAAACGCTCCGGTAAGTGTTAAGAAGCTCATGACTGGCTTGCCTCCCTCCACTCATAACCATATTGGTTTCAAACTCTAACCATCGATGAAACGTGGTTAACTTTGGTTGGTAACCGTCAACTTGCAGAAATGCATCTGCACTCTTTCCGTCCGGGATCGGTGGCGATCGTTGGAACTTTTGATGTAAAACATCGCCGTGTATTGAGCATGTAAAAACCGAGGTCAATTGATTACGGCTCTTCCATATCGGAAAACCAAATTGCTCAATTTCCTCATCTCGACAACGTTGGCAATACTTTAAAGGTGCATATTTCGTCAAAGGCTTCTCTTCTGGGAAAAGAACGCGGTTAGTTCCTTCACCATATAACTGCTTATTAACGAAGCTCTGGTAATCTTCATTGTTCACGAATGAACGCCAGAACTTTCCACCTAAGTGATTATCAATCAAATCGTCCATCGAAATGTCTAGCTTGCCAGAGTTAGCTAGTTTTGAAGCCCAAGATGGTAGATACCCCTCTGATGTGTGAGGTATACCGGATTCAAATAAACTAAAGAATTCACGAGGCTTTATAAATGTTCCATATGATAAAAGACGTGATATGTAGGCAGGAAGGTACTCACCTTCCTTGATATCTATCGCATTTGTTAAAAGGGAAAACGTATTGCTATTCATGGAGAGAGCCTTTTATGATAAATGCGTCTTCGAAATCGTCGTCTTCTTCGCCAGAAGGTTCATCTGGTGGTATATTTTTGGAATGGTCTGGGTGATGCTTATTTTCGCTTGATTTTCTGTTCAAGCTTTTCCCTGCGTTCTCTGAAAGCTGGACAAAAGGTGTTTTGATTCGTTCAAAGGCACCTTTTTCCTGCACGTAAGCATCGTAAATCTGTTTATCAGTCACAACACCGCTGACGCCTTTACGCAACAAATGCGCAACTATTGACTTTAAACGACTGCCATTTCCTTCTGAGTAGTAGTGCACCATATGATAAAATGAGGAGTTGAACGCTTCATTAGGCATGCCGAAAAACGAGGTAAAAATTTCCGTTACAAGATGATGCCAAAACGCTGATTCAACAGGCTCAGCATGTATTTCAATCATGCCATTGTGAGCTAGACGACGGCCTGTCTGTTCGGCAAACCCTTTAAGCTTTTCCGCTTCCGGGGTTCCTATGAATAGAAGAGGTACTCCTAATTGGTTGAAAAGCTGTTCAAGAAATTCATTAGTTACTTTGCCATTTGTGTTTGCAGCGTTACCAGATAACGCCCACTGGACATCATCAATTACCAGCAGTCCCAAGCATGCCATTCGGCATACTTTTATCATATGAATGAGACGCTCTTCCTCTACATCATTTCTGCGTATTGTTGTCGCAAACGACGTACCCAATGCCAAATCGATTTGTTGGATAACATTGAGATAAAAACCTTTTCGACTTACGCCCTTGCTCATGTCAATTTTGACCCACGACACCTGTCGGATTTTTCGCCCTCCGGTCAAGTGACTAGGCTCATGTTCGATAGTGACACTGATATTGCGCAGAATGGAATTAATCAGAGTTGTTTTCCCCTCTCCCGAACGACCCCTTATGAAAATTGAGTTACCCGGATCTTTTATTTTCTCGGGCGCTGGGATTGCTCGGAGATCTTGCAGATGAAGATATTTGTCATAGTCATTCGATGCAGGATGACGATTGACGTAACCCATGATTATGAGCGTTCGAATTTGCATGTATAATTCGTACGCATTTGGAGGACATATATAAAATCCCTTATCTAACGCAATTTCCTTTACTCTTGGATTTGCAAATACGAAACCCGCTCTTTTGTCGCTGCGTTTTGTGACGGCTTGGCTTAACTCATTTTCCGACAAAGCAAGCTTTTCCAATGACGTGACAAACGGATTTCCTTGAACTAAGTCTTCTAAAAATGTCCCGATTAATTTGGTTGGATGTGGATCACTCATCGGAGCCTCCAAATTGCTTGTCGCTAGCGAAGAAATCGGACGATTCAAAACCAAACAACTTTCGTGTTTCGTTTGTTTCTACAAGAGTTTCTACCTTCGCCTCTATTTTTGAATTCTCATCAATACCCTTGACCATGGATTTTTTGCCCTTGCTTTTTGAACCATAACACTGATTTTCAAGGTTTATCTCCTCAATTTGTTCGGCCATATTAATGTGATCGAAGTTGCGGACCTCTCGGTTCAGACTTTGCGATGCAGCCTCAACGCGTTGTTGCTGCTTAACCTCGATTTCTATCAGTTCATCGAAACGCTTGTCTTCTCTCGCTAAGTTAAATTCGATGACCTTGTGGTCTTGCTCCGGGTCTGCATACCAAGCAAATCTGAAGTCGTCCGGGTTGTAGCGCAGTTTTATGGTGAAGTATGCTTTCTTAGTTTTTAACTTTGCTTGTCGCTGGGTAAAGTGAGAATTATTAGTTCGGAAAAGCACTCTGACTTTAGAGGTATTCAACTCAATATGGTCTTTGAAAACTCTGGCTTCCCCGTGATTCAACAGGGCATATCGAACCTCTTCCGCAGGTTTTCTCAATCCACCTCCCATATTTCTGCCAATGTGTTCCAACCAAATCCCATTCGGTGTCGCATCGATTCCTTTAAATACATCTGGGCCGTGCAGTCTGCTAAAATTAAGCTTGTTGCGATTAAAAATTAAGACTGCTTCGATCATCAAACGGTTTAACTGGTCAATAGTGACTTCAGATTCAGTGGAAGGATGTATGGAGTCTTTTGCGGGTTTGCGTTTAACGCTTCCACTTAGGCGCTGAATTACAATTTTATCCGTTGCGTCAAATGAAACTTCAACTGTCCCCCTCATCCGACTTAAGTACGCAGTTGCATAGGATATTCCCTCAACCCCCAAATCTGCTTCGAGTGAATCGGTAAGAATCGCTTCTCTAAAGTCGCCACCTCGGTCAGAAAACAGGTATAAACACACATGTTCACAGGCCCACTCGTTTTTATGAATTTGTATTCCATATCGTGCACAAAAGGCGACTTTGTCGGTAAAAGCATTGTAAAGTGCAGCCTTAGCAGCCATCGCATTGCGTTTAAAGGTTATGCTGTACCCTACAATCATTCCCGAGTAAATATCGACAACGTAATACAGGTATGGTCTACCCAGTCGAATTGTCTTAATTGCCCCTGTATTTTTATCTGGTACTCGGGTAACTACGTAGACATTGAGGGTCGTTGAATCTATTTCATACAAATATGACGGCCCAATAGACAGTTCTTGAGCAACACCCAATCGTCTGGCGTCATCATTCAAAGTTTGCTTTAACCCTTTCTTACATTCGTTTAAATATTCTATATCTACAGTTTTATGAAAGTGATGATAAAATTGGTCGTAAGTGATGTATTTGCTTAGATTTACGTGTTTCTGTGCACAAACTTGCAACTCAGATGGACTTACATCTTTGCAATAGAGGTTTATGAAAGCTGAATATAACGAAGTAATCTTATAATCATTCTGATTTCTAAGACTTTTCTTAATAAAGTCATCCAATCTTGCTTGGTCTTCTTGATTAAAAACTCTCTCATATCGATAAGGTGATATACATCCTTGCCCTAGCCTTTTACCCTTTCCAGCTTCAAAACTGACAGGCAGTGGCCTCCCCACTCCACACACGTAATAACCCGGCAAAAGTGCGGTAATGTGTGAGCCAAACACTAAGTATAGATTAAGCCAGTTATAGATTGATTGAATGGTGTTACCAGACCTGATAGCGCAAGCTTCAATGTCTTCTTTGAGCGAAACGCCCCGTATATACAGCTCCAGCTTCGATTCGATATTTAAATCACGCGAGCCAACAATGGGTAGTATTGCGTTATACCTAGCATTGGCTCTCTCCCAAGCTTCCCTGCTGGCTTTTTCGATAACGGGCCTTTTTTGAAATGCATTGAGTTCAAAGTCAAAATTCTCCCATGCAAGGCCTTTAATATCGCCCTCGAATTTAATAAGGAAAGGTTTAACAGGTTTTGGCTTGTGCAGTGACAGCGCTAATTCATTCATGCTGGGAAAGACTCTCACCACGGTGTAATGAAGATGTCCGTTGGTCACAACAGCATTCAACGGAATGTCTGCGGCTGAGGCCATGTCAGAAGCAGAAAGCCTGACTTTATGCTTGTTAGTTATAGCTGCCATGCAAAGTCCTCCCCCTCAAAAACATACCCACCATCAGAAAGGGGTTTGAAGAGATCAACGCGTAATTTTTTACTCCATACAAAATGCCAAAATATAGAATACAAGCGGCTCTCTGGTAGACCTGTCTCACACACAAGGTGAGCAATCACATCTACAAGTCTAAATTTGGTGCGCTTTCCGTAATTCAACGCTTTTATAAAATGCGCCAACAGGGAAATCTCTAGTACTGGAGGAATTAGAATTTCTCGATGAACACGCGCACAACTTAGGTTTTCAATAAGGTACTTATCAAACATCCAAAACTCACTCGTGAGAATTTGGTATTCAATACCCTTTAAGTTCTCCCAGTAATATTTTTCAATCCGAAGCTTATCCTTTGTCCTTTCGACAACTCTGTCATTACCATCAAACGCCTCTACATCCTTTGGATACTTCAACGAACATGCAACTGTCTTTAACTCACCGGAATCTTGATCGGTCAAATCGAAAACAAAGTCAGTGGTCATCACTGCGGCCTGATAACCCGCGTTCTGGGCTGCAACTGAGCTGCTAGGTTCGTATCGGGGATGCATCACATTGAGAGAGGACGCGATTTCCAACGTTTTTTTGATATTTAGCAGTGGAAACTGTGTTTTGACGTTGGAGACGTTCGACATGAAGCCAAGAACTAAGCCAAATTTTCGCTCCAGTTCACTAAAATACTCCTGCCGTTGAGATGTGGGGGAAAGCTGTTCGCTTGTGGCTCTGCCCATTGATGAGAATTGACGTGCAGATCTAAAAGGCAGAAACCCTTCGGCGAATTTCACCCGCGCTTTGTACTCAGATATATGCTTTCGCGTTAGGTCAGTCAGCCGAGGCTGCTTAAGTTTTGGTTTTGTATCAACACTTGTATTCATTGCTAGTATTCCTATTCATCAAACCCACTAAATGTGGAATTTGACACTTGAATATAAATATAGCAGCGATATAGTAAGAGTCTATTGTATTTACCAATAAATTCAATAGCTTACAATAACAAAAAGACAACAAAAAGTCAATTTCAACTCGAATAATGAAAGAGGAAAAACGCTAATTTCTAGCACTTAATGCGTCAAATTGGCCGAACAGCTTAAATAGCACAACAATCGTATTTGTAAACAGTCACAATTATAAATCATCAGCTTTACAAAAACTTAGGAGGGATGTTGGGTGAGAATAACTGAAGAAAAATTGCATAACTTTGCAGATTTCATTAAAAAGTTTAAAAATAGGAAGGCCGCTTTTAAACAGTTTCAGCAAAAAGAAAATCAGCATTTTTTTACAGATAATCAGATGTTTTTTTCGAGCAAAAGTCGAAAAAAAAAATAAGAATAATTGTAAATGAGCAACCTTCTGTTCGATTGAACACTCCCCAATTTTCCCGTATTCTCTCATACACACTCTTGTGAGAATTGCGATGACTGAACAAATAATGACTCTTAAAGAAGTCGCTACATACTTGAAGCTAACCGAAAAGACAGCCTATAGACTCGCCGCTGAGAAAAAGCTTCCGGGTTTTAAGGTAGGAGGAAGTTGGCGCTTTAAACTATCTGATTTAGAGATGTGGATAGAACAACAAAAGGACAAGGAATGATCCCAAATTACCAACAGTTTATGCGCCCGTTCCTTGAAATTGCGCATGCCGCGAATGGAAAAGAAGTAAGACTTCGAGATGTCATCAATCAGTTGGCTGATAAGTTTGAATTATCTGAAGATGAGCGAAACGAAACTTTAACTAGCGGACGTCAAAGCGTCTTGGATAATAGAGTTGGCTGGGCGCGGACATATTTAACCAAGGCAGGCCTATTAAAAGCCACGAGGCGTGCCCACTTTGTCATTACCGAGCGTGGTATCAAGGCCCTACAAGATGCGGATGCAACAATCAACAGCGAGTACTTGAAACAATTCGATGAATTCATAGCTTTTAAAGAGCAAAAAAATGAGCCTACCGATAATCAGCTGACAAGTCTATCGACCTCGTCTCTTACAACCACCACGAATGATATTACACCTGACGAGGCTTTACGCGAGGCGTATAGAACGATTAATGAGGCGCTGACTTCTGAACTTTTATCTCGTACTAGAGAGGTAAGTCCCGCATTTTTCGAAGATCTCCTTATCGAGCTGCTACTGGCAATGGGATATGGGGGAACTGGAGATGGAGCGGCGCATGCTTTAGGGAAGTCTGGAGACAACGGGATAGATGGTGTTATTGATCAAGACCCTCTGGGCGTAGACCAGATATACATTCAGGCCAAGCGATATGCAGAAGGTAACAATGTCAGTGCTGGCGATATACGAGACTTTTTCGGAGCGCTTAACTTAAAAAAGGCCCATAAAGGCATATTTATCACAACGTCAGACTTTACATCGTCAGCAATAGAAACTGCGAAGAACCTCGGCTCTCGTATTGTACTCATTAATGGCAAAGACCTTTCTAAACTCATGCTGCGCTACAACATCGGCAGCCGAGATGAACAGGTAATACATCTCAAAAAAATAGATGAAGAGTTTTTTGATGCGTAAACCAGAAGATACTGGTTGTTCGCTCCACAGATGTTAGGAAAGAATCAACAATGAACAAACAACAACTAGCCGCTAAGATTTGGGAATCAGCTAACCAGATGCGGTCAAAGATTGAAGCCAACGAATATAAAGACTACATACTCGGATTCATTTTTTACAAGTATCTGAGTGATCAACTCGTGCAGTTCGTGCGAAAGGAAGGTATGTCAGATAGCGAAATACAAGAGCTAACTGAAGAAGATAGGGAAACGGTTGAATATATTCAGAGCAATCTGGGCTACTTCATCAGTTACAGTAATTTGTTCTCAACATGGATAGCCCCAACGTCTGACTTCGACGAGTCGAATGTGCGTGACGCATTATCAGCTTTCAACCGTTTGATTTCACCCACACATAAAAGGTTATTTGAAGGTATTTTTAATACGCTAGAGACTGGACTCAGTAAACTTGGAGAAAGTGCCACTAAGCGAACAAAAGCTATTAGTGATTTGCTGCACCTTATCAAAAGTATACCGATGAACGGTAATCAAGGTTACGACGTTCTTGGGTACATATACGAATATCTTATCGAAAAGTTTGCCGCCAATGCAGGGAAAAAAGCGGGGGAATTCTACACCCCGCATGAAGTTTCCATTCTCATGTCTCATATCATAGCGCACGAATTAAGAGACAGAGACCACCTAGAAATCTACGACTCTGCGAGTGGCTCTGGTTCACTGTTAATAAACATTGGACAGGCAGTCGAGCGCTATGCAAAGAGTAAAGACAACATTATTTATTATGCTCAAGAACTGAAGGCAAATACCTACAACCTTACCCGTATGAACCTCATCATGCGCGGCATTAAGGCAAGTAACATCAAAACTCGCAATGGCGATACACTTGAAGATGACTGGCCTTATTTTGATGAAAGCGATCCACTAGGTTCTTATCAAACGCTCTATGTAGACGCTGTTGTTTCGAACCCGCCCTATTCCCAAAAGTGGGACCCTAGCCACAAAGAAAATGACCCACGGTACTCTAGGTTCGGCTTGGCCCCTAAAGCTAAGGCCGACTTCGCGTTCTTGTTGCATGACCTATATCATCTCAAACCTGATGGTATCATGACAATTGTACTGCCACATGGTGTCCTTTTTCGTGGTGGAGAAGAGGCAGAAATTCGCAAACAGCTGGTAGAGAACAATCATATTGACGCTATTATTGGATTACCAAGTAGTGTTTTTTTTGGGACAGGTATACCAACGGTAATTTTGGTTCTCAAACAAAAACGTTCCAGTAGCGATGTGTTGATAATTGATGCATCTAAACACTTTGTAAAAGAGGGAAAAAATAACAAGCTACGGTCAAGCGACATTAAGCGAATAGCTGACGCCGTAGCTAATCGTGAGGATAACGCTGGTTTTTCAAAGGTAGTGGATAAACAAACTGTCAGGGGTAATGGCTACAACCTTAATATTCCACGCTACGTAGACTCTTCGGCAGCGCCTGAAAGCTGGGATCTACACGCTACTATGTTGGGTGGCATACCTAACAGCGAAATATCGAACTTAGAAGAGTATTGGCAGGCATTTCCTCAACTAAGCAGCGCTTTATTTAAGGCAAAGTCAGAAGCTTATAGCGAACTCGCTATCGCCAAAGAAGAATTAAATGCCACGATTAGCCAGCACCCTCAAGTGAAAGCGTTTTTTGAGACCTATAAGCAAGCCTTTGAAGGCCATGAAGAATGGCTAAACACAACCCTGATACAAAGTTGGAAATCCATTAACCGAAACCAGCAGGAAAGCGAGTTAAGTGCTGATATATTTAAACGTCTTGAATTAATTGCACTTATAGATAAATACCAAGCCTACCAATATCTGAACGACCAGTGGCAAATCATTAGCGCCGACTTAGAAATGATGCAAACCGAAGGTTTCACCGCGACCAAACAAGTTGACCCCAACATAGTCATTCGGAAAAAAGACGGTAAAGATGTAGAGGTCCAAGAAGGCTGGAAAGGCCGTGTGTTGCCGTTTGAATTGGTTCAGCAAACTTACCTGAGCGAAGATTTGCTGGCATTAGAAAAACAAGAAAAAAAGTTTGCAGAAGTCACCTCGCAGCTCGAAGAAATCATTGAATCATTTACTGAAGAGGAAAAAGACTCCCCGATTTTTAACGATAAAAATGATGCTTTTGTGAAAACTGAATTAACTAAAGCATTGAAAGAAATATACGCTGATGTTGATTCAGACGAGATTCGAACGCTCAATCAATATATCGCTTTGCTTGATAATAGAGCCAAGAAGCCAGAAAAATTGGCTTTTGTAGAAGCTCATGTTGAAGTCAGCTGGCAAAAGATCGTAGCCAACAAAGATGGTACCTACGGCAAAGCCAAGGTTAACACTTATCTGCAAAAGTTAAGAGAAGCTTTTGAATTCGACCCTGAAACTTATGAAGGTAAAATCGTAGTAGCAAACCGGTTATTAAACGAACAAACTGAACTTAAAGAAGACACCAAAGAGAAAACGATCGCGTTGCATCTAAAAACCAAAAATACAATAGAAGGTTTAGCGGACGAGGAAGTAAAAGAGATACTTCACCTTAAATGGATAGCCCCATTAAGTCACGCTCTTGCAGCTATGCCGAGCAACATCATTGCTCAGCTCACCAACAAAGTTCAAGCCTTGGCGGATAAATATTCCGTCACCTATTCACAAGTCGCTAAAGAGATAAAAACCACCGAGCGAGAATTGTCAGACATGATCGGCGAACTCACCGGTAATGAGTTTGATATGCAGGGACTTTCGGAACTCACATGTTTGTTGATTGGTGGACAAAATGACCGTTGAAAGTAAGGTACCTGAAATTCGTTTCCGAGAATTTAGTCGGGACTGGAAGGATAAAGAAATTGGAAGCATTTTAGCTGAGACAAAGCGACCAGTTGTACTGCTTGATAATGAACTATACCAACTAGTGACAGTAAAGCGTCGTAACGAAGGGGTCGTGCCTAGAGCTGTCCTAAAGGGAAAAGATATATTAGTGAAGAACTATTATGGTATTAGGGCGGGTGATTATCTGATATCAAAGCGACAAGTCGTTCATGGAGCAAATGGGATAGTACCTGAAAGTTTAGACAGTGCTGTTGTATCAAATGAGTACCTTGTTGTTAGCGATAATAAAGAAATAACTGCCAAGTTTTGGACCGTGATTTCAAAAAGGCCTGAGATTCACAAACTGTTCTTTATTAGCTCTTATGGCGTCGATATTGAAAAGTTAGTATTTGATGTTACCGACTGGAAAAATAGAGCCATTACAATCCCAGATGTAACCGAACAAAGCGCAATAACGGATTATTTCCAGCAACTGGAAAACCTAATCAACCAACACCAACAAAAGCATGACAAGCTCAGCAACATCAAAAATGCCATGCTGGAAAAAATGTTCCCCAAACAAGGCGAAACTGTTCCAGAAATCCGCTTTAGAGGGTTTAGTGGGAAGTGGGTGAAAGTTCAATTTAAGAGCATTGCTGGAGTAAGGAGAGGACTTACTTACAAGCCAGATGATATCGCTGATAATGGAATTATTGTTTTGCGTTCATCAAATATTAATGTTGATAGATTCGAATTGAGAGAAGATGACGTGCAAGTCAATAAAAATGCAGTGAATATTAACTGTGTTAAAAATGGCGACATACTAATAACATCAGCAAATGGGTCAAGCAATTTAGTTGGAAAACATGTTGTAGTGTGCGACTTAACTGTAGATGCAGTGCATGGAGGCTTTATGTTGCTAGCCGAAACAGATGTACCTCATTTCTTAAATGCTTCAATGAATACATATTGGTACGATCGATTTCGTTCTATGAATATATCTGGTGGAAACGGAGCTATTGGAAATATTAAAGGAAGTGCTTTAGAAGAAGAATATCTTTATATCCCTAAAAAGGAAGAACAGATCGCGATCGGCAATTACTTCCAAAAACTTGACGCGCTGATCAACCAACACCAACAACAAATCAGCAAACTTAATAACATCAAGCAGGCCTGCTTGAGAAAGATGTTTGTCTAGCAGGGATCGCACCATGACTACTTTTAAAACAGAAGCTCAGTTTGAGCAGGCATTCGTTGAGGTGCTTACCCACAAAGGCTGGGAAAGCGAAGTTTTAAAGCACAAGACAGAGGCGGAATTACTTCAAAATTGGGCAAAAATATTATTCGAAAATAACAAGCAACAAGATCGCCTCAATGATGTGCCGTTGACCGATACGGAAATGCAGCAAATTATTGATCAAATAAAGGAGCTTAGAACGCCTCTTAAACTCAATGGTTTTATTAACGGTAAAACCGTTGCCATTAAACGTGATAATCCTGCTGATCCCCTTCATTACGGCAAAGAAGTCAGCTTAAAGATTTACGACCGCCAAGAGATTGCCGCTGGTCAAAGCCGTTACCAAATTGTGCAACAACCTAAATTCGAACGTGGTAGCCCGTTGCGCAACGATAGACGCGGTGATGTTTTGTTATTGATTAACGGCATGCCTGTCATTCATATCGAGCTGAAGCGCAGCGGTATCCCTGTCAGTCAAGCGGTCAACCAAATCGAAAAATACAGTGCCGAAGGTATCTTTAACGGTCTGTTTTCACTCATTCAAGTCTTTGTGGCCATAGAACCAGAAGAAACCAAATACTTCGCCAATCCGGGCCCGGATGGAAAATTTAATCCTGACTACCAGTTCAATTGGGCAGACTTTAATAACGAACCGGTCAACCATTGGAAAGACGTAGCATCTACCTTACTCTCCATTCCTATGGCGCACCAACTTATTGGCTTTTACACAGTAGCGGATGATACCGATGGCGTACTAAAAGTGATGCGAAGTTACCAATATTACGCCGCCAATGCCATATCAGACAGGGTTGCTAAAACCAACTGGCAGCAATTAGGTGGAGTAGCTAATAACCCAGATCGACTTGGCGGTTACGTTTGGCACACCACCGGCTCTGGTAAAACCATGACCAGCTTTAAGTCGGCACAGTTGATTGCGCAGTCAAATGATGCTGATAAAGTAATTTTTCTTATGGATCGCATTGAGCTAGGCACCCAGTCGCTTGCAGAATATAACAATTTCGCAGGTGAAGGCGAGGAGGTACAGGCTACAGAAAATACTAATATTTTGGTTACTAAGCTCAAAAGCGGTGATCCCGCCCAAACCTTAATTGTTAGCTCTATTCAAAAGATGAGTAATATCTTTGAAGCAGTAGACGATGAAGGTACTGCGACAAATTCGGCGGATATAGAGAAAATCCGCTCCAAGCGTTTGGTCTTTATTATTGATGAAGCACATCGCTCCACATTTGGCGATATGCTTGTAACTATAAAACGTACATTCCCAAAAGCCCTATTTTTTGGTTTTACCGGTACACCCATTCAGGAAGAAAACGAAAAATACGGTAACACTACCACTACTGTTTTTGGTAATGAGTTACACCGCTACAGCATTGCCGATGGCATACGCGACGGTAATGTGCTTGGTTTTGATCCGTATAAAGTTAGTACCTTTAAAGATAAAGTTCTTCGCCAAGCCGTAGCTCTAGAGCAAGCAAAGGCTGATTCCGTTGCTGATGCACTGTCTACACCGGCTAAAAAGAAAAAGTTTAACCACTTTATGAACAATGTCGATATGGCGGGCCATAAAGACCCAACGGGAAAATACGTAAAAGGCATAGAAGATTATGTTCCGAAAGAACAATATATAACGGATACACACCAAGCGAAGGTGGTTGAAGATATATTGCAAAACTGGGATGTGCTTAGCCAAGCAAATAAGTTTCATGCCATTTTAGCTACGAACAGCATTGCGGAAGCTATTGATTATTATCGTCGCCTGAAAGTCGCGAGGCCTGAGCTGAAAATATCAGCACTGTTTGACCCTAATATCGATAATGACGGCAGTGGAGACCGAGGCCCCACTTTTAAAGGTGATGGCTTAGAGGAAATAATGGCCGATTACAATGCACGCTATGGCCAAGACTTCGATTTCGCTAAACATGCTAAATTCAAAAAAGACCTCGCCGCACGACTTGCTCATAAAAAACCTTATGAGCACATCCATACAGAGCCTGAAAAGCAACTCGATTTGCTGATTGTTGTTGACCAAATGCTGACCGGATTTGACTCTAAATGGCTCAACACCTTGTATTTAGACAAGGTGATTAAGTATCAAAACATTATTCAGGCCTTCTCACGTACTAACCGCTTATTTGGCCCTGACAAACCTCATGGGACTGTTCGCTATTACCGCTATCCGCACACGATGGAAAAACATATCGAGGCTGCGGTAAAGCTATATTCTGGTGATAGACCTATTAGCCTATTTGTAGACCGTCTGGAAAATAATTTCGAAGCTATGAATGGACTGGTAGCTGAAATAAAAGACTTGTTTACCAATGCGAATATTTCGAATTTTGAAAAACTGCCAAAAGACTCTGCTGCCTGCGCTAAATTTGCTGATTTATTCAACGCCTTCAATCAACACTTGGAGGCCGCTAAGATACAAGGTTTTCATTGGAATGAGCTGACATATTCATTTGGTGGAGATGATGATAAACGTGAAGTGACTCTAGCAGTAGACGAGCAACTATATTTGAGCTTAGTCCTACGTTACAAGGAACTTGCAGGAAGCGGTGGCGACGGAGCTGGAGGGGGCGTACCCTTTGATATTAGCGGTCATCTTACCGAAATTGATACCGGTAAAATTGATTCCGATTACATGAATAGCCGTTTTGAAAAATATTTGAAAGAGCTAAATCAGAACCACGGAAACGTTGAGTCAACTTTAAATGAGCTGCATAGGTCGTTTTCGACGCTCTCTCAAATCGATCAAAAATACGCAAAACTTTTCCTAAATGACTTGCAGCGCGGTGACGCACAATTAATAGAGGGTCACTCCTTTAGAGATTATATAAACGATTACAAAGATGACGCTGAAAACGCGAGACTTAACGGCATCGTGAGCGCCCTAGGTCTAAATAAAAACCTACTTATACCGTTAATGAATAACAGCGTTACTGAGAAAAGCTTAAATAATTTTGGTCGTTTCGACTCATTGAAAGATTCGGTTGACCGTACGAAGGCCAAAGCCTATTTTGAGAAATTAGACGGTTCACCAATATCCCCTTTTAAACTAAACATTCGTATAGATAGCTTTCTTAAAGCATTCATTCTCAATCCTTTAGACGAGCCTTTACTTGCTGACCTACCTAACGCAATGGATTATGCGGATGCCAAAAGCTACAGACTCTCACCTCTGACATTTGGAGATAAAAAACTTTACTTAACTGAAGCGGTAGAGTCACTAAACAATGCCAAGAAACTGGTTACGCTATCGATCACTACGGATATTCCGTATGAAGATGACATAATTGGGTTGAGTGTCTTAGGTAACTTCCAAGAACTGAAAGAAATTGGTGTCCGCAACCCAAAGCATGTGGAAGCATATTTTGAATTGGTTGGAGAGCTGGATTCTAGTATCGAACAATCTGATTTCAAGGAATTAGAACAACATGGTGGCCGTTTGATATGGTCCCTAAGCGCAGTAAGCGAGGGAAGCTCTAAACTGGAGATAGTTCTAAGTTATTTGCAACCCGCGATAGAATTCGGTAATTCAGCTATAGAAAATAGTGGAAAAATAATAGAAGTGGCCGACCAAGGATTGATACTAGTTGGTACAGTGGTCCTTATCAAAGAGACAATGAAAGCAGTAAAAAGCAGGTTTAGCAAAGAAACAAATGCCGCTGATGGGAAATCGCCAGAGTCTATAGATAAGCCGTTTATCGTGACTGACTATAATTTTAGAGAAGAATTAAAGAAAAGAGACTTTACCCATTGATAAAAAAGTAAGTAAGGTGCGTTCAATCGCTACCTTACTTACTTGAAGCCTGTAAATTTGTGTGTATAACGTTGTCGATTTATAAGGCTTTTCGTTGGGTTTTAAACAACTTATTTCCAATAAAAAACTTACATAAAACCGTTAAACAACTTATTTACTGCGAACACTTAGTTAGGCGTAATCGCGTTGTGGTAAACGTCTTGCACGT
>CEPQ01039719.1_pt1 | contig 16289 bp, 15 predicted proteins | sample 530411 | NCBI WGS metagenome assembly CEPQ01 (sample SAMEA2620039, study PRJEB7988) | marine metagenome | isolation source: saline water (ENVO:00002010), including
AAGATTGGTCTGGAACTGGGCCTGCCTTACGACATGGTTTACCGTCATCCATTCCCGGGTCCGGGTCTGGGCGTGCGTATCCTCGGTGAAGTGAAGAAAGAATACGCTGACGTACTGCGTGAAGCGGATGCCATCTTCATCGAAGAACTGCACAACTTCGACTGGTACCACAAAACTTCTCAGGCATTCGTGGTCTTCCTGCCGGTTAAATCGGTGGGTGTCGTAGGTGACCAGCGTCGTTACGAGTGGGTAGTTTCACTGCGTGCGGTAGAAACCATCGACTTTATGACGGCTCGTTGGGCGCACCTGCCATACGAACTGCTGGAGAAAGTCTCGAACCGTATTATTAACGAGATCGAACACATCTCCCGTGTGGCGTACGACGTATCAAGTAAGCCGCCAGCGACCATTGAGTGGGAATAATCCGCTCAGGCGTATTGCTCATATAAGAAAGCCACCTTCGGGTGGTTTTTTTGTACCGTCAGTCGGGTGTAGTGGCCGTGAAGCGGGCACAGTAGGGAGGCTAAGGTGTATGGCTACCCTTTACTACTCTTCGTCCCGATTCACTTCGCTAAACAACCAATCTCGGAAAGCTTGCATTCTTGGTAGCTCTGCGCATTCCGGGCGATACACCACGTAATACGCCAAAGGTGAATTAAACTGGATTTCAGGGAAAAGGCGGATCAAATTCCCAGAGGCGAGGTCATCCCGCGCCATCACACTACGCGCAAGGGCGATTCCTCGCCCGTCAACGGCGGATTGAAGGACGGCGGCTGAGTTATTGATTTGAATGTTGTGTGTTGTTTCATGGTCAGTTACTCCCGCTTTTTTCAACCATTCCGACCATGTGGGGAATCCGGTATGGGCATCCATAGATAAATCATGAATGAGGGTTTCGCGAAGCAGTTCACCAGGGTGGTGGAAACGGCGCTGTTCTTGCAGCAGCCTCGGTGAGCACACAGGATAAACTTCTTCATCCATTAGTTTTTCTGCTCTTAATCCCGACCAGCTACCCAATCCATATCGAACACCAATATCAACGCGCTGGACTGCCAGATCGACTGGTTTTAGGTTGGTATCCAAGCGAACATCTGTTTCCGAACAAACCTCTTGAAAGCGTATCAGTCGCGGCAATAGCCACTTTGCTGCGAAAGCTGGACTCACTGTCACGGTCAGAACTCCACTCACAGAACTTTCTTGTAAGCGTTCTAAGCCAACTATCAATCTATCAAATCCCGCTCGAATGTCGGGCAGTGCCCGCTCGGCTGTTTCAGTGGGAGTCAACCGGATTTTCCCACTGTTCGTCCGATGAAAAAGAGGCGCACCAAGCCACTCTTCTAATGAACGAACAAGTTGCCCAACGGCCGCGGGAGTCACATGCAACTCTTCTGCTGCTGCGGAGAAGCTCTTATGTCGGGCACTGGCCTCGAAAGCCCGCAGAGCATTCAGGTGTATGGGAAGTCTCATCTCGATAAACTTTTTCTTTAGCGTAAGCGCAGATTATCTCATTTGTGAAATAAAGTGAATCCGTAAAAAATGCCTATCAAGCCGAGATTGAAGGACTTGATTACCAGTTTCGGTGATTAAACAGTCTATATCTCAAGGTATCTCTAAAAAGTTTTTCTTTATAGTTATTCCATGCAGATAAAGGTCGTCGAGAAGGCCTGAAACAAACGTAAACAGTAAGGAGTGAGACTCGACGCAACACTCCGGCTCAACACTAACAAGGTCCGCTTTGTGCGGTAAAAGAGAGATTAAGTTATGAACAATCAATTTGCAGGTAAAAAACTACTGGTTATCGGTGGCACTAGCGGTATGGGCTTAGAAACGGCTCGTTTGCTTCTTGAGCAAGGTGGTCACGCCGTTATCGTCGGTCACCGTGCAGAAAAAGCAGAATTGGCGCGTACAGAGTTATCTTCACTGGGTTCAGTCGAAGCATTAATCGCGGATTTGACGACTGATGAAGGTCTGCAAGCATTGCTGAAAACGATTGATGAGAAACATTCGGATGTAGATTTATTGGTAAACGCGGCTGGTGTGTTCTTCCCTAAACCGTTCTTAGAGCATGGCGTATCGGATTACGATCAATACATGCAAATTAACCGTGCATTCTTCTTCATCACCCAAAGAGTAGCCGCCAACCTGGTTGCAGGAAACCGTCCTGGCGCTATCGTAAATGTAGGCTCTATGTGGGCAAAGCAAGCGATTGCTGCGACCCCATCGTCAGCGTATTCAATGGCAAAAGCAGGTCTGCACTCCCTTACTCAACACCTTGCGATGGAGCTGGCTGCCAATCATATTCGTGTTAATGCTGTATCGCCTGCGGTTGTACAGACACCAATTTATGAAGGTTTCATCCCTAAAGAAGAAGTTCACCAAGCGCTTCAAGGTTTTAACGGCTTCCATCCAATTGGCCGCGTGGGTACGCCCCAAGATGTTGCTAATGCCATCGTTTTTCTGCTCTCTGACAAAGCAGATTGGGTCACTGGTGCAGTTTGGGATGTTGACGGCGGTGTAATGGCTGGTCGTAACTAATACAGTGCTGAGCACTCGGTGTCGCAGTGGCTTTGAATGCTGGTGCAGTTTTGACTTACAGCGCTCGGGTGCCAGACGCTCACGCTCAACTTCAGACCTCATAATCATCTCGCCAAGGAACAATGATGCTGGATCAGCACATTGTTCCTGCTCACTAACCAGGAAAAATCCATGCAGGTCAATTCCGATTTCTCACGTACAGCTGCACTTAAAACCTGCCAGTATCAATGGGTTCAATCAACTCAACCGGGTGTCGAACGTGCCATGTTGGATAGAATTGGTAAAGAAAGAGCAAGGGCGACCAGCATAGTTCGTTATCATCCGGGTTCGCTATTTCCAACTCATACCCACCCTGGTGGTGAAGAGATTTTTGTCTTATCTGGCGCCTTCTCAGACCAATCGGGAGATTATCCGCAAGGCTGGTATTTAAGAAACCCTCCAGGTTCGTACCACGCACCGTTTAGCCGAGAAGGTACCACAATTTTTGTGAAGCTTTGGCAGATGCAACCAACCGATAAGCATGTTGTACGTATCAATACTAATGATCCGGCGAGCTGGACGATGAAAAATGGGCGATCTGTTTGTCATCTTTACAGGGACAGGATTGAATCAACCAGTCTTCAAAAACTAACCGAGAATGAAAAGCTGTTCAGTGCTGGATACCCTCTAGTACCAAGTGAGTTACTAGTATTATCTGGCAGTGTTATTTATAACGATATTGAATATATAGAAGGCAGTTGGCTTCGTTTAGCAAAACCTGATCTTCAATCAGTAACAGCGGGCAATTCAGGTACAACCGTTTATCTTAAAGTCGGTGAATTTCAGAATGTCAGTCACGAGGGATCAATGTGAATCATAAACAGATTGCAATTGTCGGCGGCGGACTTAGCGGACTTTACGCTGCATTTTTGTTAGAACAACAAGGCATTACCGACTATGTACTCCTCGAAGCCAGATCTTACTTCGGTGGGCGAATCCTGGACTATACGGATACAAAAAACGACGATTTAGATCGGTTTGATTTGGGTCCAACTTGGATTTGGCCAGGTCTTCAACCTCAGCTGGACGCTTTAATTAACAACCTGGGTTTAGAAAAATTTGCTCAGTATGATCAAGGTTACATGGTTGTTGAACGCTCATCTAACGAGCCGCCCATCACAATGAGAAACTTTGTCAATTCACCTGCATCCATGCGTTTAAAAGGTGGTATGGGCAGCCTTATTCGTGCCATCTATGAACGTTTGCAGAGCCAGGAGCTGTACGTCTCTGCAAGGGTAAAATCGATCCGCAATGGGAGTCAGATGCTCGAAATATCATACTGCGACGCTCAATCTGACTCTGAGCACACAGTTAATGTTGATCATGTGTTTCTCGCTTTACCGCCACGTTTAGCAGCTAATCGTATTCAATTTATACCGCCTTTACCAAAGACACTGACGGAACAGTGGCAAGAAACAGCAACCTGGATGGCACCTCACGCGAAATACATTGCCATATATGATGTCCCATTTTGGCGTGAGCAGGGGCTGTCGGGTGATGCGCGTAGTGCTCGGGGACCTATGGTTGAGATACATGACGCCTCAATGCCCGGGGGAAAAGCTGCCTTATTTGGCTTCCTGGGGATACCTGCCAATTATCGAAAAGAACTTGGTGTTGAGGAAATCAAAGTCCATTGCCGGGCACAGATGGCACGTCTGTTTGGTACTGACGCCGAAAATTTTGCGGCCGATGCCTTTAAAGACTGGGCGCAAGATGAGTTTACCGCGACAGAGTTTGACTTAAATATGACCAACCAACATGGTCGTACACCAGACAATACCGTGATGGGCGGCATATGGAAAAATCGAATGACGGGTGTAGGAAGTGAGTGGTCAGCTCAATTCCCTGGCTATATCGCCGGTGCGATTGAAGCTGCGACAATTGGTGTCAAAGACTACGTTGAGCGAAGGAGCACTTTGTAAGGAGCAAAACATCACGACCAACACATCTCCTGTGTGGCCTACGATGTATCGTCGAAGCCACCTTCGGGTGGTACCATCAGTCGGGTGTAATGGCCGTAAAGTGGGCTCAGTAGGGCAAAGGGCCGGGCGTAGTGCTATTCTCAAATATTATATTCCTTCGGAGTCATGCTATGCGTCGGGTGTTCTGGATGCTGGCGGCGTGGGTGTTTACGGCGTCTGCTTATTCGCAGCCTTCAGATGTTACTGAATCTCTAAAGCTTCAGGGAGAGGTCTCGGGTGCGGCAGAGCGTGTACTGCAGTGCGTTGCAGGTCGTATGGTCGAGGCTTTGCCTGTTTCTCTGACGTCCGCCGGACAAGGTATTGCAGACATTAAAGCAGGGCACATCGATGGCCTGATCAGTACTGGAGAAGGCGACGAGCTGGATACCTACACAACATCTTCAGCGCCTTTTGTTCTGGAAGAGTGGTATTGGTACTTTTCTGGCCGGTCGGGAGAGGGGAGCTTTGTGCCTTCCCGGTACAAGCTGGGAGCGGTAAAGAAGAGCGCGCAGTATTACTGGCTGGAAGCACAGGGGTTGCGAGTCTCTGATGTTGCTGAAAGCAGCGCGGATTTGCTTCAGCTTCTGGTGGAAGGCCGGGTAGACGCGGTGCTGATGGATGAAAAACTCTTCAGTGATCTGAACACTGACCTGTCTGAAGCGCAGAGCACAGTGATTAGGGGGCTGGCCAGGGAGTTCGAACGTTATGCTCCCGTACGTGTTCAGTTTGCGGATCATTTCCTGTCGGGGCACCCGGCATTTCTTGCTCATTTCAACCGTGTCATTGAGTTCTGCACTCAGGATGCCATCAGGCTGTCAAACGCTCAGCGCCAGCAGGTAATGTCTATCTATGAGTTCAGTATCCGCCGCCTGGCCGGGCACCCTGAGGTGATCCGTATTCTTGAGTGGCAGAATCGCGAACGCGTGAACATCACCCACGCCGAAATCGACCAGTTAGACAGCCAGTGGCGGGAAGAGCTGAGCAAGGACATCCGGCCAATGATTAATGCTGAACTGAGTCGCGAAATCTCACGTTTTCTGCGTCAGATTCAGGATGACAGTGAAGGCTTGTTTACCGAGATCTTTCTTGTTGGAAAGCGTGGTCTGAATGCAGGCCAGAGTAACGTAACCAGCGACTTTTATCAGGGAGATGAAGAGCCCTATCAGGCGACTCTGGGGTCTGATGGCCGGGACGTGTACATCGGGCCGATCAGCTACGATGCCTCTTCGGAAGGTTTTCAGGCCAAACTCTCAGCACGGGTGCTCAACGGCCATGGCGAGCCGATTGGCATGATGATGTTTGGTATCGATGCTGAGCGGGCATTTCAACCCGCTGATACGGAGCGCTGAGCGTTAGCGGATAAAGGTGACTGATTGATCCAGTTGCTCACGCTCTGTTCTGCACTGGTTCACTGGCGCATCCGGTAGCGCATAGCCAAAGGACATACCGAAGAGGATCCCCAGCTCGTCGGGAATCTCCAGAATCTCTCTCACAGGGGCAGGAAACTGCCCAAGCGCGCCCTGCATGCAGGAATCAATACCCTGCTCTTTGAGCAGCAGGCTGACCGTCTGAGCATAAATCCCCATATCAACGGCGCCCATGATGCCCAGGTAACGTTCCATGGTGAAGAAGGCAACGTGGGGGGCATCGAAAAACGCCCAGTTTCTTAGCATCGCCATGTTGCGTTTCATCTTGTCCTGGCGGTCAATGCCCATAGAAGAGTAGAGGGCATTGGCAGAGCCGAACTGGCGCTCCCTGTGGGCGCCCTCGTAGGCGATCTTCCAGTCGAAATCATCGTTAATAATGTTCTGCGGTTGATCAGCGTCTTTCCTGAATTCAAGGTGCTTCCATTATCCCGATGCTTGGTTTCTCTGGTGTTACCCACGGCTATTATTCCATCTACTCAATTTACGGATGTCGAGCGAGAACACTAACAATTCATGTATCGACTTTCCGTTGCAAATCTTTCAATGCGATAAAAAATTATTCTGATAGGGAATGCTGCTGTGCAATCAGGTTATTCAGCCATTGCCGAAGAAACGAATTAAGCTCTTTACGCTGTTGAGGGTGGAACTTGCCAGGCTCTGGAAAGACTTGCTGATAGATAGGCGGTATCGACATTTCAAAGGTAAAGGCTTCTGCCATTCGTTGAGATGGGTAGATAAGTACAACCATCTCCGGATCTTTGCATAGATCGCCGTTCTGCTCAAAGTAATGCGCCAGTGACACCGCAATACCCTCATCATTGCCTGAAACACCGTCCAGATGGGGTAAACGCTCCACCACCCAATCCATTAACCCCGCCACCTGACTGCGGCGACATTGATTGGGTACAGCCCTCTCATTAGTAATAACACCCAGTTTAATCAGCCGGTCATAGTTAGTTTCATAAATGGTCTTTCTCATAATGGTTACCCTTGAGTTCGTGAATTGTGCTTAACGAGCGCAGCACCCGTCTGCGCTCCTGCACCGCTGGCGAAGCGTGGGGGTAGCAAATGGCCAGTGGCTCACCGGAAGCCGCAGCTAAGTGACTGAGCAACGCGAAGGAATCTGAACGGGTGAGGAAGCGCGGAGCCTTGCACTTGCAATGCGCGAGGGGCAAGGCCCCTTAGCAAAGTAGCTTGAGCATCTGGGTTGATATTTGGCTGAGAGGTGGATGAAGGTGAGGAAAACTGTTTCGATGATTTTGCAGCCTGGAGGGCTGAAGCGTTAGGGATTGATAGGGCGGCAGTTCCCCAACGGGGAATGAGCGATTAGCGAACCCGGCCAAGCTCGGTAAACGCCAACATACTTAAATCAAGATACTTCCAGAATGGTTGAAATAACAGCTAGACGTAGGTTTCATCGCAATTGGATGTAGTATTTTTTTCCCTGAAAAGAATGACCTCGGATTCCAGATAGAAAACCTTGCGAAACCGCTTACACCAGGGTAATTCCGGGCGCTCTCCAGTACAGCGCCATTTTCTCAGTGTGCTGGGCGACAGGCCGAGTAGGGAAGCTGCCTCTTTGGTGGTGAGTTCACGGTCAGTAATAGCCGCTGTGGTGTTGTTCATATTTTGGTTCCCGAAAGAGTCACGAGCACATTAGCGATATAGTTAGTCGATAGTCATACTTTTGTTTTCAGCCCTTAAAGAAATATATTTCAAGCATGAGTGCTATCTATTGAAATCGAGCTTTTATAGGATCTATCACACCTTGTGACTGTATTGACATACAGTCACAAGGTGTGATGAGTCGCCCAATGGTTACACTGGGTCTAATCTGCAGAAATTTTTCTAGTGTGCGGGTATCGTTGGAAGTTAGTCAGCCGCGGTCCTAGATGAGAGCCGACTTTTGATTGTAAGTAACCTCTAGTATGAAAATAAAGGCTAAGAGTAGGTGCATGATAGGGCTAAAATTGACAAATTAGGTAATATATGATGAACTAAAAAAAGTTTAGTTTGTCGTAAGTGGTCGAGCTATTTCTTTAAAGTCCTTTAACAGTTATTAGATGTGTCATGAGAAAATGGGTGCCTTACATGTTAGTCGTACTGATTGCTCTGCAGTCAGTGTTGGCTGTGGCTGACTCTCATGAGGAACATCATTCAGATACAGACCCACAAGGGATATATCACAGTTTTACCGATACCGAAGATGGTAATAGTATTGCAGACCAATTAGATGCAGGTCTGTCTTCAGCAGATTCGATAGATTGCCACCACAATCATTGTCCCCATTTCAATTCTATTGTCACACCCACATTCAGTCATGTCTCTGCGAAAGGCAAAGTTCGCCTATTAAGTCTAAGCAGTGTTAAGCCTAATTACATTCCTTCTTCGCTAGACCGTCCTCCCCAAGTCTAATCCTACGCACAGTCTTTTATTGGGTTTATCGCCGTTAGAGCGATGATGCCCTGATTTGTCACGCTTATGTAGGATTAATACCATGCTAAGTATTGAACATGGGGCCGTAGTTGCGCCCCGAAGCAACCGAAAAAGGTTAGGAGTCGGCTTTGCCCTAATCGGTTTGCTGATGCTGCCCGTTATTTCATTGCAGGCAGCAGAGAACACAATCACATTGCAAACTGCGATACAACGTACCCTGGCCAAGAATCCGTCTTTGAAGGTTTTTGATTTTCGTCAGCAAGCGCTGAAAGGCGAGTTGGCTACGGCCGAGCTCCGACCAGCCTATGAACTGGACTTTGGGGCCGAGAACTTTGCGGGTTCGGGCGATTTTAATGGGTTTGACCAGGCGGAGCTGACGATCTCATTGTCATCAGCATTAGAGTTGGGTGGAAAGCGGGATGCGAGAGTCGAGGTTGTCAATCGTGGTTTCAGTCGGTTTGAAGCTCAAAGGCAAGCAGACGCTTTGGATTTATCGGGTGAGGTTACGCGCCGTTTCATTGATGTGTTAGCTGCACAGCAACGAGTGGCTTTGGCGGAGAAAGCGGATCAGCTGGCGAAGGACGCATTGGTGGCAGTCAAAACAAGGGCTAAGGCTGGCGCGTCACCGGATGCTGAAGTTAAGCGTGCCGAAGCAGCCGCAGCTCAGGCTCACCTTACGGTTTCAGCAGAAAAGAAACAGTTGAGTTACCTCAACGTAGCTTTGGGTACACTTTGGGGAGAGACAAGGCCGGATTTTAATCGGGCTGAAGGTGATTTGTACCGTTTTAGTAAGGATGTGGCATTCGAAACGCTGTATGAACGTGTTGAGCTGAACCCGGCGATTCAGGTTTTTGCTGCAGAGGAACGACTAAAGGAAACCGAATTACGGTTGGCCAAGACCCAGAGTCGTAGCGATGTGAACTGGTCGGTTGGATTGCGGCGGTTTCAGGAAACGGATGACACAGCTGTTGTTGCAGGATTTTCCGTCCCTTTGTTTTCCGGACGTCGAAATAGCGGAGCGATTCGTTCAGCCACAGCCGCTCGTGATGTGATCTCTGTACAGCGAGAGGCTGCTTTGCTGGCGATGCGTGCGCAACTGTATCGCGCTTATAGCAATCGGCAGCAGGCTATTCACACCGTAGACGATTTACGTAAGAACATTGTTCCTGCACTGGAGCAGGCCTTGGAGGGAACGCAGCAGGCTTATGAACGTGGACGTTATAGCTATGTCGATTATGTGTCTGCCAGGCAAGAGTTGTTAAGTGCGCGTCGAACCTTGATTGATGCCGCCGCCGCCGCTTTGCGTTATGGCGCGGACATTGAACAACTTACCGCAGAACCGCTGACGGTAGAGCAATATTCTTTCACCAATTTCCAGGAAGCTAAATAATGAATATTTGTATTTTGAAAAAAAAGGGTTCGTTGGGGTTGGTCATCGGTTTTGTAGCGTTGCTCACAGTGAGCCTGGTCGCCAACAGTGAAAGTGATGACCATGCGCAACACGGGCATGAGTCACATGACCATGCAAAGCAGGATTATGAAGAGCATCAGGGAGATGACCATGAAGAGCATCAGGGGGATGACCATGAAGAGGGTCATGAAGAAGAGAATGAGGAGCATGGTCATGAGGGGGGTGATCTAGAAGATCAAGAAGGCGTTGTTGAAATTGCTGACGCGATGGCTAGCAAAGCTGGTATTAGCACCGCCGTTGCAGGTCCTGGTGAAATCAACAAGACGCTGACCGTCTATGGTCGGGTGATTGCCGACCCGGGGCGTATCAGTCATATTCGTGCACGCTTTCCCGGTACGATTACACAGGTAAACGTCAGTATCGGCGAGCGTGTCGAAAAAGGGCAAAAGTTGGCAGAGGTGGAATCGAATGAAAGTCTCAAGCGCTATGTTTTAAAGGCGCCTTTTTCAGGGATTATTACGGCTCGTCATGCCTCACAGGGTGAAGCGACGGAGGAGCAGGCACTGTTCACGGTTGCTAACTTTGATCAGGTTTGGGCGGAGTTCCAGATATTCCCTGGCCAGATGAGCCGTATCGCCTTAGGCCAGCCGGTCACCATGTCAGTGGAATCTGAACAAACAACGTCCACGATCAAACACTTGATTCCCAGCGACAGTGGTCAACCGTTTGTTCTGGCTCGGGCAGCTATTGATAATAAGCAAGGACGTTGGACTCCTGGATTGTTATTACAAGGTCTGGTGAGCGTGGAGCAAGTACAAGCCTCCCTGCGAGTGGACAATCGCTCTTTACAAACGTTTGAAAACCGCACGGTTGTCTTTGTCAAAGAAGGTGAGCGCTACGAAGCACGACCGGTCACACTGGGTCGCAGTGACAGCCGCTTTACTGAGGTATTGGATGGACTGAAGCCTGGTGACGAATATGTTGTCATAAACAGCTATCTGATCAAAGCCGACTTGGAAAAATCCGGCGCTTCCCACGATCACTAAGAGGACGTAATCATGATTGAATCAATTTTGCGCCTCTCGATCGAGAGGCGTTGGTTAATGCTATCCCTGATACTGGTGCTGTTAGGTTCTGGTATTTGGAGCTACCAACAGCTACCCATCGATGCAGTACCCGATATCACCAATGTCCAGGTGCAGATTAACACTGAAGCACCTGGGTATTCCCCGCTGGAATCTGAGCAACGTATTACCTATCCGGTTGAGACTGCTTTGGCGGGTATCCCCAATCTTTCTTATACTCGCTCGCTATCCCGTTATGGCTTGTCGCAAGTCACGGTGGTGTTTGAAGAAGGAACCGACCTGTATTTTGCCCGCAATCTGATTAATGAGAGACTGGGCGTTATCAAGAGTTCATTGCCGCCAGGCCTTGAGCCATCGATGGGGCCTATCGCGACCGGCTTGGGCGAGATATTTTCCTACACGGTGGAAGCTGAACCTGGTGCGGTACAGGCCAACGGCAGCCCCTACGATGCCACGGCATTGCGGGAAATTCAGGACTGGATTATCAAGCCGCAGCTGGCACTTGTGCCAGGCATTACCGAGATCAACACCATCGGTGGTTATGATAAGCAATACCATGTTACGCCCAAACCACAGGCGATGTTGGCTTTTGGTGTATCGTTGGACGACATTGGTGATGCTCTTCGCAGCAATAACAACAACCGTGGAGCCGGTTATGTTGAACGTAACGGCCAGCAGTTGTTGGTGCGTTCGCCAGGGCAGCTACAGGCGATTGTCGATATCGAGCAAGTCGTCATCAAAGACATTGACGGTGTGCCTGTAAAAATTGCTGATGTTGCCGGTGTAGCGATCGGCAAGGAATTACGCACCGGGGCTGCTACCCGCGATGGCAAAGAAACCGTATTGGGTACCGCTATGATGTTAGTGGGTGAAAACTCCCGGACTGTTGCCCTTGCAGTTGCTGAGCGGTTGGAGCAGATACAGAAAACTCTTCCTGACGGTATCAAGTTGGACACTGTGTATGACCGCACAGTGCTAGTGGATAAAGCCATTGGTACCGTGCAGAAAAACCTAGTGGAGGGGGCGTTACTGGTTATCGCGGTGTTGTTCTTGTTGCTGGGTAATATCCGTGCGGCTTTGATTACAGCCGCAGTGATTCCGCTAGCGATGCTGGCGACTATCACAGGCATGGTTAAAGCTGGCGTGTCGGCGAACCTGATGAGCCTGGGTGCGCTGGACTTTGGCCTGATCGTGGATGGGGCGGTGATCATCGTTGAGAACGCGATTCGCCGTCTGGCTGAAGCGCAGCGCAGAAACGGTGGCAAGCAGCCGTTGAAAGAGCGCTTGCAGTTGGTGTTTGAAGCGACTAATGAGGTCATCCGGCCTAGCCTGTTCGGTGTAATGATTATCACGGTAGTGTATATACCACTATTTTCCCTCACAGGTGTAGAAGGGAAAATGTTCCACCCTATGGCGGCAACAGTAGTCATGGCACTGCTGGCGGCTTTGGTGCTATCGCTGACGCTTGTACCTGCAGCCATTGCCGTGTTTATGACGGGTAATATCAGTGAAAAGGAAAACCGTGTTGTTAGCGCGGCTAAATCCTTATATGAGCCGGCATTAAAAGGGGCGATGAAACTGCGTTGGTGGGTGTTGTCAGCGGCGTTATCACTGGTAGTTTTCAGCGGTTGGTTGTCAACAACACTGGGCTCTGAGTTTATCCCACAACTTAAAGAAGGTGATATTGCTCTGCACGCTATGCGTATACCCGGTACTGGCCTGGAGCAGGCTGTCAGTATGCAATTTCAGCTGGAGGAGCGGATTATGGAGTTCCCTCAGGTGGATAAGGTGTTTGCCAAAATTGGCACTCCTGAAGTGGCTACCGATCCCATGCCGCCTAATGTAGCGGACAACTTTGTGATGCTGAAGCCGCGCGATCAATGGCCCGATCCAACGATGACTCAGACGGAGTTGGTCAGGGAGATTGAGGCGGCGGTTAAACAATTACCGGGTAACAACTATGAGTTCACACAGCCGATCCAGATGCGATTCAATGAACTGATTTCTGGTGTGCGTGCCGATTTGGGGATTAAAGTGTTTGGCGACGATCTTGAGCAGCTGGAGGTATCAGCTGAAGAGATTTTAACCGTGATCGAATCCATGCCGGGGGCAGCCGATGCGAGAGTAGAACAGGTATCCGGTCTACCCATGCTGTCGGTGGTGCCCAAACGCTTGGCGATTGCCCGATATGGACTGAATGTGATGATGGTGCAAGACCTAGTGGCAGCGGCGATCGGTGGTGAGCCAGCAGGACTGATCTTTGAAGGTGACCGGCGCTTTGAATTGATCGTTCGTCTGCCTGAGTCTATACGCAGGGACTTGGATGGACTCAGCGAGCTGCCTGTGCCCTTGCGCAATGGCGGTTATGTGCCGCTTTCTGAGGTGGCGACATTGGATATCGCACCAGCACCTAACCAGATCAGCCGTGAAAACGGCAAGCGCCGCGTTGTGGTCACAACCAATGTGAGAGGACGAGATCTCGGTTCCTTTGTTGCAGAGGTTAAAACCCGTATTGCACAAGAGGTCGATCTACCAGCCGGCTATTGGCTGGATTACGGCGGGACCTTTGAGCAACTGGAGTCGGCCACTCAGCGTCTGTCGATAGTGGTGCCAATTACCTTGGTTGTTATTCTAGGTTTATTGGTGATGGCGTTTAATTCGTTTAAAGATGCAGCCATTATCTTTACCGGCGTTCCGCTGGCCCTGACCGGTGGTGTTATTTCACTTTGGCTCCGGGATATGCCTTTGTCGATTTCTGCCGGGGTAGGATTTATCGCCCTGTCTGGCGTCGCCGTTCTAAACGGGTTGGTGATGTTAGCATTTATCCGCGATCTTTGGCATGAGCGGGGCGACCTGGCCTCAGCTGTTATCGATGGTGCTTTAATTCGACTACGCCCTGTTCTGATGACAGCTTTGGTTGCCAGTCTGGGCTTTGTGCCTATGGCGCTCAACACAGGTACCGGTGCAGAAGTGCAACGACCGCTGGCAACGGTTGTGATTGGCGGTATTGTATCGTCAACCATACTGACCTTGTTTGTGCTACCTATCCTGTATCGGTTGGCGCATGGGCGTGAAAAAGTATAACGGATAATTACGTTATATAGAGGCTATACCGCCGCACCCGAAGGTTTGGGGTGGCGGTTTTTAGTTGAACCCGGTATTGGGCCAAGGGGAATGAAATGGGTATAGATAAAAAATTTGAACGTATTTCTGTATTTATTTACTTTGTCGCTGCCATTTCATTGACTTTAATGGCTCTTCTTATTATGGGGTGGTCTGTTTATGAAGTTTTGGCTCATGTATTAACTGTGGATGGTCTGAGCGATGGTTTTGTCTCTAAGATGCTCAGTTCTGTAGGCGCGATAGTCATTTCGGTGGCCATTCTGGACGTTGCCAAATACATGATTGAAGAAGAAGTTGTTCGTAGCAAACAATTGCATTCCCCTAAAGAGGCCAGGGAAGCGCTCACCAAAATCATGGTCATAATTTCGATCGTCGTTGGGATTGAGGGCCTGATCTATATTTTGAAGGCTGGGACAGCAGACATTACTTTGTTGATTTACCCAGCAATTTTAATTATTACATCGGTATTTCTAATGATTGGCTTGGGTGTGTATCAAAAAATTAGTTTACAAGCTGAAAAACTCGAGCAGGATTAATCGTTTAACAAGCTGCGGAGTGGTGGTTATCTTTTAAAGGAGCTTCAATGTTTGAACTGGATTGGGCTTTAGAATTTAGTATGACCGGCAGATTACTATTTGCAGGTTTTTTAGGAGCATTGATTGGACTGGAACGTGAGTTACATAAAAATTCTGCCGGTATTCGAACCTATGCAGCTATTTCTATGGGAGCTTGCACTTTCGGATTAGTGTCCATGCATGTTGATGCGCCTGATCCTACCCGAATCGCGGCTCAGGTGGTATCAGGAATAGGTTTTATCGGAGCGGGCATTATTTTTAAGTCCGAAGATAAGATAAGCGGCTTGACTACTGCCGCAACGATTTGGGCAACAGCTGCGGTGGGCCTTGCTGTTGCTTTCAAAATGCTACTACTACCGGTGCTGTCTGCAGTACTGCTGTTCGGATTATTGGCGCTCCATCACCTGCCTATATTAAGTCAAAAGGAATAGAAAAATGGGAATGCATAGTCATGAGCACGGGGTAGACCGGAAATTATCCATCGCTGTTTTAATCAATATTTTACTAACGGTGGCTCAAGTAGTCGGGGGAGTGTTATCCGGTAGTTTGTCACTAGTTGCAGATGCCCTGCATAATTTGAGTGATGCAGGAGCAATAGTCATTGCTGTAATCGCTAGAAAAATAGGCAATAAGAATGCGAATGAGAGCATGACCTATGGCTATAAGCGCGCTGAGATTCTGGGTGTTCTCATTAATAGCACAACGTTAATTGTCATTGGCCTCTATCTGATCTATGAGGCTTTTAACAAATTCTTTAATCCGACACCTATTGATGGTTGGATAGTGTTTTGGGTGGCTGGATTTGCTTTAGTTATTGATATTGGGACGGCATTTCTAACCTATTCTGCTGGGGCTAGGGAAAGTATGAATATTCGAGCGGCGTTTATTCACAACGTATCCGATGCGCTGGCTTCTGTTGCGGTGATTGTCGCCGGTGTCATGATTATTCTTTATCAACTGTATGTCGTGGATGTTATTGCGACGATAGCCATATCTGTCTACGTTATTTATCACGGTATAGTATTGCTAAAAAAATGCATTTTGATTCTCATGCAGGCAGTCCCGGAGGGGATCAGTATTAATGACATCAAATGTACTTTGAATGATATTGAAGGGGTTGATCAGGTAGAGCATGTGCATGTTTGGCAGCTGGATGAAAATAGGTTGTTTTTTGAAGGACATTTATCTTTAAGGGGGACTGATCGAGCTACCATTAAATCGGCGGTTAGGTCAGCATTAAAACAGAATTTCGGAATTACTCATTGCACTATAGAAGAAATATAGGTGAGGAATATGAGAGTTTATTCCTGAGGTTTAAGGCCCACGTCACTGCAACCAAATGCAGTGACGTGGGGTACGATAAATCGCTAACCCCCATGAATACTGATCTCTATAAATATTCCTGACATGCCGAAAGCATTATCAGGGTATTTTCTCTTCACTTTATGGATACTAAAACCTCAATGTGTGGCTATTGCACTCTCAATAGCAAACCGGCTCGAAAGGGCTTTTCAAGTTGATTCACGCAACCGCGATGAGTGGCTTATCACTTAGTTGTATAGATAAATAAGGAGAAATGCCTGGCAAAAGAAAAAATGAAAGTAGTAGTACTGTCTAAAGCGTGAAAACGAAACCCTGTCGTACCCATCCTGATCTTGCCCCGATAAAACGGACACGTTCATTTTCATGCTGCTATT
>CEPQ01050411.1_pt1 | contig 16016 bp, 20 predicted proteins | sample 530411 | NCBI WGS metagenome assembly CEPQ01 (sample SAMEA2620039, study PRJEB7988) | marine metagenome | isolation source: saline water (ENVO:00002010), including
CTCCGGTGCATCCACGGCAGACCCGGTTCTTGTGTTTCTGCCTCCCGAGGTTGAAGTGTTCAGCGCTGATGTTGGACAGATCGAAATACCCGTTCCCGTTGATGAACTACAGCAAGGGGAAGAAGTTGAAGAAGAGGTTGAAGAAGAAGTTGAAAAAGAGCAGTTTTCTTTGTTGCTGTTGAACGAGGAGAAGTCGATTCAGATTGAAGCAGTTGTGGAGGAACCAATTGAGGAGCCAGTCCCCGGTGAACCCCCCGTGGAGGAAGCGTCCGTGTTGGAGATTACCGAAACGTCTATTGATGTGGGTGAGTTAGAAGAGGCCACTGTTGCTATTGCTATTGAGGCTGTTGAAATTAAGGTTGAATTGGAGGACGAGCAGAGCATTGCGGTGCAGTTAGAGCCAGAAGACGTTGTCGGGGAGGTTATTGAAATTGACATTACCGATGTTGAGGGCGAGGTTGTTGCCGAAGTGGAGATCGATGTTGGTGAGCAGGCGGTAGATGAGGCTCCGGTGGTTGTGGAGATCGTCTATGACGAGGAAACTGGCGTGATCACGCAGGAGGAAGAGGAGATCGAAGCGTGGGTGGCGTCCGATGCTGAATATTTCCAAGCGGTGGCGGAAGACCGCGTTGAAGAAGTGTTGGGTGCAGCGTGGGCTGAAGAAGTTACCGCAGACGAGGTTTGGGAAAATGAGGAAACTGAGTCTTTGTTGGCAGAAGTTTTGGTTGAGGTGGAGGACGACTATTGGGAGGATGAGTATTGGGAGGAGACGACGTATGACGAGGAGTACTTTGAGGAGGTCGAAGAAGAAGCATGGAGAGACGACAGTGACAACCCTTTAGTCCTCGCCGCCCCGGTTCTGGTTGGGCAAGCCCCAGTGTCCCGTTCGACGGTGGTCAGGTTCTGGACGACGGTGGATTCAGAGGCTCTGTCGGAGGTGACGGACCGGACGGAGGTGTATCAGGACGAGGCTGGAACGCTTACAGAGGTATGGACGGATACTCACTGGGAGATTCAGGAGACGACTTCGGAGTGGACGGAAACCCTCCATGAGACAGGGACTTTGAATACCTATTCTGACAACGAGGAACTAGTTGAAGAGACTTTGTGGGAGACGGCGATTTTGGAGGAGGATTCCCAAGAATCATCAGTGGTAACGGACGCGTGGATCACCTCGGACTTGGTGGCGATCGACCGAGATTGTTTGTATCGCCGGAATCAGGAAGAGCCGTTCGCTCCATCCCGGCAGGCAATGATCCGGTTGCCTCATCAGAACGACCCTTGGGACAACGACACAAATGAGAAGCCATCAGGGTGTGCCACGCCCGGAGAGGCATCTGTTGTCCAGAGGGAAGACAACTCCGTAACGACGAGTGTCGCAACGACCGAAACGCTGGAAGCGTCAGGCTTGAGTTGGATTCCTGACGGGTTGTGGTACGACGCCATCACGACCGTTGACACGACCGTGAAGACCTTCACTGATGTAACCACGGTGGAGTGGAGCGACGGCTACATCGACATCACCTATTCGGATGACTATGACGTAACGTCCACTTCGCAAAGTGTCAGTGGTTGGACAAACGATTGCGAAGTCACTGGACCAAACGATATTTATAGTTGGACGGGTATGGGCGATTGGTGCATCGTTGACAGTGAGTCTGGTGATGGTAACGATGATGATATTACGTTCACCTTGACTGAGACGAAGACGGTGAAGATTCTTGCGGAAACGTTGCTGACCTGCGATGGTTGGCCCGGTTCAAACAATAACGGTGAGAACGATTACGGCGATCCGTATATCTACCTGTACGACAGCAACAACAACCTTGTTGAAAAGGACGACGATGACGGCTGTACCTGTGGGAACAACTGCCCCGATGATGGCAACTGTTGGGACAGCCTAATTACGCGAGAGTTGACGGCGGGTACCTATACGCTCAAGGCCCGCGTTTATTCAAATGGTACGGGCGGCTGGTACAAGTTAACCATTGATACGGTCTGAGTGAGTGTATCTTCATTGAGTCAAGCGAGCAGACATTAGTATGTTTAAATGCAACTGTATCAATACCGTGCAAAAGTGGACCGGGTCGTTGATGGCGACACTATAGATGTCGTCTTCGATTTGGGTTTCGATATTTCGTATAAGTCACGCGTGCGATTTGTGGGTATCAATACTCCGGAATCTCGCACTAGGGACTTAGAGGAAAAGGCTTTGGGTCTTGCTGCAAAAGATTTTGTGGGCCGTTGGTTGATTGAACACGCCGGGAACAGTCCCATCATCGAAACTTCTTTAGATAAGAAGGGAAAGTTTGGTCGGGTTCTTGCACGGATCTTTAATGATGAAGGCGTGTGTTTGAATGATCTATTAGTTGAAGAGGGCCATGCGGTTCTATACGACGGAGGCAAACGATAAGCCCGTTGGCATTATCGAAGTGTTATGAATGCAAACCAAGCAGGAACTTGAAGAATGGTATGAACAGGATGATCCGTGGGAGTACACGGTCACGCCTGACGACATCTACCGCAAGCGTTTCTATCTGACAGTTTTAAATAATCTGGATGAATCTTTCGACAGGGCGCTGGACATCGGTGCCGGGGAGGGGTTCATAACGGGGGATCTCCCGGCTAGGCAGATCCATGCCATTGAGATAAGCGACAACGCTGCGAGCAGGTTTCCTGAGAATGTCGAACGTGTGTTCGCCCCAGAGGGGAAATACGATTTAGTTTTAATCACTGGTTTGCTTTACAGCCAGTACGACCACGAACAAATAGCGAGGCAGGTGTCAGACGCTGCCAGTAAATATGTTTGTGTTGGTGGGATTGAAGATTGGTTGTTGCCGTATCCGTTTGGGAGAATGGTAGAAACGTTTAGATTTCCGTACAGGGAATACGTTTCGGTATTTAATATTTACAAGTATGAACGGTATTGCCCATGGAGCGGTTGAGGTTAGCGCACAATATTGGAAATGAAAATCATTCCAACTATCACACCCGTGAGGAAATACTGGCTTGCAATGATCCGATTGGATTTGATGGGGTGTACCGAAACGTCTATGAGAATCAAGATGTGTTAGAGGGTAAGTCTGGTGTGATGTTTGTGATGGGAAACTTTTTGGGTGGGACTAATGAGTTTGATTTATTGAATGTGCCTAAACTTGAGCGCTATTGTACTTTGCATGAAATAAAAGAATTATGCAGTAATTATGCATTTGAAATAGGGTGGCATACATGGTCGCACAGAAATCTTTGTCAACTATCTGAAAAAGAGATACTGCAAGAAATAACTGCGCCATTCAAAACTAAATACTTACGTTATCCTTATGGAGAATATTGTAACAAAATTATAGATTGTGTAAAGCGAGTGGGTTACGAAAAGGCTTATTCTGTTACGCAAGGTGTACACGACAACCAATACAAGATTTATAGTGACTATGTTGAAAGAATATAAAGATGAAGGGGTAGTGGTCATACCTTGACCCCCAGAGAATCCCTTAACGGCAGTTGATGAAGTTCTCTCTGTGCCTTCTGTAGTAGAGGAGAGGTTCCGAGAGGTGAATGCGTCTCACTCCAATTTCTAACATCCGATCCCACAGCACCCAGTCTTCTTCTGAATTTGTTCCACCTTCTCTTCGGGCGTATCCTGCTGCCTGCCCGAAGGATGTGCGATACATCATGGAACCGTGATGCCCATCCCTGCGCCACCAAACATCTCCGTTGTGCATTGCGTTTGGCAGATTAGCGTTGGGGTGATTCATCTTGAACTCTCCGGTCACCATGATTTCGTAAGTAACGATGTCGGCTTGCAGCCCCAGCAGTTTCTCCACGGCGTCGGATCGTAGCCAGTTGTCCGCTCCCAAGAACATCGTGTATTCAGTTTCAACCCTCATCAACATGTCTTGAAAGTTGTCTACCGTGCCAAGATTTTTCTCCCGCAAAACGTATTCAATCTCAGGATAAATATCTGGGAGATGAGCGCAGTCGCCCACGCCGTCATCGACAAACAGAATTTTGTCTGGTTGCTTAGTTTGGGATAAAAGGCTTTCGATACAGTGTGCGGCTAGATGTCCGTACCGATAAGAAGCAATAACTACAGTTAACATTTAAGCGTAGTAGAAGTCTTTGAAAAAATCTGGATGGATGTTCATTTGAGCCAAGTCACTGTCATTGCTTCTTTTATGAGATTCCAGTGAATCAATAATCTCTGCTCACAGGAATGAAGGCGTTGTTCTAGGTTTTCGACGGTGTCCTTCAGGTCGGCTATTTCCTGAAGGAGAGGTTCTTCTTGTTCCATGTGGTGAATAGTACATCATCCAACTGATTTCTTTGTGAATGCAAATAGCAGTATGGATTTGTTTGCTATGGTTAGTAGCACCGTCTATGAGGACATGACATGGAATCTATTTTTATTAGCGGGATCGGTGCTGTCTTAGTGGCTGTAGCCGCGATTTTCAGAGAGCGCAACGTGCGAAGAAAGTATAAAATGGAGCGTTATCAATCCGACTTTCAAATTGGACGAACCCTGCGCGACGAGTTGCGTGACGAGATGGATCGTCGGGAACAGGAGTATCTGTCGGATCGTGCAATTCTTGAGGGCCGGATAACGGCTTTGGAAAAAGAAGTGGCACGATGCCATGAGGAGCGGAGAGAACTACAAGAGATGTTGATCAGAGCGGCAATGGAATCATTGCCACCGAAAAAGAAGGCTCCTCCGCCCAAGCGCCCCACGAAGAAGACGCAGCAACATAATCCTACCTAGTAACTTCTTTGCTTAAATCGAAATTTCCTTGGATGACTCGTTCTACTACCCCGCTGGCTTCTATTTCTAAATCGTAAATTCCGCCTTGCGACAGGGCAGCAGTGGTTGTTGCATTTACTGTAATTTGAATTACGCCACTGGAATTCAAGGTGATGTCTCCCCCTGCCGAAGTCAGGTCCAGCAGTTTCGTAGTTGAAGCAATATCAGGACGTACCTGCATTCGGGCAGTGTGTGCGCTAAGATCGCGGGCAACGGGAGGGGTAGCAGTATCCGTAACGGTAAGTTTTTTAACGAACGTGCTTCCTTGCTCACAGGTCAGATTATGTTGGGCTGCGGTCATTGACATACCTCCGAAAATAGTCTATCCTAAATAACACGTTCACCAAGTAGAAAGAAAAATAATGGCAGTAGATATCAACCCTGAAGAAGTTATTCAAAACCTAAGTGCCCAGATCGGGTCTTTAATGTCTGAAAATACTGTCCTGAAGATGGCCATGGGGCAACTACAGGCGCAGTTGGATGCAGTGGAAAGCGTTAACTCATCCAATGGCGAGTTGGTTTTGGATCCCGATTCCGATTTAGGGACTGAAGAAAAAACAAAGTAAATGGAAACGGCTCTGGGTGCTGATGTTGTATGGCACACCGATGGGCATATCATTTCTTTACATTTAAATAAGCACGAAGTTGAAGTTTCTTTATCGCACTGCCCTGCTGAGGGGAATTGTGCGATTCGGGAAGTCGAATGCGTAGTCGGCTATTTCGTGAACACGTTCGGTTTGGAGTGCAATGTTGGTAGCGCTTCGGTCGCTTCAACAATGGAAATCGCTTGGGCATTAATGGGCGATGAGTACCATGTGCAGGAATGTCAGTTGTGGTGGATTCCCGTGGAAGACGACGCTTTTTCCAGTTGGTTGTCCATGAGGTCGGATTAAGTTTTTGGCATATTTGAAAAAATCTGGGACGGATCAGACATCGTGACTGATCTTTGCTCGTCTGGTATTTTTCGTTTGGGTGCGTCTTCGATATCTGTTGCCTGTAGCAAATATTCCACTTCTGGAAACGTGATTACCTTCTGAGATGTGACCCTGACAGAGTTGGGAAGAATCGATGGTGATTTCGTCAGGGTCGCGGCATTATCCATACATGTCTTGAGGTCAACCACGCTGACGACGCGTGGTTCAATTCCAGTTTGGATGATCGCGTCGTAGCGCAGCAGAAAAGTTTCTTTGATTTCAGCGTCCATCATGGTGGAAGCCATCTCCTCTAATAACATTTCCGTGGATTTGAGTGACAAATCTTCACCGGGGGCTGCTGTGGCTGTTCCACTGGCTGGTTCTAGTGTTTCGTTCATGGGTTTTTCCATTCGTTGTGCTTTGATTCAGGGTTCAATATAGCAAAATCTTGTATATCACTAGCCTAATCTGGCTGCTCTTTCGACATGCGTAGTATTGCAAGGGCGAATCTCCACACATCTGGGTGCTTCCACACCTCCTCGTAGGCCGGAACGTAGGTGAAGCCCATCCCTCTCTTTTGTCGTTCCACTAGTCCGTCCTCCACGCATTTTGTTATTGCACGATGGGCTGAATTATTTAAAACCCCCAATCTAGTGGACGCTTCTTGGATAGATGAATTTGGGTTTTCTATTAGAACAACAAATGCGCGACCTGTAGCGGTTAATAAAGACACTCTTTCTTGAGTGTTATACGCGAGCAGTCGCATTTCGTTAAGAACTTTCATCACAGTTTCTGCTGCGATTTCGACTGTGTCTGCTCCTGCAATGGCGTCAGTTATCTGCTTTTTGATGGAGTGTTCATGATTCGGTCCGTAACCTTTAAACTCGCCCATTGCCATTGGTCCTCTAGTGAGTGGGTTCTGTGGATTATTATAGACGGCAGCGGCCACCGATGGGCCGACCACACCATCCGACCATCAAGGAAAGACAACGTGGAAGAACTCAGGGCAAAACTTGAAGCACTGGCTTTAGTGGAAGAACCAACTTGTCCGGCCTCAAGATTTGTAGAGGGAATCAATGCCGATGATGAATCGTTAGGGAAGTTGGTGTCTGAATCGATGATGAACTTTGGTGTATCGGTTGCCGAGATCCATCGGGAACTCACGACCCACGGTTACAAAATATCCAGAGAGAGTATTTCCAAATACAGACAACAAATTTGTAGGTGCAATCCTCACTGTTCCGTGATGCATGGAGGTACAGAAAATGGCTAAAAAAGATTTGGTAGGACTACAGGAAAACTTGAAAAAAATGAAGAACGTTCCAACCAAGGCGTCCTTAGGAAAACTGGCCGAGTTGTTGGATCGGCAGGACATTGACATCAATCAGATTGGCGACATCACAAAGGTGTCGGTGTACCAATCGCTTACGAAGGATGCGGAAGGGGATCCCCACATCCACGATTTGGTTGGCATCCAAATCTCTCCATCTTGGGAGACTGGTCCTGACTGGCCCGTGATAGAGCCGGGTCCGAAGGTGGCCGTACCGAAGAATGCTACGAAGAAGAAGAAGACAGCGTTCAAAAAGTGTGTGGTTTTTCCTGACATGCAGATCGGTTACTTCCGAAACAGGGATGGGGAACTGGAATCAACCCATGATGAGGGGGCCATCGACATCGCTTTGTCGATTTGTAAGGATGTGAATCCGAACAAGGTCGCGCTGATTGGCGATAATTTGGATTTGCCGGAGTTGGGAAAGTATCGGTTGTCTCCTGCTTTCCAGCAGACCACTCAGCGTTCCATTGATCGGACGACGGAAATTTGTGCAGCGGTGAGAGCAGCCGCACCGAATGCTGAGATTCAATGGCTTGCTGGAAACCATGAAGAACGTTTAACAAACTTTATGTTAGATAATGCTATGGCAGCATTTGGTATACGTCAAGGTAAAAAACCTGATAGTTGGCCAGTATTAAGTATTCCTAATTTGTGTCGTTTAGATGATTACAACATTGAATATCTGGCAGGTTATCCAGCATCCACTATTTGGATCAATGAACATATTAAGGTAATACATGGAGATCTTGTTCGTAGTGGTGGTTCTACTGCCATGGCGTATTTGAAACGTGAGAAGATTTCTGTTATATATGGACACATTCATAGACGAGAATGGGCAGAGATGACCCGTGAAGATTACGATGGTCCTAAAACTGTGACGGCAGCCTCGCCGGGTTGCTTGGCTCGGATAGATGGAGTGGTTCCTTCAACAAAAGGTGGTACAGATCTGGATGGGCGACCATTAACAAGGTACGAAAATTGGCAACAAGGTCTTGCGGTTGTGGATTACGAAGAGGGCGACGGCAAATTCAACTTAGAAATGATTACGATTCGTGATGGTTGGGCCTTGTATCGGGATAAAGAATACAAGGTGTAGATGCATGATGATAATTTAGGTGAGTATGAGGAGAACCACTGGACGCATAAAGCGAATTGCAAGGGCAGGGGATATGAAATGTTCCCTAAACGACATAAAGATATTACCTATATTTCAGAAGCGCGTCGCATATGTAGGGCTTGTGACGTAAAGTCAGAATGTTTGTTATATGCTTTAAGTTTTCCAGCAGCGGATATGCATGGTGTTTGGGGAGGCTTAACTCCGAGGCAATTGGCTAGAGAGCAAAAGGCTAGAGGGATCAAGCCTACCAAACCTACTATTGCAGAGTTCATGGCCGATATGTTGCGATACTATAAAGAGGATCTACAGTTTAGAGACGATCCTCCTAAGCCGACAGAGGACTATAACTTCGATGACTAGCGCTAATTTGACTAAAGAGTTTATTGCCGAACGAGATTTAAAAATGTTTCGGATGCGGCAAGCAGGCTCGTCCCACGCGGAAATCGCCAAACGCTACGACATCTCTGTGTCTGCTGTGTCCAAGGGCGTCGGTCGCATCTTGGAAAGATTAAACCGTGAAGCAGCATATGCATATCCAGAAGTGTTGCGTTTGGAATTAGAACGCTTAGACAATTTGCAATCTTCGGTTTGGCCGTTGACGCAGTTCAGACGCGAAACGCATGGCGATGAAGAGATTGTTGTTGAGCCAGATATGAAAGCGATTCAAACGGTGCTTGGAATTATGGATCGGCGTTCAAAGTTGTTAGGCATGGAAGTACAGAAGGTGGATTTGCAGGTATCGGGCGCTACCGATGTGCGTCATTCTTTGGCTGGAGAAGATCTGACTACGGTCGGCATGATTGATTACCGCACCGAATCTATGCAACTTTTGGAATTGATGCGTAAGTCTGGAATTTTGGAAGAGGGTGTTGTGGAAAGAGTGCTGGCCGAGGTCGAAGATGAAGAAGCAGAAATAGTCGATGCTGAACTATTACCGAGTGAAGACATTGGAGACAATGATGAGTGAAGAAGAAACCAAAACAGCACAGATTCTTGTTCGGATCTCCGAAGAAGAAAGAGCAGAATGGAAAGAGGCTGCTGAAAAAATGAATATCAGTATGTCCGATCTGATTCGTAGCACCGTCGCTCCTCTGGTTCAAGCGACTTTGCATTGTGTGCATCCAGAAGAGTTCCGTCGCAATTACCCATGGGCGGAGTTTTGTGACAAGTGTGGGGATCGTTTGCGAGGTTAAAGGTTATGCCGGTTGGGGGATTTGTTTGTAGTGCCGCATTCAGTTTGTTAATTGTTTGGGCGGGTAAAAAAATGCGCCACTGGGTGTTGACTGAACCTGTTCGCCGTAAGGGTTCGTTCCCGAGAGTGCTGCCGTAGTCATGCCACGTTGGGGAGGGTTGCGTCCGGAGCCGTACAAGGTGTCACCGCCTGATGCGGATAGGGACATGATTGTCCAAGAGGGCACCGCTTGGGAACGTCCGGGCGGGCTTCGACTGTTGGACAGGTTGGGCAATGCCATTCAGGCTGGAACGGAATCGTTGTCACCGGTTGACGGTTTACGGTATGTGGACGCCGATGGGAAAGATGTGGGGTATGTCCCTACATGGGTTGGGGGAGAGGACAAAGTACCGGGTACCGGGTTGCAGACTTTGTCGGACATGCCGGGGGTTCGCACCGTAGGAGATATGACTGGTGGTTCTTCGTCTTTGAAGGATCGGGGTTTGGCTTTGGGGGATCGCCGGAAGGCGGTAGCAGATGCGATAAAGGAAGCGCAGAAACCGAAAGAACCGGAGAAGCCTGAGAAGCATCCTTTGTTGACGTTTTTGGACGAATTGGAAGGACAGGATTCTGGCTGGCTGGTTGGTGATACTTCTGAAATATGGCAGCAGTATGAGGATGGGGAGATGGATGATCACGAATTTCAAGAGCAAGAATGGCAGATAAGGACTGACGCGATTGCCGAAAGGCGTGATCGGATTGCCGAGATCTACGGTAGGGAAACAGCAGATATATTACAGGAATGGATTTACAATATTGGTTGGGGTGGTGGCGTTACGCATGAAGTGCGAGCAGATGTAGTAAATGGAAAGTATTTATCTTTATTAGACATGATCGCAGATTCTCCCGTGAAGGAAGTTTTGTACAGGGGAATGGCTTTAAGCGATGAAGAGATTGCTCAGGTCATAGAGAACGGAACGATTCATTTTTCTTTGGGGGCGTCTTCTGGTCATCCGTCAACCGCTTTGGAATATGGGGACACGTTGTTTCGGATCGAAGGTGCTGCCGCTTTTCCAGTTCATTACTTTTCTCCAATTGATGAAGACGAACATTTAGTTCATGGAGATTTTGAAATAGCAGAAGTCACATCCCATACGACAGGTGGTTCCATAAAAAACACACACAAGATGATTGTGTTGCGGCCTGTTAAAAAAGATGATTCTACGAAATCCAGTGATGCGGTTGTGTTGGATACCGACATTGGGGAATTGCCTGCTAAGCCCATACAGGATGTTGTGGTGCCTGAGTTGAATCCAGAGGATGTGCTTACACCTGAACTGACAGCAGCACTGGATGAACTCAAAACACTTTCAAGGGAATTGGAAGAACTGGCACCCCGAACTAATGCGGATGCGGAGGCTGGTGTTGTCGATAAAATTTTTGATCGCGCCAAAAAATCCATTACGCAGGTTTTGGGAAAAAAGAAAAGCAGGAAAGATGCTGAGTTTGGATTAGAGGATGCTCAACTTGAAGAATACAAGGACGCTGCTATTCCGGCTCTCACGGAACGTGGTCAGGAACTCATCGACAAGATTGACGCTGTAGGAGAAAAAATCGAAGCGTTGTCTGCCGACTTGATAAGGGAACGAACAAGCGCCGCCAACGAGACTTTGGGTACCGCTTTAGCACATGCGGAAAAAGAGATGATAGACGCCCGACGAGACTATTACAAAGTAACTCGTCCGTTGCGCGAAAAGTTGGCCGAACAGATTATTGGCGACGTTCTTGAATACTTTGAGGATTATGACCGGCTTGGCCCTACGATGGAGCAGCGCGATCGCTTGGAGGGGCAGCGCGGTCGCTTGCAGCCGGGTGAAGTGCCACCCCGCAACGCCCTGCGGCGAATGCTCTCAGGTGTCCCCTTCTCCAAGGAAGAGGATAAACAGATATTCAGAGAAAGAATGATAGAGGGCTTAGAGCGTCTGAACGTTCTAGCCGTTGATGGTGTCTCTGGTCAGCGGCCATTGGATGGAGGTCAAACCATGTGGGATGGACGTATTCTGCCCGATGTAGCCGAACAAGCGGCGGATCAAGTTGAGCAACTGATCAAGGAGGCGTTGGACGATTTAATTCCGGAGTCCCATAAAGAAGATCTGTTCAGTGCGGACCGTCGTCGTAGGGGACTGATTGCTCACTTGAATAATAGTTTCGGCGGACATCGGAGAATCGCAAACTATAAGCACACAGAGGCTGGAATAGCAGAACAGCCTTTGATGGATGAAACCAGACGAATGGCGCAGGCATACACAAAGATAAAGCCGGACAAGTCGTTGATTGCCCGTGAAGTTAATCGTCAGATCATGCAAGCCCTACGTCCGGACCATGGGAGTGAGACGTTCACGGTGGCGCGGGACGAATCCTTTGACGGTGACCGAGGATTCAATGATGAAGATCGCGCACTTGTTGACGAAGCGATAGCCATTGCAGCAGCCCACCTGCCCGCCTCTTGGGTTTCGTTTCTGAATCGGATGGATTACACGTTCCATTACAGCAGGCGTGCGGTGCATCAGGATCCCACCGCGGACCGGCATGGTTCCTTAGGTCTTGGTGGAAAATTGGTCGGACCGGGTGCTGAAGGTTATGATCGTGAGCAACGTCTGAAGGACGGGGTTCGGCAGATTATTCACGAAATCGGTCACGCAATGTCCAACCCCGGTAACGGGGACCATGCTATTGCTACTGGGCGCGGTGGACGAGGAAACTTCAGGTACGTCATGGGGCAGGCTTTCATTAGTAGCCAGTTGTCGAAAAGTCAAACGACAGCACAGTTGATTCATCTTACGGAGTTGAGTGAATCAGGATACGAAGACCGTGAAGTGGTCTGGATGTTTGATGCGCTACGAGATGAACCAGATATGGCTTATGTCTTCAAATATTATCATGATGTTGTTTCCGGCCATCCGGATCAGCGGGCTGATGCTACTCCTGATGGTGAAGTGCTATCAATGGGCGCAGAAATAATTATGGCCGGGACAGATTATGAGACGCACGGCAAAGGCAGGACCACCCTAGGGCCGCTTGAGAAGGCTCTTCGCGTTCATTCTTGGGCGTCGATTATCATGGGTTTGGATGATCCGGTCCCTGAGGGAGAACCATCTGAAGTGGATTTGCCGGAGAATGAATTGTTTGTACGCCCCTTGGATGATCTGAGTGTAGACGAAGTCATGGATGAGTTCCGGCAGTATGCTAAACTGTACGCCGAGAGGTCCGGCGGCGCACCAACTCGCGGTGATCGTATAGGGGAGTACAGAAGAGTGTTGACTGATCGGATTCGTGGCCGCGGTTTGATGCCCGGTGATCCCGAACCTGCCAAAACTGTTGACGAGGTTCTTGCAAGGCTTGTTGAATTGGATGAGGTTTTTAATCCGCCGCACATCGGGTGGGAGTCCGTAGAGGAACGAATAGACAGGCTGCGTAATGGAACGCCAGCGTCGGTTGGACTCCTGCAAGGCCGAAGCGAAGCGGCTGATCCGCGTGAACGTAAATATGTGACTCAGGAATGGGATGCCGCTAAGGGAGAGTTCGTGGATCTCCCCGAGGTTGGAATTGTTTATCAAACTTGGGAAGAGTGGCTGTCCTTGGACGAGGGCGATGAATGGGCGGGGATAAAGGTTCCCGAGACTGAGAGGCTGAGGTTGTCGCCCATAGATTCCACGGTGATGCCACCACCGCCGAAGTCGGATGCGCCCATACGGGATGCTGATGGCGATCCGGTTTCCGCTAAAGAATTTCTCAGGCTTGCTCTAGGTTCGGATCACGCTGATGGTGATACAGCCGGTATTCCTAGAGCAGCATTTCTAGCCGAGTATCAGGGTGGCAATTATGATGAGTGGTTGATTGAGCAGATCGAACGAGATTGGGATGTGACTGGTTTAACTAAAGAACACATTGACCAATTGCTGGCTGATATGAGAAAAGAGGCACGGGCAAAGTTACCTGTAACAATAACGGTGTATCGGGCCGACGACGGGGATGTTGTTGGAAGATTTGATAAGGCAGAGTTAGGGCCGGTATCTGTAGCCAACACCCCTGAGGAAGCATCGGAGTACGGTGAAGCAGTAGAGTTTGTTATTCCCCGTGAAGCGGTGGAATTCATGAATCCTGAAACTGGTGAGTACGTTATTGATCCAACATTTTTGAAAAAGCGGAACAACAACTTTAAGGATGCGGAGTTAAACAATGGCACAACGTGACTGGACGGTCGGCACAGAACTTGAACCTGACATGTTCGTCGGTTCGGATGTTGAGAAAACAAGCAGACATTTGAAGAATGAGGGTGAGCGAAATCGACTCATCGCAGAAAACCATGGTTGGATAGACGGTGGTCACCTGAGTAGTATCAAATTCGATCCCACGAACGAGGCGCATCTAATGAGCGCTTCTCAGGACTATGTCGTAAAAGTTCACAAGAAGTTTCCGAAAGTGGATCATGGAGAGATGGGTCGGTCGGGAATCCGCCAGTTGCTGGAGAACGACTCTTCGACTGATGGCGTAAATTAGATCCTTAATCTAAGAACTACCGTGTGGTAAAAAGTGTTCTGTGAAAGAACATATTAGTTTTGATGACGTTCTTCTAAAGCCTCAATATTCTGAGGTTAGAAGCCGTTCAGATGTAAGCCTCACAACCCGACTCTCCACAGAACTTACATTAGATTTACCTGTGCTGGTTGCGAACATGGATACCGTGTGCGGTCCTGAGATGATGGAAGCCATTTCAGATCTTGGCGGTATCGGCGTGTACCCACGGCAAGGGAATCATTTTGAATTCCGAGCGCCGGTTGTGCGACGAATGTTGAAGGAAGGCAGGAAGGCTGCCATAGCAGTAGGGGTGGATTCTCCACTGAAAGAAGTCTTTCACTACGTTGATCTTGGAGTGTCCGCGATTGTTTTAGATTTAGCGCATGGCGATTCTGTGCATGCCTTAGAACGAATCAGTGAGATTCGACAGATCGTAGATAAGCACAATCCAAATGTTTGTGTGATCGGTGGGAATGTGGCAACACCGGAAGCAGTTGGACGAATGGCTGATGTTGGCGTTGATTGTGTAAAGGTGGGAATAGGTGGAGGGTCGGCGTGTACGACGCGAATAAATACGGGAGTGGGAGTACCGACCTTGTCGTCGGTTATCGAATGCGCTGCTAAAGCCGACAAGTATGGAATCCTTTCGATAGCAGATGGAGGGATGAGAACACCGGGAGATGTGGCGAAAGCATTAGCCGGAGGGGCAGATGCGGTAATGCTGGGAGGGATGCTTGCCGGAACAGATGAATCACCGGGAAATCCCATCCAAATCGATGGACAAAAGTTCAAAAACTTTAGAGGTAACGCTTCCGCAGAAGCAGGTTCAAACTATGTGGAAGGGGCAGCCGGACTGGTTCCATATACCGGACCCTTGTCGAATGTTATAGAAGCAATCGAAAAAGGTTTAAAGAGTGCGTTCTCGTATACGGGTTCTGAAAACTTGGAAGAGTTCCATGCGAAAGTAGAGTTTGTTAAAGTGTCGGCAATATCAGTTGTAGAAAATGACGCTCATGGTTTGCAAAACAAATATGCGTAAACCAAGAAACAATCATGTGCTACTCACCGGAGGGTTGGGATTTATCGGCGGGCACACCGTAGAGCATTGGTTAAAAAATACGGATTGGGACATTACCGTAATGGATGCGTTGCGTTTCTCTGGGCGCATTGAACGCCTTACAGAAATGGAAGACTATAACCCTGACCGGGTAAGAGTTGTTTGGCATGATCTCCGAGCGCCGATCCATGAACAACTAAAAGAAACGATTGGAAATGTTGACTGGATTGTCAACATGGCATCCGATTCGCATGTAGATAGATCGATCACCGACCCGGTTCCGTTCATTCAAAACAATGTGAACCTCGTCATAAACATGCTGGAATATGCCCGTGATATACAGCCGAAAAAGTTTGTTCAAATCTCCACCGACGAGGTGTACGGACCGGCACCGGTAGGACATTCTCACCGTGAAGGTGAAGTGCTGCGCCCATCTAACCCGTACAGCGCCTCCAAAGCGGCGCAAGAAATGATTGCGTTCTCGTATTGGAGAACCTACAAGGTGCCAGTAATCATTACCAACACAATGAATAACTTTGGGGAACGGCAGCATCCCGAAAAGTATGTACCGATGGTGATGAAAAAGATTTTGAATCAGGAAGAAATCGAAGTTCACGGCAAAGAAAGAAACAACGGAGGGTGGGACATCGGTGCCCGTGTGTGGTTACATGCAAGAAACCATGCCGATGCTGTCCAATACATCTTGGAAAACGTGCCAGCAATGCCTTACAACGACGACACACCCGAGCCGGAACGCCTCAACATCGCCGGAGAAAAAGAAATCAACAACTTAGAAATAGTTGAAATGATTGGCGAAATCTTAGAATGCCCACCGTTGTGGAGACTGGTGGACTTTCACACCAGTAGACCGGGGCATGATCTAAGATACTCATTAGATGGAACGAAACTAAAAGAGTACGGATGGATAGCCCCCATGTCGTTAGAAGAATCGTTTGAAAAAACAGTTAACTGGACAATGAAACATACAGGATGGTTGACAGAATGAAATCAAAAAAACTGGCTGACCTGCGGGTAGCCGTAAGTTTAGAGA
>CEPQ01010298.1_pt1 | contig 15948 bp, 15 predicted proteins | sample 530411 | NCBI WGS metagenome assembly CEPQ01 (sample SAMEA2620039, study PRJEB7988) | marine metagenome | isolation source: saline water (ENVO:00002010), including
CGCCCGAGTCAGCCTGAACGCTGATCTATCTCAGGCAATTACCTGCTCAGTTGCCTTCGCGATCTGACAACTCATAATCGCTTGGTCGTAGGTTCAAGTCCTACTGGGCCCACCATTCAAAACTCAGGGATTGCAATTAAAAAGCCTTTTAAATCAGAAAGTTAAAATGGCAATGCAATCAAGCTCCCGCAAGTCATATTCCACCACTATCTGTTAGCACCACCGAAAGGTACATTTTCGGTACACTGCCAACACGTGGATACAAAGGAACTGACCATGGCCACCTTAGTAAAGACCCCCTCTGGCACCTGGAAAGCCGTCATCCGCAAGGTCGGCTTTCCGACAGCGACTAAGACCTTTCGCACCAAACGAGATGCCGAAGATTGGGCGCGTCGCACGGAAGATGAAATGGTGCGCGGCGTTTACATCCAGCGCGCTCCGGCTGAACGGATGACCGTCGCCGATGCCCTCAAGCGCTACCTGGCAGAAGTCTCGCCCACCAAAAGGCCGTCTTCAGCGGCATGCGACAACCGTCATTCCAAGCCGTTGATCCAGCACCTTGGCAAGTACTCCTTGGCCGCCCTCACCCCGGAAATCATCGCCAAGTATCGTGATGACCGCCTGGCAGGAGTGGACAGAAAGGACGCCAAGGGAAGACCCGCCCCCAAACCCCGCTCCCCTAACACTGTCCGCCTTGATCTGGCACTGCTGGGCCACATGTTCAGTACCGCGATCAAGGAATGGGGCATTGGCTTGCCAAGCAATCCGGTACAGAACATTCGCCGCCCCGCACCGCCACCCGGTCGCGAACGGCGCCTCAGCCTGGACGAGGAAACACGGCTGATGCAGGCAGTCGATGCGCACAGCAACCCAATGCTCGGCTGGATAGTGCGTATCGCCCTGGAAACAGGCATGCGCTCGTCGGAGATCACCACCCTTCGTCGGAGCCAGGTCGACCTGAAACGGCGCATCGTGCGACTTCTGGAGACGAAGAACACCCTGCCCCGCACCGTTCCCCTCACCAGTGCCGCCGTAGACATATTCCGTCAGGCGCTGGCCAACCCTGTTCGCCCCATTGATACCGATCTGATCTTCTTCGGGGAGCCTGGAAAAGATGGTCAGCGTCGACCCTACAATTTCAACAAGGTCTGGTTGAACACCAAGGAAAGTGTCGGGCTAAAAGACCTACGCTTCCACGACCTTCGCCATGAAGCGGTCAGCCGTTTTGTCGAAGGCGGCCTGAGCGACCAACAGGTAGCGGCAATCAGCGGCCACAAGTCCATGCAGATGCTGCGGCGCTATACCCACCTGCGAGCGGAGGACCTGGTAGATGAGCTGGATGCTATATCGAGGCGCAGAGCAGGTAAGCAACAGAACGAGAAGGAACCGAGCTGACGGATCGTCATTACAGCCAGCTAAGCGCAGAGCACTGCGCTATGTATGTAGTATGTTGTAGTAGCGTACAACCTACTACATACAAAAACTGGCGAAATTGGCACAACCAAGCTGGACGGCGACTGCATTTTAGCCGCTAAAAATTTAGCGTTTCTTTCCGGCGGCAAAATAAGCGTCAGTGCCAAGTATCGCGTTCTGCCTCATCTGTCATTAGATCGTCGGCAAAGCCCGTTTCAACCTTGCGAAACAATTCAGTTAACAGGGCGCCGCGCATTTTCAACCTGAGCTCTTCAGCTTCAATACACTTTCTCGCAAATTCTTCGTCATCGTCCATCCAGGGCGCCCAATAGGCAGTGCTTCTGTCTGGCGAAGAGTCAGATTGAAATTGTGAGGTTATCCAGCTCCGAAGAGGCTTAATCAAGCCATGGCGCTCCAGCAGCATTCGTGCTCCCGGCAAAGCCATAGTTCCTTCGAGAAGAACCTGAAACGCGGAAGCATTGCCCTGTCCGAGCAATCTCCAGGCACGGAAGATTCGCAGCGCAGTACAGAAAACCTCAAGCTGCGAAGTAAATTCGAGCTCTCCCCGAGGGAGGCATTCATTTTGAAAGTCGATAATGCGAGAAAGGACGGCGTCATCAAAGAAGTATTGACTCAGCCAACCCTGAGGCCAGCTCCCTCCGGGCATCAACAGATCAGCGAGACGAAAGTCAGCAGGCGTAATGCTTCCCCACATGGCGTCCCATAATGGAACTTGCATAGGGCCAATCTCATAAACGTTCAGAGCGGCCCGAAATAATTCATCTTCTGCATTCAAAATATCGCTTCTAGGTGAAATATCGCCACGGCGATATCTATATATCGTCGCTTGGTCAACCTGCCTCAAAGCTGGCCAATCGCACATGTCGGCTGGAGACATGTCATCAGCCAAAAAATGGTACCACGCGATGGTTCTTAGCCGCTCACTTTCGTGCCGAGGCGGACGACCACGGCCATGACTCGACTTCTCTTTCTTTTGCGTGATATTCGGCATTTCCGCGCCTGTATTCATGACCATGCGTTCCTTTTAATGGTGGTTACCGAAGCCCAGAGAACATTGAACTTACTGGGCGTATTCACAAGGAGCCAACCGATGACCACCGAAGAACAACTGCTTGACCGTTATGGGCCGCTGCTGTCACTGACAGAACTTTCAGAGTTACTTAAGCGTAGTCCAGATGGTCTCCGCATAGCGTTGCGAAGTCAAACTGAGTTTGCGCAGAAATGGAACGCTGCCAAACGCAAAGTAGGCCGGCGCGTATATTTCCGTGCAAGTGATGTTGCCGAACTCATCGACGAGGCATGAGGGCAATGATGTGGATGATACCGTCATTGTTCGTCGCAAAGTCCGGTCGAATTTCACCACGCTTCCCAATGAGCTTATCCGGGACCCCAATCTGTCCTGGAAAGCGCTGGGAATCCTGGTGTTCGTGCTGTCACTGCCCGACAACTTCAGGCTTCGACTGTCGCACCTGTCCAAACAGAAAAAGTCGGGGCGAGACGCGACGCGAACAGGGCTCCAGGAGCTGCAACAAGCAGGCTATCTGCGAATCAAGCGAGAACGTGGAGAGCGAGGCAAGTTCAGTCACACGACCTGGCTCGTGTCAGACCAGCCCGAGTACCGGGATCATGATTCACCACGTTCGGATTTTCCAACTACGGTAAATCCAACTACGGATAATCCGTATTCGGAAAACCCGACGCTAATAAATACTAAGGGTAAAAAGAACTGAGGTTATTAAATACTCAGATTAATAAAACGGCTTGCGCCGTGATAGGAACGCCAGGAAGAAGTGATGACATCAACTTCAAGATTGTGCAAACGGCCCAAAGCTGAGCAAGCCAGATTCGATAGCGGGCATCGTTTCACAGCGACACCCTCGCCTGGCGTTAAAACCGAATCATCGACATGCCGGCTGGGCAAAAACTGAATCCTGAAATTCATATGAGCGCTACTGAACCGCTATTTCATCGCTATTGGATCACTGTTACAGCGCTGCTACTGGTCATTACAGCGCGGTTCTATACCGATTTGTATTCAATACCGGCTGATGCGCGCCAGATGGGGCAAAAATAGCGATGAATTTGACAGTAGTGCAGCGGAGAAGTCGTGGTTGAACTGCGGGCAGGATGGGTGAAGTAGGCCCACCACGCAAGCGTGTTGGCCTCTTCACTGAGCCTTATTCGCACCTGCGGTGCTCAACGGTCATCCTGCTCTGCGAGGCCAGTCATACAGCGTAACGAGGCGTCACATGGAAACAGAAAAAACAACCAGGAAAGCATATTCGCCAATCAAGGTGTATTGCCTCCCCTCGGAACGAGAGGCTATCGCTGAAAACGCCAGAGCTGCCGGCAAGAGCCTGTCGAACTTCCTCCTGAACGTAGGCCAGGGCTACCGGATTCAGGGCATTACCGACTATGAGCGTGTGCGCGAGCTGGCCCGAATCAATGGCGACCTTGGCCGACTGGGTGGCCTGCTGAAGCTGTGGCTGACCGATGACGTGCGAACAGCTGCCTTTGGTACGGAGACCATTCACCGCCTGCTGGAACGCATCGAAGCGACCCAGGCGGAAATGGCTGAGGTAATGAAGTCCATCGTTCGTCCCAGGGCGAGCTGAAGATTTTAGCGGCTAAAAAACGGAAGGTGGCCATGATCATCAAACACGTCCCCATGCGAACGCTGGGTAAAAGCGACTTCGGAGGATTGGCGGGCTACATCACCGATGCGCAAAGCAAGGATCATCGGCTTGGCCTGGTTCAGGTAACGAACTGTGAGGCTGCAACGGTTCCTGCCGCCATTGAAGAAATCCTTGCGACGCAACACATGAACACCCGCGCCAAGGGCGACAAAACTTATCACCTGATCGTAAGCTTCCGCGCTGGCGAACAGCCCGACGAAGCCACCCTCAAGGCGATTGAAGAACGCATATGTAGCGGACTAGGGTATGGCGACCACCAGCGTATCAGCGCTGTGCATAACGATACCGACAACCTGCACATCCATATTGCGATCAACAAGATCCATCCCACACGCAACACCATGCATGAGCCTTTCCAGTCATACCGCATGCTCGGTGAGCTTTGCTCGATCCTGGAGCAGGACTACGGGCTTGAGCAGGACAACCATACCCCCCGGCGAACGCTGTCCGAGGCGCGGGTGGCTGACATGGAACAGCATTCGGGAATGGAAAGCCTGGCCGGCTGGATCAAACGGCAATGTCTGGAGGAAATTCGAGCCTCTACGAGTTGGCCCGAGCTGCACCAAGTTATGTGCGACAACGGGTTGGTACTGCGTGAGCGTGGTAACGGCCTGGTGGTTGAAGCAACCGATGCAACCATGGTCAAGGCCAGCACCATTGCCCGCGACCTATCCAAACGGGCCTTGGAGGATCGGTTTGGCCCCTTTGCGGCATCTTCCGAGAGACAGGCGTCCAAGCCAAAGCGCAGCTATCAGAAAGCCCCGATGCCAATGCGGATCGACACCAACGAGCTGTATGCGCGTTACAAAAACGAGCAAAAGAACCTGGCCCGGGCACGATCCGACGCACTGAGCAGCGCCAAGCGGCGCAAGGACAGGGCTGTTGAGGACGCCAAGAGAGCAAACAGGCTGCGCCGTGCGACGATCAAGGTTGTCGATGGCCGAACGGTTAGCAAGAAAGCACTGTATTCCCAGACCAGCAAGGCGCTGCGGCTGAGCCTGGATACTATTCATGCCGAGTACACCAGAGAGCGTGAAAAGCTGTATCAGGGCTTTCAGCCGCGCACATGGGCCGACTGGCTCAAGGTCGAAGCCATGCAGGGCAACCACGAGGCACTGAATGCGCTACGCGCCAGAGAGGCTGCCAATGGCTTGCAAGGACACACGCTGACCGGCCAGGGAGAAGCACGTGGCAGCAGCGCTTCGGAAATCGACAACATCACCAAGAAGGGCACGATCATCTATCGCGCTGGGCAAACAGCCGTGCGCGATGACGGGGACAAGCTCCAGGTTTCTAGAGCAAACGACCAGCGCGGCTTGCAGGCTGCGCTGCGCATGGCGGCCGAGCGTTACGGCAGCCGAATCACCGTGACCGGGGATGCCGAGTTCAAGGCCCGAATCATTCACGCGGCCGTTGACGGCCGCCTGTCCATCACCTTTGCCGATCCGGGCCTGGAGCGCCGGAGGCAAGAGCTGCTGCAGCGGCGAAGCAAAAGCAAGGGCTCGACAGCCAATTTGAAAGCCCGAGTTTCACCCATCGGCCAACAGCCGCCACCGCAGCGGCGCAACCAGTTGCACTCCCTGGGCCAGCTTCCCGTTCTACATATCGCAGGAAGCGCGCAGGTGATGCAACCCCAGGCACCCACCCCCGCGGAAACGATTGCATTACGTCAAGCGAAGCTGCGGGCTGAGCAGGCAGCCAAAAAGGCCAAGCGGCAAGGAAAGGGTCGAGCACGCTAGCAAGCAGGTTTTTCGACACCGTGATTCAAACAAAAACGGCCGGGCTTCGGTGTCGCTCTGGTCAATTACCGAATAGCTCCGTGGCGCAGCTACTCGATGGCGCTAGCCACTTTCAGCAAAGGTTATCGACCATGAGAACTCGCAAAATTTTAGCGGCTAAAACCGCGCTCCTGATCTCGCTCGGCATCGGCGGCGGCACGCTACCGGTTCAGGCCGGGATTCCAGTCATCGACGGGGGCAACCTGACGCAAAACGTCATGACCGCCATTGAGTCGGTGGCGCAAACACTCAAGCAGATCGAGCAGTATCAAACCCAGCTCCAGCAGTACGAAAACCAGCTCCAGAACACCATGGCCCCGGCCGCGTATATCTGGGATCAGGCTACCCGCACGATGGATAACCTGCGTTCGGCAATGAACACCCTGGATTACTACCAGACCCAGCTCGGCAGCCTGGATGCGTACCTCGGCAAGTTCCAGGATGTGGCCTACTACCGTGGTTCGCCGTGCTTTAACGCCACTGGCGGTTGTACAGATGCCGAATGGGCAGCCATGAACGAGAACCGCCGTCTGGCGAGCGAAAGCCAGAAGCGCGCCAATGATGACCTGTTTCATACCCTGAAACAGCAGCAGGACGCCTTGCAGGCCGATGCCCGCACACTGGAACAGCTCCAGCACAGCGCACAGGGTGCAGACGGGCAAATGCAGGCCCTGGGCTATGCCAACCAGCTTGCCAGCCAGCAGGCGAATCAGCTTTTGCAGATGCGCGCCATGTTGCTTGCGCAGCACCAGGTCATCGCAACGCGGATGCAAGCCGAGGCCGATCTTGATGCCAAGCAACAGGCCGCCCATGCCGCTTCCACCGAGTCGCGGATAGCGCCTACCAGCAGCCCCAAGAACTGGCTCGAACTGGCCCGCTGACAAGGAGAGGAACCCATGAACAGATTCACTATTTGGGCGGTGGCAGGCTTCACCCTTGCCATCGCAGGCTGCGACAACACCCCACCCGCACCGACCATGCTGGAGGCCAACGATACCAACTGCCAGATGGCAGAAATCATGAAGATCCAGGACAAGGCAACACGGGAGACCTTTACCGGGTTGTGCTCCCGTAGGCCGGCCGGCAGCGGCATTGCACCCACCGAGCAGCCGCTTAACTGGCTGGAGTTGACCGGGCCGCAAGACCAGGAGGGCAACTGATGAACACCAAAACCAAAGCAATCCTGGGCGGTGGAATCTTGTTGCTGCATTCTGGCCTAGCCAAAGCTGACCTGACCAACCAGGGAATGCTCGATCAGGTGGTAACTGGTTTCGCCACCCGTGCAGCGAGTTGGCAGCATGTGATTGTCGATGCTGCGTCGTGGCTGTTCTGGACGCTAGTGGTGATCTCGATGGTCTGGACGTTCGGGATGATGGCCCTGCGCAAAGCGGACATCGGCGAGTTCTTCGCCGAGCTGGTCCGTTTCATCATCTTCACTGGCTTCTTCTGGTGGCTGCTGGTCAATGGTCCGGCGTTTGCCAACTCGATCATCCAGTCATTGGCCAGAATCGGTGAGCAGGCGGCTGGAGTCTCCTCTGTCACGCCGTCCGGCATCGTCGATGTGGGCTTTATGATCTGGAAGCAGGCCATCAATAACCTATCGGCCTGGTCGCCCGTCGATAGTCTGGTGGGCGCCGTATTGAGTGCCGCAATCATGCTGCTTCTGGCCCTGGTCGCCATCAACATGCTGCTGATGCTGATCGCAGCCTGGCTGCTGGCCTATGGCGGCATTTTCTTCCTGGGGTTCGGCGGATCGCGTTGGACCTCGGACATGGCGATCAACTACTACAAAACCGTTCTTGGCGTGGCCGTGCAGATCATGACCATGGTGCTACTGGTCGGCATTGGTAACGACATGCTGTCGACCTTCTACGCCAGGATGAACCAGAACGTACTCAACTTCGAAGAGCTGGGCGTCATGTTGGTGTTCTGTATGGCGTTGTTGTTACTTGTTAACCGAGTTCCACCGATGGTGGCAGGAATCATCACGGGTTCAAGCATCGGGGCTGCTAGCGGCGTCGGCAACTTCGGAACTGGGGCAGCGGTAGGTGCCGTTATGGGCGCCGCTGGAGTCGCCGCGGGTGCGGCAAGCATGGCGGGCTCTGCGGTCATGGGTGGTGCTGCAAACCTGGCCGGTGGCGGTTCAGCCATCAAGGCGGCGTTCGACAAGGCACAAGCCTCGATGTCGAGCGGGAGCGACATGCCCAGCATGGGAGGAATGCCAAGCAGTAGCCCTGCCGTCACAGGCACCAACGCCAACGATAACAGCAGTACCGGTAGCACCCCGTTCGCGCAGGCAGCGGGCTTTGGTGGCAATTTGGAGAGCGGCGCAACGCGTGCTGTCAGCCTGGTGACCGGCACTGCGGGCAACCTGGCCAAGGGCATCGGCTCGATGGCCGCCGAGAAGATCAAAGACCGCGTTGCGGATACAGCAGGCGGTCGTTTGGGATCCTCGATCCGTGAAAGCTCACATTCCTTTAGCGGTAACAGCTTGGGCGGTGAAAGCGACGGCAACTCTAAGCGGGAGGTGTGACTATGGCGCGCAGCATTTTTGACAGGTTCGATGAAAACGGCCCGGAAGAGCCATCACACCGATTTAAGCCGGTCGGTGATCTGTAAACAGAGTTGGACGCCACTTCGGAAGTGGCCGCTTTTGTGCACCGGTCTGCTTATCCGCCTGGCGTTCAAACTGAACGAGAAGTAGCCCGAGTGATGGAGTCTTTCGCTGGAGGAAGTACGGGCAATACTGCGTATGCTGAGGCTGCGGGCTTTCTAAACCTCGGTCGATGAAAGCATATCGATTCCAGCGACCAATAGAGGAAAAACTTTGCGCCGGATTGGTGGGCATTTTTCGAGGCGCACACAGAGATCAAAAGGGTGGCTTGTTGGCGCCCTTTTCTTTAGCCGCTAAAAGAGTGTTCATCAAACGGTGCGGCCACTCCCAAAATAACGGAATATAATGATCTAGCCATATAGATAGAGTTTGGAGGAAGGATGCCCGCTCTTGTCCCGGAAATGGTAAATGCGGCAATTGATGCCTCAGTCTCGCCCGGCGATTTGTTACGCCGGGCGCTGGTTGTTGCGCGGCGTCTGGCCGTGCCTGAGTTGGTCGATTGGATCAGCAGCGAGCTGAACGGCTACTACTCAGGGGAAGTGCCGGACTATCGTCGGGTACAGGGGCAGTTGATGGCCGAGAACCCGATTCATGGCCCGATCCCGTTTTTTGCACCGCCAGACATGGCCGAGCTGCTGTCGGACTTCGCTGTAAGACAGTCGGTGCCGGAGCTGATGCAGCTTGCTCAGAGCACAACTGGAATTTACAGCCACTTTCCGGCCAACATCGAGCACACGCTGATGCAAATGATGCACGAGGCGAACGGTGTGACGATGCGCCCGGTGCTTAGGTTTTCCACCGTCCAGGTGCAGGGTGTCATCGAGAAGGTGCGGAGTCGGGTGCTGGAATGGGCGCTTGATCTGGAGGCCAAAGGCGTGCTCGGGGAAGGCATGACGTTCACTCAGCAGGAGAAGCAGACTGTGCAGCAGCATTACCACTTCAGAGACGTAAGCGGCTCCCAAATCCAGATCGGATCGAATAGCTCTAACCAGACCCAGACTCAAACAGATGGTGACATGGCTGCGCTGTCAGCCTTGATTGAGCTGCTGCGCGATGCTATCCAGCAGGGACGCATCGAAGCCGAGGCGCGCGATGAATTGCAGGCAGAGCTGGCGACATTGCAGGCTCAGGCTGCATCGCCGAAGCCCAAGTGGGCCATCATCAAGGCGACCGCAGGGAGCATCAAAGCCGTGTTGGAAAACGCGGCAGGTGGCGTGCTGGCGGCGCAGGCGCTACCGTACCTGACGGCGCTGCTGTGATAGCTAGCTATCTAGCTGGCTTTGCTGGGGATGGACCAGAAACGACAGACCCGCCAGGAGGCGGGTCTGTCGAGGAATAGGAGTGGCCCTGCACAAACAGGGCCAGAACGAACCTAGTGTCATCACCAGTATGGTGGCTGGGAGAGGACTGAGCCTAGGGCTGCACACACAGTATAGCAGCACTACGCGATGAGTCAAAGTGACGAAGAATGAACTGGAACGAACTAGAGAAGCACTTTTCTCCTGCCCGACTGGGGCGCTATCGGGCCGAAAGAAGTGGCAATGTCGCCAGGGCGGCGGCTGACTATTCCAGCAACGTTCTGCTGTCTGAAGCGATGGTGCCGCTACTAAATGTCTTGGAAATTGCCTTGCGAAACGGCATTCATGCCCGCCTGAGCAGGCTCTATGGCCGGACAGATTGGTGGGAGTCCTGGGTGGGTGATCCGGCCTTTAGCTGGCAGAACAAGGAAGTAGCCAACGCCAAAGCGAAACTGGCCCGAAGGCATGAAGCACAGACCCCGGACAAGGTGCTGGCAGAGTTGACATTCGGCTTCTGGAGTTCACTTTTCAATACGCAGTTTCAGGCGGCCCTCTGGAAAGACCTTCGCCTTGTGTTTGCCCGTTGCCCGAAACCACAACGGCAACGGCATAACATCTCGGCAGCACTGAACCAGATTCGTGACCTACGAAACCGTGTCTTTCATCACGAGCCGTTGTTGTGGCTGACACCAACGCTGCTCGATCAGCACGCTGTCGGCGTGACAGTCATCAACTGGATTGATCCCCAACTCGGGCAATGGCTGAGTAGCCATGATCGCCTACCCACGACATGGGCGGGATGGATTGCCACTTGATAAGCACCCGCGTCCAGAAAACGGTGGTTTTCTGGACGGTTTTCAGGGGTTCGAGTTTTCGTGGCTGACAACCATAAAACCGTTAAGATAGCCGTTAATTTTTCAATGTTCTGGTACTGTCAATGAATCAACGCATTGGATACGCCCGTGTATCGACGGACGACCAGCACCTAGACTTGCAGCGTGATGCGCTTATTAAGGCCGAGTGTGGCGTGATCTACGAGGAAGCGATCAGCAGCAAAAACACGACAAGGCCGGAGCTGGAGCAATGCTTAAAGGCGTTGCGCACCGGGGATACATTGGTTGTGTGGCGACTGGATCGACTTGGCCGAAGCTTGCGTGAACTGGTGCAGATCGTGACCGACCTAGAGCAACGCGGTGTTCATTTCGAGAGCTTGACTGAGAAAATTGAGACGGGCAGCGCAGCGGGTAAGCTGCAATTTCATGTGTTTGCAGCCTTGGCAGAGTTCGAGCGGGCCTTGATCAGGGAACGAACTCAAGCTGGACTCGCTGCTGCTCGCGCCCGTGGTCGAGCTGGCGGTCGCAAACCGAAGTTAGACGACAAACAGGTACGCCAGATCAAGTTATTACTACGCGACCCGAATACAAGCGTTGCTGAAGTTGCTCGTGACTACGGCGTTTCGCGGACAACAATTTACAAGTATTGCGGCGTAGTGCCGCCGAATAAAGTAATAGAAGGGACAATATGACCAAGAAGACAACGGCGTTCGACGTGTTTGAGAAATGCGTTGAAGCAGTACAGTCAGGTGAACTGATTGAATCCATCTCCGCGAAGGACAAGGAATTTCATTTTCAGAACTGGTTTCAGAAACGACTCCAGAGTCTTTCCATGCACTTTGAAGGCTCCGGCCGAAACACCTATCCAGATTTCTGCTTGGTTGAGCACACTGAGGGCTATGAGATCAAGGGGTTAGCGTGGCCAGGCAGGGAGCGGGACTACGATTCGAATAGTCAGGTACCGACTGGTTATCACAATGGCCGTCAAATCTTCTACGTATTCGGACGTTATCCGGCCGACTTGTCAGTCTACGCAGATCAGGGTAACGGTCGTAAACAATACCCCGTAGTTGATCTAGTCGTATGCCACGGAGATTTTCTTAATGCAGACCACAACTATGTCCATAAGAATAAGAGCGTAAAGGGATTTGGCACTTACGGTGACATTATGATTCGTGACCGAAAAATGTACGTTGCGCCGACCCCCTTTGCGCTGACTGAAGGAACAACTGGTCTGATGACCTTGATTTTGCCGGAAGACTTTGGCACAGATGAACGTTATCAAGTTGTCGGTAACCTTACCCGTGTTGAGGCGGATACACTAGTGGTTGGGTACAACTTTGACTTGCGTACGAATGAGTTGAACGCTGACCGCGTACCCAACCCTAGAGCAGGCACCCAGCACCGATTCATCGCTTACCGGCTCAAAGGGCAAGCCAGTAAACCTGTCTCTATGACTGGTACTTCGGCGCAGCCTGACGAGAACAATCTGACGGGCGAAGAATGAGTATAGTTACCGACGATGCAGGACTTGCACCGGCGACCGCAGCTACTGCACTGGAGTGCGATTTCCCGCTGGTAGAAATCAGTCAGATAGCTGAGCAGGAAAGCTGGCGTAAGGAAATCAATCGGCCGCTTTACCATATCCACAAGTGGTGGGCTACGCGACTTGGATCTGTATTCCGAGGTATTACGATTGGAGCTTTGAGCCAGCCGGATACCGACACTTGGGGTCAGTTCTACAAAATGCACGATTTGGCCGGTAAGGTTGTGCTCGATCCGTTCATGGGTAGTGGTACGACGCTTGGCGAGGCAGTAAAGCTGGGGGCTAAGGCCATTGGCTGCGACATCAATCCTATTAGTACCTTCCTTGTGCGTCAGGCATTTACACCAGTACCTGAAGCGGCGCTGCGGACCGCTTTCGAACGACTGGAGCGCGATGTAGCACCGGAGATTCGGCGCTACTACCAGACTCGTGATCCTCAGACTGGTGAGCTTATCCAAGTTCTTTACTACTTCTGGGTCAAGACTGTCACTACGCCCGAGGGCGAGGTCATTCCTTTGCTGTCACGATACGTGTTCTCGCAGGATGCATACCCAAAGAAAAAACCTCGAGCACAGATCGTTTGCCCAAACTGCTGGGGTGTCCAGGAGGATCGCTACGACTCGACTGATCTACATTGCCAGTGCTGTGGCAATCGATTCAATCCACAGAATGGCCCAGCGGCCGGTCAGTATGTCACCGCTAAGGACGGCCAGCGATACCGTATTAAAGAGCTACTGCCGAAGGACGGTTCTCCACCTTCCCATCGAATGTACGCGATGATGGCCTTGAGAGCCGATGGCTCGAAGGTCTACCTACCTGTCCAGGATGAAGACTTGGCTCTCTTCGAAGAGGCTAAGAAGCGGCTTCTCAGCGAGGCGCTGCCTCTGCCAGAAACTTCAGTTCGATCAGGCCACAACACGGATCAGGCTCGCGGCTACAACTACACCCAATGGCGGGATTTCTTCAATACTCGTCAGCTGCTATGTCTAGGGCTGTTGCTTCGAGAGATCTTGACCATTGATGACTTGGCAGTGCAAGAGCAGATGCTGTGCCTATTTTCCAGCACCTTGGAGTTCAATAACTTGTTTTGCAGCTTCAAGGGCGAGGGCACGGGGGCTGTACGTCATATGTTCTCAAATCACATCCTTAAGCCAGAACGCGCGCCACTAGAAAACTCCGTTTGGGGCACTAACAAGAGCAGTGGCACCTTCAGTACATTGTTTGAGTCTCGTTTGTTGCGTGCGAAACGCTACCTGGATGAGCCATTCGAGATCGCGCTTAAGTATGATCAAAATGGTAATCGTGCAGGCTCGAACAAAATTGTTGCCAGTCACCCTATCCGCGCCCATCGTGTCGAAACCTGGGCCGAGTTGGAAGCTGCAGAGCATGGCTTGATGGTTCTCAATGGTGACAGTTCCAGGCTACCGGTGCCTGACGGTTCAGTAGATGCGGTGGTAACCGATCCACCCTATTTCGACTTTGTTCACTACTCAGAGCTGAGTGATTTCTTCTTTGCTTGGTTGTCTCCTGCGCTGCGTAGTCGCTATCACTGGATGGCCCGTGAGGATTCATCTGATCTAGGTGAGGTACAGCACAAAGATCCGCGTGTTTTTGCTCGTCAACTTGCTTCGGTTTTCACCGAAGCATGCCGTGTACTCAAAGACGATGGTGTTTTGGCCTTTAGCTTCCACCACTCGCGAGCTGAAGGCTGGGCGGCTATCTATGAGGCGATTAATCAGGCGGGTCTTGCTGTGGTTGCGGCACATCCTGTCCATGCGGAACTACGTGCGGCAAGTCCTAAAACATCGGCCAAAGACCCGATCAGCCTTGATGCTATCCTCGTGTGTCGAAAAAAAGCGTTTGCCTTGCACCAGTCGCTCGCTATTCAGGATGTGCGAGAAAGCGTAGATGCCTTGTGTTCACGTCTACAAGCAGCTGGCATGCGTATATCTGCGGGTGATCGTTTTGTAATCGGCGCTGCTCAGACCTTAATTTCCCGAGCCACAAATGACTTGGCTTTTGATGAGATCAAGACAGATTTGGAAGTGATTCGTCTGGCAGTTGGACCGAGGGTTAGAAACGTCGACGGCGAGCCCGGATCAGACTTCACTCAAATGGCTCTTGTGTAGGGGGGGGAGAAAAGATGGCTGAACTCTGTTCTTCAAGGGAGACTACCAGGTAGGCAGTTATGAAGTTTAATGACAATCACGAACCATTTTTTATTTCGGAAGAAGTGGAAGCTGAACTTGTAGCTGCCGGGTACGAATTTGAGCCGCCAATCTGTTTTGCAACTATATGTCCTCCTATATTAGGCAGCCTCGATGATATGGTGCTGGAAGCCTGGCCAGGTAGAGTGCCGATGGAATAAATCGGGAGTGGGAACGCATTGTAAAATTTGTATCGGGGTATGATTCATGGCAAGAATTAGAAAAATAGAGATCGCAAATTTTCGAGGCATCCAAAAGTTGGTCTGGTGTCCGATGCCAGGGATCAACTGCCTGATCGGTCCTGGTGATAGTGGTAAATCCACAGTGCTGGACGCAATCGACCTGTGCCTGGGCGCTAGACGGAATGTCCAGTTCTCAGATGCCGACTTCTTTGGTTTGGACATCACGGCTCCGATAAGCATCACGTTGACACTCGGCGATCTTGATGACTCGATGAGAACGCTTGAGAGCTTTGGTGCATTCCTACGTGGATACCGAACCGACACAGAAATCGTCGAAGATGAGCCCTCCGCTGACACTGAGGTCGTGCTCTGCCTTAACCTGACTGTTGCTAGTGACTTGGAACCTTCCTGGACACTTGTCTCCGATCGAGCTGCACAGCAAGGCATTGTAAAGACACTCGCATGGAAGGATCGCCTAGCCCTCGCACCTACCCGCATTGGCGCGCTGTCAGACTTCAATCTGGCATGGCAGCGTGGCTCCGTACTGAACCGCATCTCGGAAGAGCGAGCCGACGCTTCAGCCGCTCTGGTCAAGGCCGCCAGGGATGCGCGCAGTGCCTTCGGAGACCAGGCTGAACAACAGTTGGGAGAAGCGCTGGGGGTCGTCTCCGCCACCGCCCAGGAGCTGGGCGTCAACATCGGTGCTAAGGCCAAAGCGCTCTTGGATTCACATTCGGTGTCGTTTGGTGGCGGCACCATCTCCTTGCACAACGAAAGCGGCATCCCGCTTCGAAGCTTGGGTGTCGGTTCTACGCGTCTGCTTGTCGCCGGCCTGCAGCGCAAGGCGGGTGGTCAGGCGTCGATCGTGCTCTCCGACGAACTTGAGTACGGCCTGGAGCCGCACCGCATCGCGCGGTTCCTGGGCTCCCTCGGTGCCAAGGAAGCCGCTGCTCCGCTGCAGGTGTTCCTCACCACCCACTCACCCGTGGCTCTGAGAGAACTGTCGGGCGGCCAGCTCTTCGTGCTGCGCCGAAGCCCCCTCGGCCACGAGGCTCGCTTGGTCGTCGCCGACGATGGTATCCAGAGCACGATCCGCCTCTATCCTGAGGCATTCCTGGCTGGCTCCGTGGTCGTGTGCGAGGGAGCCAGCGAGATCGGCCTGCTGCGCGGCCTGGACCTGTACAGGCTTGAGCAGGGTAAAGCGTCACTGGCCGCATTAGGTGTGGCCCTCGTCGACTGCGGTGGAGGGGAGCCGGATCGACCGTATGCCCGCGCCACAGCGTTCCAGTCTTTGGGCTATCGAGTGATGGTGCTACGCGACGACGACAAGAAGCCCACACCGGCCATCGAGCAGGCATTT
>CEPQ01130583.1_pt1 | contig 15923 bp, 26 predicted proteins | sample 530411 | NCBI WGS metagenome assembly CEPQ01 (sample SAMEA2620039, study PRJEB7988) | marine metagenome | isolation source: saline water (ENVO:00002010), including
GGAACGGGTATCATACCCAAGGGGTAGGCATTCGTTGCGGGCTGGTGATGAGAGGTCTTTAGGGACCAGGACGGATACCGGTATCTATAAAAGCTATATAAGTAATATGATGCGGGCTTACTATAATAAGGTTCAGCTCATACTGGGGAGAAATGCTATTGACCAGTTCTATGAAAATAAAGGCATGGGTGAATATACTGACGAATGGGCGGCATGGCTGAGAGTCAAATTGGCACAAAACGTAGGCTATCCGACCATCTTTACCGAGGAGATAATAAACACTAAAGCTAAGCACTTTAAGCATGGCCCGCTTGCTATGCTCAGCGACCAGAATATAGGTAACTGGATAAAGAAGGTCAGGAAGAAGTATCGACTGCCGGAGGATGTACTGGAAAGTATCGATACCACTACCCAGGCTGGCAGGGACAAGCTATCGAGGCTCGAACGGTCGAAGGATATGGAAATCTACGCCAAGCTGCGTAGCTGGTCTAACCTGGAAGCCAAGTGGAGCCTTATAACTATGCTGTCCAACTTCAGGACGGTCACCGGTAATCTGCTCGGCGGCACTCAGCATACTATTATTCAGACAGGCTTCAGGCATTGGAGACTTGCAGGCGATCCGGCTCATGTAGCTAGTATAATGAACCTCAACAATAGACCCGGTGAGGAAGAGATAAAGCCTGAATGGAACAGTATAGAGAAAGAACTATTCCGCCAGGGACTGATGGAAGAGTTTCTTGTGGAAGAACTGAGACTCGACCCGGCATTCAAATATGAACAGTTTCCCGAGCTGACCAAGGCTATTGTGAATATAGTCAAGAAGAATCCCGATATATCACCTGAAGGGTTTAAAGCTAAGGTCAATAGCACTTACCAGGGTATGAAGACAGAGGCAAGACGCTTCGGTATCACTGATGCTGTAGTGGATAAGGCCGCCTGGTTCATGCGCTGGCCTGAAAGGAGACTGAGACGTAGAGCATATCTGGCTATGTATCTGAAGCTCAGAGATACTATGGAAGGGTATGAGTTCGCTAGGGACGACCCCTGGTTAGTAAACAACTCCCATAGGGGAGTTAGGGCCAGTCAGTTCCTGTACAATGCCGCATCCAGACCTGCATTCGCTGCCACGTCTATGGGTAGGATGCTTACCAGGTTCCAGCTGTTCGGGTGGAATAGTGTGCATATGAGAAATGAGATAGTCAGGGAGGCTAGGCTGGCAGGGTACGAACCGGGGAGTGATGAGTATAACAGGCTGAAGCGACTGATGCTGAACGATGTGTTCATGCTGACGCTGGCTACGGCATTACCCGCTTCTATATTCGAGTCGGCATTACCTCCACCGCTATCGTGGGCGCAGGATACGGCTGCATGGTTGTTCGGTGACGAGGACGAAAGGGACAGGGCCTTCTTTGGAACCTATCCCTGGCAGATAGCTCCGCTACAGGCGTTCCCCGTAACCGGTGCTCCTATTACCAGATATTTCACCGGGTTGATGACGCTGCCTGACTTTGAGGAGTTCTCAAGGTATCAGATGTATACCTGGTTCCCGTTCGGCAGGCTGATTAGAGGGGCGGTAGGAGCAAGTATGAAGGATGGGAAGATTGTATATAACGGCGCATTGAGATATCCTACTATGATACCGGAGAAAATGTTTGGCATACCGGTGCATGGTATCCATAGATACGTAGACGAGATTGCATCCCAGGATGAGGCGGAGCCTCTAGCCACAGCTATTGACCAGAATTATAAATACTTCGGATTGACCCCGCCATACCAGTTTGAATAATTCACTGCTTTGGATATCCCCACAAAAAAGGGTACTTATAGTACCCCCTGATTATCCAGTAGTCTTTTGTATATCTGTTCCCGGAAGAACTGTTTAGTAACCTTTTCCAGTTCATGCTCGTGTCTTTGTACAAAGAAACTTACCTGGTCTTCCGTCATTTCTTCCAGCTCGAATTCTTCGATGATACTTTCCACGTCCCAGCGGTATAGTCTTACTACCATCTATCCATCACCTTCCTCCTGTTCGATTTTGGTCATCCATGCTTTTACCATTGTCAAAGCTGATTTAGATTCCTCACTTATCGATTTGAATTTGATACGGTTTTTGAGTGCACCTTTCAACCGCTTCCACATCCTGCGGTATGGAATGTTTTCGAGAGCTATACGGTGAGCGTTGGGGCAATGATTGTAAACACCAGTTTTCACATTTGATGCGTACTCATAACCATCATCAGTAGTGGAACAGCTAAATAGAATCATATGACCAAATACTTCATCATCGTATTCTTCTAACATTGCAGCTCCACACACCGGGCATTTGTCGGGAGGGTTAGGCATCACACGTTCTCCTTGTAGCTTGTTCCACTGTCTTATTCCGTAATTAGTCCGCCAGAAGATACTATCAGGCATTGGAGGGTTCCTTTTGTAATTTAAACGCCGTAGGAGGGCCTGTGTTGCACGATAATGCAAGGAGTGATACCAGAACATGACTTTTAGTGGAAAATGCAGCCAGCACCCCTCTACGGCTTAAAATGAACGTTTTGCCTATTCTTCGTTGTTTTCTGCTGAAAGTAGTCTGCCGGAACCGGTAATCTCTATTTTTACGCTGTTAAATGCCCGTTCTATTCTCTGGTCTATAATGCCTGTCACCGTTGCAAGATCCAACCCCTGGTCTATTTTTGACTCAACCGGATCTACTATTTTCTCCGGGAGCCTGTCATCCTTCGGTAGTCTCCAGTACCAACGACCGTACGTTACATCTCTGTCTTTGAAAGAATTGACCTTGAGAATCCGCTTAGCTCTGGTGAGATTGTAATGGGAAAAGCCCTCGGCCTTTGCTGCCTGGTAAATCGTCTGTGCTAGGACTGGACCGTCTTTTAACAGGTCCGCCAGAAATGCTTGTATTTTCTCATGGTCTACCAACTCTATAGTAACCTTTTCCTTTTTCTGTCCTGTTGAATTTTTGCTTGGCATCTCTTTGGGGAAGAATACTATCAGCTCGTTAGCTGGTACATCGTAGAACTTCGCCAGGTTTTCCAAGATATTCAAATTCTTTGTCTGAGCGGGACTGTTAATCTCCAGGTTGGATATGACACTTCTGTGGAACCCTAGTTTGTTAGCTACGTCTTGCTGGGTTAGTCCCAAGTTCTCTCTCATCTGTTTCAACTGCTCTCCCCGAGTATTTACTAATATCATACTTCATTCCTTTCACTAAAATAACTGGATAAAATCTTTTAATTTAAGTGCTACATATTCTTCTGAACGATTACGTTTGAATACTGCTACTGGAATAGTATCCTCCTGGGCATTAGCTTCAGCTTGGGCTAAAGCATCCCAGATGTTCAACCGTTCCCTGTTCTTGCATTCAAAGGAGAATGGAATACAATCACGTGCTATTGACGATATCTTTATATCCTCACCGGATTCACCCATTATAGCAGGACGAACGTCTGATTCCTGGAGGAATGAAAACTTGGTCAATAGCATCTGTGCTAACTTATCCTGTAATCGTCTGGCTTTGGCTTTGGCACTCTTCCTGGTTATGCGTTGTCCACTCATTGTGTCCTTCTGCCATTATTTTTTATAATGGCTTGTGGTATGAATATCAAACTTCCACTTATTTATACTCAATGCTACCTCGTAAAGATGAAGTGCTATTGATAATTGAACCGTACTGGAACTACCCTCCTGAGTCGTATACACAAATGACACCGAACAGAAGGAAAATAGCACAATACGAAATATCCATCCATCGACCTCCGCTACGTCATGGTGGAAAAATGCAACTGAGACTATCTTATCCAACCATGTCATCTGCGAAGCAGAGTATCAATCTTCGGTACTGAGCCCCAGGTAGCGTTTGGGTTGTCTATAATGAACTGTCTGGCCTCCTTCCTGTTAACCTTTCGTACCTGTTCAACAAAATCACTGGGTACAGCATCATCGCTGGGAATAATCAACGGACCATTTCTCTTGATTACCGTGTAGTTCGTTCCGTCCTTAGTCTTTACTACAAAATTACCGCTCTTGTTAGGTGCTCCTGTATCCTTTACGAAGAGCATTATGTTCTCGTTTAGTCTGGTTAAATCATTCTCCCTGGCTCTACATCGCATTCTTAGTCTGGAAACCTCTTCCATCAATACTCCTATTCTACCCTCATAACCGCCAAGGTCTTCCTTAATTTTTGTTATTATATAGTCATAAGTGTGAACTTTCTTTGCTATATCTTCCGCTACTATCTGTAGCTCCAGCTCTATAACGTCCCTTTGCGCTGAGTCTGTTTCTATGTCCAATGCTCCTGACAGCTCGTGATACTTTTCATATAGTTCAAAACCCGTTTCCATTTTACCTCCTTTCAAATCTGAATGTTTCTGTGTCCATTTTAACTGGTAAGTCTTTCCATGAGTCACCATCCCTGTTCTTTAACATGGAGAGCAGGCCCCGAGTATTGCCTTCAGCGTCAGGGATGTTTTCAAGCGCTATGAACTTATCGCTGCCGTTCTCTATATCACCGGAATACTTACCGGAATATAGCGATAGACGACCTTCACCACGCTCTATCCTTATCGCTTCGGCACGTCCAACATGAGAGATTACTAAAAAGATCAATCCAAGTCGTTTTTTCATCTCCACGAATGTACGATATGCCTCAGAAACCTGCTCTCGTTCGTCCCGCTTCTTAGTGTCAAGAAAGCCTACATGGTCAATAACTACCATCTTTGGTTTGCATTCATCTATCAGTTGCTCAATAGCGTTCGGTTCTAACGTGGTGGTCCTGACATGCAAGTGTTCCAGCATTCTCAATGCCTCACTCGATTCATCTTCTTTATCGTGAAGTGCCATAACCGCTGATTTGTTTAGACCGGTGGCTATCTGAAAAAATCTACGGTATATCAGCCAGCCGCTTAATTCTAAACTGATGAACAATACGGGTGCAAGCCGATATTCCTCTACAAACCTACCTTCCAGCATTGACCAGCCCATGCATAAGTTCTGGGCTAAAGCAGTCTTTCCTGACCCCGTGGGACCTATAAGGGTTACCAATTCGCCTGCATAGCAATCAGTATCCTGGTCGATACCGAGAATACCGTGCAGGTTGAGTTTGATACCCTTCATTACCTCTAAGCGTGACCGAAGTGAACCCTTAAGGTCAGTAACAGTCATCAAGTCACTACCGTAGTTCTTACTGCGGTGAAACATGCAGGTGGATTTGCAATGTTTACGCATCAAGTAGTCATCGCAACTGAAGTGGTAGGGTACCCGATATGCCTGCTCCACTGCCGTAAGCCATTCGGGAGAATTATCCTGTATCCAATCCAATACCCCAGAACGTGCTACTGACAGAGGAACTCCCCTTCTATGCAAATGACCTGCAATACGGAGTACAACCTGATGACGAGATCCCTCTATGGGACCATAATCAAGCATATTATGTATACAAGTGGCAATTGTCCTTGGATTGCCAGTGTCTGTGAACGATATTTGAGATTGAAACTTGGTCTTTGTTATTACTATTTTGTCATGCCAGAATCCCTGTTTAGCCTTACAGACTATTTTCTGGGATATTGGCTCTTCTGCTGCATCCTGATAGTCTTGATATTCAGCTATTGAACTGATTTCTGTCAATACTTTGTAAAGTTTACGCTTATTGTTCCATGAGTTCAAACAGCGATACAGACCTGATGAGCTTAGAGGGCTTATGTCTACACCATAGCCGTCAAACTGTTCTTTAACAGTATTTCTGACTATCAAGGGTAGTTTCTCGCCTGACTCAAAAGACCAGGTAGCGGCAGGTATCATAAAATGGAATCCGCCCCCGGAAAAGGTACAAACGTACCCAATATTGCCCAGATTGGTCTGAAGGTATCTATCCAGCCGGGAAACCTGTTCCATGAACCATTCAGGTTCTTTGTCACCAATGTCCATGTCCAGGATAACCCAGTCTATAGCTCTTGGCCCCTTATAACCACCTATTGACCCGTTACGCCGTACATACTTCAATACATCATCCGAATACATATAAGTGCTTCGAAATACTTCTTTCTTCGGTGTCAATAGCGGGGGTACTTTATTCTTAGTGATGAACCTGTTACGCTTGCTTACCCCGCCCTCTGCTATCTCGATCAGATTGAATGAAGTCATTGTCTATCACCCTGTCTATCTCAACTATTATGTCGCCGAACAAGTCCAATAGATCCTGTGGGGTACCTTTAAATTGTATCGGTGGGTTTCTACCTATCTTGCTGGAATAAATATCTATTGTACTATAACCATTCATTACAGGGCTTATGCGCCACTTCTCCATAGCAAAGTTACCATTTCTGCCTATACATCGTATCATAATACCCCCTGCTCTTGTAGTACCCATAAAACTGTTGTCCCTAATTTTATTACTAATTCTGCATCACTTATAGGCAGCATATCTAATTCGTCGTATAATTTTTTGTATCTTTTTTTAGTTTCATGTGTTCTTTCCCAATTATTACACTTATGACTCATACTAATTCTTCGCTATCAGTGGTTGGCGTTGGAATGGTTAACTGCTCCTCTGCTTTTGGCTCTGCTTGTTCAAGTCCGTAGTTCCTTGGGTAGCCACTACGTCTATACTCAGATAAGAACTGTTTTCTGATAAAATCATCTTCGGTGTCATTTTTCCATACCCTGTTCCATGTACCCGAATAGCTACTATTGTTTCTTGGATAACTGAGCACCTTTATTATCTGGCCCTCTGCTGCATCCAGCCATTTATCGGGAATGGTTTCATCGTCATTGAGGTTTCCCTTAACGCTGATAGCCTTGAGGAAATCATCTATGGATACCGCTCCTCCCCATCTGATAACAGTACCGTCTTTATCCCTGACGAAATTACCTCTTAACGTCAATGTGGTCTCAAATGGCTTTGGTGCGTCAAGGTGGTACAATGACAAATCTATGGCTAAATCGTATTTGTCCTCTTTCTCACCAAAGATGACAACCCCCTCAAGGTCGTCTACTTTCAATATCTCTACTCTGTTTACATAAAGTCTGTCCTGTCGTCCACCTCGTCCGCCTACTGCTAATGGCATATTATTCTCCTTCCTCACTTCCAAGTAAATAATCTATTGTTACACCAAGGGCATCTGCTAAAGGAATAATTTTGTCCGATTTTACTCCGATTTGGATATTTGTTTCCAACCTAGAAATTGTTACCGGGGAAACTCCAGCAAGGATAGCTAGTTCTCTCTGAGACATACTGCGAATTACTGTTTTACGTTCTCGTGCCTCTTTTATTCGGTCTCCAAGTGTCATAATATACTCCTTAAAATGGGACGGTTAATGTTTCTAAACTCTGTGTCTTACCTGAACCAGGTTCACCTATGATTAATACTTTGATGGATTCCCAACCTCGTTCCTTTGCTGCTTGATGTAGATGAGCATATTCCTGTGTAATTTCTTCGTCCAGTAATCCGCTTCGGTCTTTTGCCTGACAATATTTTTCAGTACGTCTGGTAACCCAGACATACTCATATGCACCACCTTTGCGTTTGGCTATCTTGGTGTACAGAACGAAGTCGAACCATTTGCCAACGTCTTTCTTCGTTCCTCCCTCAATAGCAGGGATGACGCGAAGCACCCTCTGGTCATCATCGTTCTCTGTCTTTGAGTGACAATTGAATATCATGCTTAAAGGTATTCGGTTGGAATATTCCAGTATCTTATCAACCTTAATCATCAGCTTGTGATAATCGGGCCATTCCATCTTTTCCTTTTTACCCTGTATCTGTCTACTGAGTTTTTTTACCAGCTCACTGAATGTATCAACTACTATCCCATCAATAGGCAGTTTGGGATTCTTTAATGTTGTCATTACTGTCTTCTGTGGAATTTCCAGCTCGTCTATTTTGATAATATTTTCTACTGTGTCCCTTTTGAACAGCTGGTTGTACAGTGATATCAGCTCTCCCCATTGGTTCATTATTATCGGTGGTAACCCGAGCTTGTCCTTTATCTGCCTTGGGTCGCCTAATGTCTTTGAGCCATTCTCGGTATCAATCAGAAGCCATCCCATTCTTTTCCTCCGGTACAATTTGGTAGCCATATATATTACTTATGAAAAACTCTGATACAACATCCAACATTGCATCACGAATTCTTAGTACTAATATGCCCTGTTCCGGGCTCAAGTAAACAGTAGTCCCGGTTGGAACATCCACAATGCTATCAGATAACTTTTTGTCCAGATACACCTTTACCATGATTACTCCTTTCTGCTTAAACCAAAGTCGCGTTTCTTTATTTTCGCCATTCTGCCATCGTAATGATGAAATACTATTCCTTCGATATCTTTGTCTTTGAACCATTCTTTCAACGCAGCATATTTCCTGGGAACACTAAGAAAAACTTGTGCTGTGTAATGTGGAATTAAACAGTGAGATTGGAAATTCTCTGGGTTACCCTGAATTTTCGGACCTACCAGTTCAAAAGTTTCACATAGATAATCCCTTAACTTCTGGCTTTCTAAAGCTTCTATATGCCATCTGTTTTCTTTAGCCTTTGGGTCCACTTCTACCCAACCTATAATTTTGTCTGTTTCAACATCATGGCTAATTGGTTTAAACCCTTTTGGAACTGTTAGCACACCCTGTTTGTTTGTCTTTATCATCTGGCGCTTGTAATACTTACCTTTGTCTATCAGTACACAAGTGCCGTCATATTTTTGTGTGGCTATTCCTTCCCCTTCAAATACCCATTCACAACCAGGATGTGGATCGTCAGTTACTTCACTGAGATTGTCTGGATCTCGTAGGAATATTGTTGGTATTTTTTTCATTTTTCTTCCTTGGTTTCTTTACTGAAGTCGTTCTGCGGGGGAAGTATCGTTTGACAAATTTTTCTATTGTGCCGTTGAATACAATAACCGCTTTACCGTATTTCTTTAAGGCTGATTCCCGCAAGTGGATCATCACAATGGTCTCGCCAGTCCGTGACATTCTTTGAACTAAAGCCGTAATGTCCTCCAGTGAAGGCTTGGTAACCGTTCCATTCATAATCGTCTCCGTAGCTTGAAAGTAAATCGTGTTCCTCTGACTGTTCATCAATATCAACTCGCTTCATCTGTTTTATCATAATATCCTTGCCCGTGGTATCTATTTTTCTGTTCCACATCACGCATGCAGCTCTTGTGGATAGAGTTAATGGAGCTTTGGCAGTAAGCCAGCAGGCTTCACATTCGAGATTCCCTATCAGATCTTTTTTGAAACGACACCATTTGATATTTTCGTCTATCATTATAAGTCCTTTCTGGGTCAATAGCGGTTGGCTTAGTGGGGATTAAGGCAGGAAATGGTTAGTATACGATTTGTGAGTGAACACTTAGGGTTAGCCGTAAGACCCGCTATTGACCATTAATTAACTAAACGTCCCAGTGGAGAGAACTGGAACTACTGTTACCACTTAGCTATACCACCTTCAGACTTGGAAGGACGAAGCCTCACGGTATCATCCTCCGACAAACTGGTCGCCCTGGTGGCAGAAGAGCCATTAACCGTGAGAGTATACCCTACAGGAACGCTTTCGCCAATAGAATCCAATGCGTCACCCACCGTACCACAACTCTCTGCAATATCTGCCTCTTTGATCCATGCACCGATCTTTACTACCTGTACCTTCATCAATTTGTCCTTTCTCCCATTCTTTCATAAAATGGGATCTCCGCTACAGCGGATAAGTTATTCGTTCACCGGTGAGCATATCCAAGCTAAGAAAATGATTCATTACACTCCACTCCTTATTGAATATGCGCTTAACGTCAGCTACCATTTCTGCGGCAGCACTCATAAAGCAATAAACAATACCCTGCTCTCCACAAGGCATAGCAGTTGCTTCACTCGGGTCAAAGAATGATTCTTCATATCGCTTCACATCCTTTGACTTCCATTTTCTACAAATCCATACTTCGTAATACTGACCCGCCATCCGCCCGTCAACAATCACTGCGCTTAAGGGTGCTTTTTCATAGATCCTCCTTCGGCTGACTATGTTATCTGTTGCCAATACGATTACAGCTGAAGCGGGAAATGTCGGCAAACATTCATCAGTGCCGACTATTGTACTGTTGCCTTCGTTTCTTGTAACTTTAGACGCTTTATAAGCTCCTTCTTCTTCTTCTTTGTAGACCTGGAGCGGGACGTTGACTTTTTCGATGATGTCCGGGTCGATCCCTGTGAGTTGTTCCCTGAATCCCAACTTTTGGAGACCTTCCCACGCCCAGCTGCCGAGTCCTCCAAGTCCAAAGAGAAATATCCTTTTCCTGAGTAAGATTGATTCCTCCGGGTTGAATAACTTCCGCTGCCTATTATACATTTACGTACCCTTTCTGCTGCTGAATCCATTTCTTCTTCCGTTATGGCTAAATCTAGTTCTACCTTCATATCGAGATAGATGCCGTATTCGGCAACATATAACAGTGCTGAAGGCGAATTAGTAGCAGAAGTGCAAAGCATAATGACATAGGGAAAATCGAGATTTTCATCTACATTGGTATAATCGGTAGAGCTGAATCCGGTATTGAACTTTGGATGAGTATGCCACCAGCCTCTCAACAAAATACTTTCTTCGTCAGTAGGCTCTTCCAGAAAGTCGAAATCGGAATCAGTGCTGGATGATGTAGCACGAGCCTTCAGCATGAACAACTTACCCATCCTGAATTCACGTTTACTCACCTGTTCTACCTGAAAGAATCCCTGTATCTCCGATTTGCTCGACCTGGTTAGCAATGTCAGCTCTTTATAAGAGGCTATCGGAATACTCAATGTCATGGTAGCAGCCTCCGGTTTTTTCTTTGCGGCCATTTAATATTCCTTTCGTTAACTGGTAGAAGCATCATCAACTACAAAAGTAGAAGTAGTAGTATATGCGGTAGATGGAGTAACTGGAGACAAGGCTGTAGTAGTATATGCGTCGGTAACCTCAACTGGGATTGAAGGTTTAGTCTTCATCTCTTTACCAAGCTCTGTCCATGCTTCCAAATGTTTATGCGGATTGCTAGGGCTATAATGACTCAAGAACTCCATAAGCGTCTCATACACCACGCCAAGATTTAATAGAATATTACTACCCTCACCTTTGAATAACAGTTCCCAAAAGTCTCCGAAACAGGGATTACCATCCATAATATACGGATGATCGTAAGACTCTATTTTCCTTGTCAGGTTAACTATTTTGATTAGCCCATCGAAATTGATACTAACTCTCATATCACCAATAAGAGTCTCCTCTATTGTCAGGTCTTTTATAATATAACACAAACCGGTACCAGTAAGCTCAACCTCTGTACCCTGGTCAGCGATATACTTGAGACCATTCTGAATAGATTTTGTCAGCTCCTTTTTAGCATTGGAGAGTAGCAGCAGTTTGGTCAATTCTGTTTCAGTAGCCTGAAGCTGTTTTATTCCCTTCTCTATCTCAGCCTTTAAGGTTCTTATTCTGTTAGTAGCATTAACAGTAAACCTTTTTGCTACCATCTCTGTAAACTGAGCTTCCTGAATACTTCCAAACAGACCGTTCTGAAGAAATATCCCCTCCATTAACCAGCCAATATCTTCTGGTGCATGAACCATGTCGAAGTATAGCCATAGAAGATTATTCTTTTTATCAAACTCACCTACAACCTGCCCGTCCAATACTACCGGAGGAAAGGTCTGCCTTCTTGGAAACTTGACACTGAAAGGGTTGGTGAATTCACCGTCGACACTAATCTCTATAATCCTGTTAGAGCGTCTATCAGGGCCTGATGCTGTTTTAAACCCAGGATAGTCCCAGCTGAAAATATGTAGTCGCTTAATTGCCTTCAATATCTTTGATGTAAGAGGAGCAAGACTTCTTCTACCATGAGTGTTCCATATAACTACCTCCGTAATGGTTTTCGGCAGATTCCTTGAAATCATGTCAGACTGAGGCCTGGGTAAGCTGAATGTTTCTCCGTGGCATATAAACTTTACGTTATTCATCGTATATACTTCTCCTTCATTACCTATTACATCTGTCACCGGTCCTTCTGGATGGCTATTAGTGGGTTGATAACTGTACTCAGATGGAAATAGTCTTTGGCGTGCTTCCAGGCTTCTAGTTGCTTCTGACACATTATTTGCTTCTCGTCGTTCCTGTTCTATTAGTTCTGAAAAAGTCGACGAAAGATTCATCTGTTCCCTGATAGACCCAATAGGTCTTGCTGTATCTCTTCTCCATTCAATAGCCCGGGGATTTCCACAAGCCTCTCTTCTATTACAATCGTCACATATTGGCATAATCTCCTCCTTTGGCGGCTTTGTCATACTTGGTTCCTGTGTTTGTTCCATATTTTACATATGGGATGACTCCACCGCCAAGGTATTCTGTTACTCCGGTAGTTCAAATGCTTTCTTTACGGCTGGTGTCTTAAAGAACCTGCTTACCTCAGCCTTGGTAGCAAGACGGCAATCCTTTTTTTTAATTGCATTTCCTCCAGTGCCATTTACTCTAAGAGCGGCATACACCTCAGTAGTTGCTTCAATTGTGGTCAATAGCGGTTCTCCTATAGGGTAATTATGGCTGTTTGAATTATCTATAGCCACCAACATAGTGTGTATAGGAAGACTCCCACAAAATGGATCATCTGATACTTCGGGCTTATATCCAAGCTTTTCCAATGCCCTCGATAGCGGAATTGGATTATCTAAAATAGCATCCTCGTTCTCATCCATCTCAAAAACTACCAATTCCTTTTTCTTTGGCTTCTCCAATCCCTCGTCACAATATACCGCTTCCTCTAGCAGGCTTAGTCTATTCATCTGTCTCTCCTATCCGTAGAGTGAATGTTTTGCGGGTTTCCTTTTGAATACAAATTGGCTAATCGCTTCCATAATTACACCTGACCAGATAGGACTGAGTATCCAGAGCCATGACCAATCTATATAACCGGTCAACTTCAGGCCTATGAACATCAGCCCTAACCATTCCATAAAGCACATCAGCTCTCCTTTCAGCAGCAAGTGGTAGCAAAGAATATCCTTGCCAGATGTATCAGCCCGAGCGTAGCAATAAACAGAGTGGCTATAGACCACCAGAATGTTTTATTCATATTGTCCCCCTTAAACGTGCAAGAAGACCCCTGAGAGCCTTCAGAATCGACTTTAACTTTAAAATGGTATCTCTGGCTTTAGTATTGGTAGCTGCTTCGTCAGACCCAGTTCCAAGGCTTGCTCTCGTTCCTCTGCTGTCATCTCAAGGTCGAAGGTCTCGCATGGGTGAGCATCGGTAGTGGGTTGAGAGCTATAAGTCTCTAATATCATCTCCGGCATGCAAGCATAAGCCTGAGCTTCATTACATGCAGCAGCAAGCCTGTTGACCACCTTAAACTCCTCTGGAGTTAATGTGAACTCAAACTCCGTAGCATCATGGCAACCGTGGATAGATACCCAATATGTCTCTGTTACACGAGGCCTGTTAGCTGCCGCAAAGTCTACATAACATTCGTCAGTAGCACACTCAGCTGTAACAAACTGGACCCGCTTACTGGCCTTGATAGCCTTTCTTATCTCAGGCTCACAATCAGGACAGACCAGCCAGCTGACATCAGGAGTCTCCTTAAATATGAATCCACCGGTATCAGTAGTACCAGACCAATCCTTGTCGCATAAATCACAGCCAACTCTATTCTGCATCTTTCTTCTCCTCTAGCTTTAATACCATGTTCAATATACTGACACTTTTCAGCACTTCAGGCAGCATCGATTGAAAGAATACTATCTTGGTCATCTTGTATTTGGGATCCTCAAGTTTCTTGTGTAACCTTATCAATGCATTGGCTAACGGGACCGTGAATTCATGCCCTACTGACGAAGGAAATCCAGCTGCGTTCAACTGGTCTACCATATCGTGGATGGTCTCTACCTTGTCCCACTCGATACTCTCTTCTGGCTTCGAATAGCTATCTTTATACATTCTGCTCCTCCTCTATAAAATTCCATAAGACTGCACGACGCTTGCACTCTATTAAGGCTGGATAGTCTTCAATATCCTCATCATCTGCTGAAAAATCCTCAGTTTGAAAAGTTTCACAATCGTAACGAGCGATTAAATAAGGTGCATTGTCTGGATCATCTTCAGTACAGACATAGAGTTCATAACGCCTGTTGATATCACCTTCACGAACGTAATAAGCACCAAGGTAATGACAATCGTCACAATCATGCTTAAAATTGGCAGCAATAGGATTGTATATACAGTTGGGAAATTGTGTTATTGGGGTTACCAGATTCACGCTGGCTCTACATATAAAGTGTCGGTTGTGCGGACAAGTATTACAAATATTACTCATGGCAACTCCTCTATCAATCCCCATGATACCGCTCTATGCTTGCATTCCATTAACCCTGGGTGGGAAGTCTCTAAATGTGAATAAATCTCATCGATATCGCTCCCTCTACAATCATAACGAGAAAGTAATAACTTTCTTCCATCCACTCCTATATTATGGGCGTAAAGATCATAACGAGTTCTTCCATCCGGTAAAAATGCGCCCAGAAAATGGCATTCGGGACATTCATGTCGGTATTTCGCATAAACGGGGTTGTACATGCACATAGGGAAAAAACGAACGGGAGTTCTACAGGTATTCCCTCTGCTCGGACATCTAGTACATATCTCGTTTATATCACTCATTATCTCCTCCCAGGATGTAGCCCCACTCAATAGCACGGCGTTTGGCCTCTTGTAACGCTGGATGCACCGATGAACTACTAAAAGATGTCCAAAGAGGAGCAACAGAACAGGAGATGTTAGCGCTGGGAATACAATCATACCTGGCAAAAAGTAATTGAGCACGACCACTGGACGGGGATAAATGGACGTAGAAATCGTAAATAGTAAGAATACCAGCGGAATCATTCATCGCAAGAGAGCCGAGGAATCTACATAAACTGCAAGTATTCTTGTAATGAGCGTTGGCAGGGTTGAAAGCGCAATTGGCAAAGTATTCTTCGGCATACTCGGCGGTAACAATTTCGCATTGCTCTGTGTCACCATAAGGGCATCTAGTGCAAGTATCATTCATAAGCTTATTTCCTCTAGTAACTTAACCCGCCTGAATGCGAGCGTGCCTTCGGGCCAGGGTAAACTGAAAAAGTGTGGCTCCTGACTATTCTTCCAGATATCCCTGTAGTTGGTTATAAAAATGGCCCTGCAAGGGGGAAGGTCAATAGGCTCCTCTGTATCTACAAGGAAAAGAGATTTGACTACGGATAAACCAATAATAAATAGCTTGGCAGTCTTTAAAGTATCAAATACAAGAAGACCGGAATCGGATAGCTTTGGCTTAGCCCATTCATTTAACCTGTACTCCACGTTGTAACCGGTAGGATTACCCCAGCTGGTATACTTGTATCCTCTACAAAGCGGGATTGGAGTGACATACTTGTAGTATCGCTTCATTAATATCCCTCCAGGGTTAATAGCTCATTGATTTCGGCAAGGGCTTGAATAAGAACATTATCAGTCTCCAGTTCTTTTAAGTTCAATAACTCTAATAGCTCCTTTATTTGGGTACTTTGGCCTTTGAGAGAGTTAGGGTCAGTAGCGTCGTATAGGGCTACGTAGAGCCTGGCTGTTGTAATGTCCATTAATATCCATCCTTCCTTAATGACTCCATAATGGTCAATAGCGCGTGGTAGATAGGACTAATCTCCTCGCTGGTACCGTCTGGTTCCAGGTCGAGCATCCTCAGTGCTTCCGCTAATTGGTTGGTTCTGCTAACCTTTGAGTTTGGGATGGTAGAATCGTAGAGGGCTGTATAGATTCTGGTGACTATTGGGTTCATTGTTATTCCTTTCATTGGTAGGCTAGACCCCTGGCTTGCTTTCATTAATTGGTAATAAAGGATTAAGGGGAGCGTTAGCTCCCCC
>CEPQ01009843.1_pt1 | contig 15218 bp, 19 predicted proteins | sample 530411 | NCBI WGS metagenome assembly CEPQ01 (sample SAMEA2620039, study PRJEB7988) | marine metagenome | isolation source: saline water (ENVO:00002010), including
CTAGATACTCCTGATCCCCCCATGTTCTCAGGCGGCACCCCTTTCTGCGGAGAATGGAACCCGCCCGCTACCGTGTGTGGAATACCTATAGAGGAGTGCAGACGACATAAGCATGAACATCCCCGACAACCTTGATGAAACCACGGTATTAGATACAATTGATAAAATTGCATCCAAACTGGCCCCCCGCTTTGTATTCGCCTCATATGAGGTAGAAGACATAAAGCAGGAAGCATTTTTAATGGGTATAGAGGCACTTGAGAGGTATGATTCGTCCAAACCCCTCGAAAACTTCTTATATGCCCACATTAATAATCGCCTAAAAAATTTCAAACGAGACAATTATTATAGATTTGACCATGGTAACGCCCAACAAATACAAGGGCGCAAAAAAAGCCTGATGGAGCCCATTGATATAAGCAACATACACTTTATTGCCACCCGCGATACTACGGTAGAGGAGGCCCACATGCTCGAAATCCTCGACTTGATAGATAAAAAGTTGCCCGCCTCTCTTCGCGGTGATTATCTCCGACTACAGAGTAACTCTCCTTTGCCTAAAGGCCGCAAGGCCCATATAATTGCAGTCATTGAGAGTATCATTGAGGGAGACTATGAATAAATGTGTGGTATATTTGGCTCCATAAACAAAAATTCTTTACATGATACCTATACAGGCTTATCTCGCTTAGGATATTGCGGATATGATAGTTTTGGATATGCGGCCCTCAAGAAAAACAATGTTACTGTGCGCCGCCAGCTAGGCCCCCTAGACCATAGTTTGTTTAGCATTGCCCAAGATTATGATGCGGCGATTGGACATGTGCGGTGGGCTACCCACGGCGAAGTATCCATAGAAAACGCCCACCCACAATCTAATGAGGATTTTCATGTTGTGCATAATGGAGTTGTTGAAAACGCCCCACAGAATATCCTAGACACAAGGTGGCTGGTGAATCTATTGGAACTCTATGGGGGTGATTTGGAGATGTTATATGACAAACTCAAGGGCGACAATGCTGTTGTATTTATAAACAAAAACAATGGGCGCATTCACTGTTTGGCTAAAGGGGCGCGGCGTTTATTTGTGACCAAGAGTGGTTATGTTAGTAGTGATATTGGGGCCTTGGCCGGGTTTGATACGGTGGCTCACATTTTATGTAATGGGCACTGTGTTTTGGGGGAGCAGGCACTACGGGCGAGTGTTACGATACATCCACAGCCCGGAGCATTGATCCAGATCGACCACGAAACTTAGCTAAATGTGTGACAGTTTAATTAAAGGATGAAGTATGAAAAAGGGTAGATTTTCATTAGCAGAAATGTCTTTTATCGAGCAGAATTGCGAGGTTCTTTCTTCCGAAGCCATAGCGGAACAACTAGATCGAGACCCCGGTTCTATTAATGAGTGGATCAAAAAAAACGTAGGATTTTCTGCGGCACAAAAAAAAGAAGCCGTGGTTGCAAATGAATTTAAAGAGAAACCATACTATAAAGAATTATGTAAACAATTTAGTGCTGAAGAATTAGAAATGTTCGAATTTCATTTCAAAAAAATGTGGAGCCAATTTAAAGACGATGTGTTTCATACAGAAGAAATACAAATCATAGATACAATTAAACTAGAAATTCTAATGAACCGAGTGCTAACATCTCAACGTGAGAGTCAAGAAGAAAGATTGCGACTTGAAGCATTAGTGGTAGCGGAAAAATCTCTGGGAAGAGAAGCTAGAGACATGGATTACATCATCAATCTAGAGAGACAAGTAGCAGTCATTAGAGCCGCACACGAAACGCTTTCAAAAGATTACAAAGAATTTCAAGCACGAAAAGCTACAATAATTAAGGATCTAAAAGGAACGCGGGAGCAACGTATTAAAGCTATTGAAGATTCAAAGCTCACATTCGCAGCTCTTGTGAAAAAAATGGCGACCGATCAACAGTATAGAAGTAAAATAGGAATTGATATGGAAAAGATGAGACTCGCTTTGGAGAGGGAAAAAGAACGTCTTGCAGAATATTCTCAGTACGAAGATGGCCAAGTGGATCAACCTTTTCTAACACCAGAAACCGTAAAGGAATAGAAATATGTGGTTTAATATAATTAAATATTTATGTTGGATTGGTTGGCATGTGTGGGAATACCTTTATAAAGATAATGGGCCAGCCCAGAGGGAATGTAAACGATGTGGAGTGCAACAACAATATTCAGTCAGTCTAGGAAAATGGAATCATGATTAAACATAAACTTTTTTTGAGATGGTGGTTAGCATTTGCTAGTATACTTACCGGTATGACTATTTTCACATGGAATGGTGGATGGGCCGAATTATATAACAAAGATGCAACTAAATTGAGTTTTGTCATTGTTGCTATGTTTATCAGCATGTCCGAGTGGTGTGGATATAAAACGTGGCGGATAAGCCGCCTGACGGATGGCGATGAAGATGATGCAGCTATCGTCAATAATGTTAAACATGCCATAGAGACCGGCTGGTTTACCAGTGACTTATGTCTGACGGTCGGTATGATGGGTACTGTTATCGGTTTTATTATGATGTTGTCAGGTTTTACTAAAGTGGATGTGTCAGATGTTAATACAGTTCAGGAACTAATTAAGAGCCTTGGGATTGGCATGTCTACCGCACTATATAGCACTCTAACCGGATTGATATGTAGCGCATTACTTAAGATTCAATATTTCAATCTCAATCAAGCTGTTGAGAAAGTACAGCAATGAAAAAAAATTATCATTCACATTTATCTTTTTTAGATTTACTTTTTAATACGCTGTTATGTTTTGCGGCTTTATTTCTTTTGTCTTTCTTGCTAATTAATCCAAGTAAGAATGAAAACAATGTAAAGTCAAAAGCAGATTTTATCGTAACAGTAACGTGGTCGCATGAGTTAGATAATGATGTAGATACCTATGTGCGTGATCCACAGGGTAATCTGGTAGGATTTATGCGCCGAGAAGAAGGTTTAATGCATTTGGATCGCGATGACTTGGGAAAAACCAATGATACTATACAGACTCCTTTTGGGCCAGTAGAGTATGCGGAAAATAAAGAACTGGTGACACTACGGGGTTTTACGGCGGGTGAATATATTGTAAACATTCACATGTATAGAAGACGTGCTAGTGAGTCACAGACAGAAGTAATTGTACAATTGGATAAGCTAAATCCAGCGATTAAGACTATAGTCATAAAAAAAGTAATATTGAAAGATAATGGCGATGAAAAAACAGCATTTAGATTTGTACTAAATAAAGACGGGGAGGTTAAAGAGGTTAATCAACTTCCTATATCTTTAATTAAAAAGGCTCGCAGCAATGGATAGTATTTCATTAGGTTTTGTATTAATAGCAATATTAATTTTATGGTTTATAATCGGGGCTAGGGGCCATTGGATTAGCAAAGCCATAATTATTACAATTTCTTTATATTTTTGCCTGTCTGTAGGTTTGTCAATAAAGGACTTTATGGGCTGGCCTATTAATGAAGAGCTTCCTGAAAAGTTTTTTGTTCATTGGGTAGTAATTGATGAACCTGATAAAATCTCAGACAATGAAGGTGCTATTTATGTATGGGTCAAACTGTTGGAAGCAACAGATACAGAATATCCTTCATGGAGGAGTTATATGCTATCATTTTATGATGGCCGGTCACAACCCAGAGCATATCAATTGCCCTATTCTAGGAAGCTGCACGAACAAGTGCAAGATGTGATAGACATGATAACACAAGGTGAACAAATAGGTGGCGTAAATGCGGAAGGTACGGGAGATGGTGATCAACAGGGAGAGGGCAGGGGAGAAGGTACCTCTGAAAATGGAAACGGGGAGGGTAGCTTGACAAAAAATGGTGGAATATCATTTTATAAATTGCCTCCTACCAAATTGCCAGATAAAGGATAAGTTTATGAAAACAGCAATTATATTTGGAATTACGGGACAAGACGGTAGCTATCTAGCAGAGTTACTATTAAAGCAGAATTATAAAGTCATTGGCGTGACTCGAAGAGTCAGTGTAGATACTCTTGTGAGAGTTAAACATATTTTGCCTAAAATTAAGATAGTAGAGGGAGATATTACTGATGGTTTTAATGTAAGTAGTATTGTTAATGAATATAAACCACACGAAATATACAACCTTGCTGCCCAATCACATGTTGGCACTTCTTTTAATCAGCCATCATTGACTTGGGATGTAACCGCAGGCGGATGTTTAAACATATTGGAGGCTATTCGCTATTCTGGTAGACTGGATCAAATAAAATTTTATCAAGCTTCTTCTAGTGAAATGTTTGGGAAAAATTATTCCGTTGATGATACACAGCGGTATCAAGATGAGAACACACCATTTATGCCTCAGAGCCCTTATGCCATTGCAAAATTAGCAGCTCATCATTTAGTAGAAAATTATAGAAATTCTTATAATATGTTTGCCTGTAGTGGTATTTTGTTTAATCACGAAAGCGAACGACGTGGTGAGAAATTTGTTACACGTAAAATTACTAAATGGATTGGTGATTTTATTGAATGGGAAAGCACTAACACTAGGTACAATTGTAAAACTTCTAGATTTATTATTGCGGACGACTATATTACCGTGCCTAATAAAAGGATGTATTTGGAACAGATGGCTTATCCATCATTTCCTAAGCTACGCCTTGGAAATCTAGACGCTTACCGTGATTGGGGACATGCAGAAGACTATGTGCGTGCTATGTGGCTGATGGTACAACACGAGAAGCCAGATGATTATGTGATAGCTACTGGTGAAACACATTCAGTACGTGATTTTTTAGTTGCGGCGTTTAACCATATAGATATTGAAGATTTTATGGATTATGTAGTTATTGATCCTGAATTTTATAGACCGTCAGAAGTTGACTTTTTATGTGGCCGACCTAGTAAGGCTCAAATGCAATTGGAGTGGGAGCCAGAAATATCATTTACGTCTTTAGTAAAACGCATGGTGGAGCATGATACACATGAAACGAGATTATCGCGATCCAGTTTATAAACGCTTTAGATTACAAGTTTTAACACGGGATAAGTTTACATGCAAAATGTGTGGTGCCAAGGGTAAGAAAACTAGATTAAACGTACATCATATTCATACATGGGCACATGCTGGAGCATTAAGGTATGAAGCAAGTAATGGTATAACATTATGTTATGCTTGTCATAAAAGTATTACTGGTAAAGAATCACATTATGTTTCTTATTTTTTAAATTTACTTGACGAATGAGGTGAAACAATGTCCTATTTTCCTAAATCTAATTTTTTTATCAGCGGTGAAGGTAAGCTTGATGTCAAGCCCAAAAAGGGATGGACTGCACAAGAACAAAAATTTTATGAATTATTGCTAGTAGATATTGGCCTTCATGGTAAATATAAATTGGTACAATCAGTAGAAGAAGTAAAATCGATAACTGATAAATCGATGCATCTTATTTTTGTTGATACTGATGGTGATCAAGTTGCTATCATGGAAATAATCAGTCAAGGTCTCTGTAAATTGATCTCCAAAGGAGGTAAAATGGTAGTGCGGGCTTGTGGCGGTGACACACATAATGAAGCCCATGCAAAGTTCAAATTGAGAGACAGGAACGGTTTCCATCATGAGTTTCATCATGATATCCTTTTTTCCGAAATAGAATCTGATTCTGATGGTTAATACAACAATTCCTAATTACATGGTTATTAAAGATACCAGAGAACAAGACGGCTGGACATTTTCTGAGTATGATAAATGTTCTGGCATGGAAGTTGATACTTTGGATACGGGAGATTATACACTTAAGGGTTTTGAAGAAGTTGTATGTATTGAAAGAAAAGGTTGCACTTCTGAGATAGCAATGAATTTAGGTAGAAAAAAAGCGCCCTTCCAAGCAGAGATGGAGCGAATGAAGGATTATCCTTTTTCATTTATTGTGTGTGAATTTTCCATGGATGATTTATTAAGATATCCAGATAAATCGCGAGTACCATACAAGGCGAGATCTAAGGTAAAGGTAACTGGTAAATATTTATTGAAATGTGTGATTGAATTTCAAATATGGTATAATACAAAAATATTATTTTGTGATAATCGAAAGAATGGATTCATTGTATGTAATAGCATTTTTAAACGATTAAACGAGAAATTTCATGGCAAGAACAAGTAGAAACCAAGCGTATTCGGCCTTATCTAATTGGCACGATTATGGTATATTTAATCAAACACGAGAAATATTTCTTGGTGTGTCTGACGAAGGATTAAATGCTAAAGATGCCATTACGTTTATTAAAAATTTAACTATGTTAGAGTCCATAAATTCAGACCCTGTGATTATTCATCAATACAATGCTGGTGGAGATCAAGCTGCTGGTTTTGCTATTTATGATGCAATTCGTATGAGCAAATGTAAATTTTTATTTCTGTGTTATGGTGCGGCTTCTTCTATGGGGAGCATTATTCCACAAGCTGTTGTAGGGAAGGGTTTGAGAGTCACACACGCCCATTGTGAGTGGGTTATTCATGAGGGTGAATGTGGAGTGTCGGGTACCGTAAAACAATTTATTTCGAATGCTGACGCCCTCAAGCAGATAAAAGAAATAATGTATGATATATATGCCAAGGCGTGCAAAAAGGGTGAATTCTTTAAAGGAAAGAAACCAAGAGACATTAAGGCGATTTTGAAAAGAAGACTTAATACCAAAGAAGATTGGATACTATATGGGGAAGAAGCGGTATACTATGGATTTGCAGATGTTATATTTGGTAGTGGGCAAAACACTTCGGTAGCGAATCTGTTGAAAAAAATCTCATGAAAAAAAATATCGAAAAAATACTACAAGATGCGTGGCTAGGGATTGATGTTAATGAGCAAGATCTATTCAATCCTATGGACTTTGTTTTTAGTGATCCTGATAAAGATAAACTCTTAGAGCGTATTGCTTGGTTAATGATGCGACCCGAATATTTTTCATTTGTATGCAAATATATACTGAACATAGAACTGTCTCCATTTCAGGCTTTAATACTAAAAGAAATGTGGGATAGAAAATTTCCTATGCTGATCGGTAGTCGAGGTATGGGCAAATCATTCATATTGTCGGTCTATCCTTTGTTACGCACCTTATTTATGCCCGGTCGTAAAGTGATCGTGGTTGGTGCTGCCTTTAGACAATCCAAAGTTTTGTTTGAGTATATGGATACTATATGGAAAAATGCTCCAATTTTGCGTGACCTATGTGATAGTAATAGTGGCCCCAGAAGAGATGTAGATAGATGTGTGATGCATATCAATCAGGGTACTATTACTTGTCTTCCGTTAGGAGATGGTAGCAAGATCCGTGGTCAACGGGCCAACGATATTATAGCGGATGAATTTGCATCTATCCCACGGGATATATTTGAAAATGTGGTTGCTGGTTTTGCGGCTGTTGCGGCTTCCCCTATTGAAAAAGTTAAACATAAAGCCCGTTCGAAAAGAGCAAAAGAATTAGGCGTAAAAACAAATGAGGCACCCAAGGATGTCATACAAAAATCCAATCAAATAATACTTTCTGGAACAGCGTATTATGAATTTAATCATTTTGCGGAGTACTGGAAAAGATATTGTGCCATCATACGTAGTCAAGGTAGGGCGTCACATTTAAAGGAAATTTTTGGTGAAGAGGCCCCCTCAGATTTTGATTGGACCGAATATTCTGTAACCAGAATTCCAGTGAGCCATGTGTCTGATGGCTTTATGGATGAAGGACAAGTAGCAAGAGCGAAAGCAACTATCCATGCTGGAATTTACAATATGGAATATGGGGCTTGTTTTACTACAGACAGTCAAGGATTCTTTAAAAGGAGCCTTATAGAGTCCTGCACACCTTCGCCAACAGAGCCAGTAGTATTGTCATCTAGAGATATATTTTTTGAAGCTTGTTTAGTAGGGAGTCCTGATCAACGATATGTGTTTGGTGTGGACCCCGCATCAGAAGTAGATAATTTTAGTATTGTGGTTTTGGAAGTGCATAATGATCATCGTCGAATTGTCCACTCTTGGACCACGACTCGACAGCAGCATAAAGAAAAGCTAAAATCAAAGTTAGTAGATGAAGATGATTTTTACTCTTATTGTGCTAAAAAAATCAGACAACTAATGAGAGTGTTTCCTTGTGTTGAGATCGCCTTAGATGCTCAAGGCGGTGGAATTGCTGTTATGGAAGCTTTACATGATAAAGACAAAATAGGTGATGGAGAAGTAGCCATCTGGCCAGTAATAGAGGAAAAGGCCCAAGATACAGACGACCACGCTGGTTTGCATATATTAAGGCTTTGTCAATTTGCTAAAGCTGACTGGCTAGCTGGAGCTAACCACGGTTTAAGAAAAGATTTTGAAGATAAGATTGTCTTGTTCCCATTTTTTGATACTGCTAGTATTGGACTTTCTATTGAAGACGATAAAATATCGGGCCGTCTATATGACACATTAGAAGATTGTGTTATGGAAATAGAAGAGCTTAAAAATGAATTATCTATGATTGTCATGAGCCAAACTTCTACGGGCAGAGAACGTTGGGATACGCCGGAAATAAAAGTGGCGGCTGGTAAAAAAAGCCGTTTGAGAAAAGACCGGTATTCCTCCCTACTGATGGCGAACGCATCGGCTAGATTAATGTTAGTGCAAAAAGATATAGTAGAATATGGGGCCATTGGGGGATTTGCTCAAGCGAGAGACTCCAAAAAAAATAATGACAAATTATTTTATGGTCCCGCTTGGTTTGCTGATAAAATTCAAAATATTTATTAGCTTGTGTATAATGCTATTGACAATGCTATTAACAGTCCTATTCATTGGAGATGAAGTTAATGTCTGATAAACTATATTTCACATGGGATAATGATTCACAAAAAGAGGCTGCATATGATAAAACTGCTGACAATATAGAAGCATATGATGGCGTTCAAAAGGCTGTAGCGTATGGGCGCAGGACTAGTTATATAGATATAGAATCTAATAGATCTGTGAGAACTAGTTTCCTACGTGAAGATTATGACCAATTTCGCACCGATGAATCTATTCCAAGCCACCAAAAACGCATCATCAAGATGTGTATGCAGGCTTACGATAGAGTGGGAATTGTGAGAAATGTTATTGACTTAATGGGTGATTTTTCTTCTCAGGGTTTAACCATTATTCATCCTAATAAGACCATTGAAAAATTTTATAGAAAATGGTTTTCTCAAATTAATGGGATGGACAGATCAGAGAGATTTTTAAATTATTTATATAGATGTGGTAACGTTATCGTTAAGCGTCGTAAAGCTAGAATCAGCGCAAAAAAGGAAAAAGAACTGCGTCGGTCAGTTGGGGCAGATATAGAAATAGAAAATGTCACAACTAAGAAAAGAGAAATTCCTTGGACATATGATTTTCTCAATCCTTTGGCTGTCGATATCAAAAACTATGGAGCCCAAGTAGTTGGGAAACCAGAATTTGTACTGAATCTTTCTAAATACACTTATGAATCTTTATTGCATAGTTCTATCAACAATACTATCTTCAAGTCTTTACCAAGTGATTTACAAAGCAGGCTACAAAATGGCGATAGGCAAATTCCACTCGATCCCGAACAAGTGAGTTTTTATTATTACAAAAAAGATGATTGGTTGCTGTGGGCCAATCCTATGATCTACGCTATTCTAGATGATATTGGTATGCTGGAAAAAATGAAGCTAGCTGACTTAGCAGCTTTAGATGGAGCAATTTCAAATGTGCGGCTTTGGACAGTGGGTAATCTAGAACATAAAATTATTCCTACTAAAGCGGCAATTAATAAGTTGCGAGATATTTTAGCCAGTAATGTTGGTGGAGGTACAATGGACTTAGTTTGGGGTCCAGAATTGCAATTTACAGAGAGTCAATCTCAAGTATATAAATTCTTAGGGTCTGAAAAATATCAGCCTGTCTTGACTAGTGTCTATGCGGGACTGGGTATTCCTCCTACATTAACTGGGGCCAATACAGGCGGTGGATATAGCAACAATTATGTCTCTCTTAAGACATTGATTGAACGGTTGGAATATGGGCGTGAAATGTTAACTCGCTGGTGGATGCAAGAAATAGAGATAGTTCAAAAGGCTATGGGATTTCGATTTCCCGCCAGTATACATTTTGACTCTATCATACTATCTGATGAGGCGTCAGAAAAACAATTGTTAATCCAATTAGCTGATCGGGATATTATTTCTCGTGAAACATTACTAGAAAGATTTCGAGAAATGCCGGGTATTGAAAGAATTAGGGTTAGACGAGAAGAGAGAGAAAGGACTAACGATCCCAATACTCCTAATAAGGCTGGCCCATATCATAATCCTCAACATAAGGAAGACATTGCTAAAATCGCATTAACTAAAGACATTCTTGACAATGACACATATCTGCCTCATTTGGGACTACCGCCTGCTACGGTAGAACAAAGCGAACAACCACCGGATCGCATTCCTGAAACAGATGATAACAATGCTCCTGTTACGCCACCGGGTCGGCCTAAATTTTCTAGTGATAAAAAGAAAAGGAAACAAAAGGTAGTATTGCCCCGTAGCGGTGATGGTACTGCTATTACCTTATGGGCGGTTGATGCGCAGAAGCAAATTTCAGATTTAGTTGTTCCTATGGCTTTGTCTCATTTTCAGAAGAAAAATGTTCGTAGTCTAAATAAGGCTGAAGTAAGTCAGGTGGAGCATTTAAAATTGTGTGTGCTTACGGGCATGGAACCATATATGGAGATTACCGCAGAGACCGTGAAACAGTTGATAGATAATAACACAGAGCCGTCTCAGGCATTTGTCACCTTGGCTCAAGATAAGATATCTAGCTTTACTAGCGCTAATAAACGGAAACCCAATGTGTCTGAGGTCAAATATATCTACGCATCCTGTTTTGCAGATTTATGTGTTTTTGACCAATAACATCAAAAATTCAACTTTATTGTGTATTACGTTTGGAGGCTTAATATGAAAATATATAAATCCGAATTACAAGATGGTCTCGGAGAATTGTTACAAGCTAATAATACTTTGGCTTGGTGCTCCGTGGCTACAAATTATGAACCAGTGATGCCCACTAAGTCGTCTGCTATTGAAAAATTAATAGCAGAAAATGAAAATCAATTAGATCTATATTATTTGCAGTCTATACTAGTAAGTACCGGCTGGAATAAAAATGATGATGTATTTGATCCACAAGAAACTTGGAATGCAAAGTCTACCCCTGAAGACAAGCCTTTCAACTTTATGCATAATGAGAAGGATATCATTGGGCATATCACGGGAAATGTTGTAGTTGATTTTGACGGAACTGAGATAGACGCCAAAGATACTCATCCTGATCAGTTTAATATATTAACTACTTCGGTGATTTATACTGAATGGAGTGACATTGAGCAAAAAGAGCGAATGCAAAACATAATCGCTGAAATCGAAGAGGGAAAATGGTTCGTGTCTATGGAATGTTTATTTCCTGATTTTGACTATGCCTTAGTCGATGGCACGAATATGACTAAAGTTATTCAACGTAATGAGGCTTCGGCCTTTCTGACTAAACACTTAAGATCTTACGGTGGAAACGGAACTTATGAAAATTACAGAGTTGGCAGATTATTGCGGAATTTATCGTTCTCTGGTAAAGGCTTAGTTTCCAAACCTGCTAATCCTCGTAGTGTCATATTGGATGGAAACCAATCGGGAAATCAATTATTTGATGAATCTCAAGCACAAATTTTGACTATATCTTCACTAAAGGAGAATAAAATGTCTGACAATTTCGAAAAACAACTTTCTGATTTGCGTCATGAGCTGGCAGAAGCGGTTACTGCCAATGATGCACTGAGAGAACAGGTTGCTGCTGAAAAGCACGCAGAATTTGAAGCAAAAATCCAAGCTTTTGAAGTAGACGTAGAAGCAAAAGATACCGAAATTAAAGGTTTGTCTGATACGCTTGAAGTCCTTATGGCTGAAATAGCGGAGCATATTGAAACCATTAAAACTTGTGAAGAAAGTATCGCAACAAAAGACGAAGCACTGGCTACGTGGGAAAAGAAAGAAGTTCTCATGAAGCGTCAAGCGCGTCTTGAAGAAATTGGCTTTGATACTAATGAAGCTAATGTCACTATGGAAAAATTTAGTGAAATGAATGATGAGCTTTTCGAACAAGTGATAGCCATCTTGGAAAAACGACCTGTCTGTGAAAATCAAGATGTTACAGCATCTGAAGAATTGGATGAAGAAGTTGATTCTACAGAAGCTAGTGATACAGATTTGGATGAGGTTGAAGAAACTCAAGAGGTCACGATTGCAGAAGCTGTTGGCGATGAAGACGCTGTTCATTCATTGCGAACGACTGCTAGTGAATGGTTTAGCTCTGTGTTGCAATCTGTTCCTCAAGACAAGTAATTTTATTGAAAAATAATAAAGGAGAACTATAATGGCTCTTAAAACTGATCGTAGCGTTTTACATACTGATATTTCATTCTTCATGAATGAAGCTGCCACTAGGGGCGGTGTTGTTGCCCTTAGTACGGCTAGTTCTGGTGCAGCGATGGATGCTGGTGGGGCTCTTGTGACTTACGCGGCTAATGCGTCGGGTAAAGTGGCGATGGGTTTGTTAATGAACGATATGGTAAGTATCGATTTGACTCGGCAGCATCTGAATCAGCATAAAGATGAAGTGCAAAAGGGCGGTAAGGTTACGCTTCTCCAGAGGGGTTGGGTAGTCACCAGTAACTTGGAAGGCACAGATCCCAACGGTGGTGATTTGGCATATTTGGCCCATAGTGGTAATATTTCCAGTTCAGATATTATCAATGATGATACTATTTGGGCTTCTGGAGCACCTAGAGTTGTAGGTCGATTTTTGTCCGACGTGGATGAAGATGGCTACGCTAAGGTGTTTATCGATCTTCCGAGTAACAATGTCTAATATAAGTTAATAATTTCATAAAGGAGAAATATGACCATGGCTACTAATAAAACTCGTCCTTCAGAGGAATTTATTGAATTACTGCGACAGTCCGGTAGTTCAGATAAAGCGGTTGCCATTGCAGCGCAACGCGAAATCGCTAAGGCTCTTGAGGGGCCTCTGCGTAAGGGTGTTACATTTGGAGATATTGTAACTTCTATTTATGAAGCTATGCCTCTAGAGCCCGGTGCTACTCCAGAATTTCCATTGGACCTTCTGGCTCCGGGTACTGAAGCTGATCACGTTGCTTATACTAATCCCGGTAATGGTCGCATTCCAGAACGTCACGTTGAAGGTGACTACGTTTTGGTTAACACTTACGGTATTGCCAGCTCGATTGATTTCTTGCTGAAATATGCCCGTGAAGCTAACTGGAACGTTATAGCTCGCGCTATGCAGGTTTTGGAATCGTCATTTGTGAAAAAGATCAATGATGATGGTTGGCATACATTGTTGGCGGCTGCTGTAGACCGTAATATTTTGGTTTACGATGCTGACGCAGCGGCTGGTCAGTTTACCAAACGTCTTGTTAGTCTGATGAAAACAGTTATGCGTCGTAACGGTGGTGGCAATAGTGTTACTGCTCCCGGTCGTTTGACTGATCTCTACTGTTCCCCAGAAGCCATCGAAGATATCCGTAACTGGGGTGTCGATCAGTTGGATGAAGTTTCTCGACGAGAAATCTACATCGCTGGCGACGATGGTCCTGCTATTACTAGAATCTTTGGCGTCAATTTGCACGATGTCTTTGAATTTGGTGATGGTCAAGAATATCAGAACTACTTCGACAGTGACCTTGCTGGTTCTTTGGGACCAACAAGTGACGTTGAATTGGTCATAGGCTTGGATCAAGGGGCAAATGATAGTTTTGTCATGCCAGTCAAGAAAGAAGTCGAAATCTTTGAAGATGAAGCTCTTCATCGACATCAACGACAGGGTTACTACGGATGGGCTGAACTCGGATTTGGTGTTCTGGACAACCGTAGGGTGCTCGCTGGTTCCTTCTAATCTGCGATCCCTTCTGAGTTCTAGAAAGCCGCCTTTAATTAGAGGCGGCTTTTTTTATTATTGGACATTTTTGTGTATCTAATGGTAGTAACACACAAAAAGGGGAAAATATGTCTTTTGGCAGCATGACATTTGCTGAAACTGCGTTTAGTGATGATGCGGCAGTGCGTACTTTACCGGGTGGTCTCACGGCAGATCCCATTTATTTCAATGGATCATTTTTAACATTCCCCTTAAGTATAAATAATATATTAAATTTTGATTGTTCGATAAACAAAATAAACAGCCATGCTTTGAAAATCAACAAATTAGCTAACTTTGATTGTCCTATAAATAAAATTAATAATCAAGCGTTACAATTAAACAAGATAATGAACTTTGATGTGGAGAGATAATATGGCCCAATTTTGTATAACTATTAATGATGCAGATGTGGAACGGGTTATTACTGCCGTATGTTCTAATTATGGATATCACGCAGAGATAGATAATCCAGCTTTTGACCATACTTTAGATGTAGACGCGGTAACTAATCCTGAACTAATTTCCAATCCTGAAACTGCTTATCAATTTGCAAATAGGATGACTAGAAATTTTTTGACGGATCATACTAAAGCATACGAAATAGATCTGGCTAAACAACAGATAGCTAATCCGACCGCACCTGATATCACTGATCCAGCCATTATTTAGGAGTTATTATGGCATTCATAATAGCCGATAGAGTAAAAGAAAATACGTCTAGCACTGGCGTCGAAGGCGTTACATTACTAGGCGCTCCAACTGGCTTTCAAGCATTTGGCGATGTGTTGTCCAGTGGAGATACTACTTACTATGCTATAGAAGAAAATGATCTGTGGGAGGTGGGGTTTGGTACCTATGGATCAGACAATTTAGATCGTAATTATGTAATCGCCAGCTCAAATAGTGATAGCAAAATTAATTTGGGCGGTAGTGGTGTTGTATTTATAACATATCCCGCTGGCAGGGCTGTTTATCGAGATGGTAATAGTCAAGTTGTTGTTGGGGCATCTGGATTATTATTTAGTAATGATACTGTTGTAAAAGATGCTAAACTTGCAGAGTTATATGATATAAATGTTAGCGGCACTATTGCATCTTCTCATATATTATCCTTGAATATTACCAATAGCAGTCTACTGTTAGGTGAAAAAACAGGACCATCTAATAATGGTAATGT
>CEPQ01012642.1_pt1 | contig 15157 bp, 15 predicted proteins | sample 530411 | NCBI WGS metagenome assembly CEPQ01 (sample SAMEA2620039, study PRJEB7988) | marine metagenome | isolation source: saline water (ENVO:00002010), including
TGTTGAGCTTGAGAGAGTTGCATGGGGAGTACCAGACGATCCTTGTGTTTGCAGCTTACCCTAAATTAGATAAGTAATGGGTATCGTCAGGGAGAAAGGATTGTTTCAGAGAAATGGCCTCCCCATAGGGACTCGAACCCCAATCGTCCGCTTAGGAGGCGCTCATTCAATTATAAAATTCCAATTAAATCAATTGGTTATAATTGCCAAAAATCAGTGGTGACCAATTGGTGACATTTGAATAATGCGTCCCCGGCGTGATTTGAACACGCGACCCTTCGCTTCATACCACTATGGCTTTCGCCACCGGCAACAATGCCGTTTGTAGTCTGGACTTTCTCTTTACCCTAGACCGAAGCCTGTAGGCGCTACCCGTCAAGTCTCTGCACGTTCCGCACTCAATATACGGCTTCGCTCAGGATTGCCATCGGCACCGGTATTACCAGCCCGTTAAGGTTTCCCTGAATTTGAGTAGATTCACACCCAATGTTTCCAATGGGGTGCCCAATTAATAATCAACTAGGAGGCGAATGCTCTATCCAGCTGAGCTACGGGGACATAGCGCCGAGCATTCTACCAGCAACCCTATTCAAGTTGAATGAGTTCAATGAGATTCAATCAAATCCGCTACCGTTTTTGGTGGCTGTTTATTGGACAGTTTGTTGCATTGATGCCGTAACAGCATAACGGTAAACTGTATGCCGAAAATAAACATAAAGGCACTTGGGGGAGTTTATATGCCGCTTTCCGCTGCTGAACGTCAGAAACGCTACCGCGAGCGAATGGATGCTGAAGGCGTCAAACGCTACCAGATTAATCTACCTGAGTCGGTTGCTGAAAAAGTTCGTGAAATGACCTACGCCTTGAATTGCACTAAGGGGGAGCTATTCACCCGATTGATTGAAGAAGAATATCAACGAATAGCGCGCAACGGCTAAAGGCTGCCCTCAACAAGAACACTAGGATGTTTAATGAACAACTTTTCTGAACACGTTAGCTTTATCTGGTCTATTGCCGAAATACTGCGCGGCAACTACAAACAATCTGAATACGGCAAAGTCGTATTGCCATTTACTGTGCTGCGCCGATTGGATTGTGTATTGGAAGAGACAAAGCAGGCGGTATTGGATAAGGCTGAAAGCCTACCTGATAACATCGACTCAGCCATGGCAGAAGTGATGCTTAATCAAGCCAGTGGTCAGTCATTCTTCAACACCAGCCCATACACTTTTGAAAAGCTGCTGGATGACCCCGAAAATATTGCCGCCAATTTGAATAGCATCATTAACAATTTTAGTGATGATGCACGAGAAATTTTTGTCGATAAGTTTGAATTGCCTATCCAAATAGCTCGCTTGGATAAAGACAATTTACTGTATTTGGTGGTGCAAAAGTTCGCTCAAGCCGATTTGCACCCAGATAAGGTGGATAACACCACCATGGGCTATATCTTCGAGGAATTGATCCGCCGCTTCTCTGAACAATCCAATGAGACCGCTGGTGAGCACTTTACCCCCCGCGAAGTTATTCAGCTTATGGTCAACTTATTGTTTCAGGAAGACGGTGAAGCCTTAACGAAAAAAGGCATTATCCGAAAGCTGTATGACCCTGCTTGTGGAACAGGTGGCATGTTGTCGGTTGCCGAAAATTATTTAAAGCAATTGAACGCTAATGCTCATTTGGAGGTATACGGTCAGGAACTGAATGACGAAAGTTTTGGTATTTGCCGCTCCGATATGATGATCAAAGGACAAAACGCCAAGAACATCAAAAGCGGCAATAGCTTTAGTGAAGATCAACTGCAAAACGAAACCTTTGATTACATGCTGTCCAACCCGCCCTTTGGTGTGGAGTGGAAGAAGGTAGAAAAGCAGATCAAAGAGGAAGCTGGGGATCTTGGTTATGACGGTCGCTTTGGTGCTGGTCTACCCCGCGTCAGCGATGGTTCGTTGCTGTTTGTTCAGCACATGATCAGTAAGATGAACCACATTCATGGTCAAGATGATAAAACCCAAGCATCGCGTATTGCTGTCGTGTTAAACGGTTCACCCTTGTTTACTGGTAGTGCCGGTTCCGGCGAGTCAGAAATCCGCCGTTGGATTATCGAAAATGACTGGCTTGAAGCCATCGTCGCACTGCCTACCGATATGTTCTATAACACGGGCATTGCCACCTATATCTGGATTATCACCAATAAGAAAACGCCAGAGCGCCGTGGTAGGGTTCAACTGATCGATGCCACCGCTATGCATACGTCCATGCGTAAAAGCCTCGGCAGTAAGCGTAAGCAGATCAGCGAAGAGCAAATAAAAACTATTACCGAGTGGTTTGATACGGCTGATAGTAGTGAAACCATCAAGTGGTTTAATAATGCTGATTTTGGCTATTCTCGAATCACTGTTGAGCGTCCACTAAAGCTAAATTTCCAGATCAATGATGAGCGGCTGGAAACCCTTAAAGCGGCTAAACCCTTTGCCAAACTGAGTGAGGAACAGCAGCAAGCTATGATCGATAGTTTGAAAGCCGTAGATGGTGGTCTCTATACCAACCGCGATAGCTTCGTAAAAGCCCTCAAAGCAGCATTTAAAGCTGATGGTGTAGATGTAAAAGGTCCGTTGTTAAAAACGATTTGGCAGTCTCTCAGTGAAAAAGATGAAGCCGCTGATGTATGTACTGATAGTAAGGGTAATCCAGAACCCGATACCGATCTACGGGACAATGAAAACGTACCGCTAGCCGAAGATATTGAAGCCTACTTCCAGCGTGAAGTGATACCCCATGTTCCTGATGCATGGATCGATCACAGCAAAACCAAGGTGGGCTATGAGATTCCGTTTAATCGTCATTTCTATAAATATGTGCCGCCGCGTTCATTGGAAGAGATCGATTCTGAACTTGATACTGTCAGTGCGGAAATTATGCAGTTGCTTCAGGAGGTTCATGTATGAGGCATGCAGCCTACCCAGAGTATAAAGATAGTGGCATTGAATGGGTCGGTAGTATCCCATCAAATTGGAATGTGAAGCCAACTTTCGCAGTTGCTGGGGAAGAGACAATAAAAAATAGCGATGGCAGAGAAAATACCGTTTTATCGCTAAGTTATGGAAATATTGTAGTTCGTGACGTTGAGCAAAATTTTGGGTTGCTACCAGAGTCATTTAACACGTATCAGATAGTTAATGATGGCGATATAGTTCTTCGTTTAACTGATCTTCAAAATGATAAACGGTCACTTAGGGTGGGGCTTTCGAAGCAGCGAGGCATTATTACTTCCGCTTACCTGAAATTAGTATGCAAGAGTGAATTAGAGCCTCGCTATGCTTATCGGTTGCTTCATTCTTACGACACTACCAAAGTGTTTTACGGCATGGGTGGTGGGTTGCGCCAATCTATGAAATTTTCTGATTTCAGAAGATTGCCTTTAATAGTGCCCTCAATTGAAGAGCAAACCCAAATTGCCAACTTCCTCGACCGCGAAACTGCAAAAATCGACACGCTGATCGAAAAACAGCAGCAGTTAATCAAATTGCTACAGGAAAAACGCCAAGCAGTTATTTCCCATGCTGTCACTAAAGGTCTTAACCCCAATGCCAAAATGAAAGATAGTGGTGTTGAGTGGTTGGGTGAGGTGCCTGAACATTGGAATTTGAAATGCGTCCGCTACCTTGGGCAGTGTCAGAACGGAATCAACATTGCGGGAGATAAATTTGGAAGTGGATTTCCGTTTGTCAGTTATGGTGATGTGTACAATAACAAACAGCTTCCAAAAGTGGCGTCTGGTTTGGTGGAGTCTAGCGAAACTGACAGAGCATTGTATTCAATCAGATATGGTGATGTTCTCTTTACTCGAACCTCTGAAACCATTGACGAGATTGGTTTTTCATCGGTTTGCTTGGAACCTATTGATGAAGCTGTATTTGCTGGATTTCTAATCCGGTTTAGACCTTTTAAAGGTGTGAATCTGAACCCTTTATTCTCAAAATATTACTTTCAAAATGATTTGCTGAGAGCCTTTTTTGTAAAGGAAATGAATTTGGTCACAAGAGCATCCTTGAGCCAAGATTTGCTTAAGAAGATGCCGGTTGCGTTGCCTCCTGAAAACGAACAGATCGAAATCGCCGAGTATCTGGAGTCTAAGACCGAAACTTTCAACTTGCTGGTCGCTAAGTCAGAGCAAGCTATCACCTTAATGCGAGAGCGCCGCTCAGCCCTAATATCCGCCGCTGTCACCGGGAAAATCGATGTGCGCAAAGCCGCGTAACAAGGACGAATTATGAACCAACGCAATACTCAAGAAATGCACTTTGAAGAAGCCATTGAAAGCTGGTTGGTTGAGCAGGCTGGATATGAGTCCGCATCTAACCAGCAGTTTGATGCGGAATTGGCTTTCGATACCACGGTGCTAATGGCGTTTATCAAAGATACTCAAAAGCCCGCTTACGAGGCGCTGAGTGCCAGTTACGGTAAACAGGTGGACGATATGATTGTTCGTCGTATTGCGTCTGAGTGTGACCAGCGTGGCATTCTGGATGTGATTCGCAATGGTGTGCGTGACCGTGGACAGCAGCTGCGTTTAGCGTTCTTTAAACCAGCCACCTCACTGAATGCGGAAACCGAAGCCCTGTATCAGCAAAACCGATTAACGGTAATGCGGCAGGTGTATTACGACCTAGCCAGCAAAAACAGTATTGATATGGTGCTGTTTGTTAATGGTCTGCCCATTGCTACGGTGGAGCTGAAGAACCAGTTTACTGGTCAGAACTGGACTCACGCGGTTAATCAATACAAAAAAGACCGCGTGCCAACCCTAAAAACCCCGCTGCTGCAATTTAAGAAGCGCGCCTTGGTTCACTTTGCCGTCGATACCGATGAAGCTTATATGGCGACTAGGCTGGCAGGTGATAGCACCTTCTTCCTGCCGTTTAACAGGGGTACACCATCGGTTAATGGTAAGGGTGGTGGCAAAGGTAACCCTGATAGCCATGATTATCAAACGGGCTATAAAACGGGTTACTTGTGGGAAGAAATCTGGGAGCGTGATAGCTGGCTGGATATTGTTCACCGTTTTATCCATTTAGAGGAAACACCGGAGAAAGACCCTATTACCGGGAAAGAAAAAATCAAAGAGGTAATGATCTTTCCTCGTTACCACCAACTTGATGCTACCCGTAAGCTAGTTGATGTGACCCGCCGTGAAGGTGTTGGTCACAGCAGGCTAGTACAGCATTCAGCCGGTTCTGGTAAAACCAATACCATTAGCTGGACTGCGCATCAATTGGCGAGTCTTCATGGTGATGACAATAAGCCCGTGTTTAATTCGGTGATTGTTATTTCTGATCGCCGCAACTTGGATAAGCAGCTGCAAGATAATGTGTTTGCTATCGAGCATAAGCATGGTGTAGTTGAAAAAATCGATGATGGTAAACATGCCTCGGATTTAGCGGATGCCCTGAACAAGGGGGTGAAGATCATTATCACCACCTTGCAGAAGTTCAGCTTCCTACTGGATAAGGTGAATGACTTCTCGGATAAACGCTTTGCCGTGATTGTGGATGAAGCACATTCGTCCACCGGTAGTAAACATACAGGTAACCTGAAAAAAGCCTTGGGGGCAGTTCCCCATAAAGCCGGTGAAACCGAAGAGCAACATATGGCGGCTGTGTTTGAGGCTGCCGCCGCTGAAGATAGCAAAGTGCAGGAAGAGCCTAGCATTGAGGATGTGATCTTTGATGATGCCCGTTCTTCTGGTAAACAGCCCAATATCAGTTTCTTTGCCTTTACGGCTACCCCAAAACACAAAACTCTAACTTTATTTGGCACTCCGGATGTAGAGGGCAAGCCTCAGCCGTTTCACCTTTATTCGATGCGTCAGGCGATTGAAGAAGGGTTTATCCATGATGTGCTGAAGTTTTATACCACCTATAAAACCTACTTCAAACTTACCAAGGCGGTGGCGGATGACCCCGAAGTGGATGAGAAGAAAGCCAAGCGTGCGATTAATACCTATTTAAGCCTGCACCCGACCAACTTGGCGCAGAAAACGGAAATCATGGTAGAGCACTTCCGTAAGTTCACCCGTCCCAAAATCGGCGGCAAAGCAAAAGCCATGGTGGTTACCAAGTCGCGGTTGCATGCGGTGAAATACAAACAAGAGTTTGACCGTTACATCGATAGGCACGGTTATACGGATGTAAAAGCCATTGTGGCATTTTCCGGCTCGGTAGACGATCCTGATAAGCTGGATACCAGCTATACCGAAGCGGACATGAACGGCTTTAGTGATAAAGAACTGCCGAAAAAGTTTGGTACGCCTGAATACCATGTATTAATCGTTGCCGAGAAATACCAAACGGGCTTTGATCAGCCCTTACTGCACACCATGTTTGTTGATAAAAAATTGGCAGACGTGAAGGCAGTGCAAACCCTGTCACGATTGAACCGTACCGCTGGCGGTAAAAAGGATACCTTTGTGCTCGACTTTGAAAATGCGGTTGAAGATATTCAGGAAGCCTTCAAGCCCTACTATGAGCTGACTGAAGTTGATGAGCCTACTGATCCTAACATTCTCTATAACTTTGACTCAAAGCTGCGCCAAGAGCCTGTATTACGCCAAGGTGATATTGATGAGTTCGCTAAGGTGTTCTTCAAGGACAAGGATAAGCAAAACAAGCGTGACCACGGCAAGTTCAACCAGTGGATACAGCCTGCTGTAGGGCGTTATAAAGACGCTTACCGCGACCATAGCCAGCAGGGCGAGGTATACACGGATGAAGGGGAAGCGTTTAAAAGTAATCTGCGCAGTTTTGTTCGGTTGTACAGTTTTTTAAGTCAGGTAATAGACTTTGTTGATCCTGACCTGCACAAGTTGTACGCCTATGGTGGCTTGTTGCTGACTAAACTCCCGTATCGTTCTAATGGTGGATCAATCGATCTTAATGAAGAAGTCGCGCTGGATTCCTACAGACTGGAAAAAACCTTTGAAGGCAGTGGTGCGTTAAGCGTTGGTGAATCTACGCCAGTGTATGGGGTAACTGAAGCCGGAACAGGCGGCGGACATGAGCCTGAACAATCGCCACTGTCAAAAGTGATCAAAGTCGTTAACGAGAAGTACGGAACAGACTGGACGGATGAAGATCGTTTGCTGTTTGAACAGATTGCTGGTGACATGGCTGCCAATGAAGGTCTGGCAGAAAAAATGCGAGCGAATACCAAGGAACAAGTAAAGCCGGTATTTGAATCAGAGGTGATGAAGGCGTTTGTTAGTCGAATCGGGCGCAATGAAAAGATCGTTGATGATTTTTCACAAGATGAGGCGCTGCGAAAACTCATCATCGCTGCTTTGCTGGATGACGTATACCAGCGAGCAAAGGATACTGTTGAAGAATAATAGGGTCGTGCCGAGGCATAAGCCCTGGCACTGTTTTAATACGCTATGGGAAGGTGCACCCCCAAGGCACCGTTGCTGACCAACTCAGGTGGAACAACATAATCAGGAAATTGGGTGATATACAGGCGACCACTATCCCAACCTTCGTTTTCCAAGTGCTCACTGGCAGCTTCGATTAGGTTGATGTAGGACGGATTTGTATAGACCTTGCTTTTCCATTCCCCGATTTTTTGTTGTCCATGGAATCGAATATTACCGGGGATGTAAGTATCGTAAAGTGGTTCGTAGCTGTGTGCTTGAACCTCCATTGATACTGGAAGCTGATGCTTTGCTTTGAGGTGATCAATAGCTTCTTGATAAGCAATATGCTTGGTTAATTCATACCACAGGTAAAGACGGTTCGGCACTTTTTCCCATTCTTTGTATGGATGCTGTAACCAGTTTCGCTTATCAATCGGAATACCGTTACGAGATAAATAAAAATCGACCAATTGACTGACGGTTGGGAGGCTTGGAAGTTTCTCACGAATACTCATAATAAATTACCTTGTAGTTGTTGTTATCTGAAGCCCTCGCCTGAATGACAAGGGCTTCAGTGGTTGGTTAGGCTACCCAGTATTTGAAACTGGCAACTTTCTGATCGGCGAAGGTCGGCATGACATTGACTTCGAAGTCGAAAATGCATTCCTCTTCATCCAGATAAACAGAGTTGGCGAAATGCAGCATATCCAAGCGAGTGGGGTTTTCTATCACAGTAGGATTACTGTTTTTGATTGTAGTAGTGGACTTATCCCACCACTCATCGGTCATGTCGATGTAACAGGTCACTAGACCGTTATGCTCAATTTCTGAAAGATCATAACTTCCGTCTAACGCACCGGGGCAAATCATTAGTTCTTCGTCGTAGGCGGCAAGAAACAGCAGCTTCATAGCGCGACGCAGCATGGTGTACGTTAGGATTCCAGTAGCTGGGTTGTTGGCTGGATCTTCCGTGGTGAAGAATTCACCGGGTAATGCACGACACTCTTCCCATTCGCTTGGGTCAATATTCAATATCACTAAGTGCGCAAGGTTGTACGGGTTGGGGTCAATAACATTATTCCCCAGCAGCAGTACTTCACTGTTAAGGAAGGTGTCCCATTCATCGGGGTGCTTGTTTACCTTGATCAGGTGATCGCGGTTATTTGCATCGGGCGCAACGATATTGTGCTTATTGGCAAATTTAAAAGGGGTGTTCTGGTTTGAAGTAGTCATGGAGACGATCCTCGCAATTAAAAATTTAAGTTAAGTGCAAGCACGACCACACAATTTGCTCGTGTAGTTGTATTTGCCAAATTTCTAATTGCTGGATCGCGTCTTAGGTCAAGACGCCAGTTGCCGCTTGATCAGCAACAACGGCGGAAATGCTCCCACAGATTTTGGGAGATTGCAAGTGCGCTTTTTGAAATTAGGCGGTACTGGTGTCTAAGAGACGATAAACACTGGCTTTGCTGATGCCATACTCGCTCATTAGATCACGGATAAGAACACCGCTGGTGCGCTTCAGGCGCATTTCTTCGACCTGTTCTGGGGTTAATTTGGATTTGGCACCGAACTTCACACCTCTTTCTTTGGCACTTTTGATCCCATCCAGCTGGCGCTCTTTGCGAATCTCGTTTTCAAATTCTGCAATGGCACCCAGCATGGTGAACAGCAGTTTTCCGGTCGGTGTGCTGGTGTCGATGGCTTGGTCAGTGACAACCAGTTCGATTCCGTCTTGTTTGAGCTGTTCGGATATTTGGGTGAGGTGCAGGGTTGATCTGGCGAGTCTATCCAGTTTGGTGATGACCAGTGTGTCACCTTCGCGTAGGTAGTTCAGGCACTCTTGCAGTGCGGGGCGGTTGGCGGTTGTACCGGATCGCTTCTCTTCGAATATTTTGTCGCAGTGGCTTAATTTGGTTCGTTGGACTTCCAGTGATTGACCGACTGAGGAAACACGGGCGTATCCGACTATCGACATTCCAAAAACTCCTTAAGCAATGTGAGAATTTAATTATAAGACATAAAATAATACATTTGTAGCCAATGTGTCGGATTGTTTACTTTTTGAGACGTTGATTCGGGTCTGGTGATGGGACGGGAATAGGATTTGATAAATATGACTGTAACCGTATTAACCTCATACAGGAGAATCACCATGACAGTACAAACAACCAAGAAAACCTTTTCGCTACCTCACCACATTGCCAGCCGCTTAGATGAGGTTGCCGACCACACCGGCTTTTCCCAGTCCAACGTAGTGCTTCAGGCGCTTGTCTCTTATTTGCATCGCTATGAACAGGATGGAACCTTGGAAAATTGGCTGGAGTGGATTGGGCGCACCAATGGTGGCTCAGAAGCTGAGTTATAGCTTGAAAGTCAATGTGGCTATCGAAACTAAATTTGCAATAGTTAAATTCAATGAATAATTTTCAAGAATTTGGAGGCTTCGCGTATATATAGAGTATCGGCACCTACATTGTGTCGTGGTTGATGTGTCATGATGGATACGCAAATACCATGCGGATCGCCCTGATTGGCACCCCTTTATAGAATGTGACGGGTCGAAGGTGATAGACCCGTATAAACAAAAGCATCACTTGGATCGTGGCTCTGAGAAAAAGCACCCACAGGCGATTGAGGTTAGTCGGTCAACAGGCTCTCAATTGCTCCCGCTGGTTTTCCGTGAATGCCGTAGTTGGTAACTGAGTGGAAAGATAAGCAGATGTAAATGGCAACAGACCAACCCTGCCTCCCAGAAATACTGGTTTTCTTGTTGACTGTGTTCGAAGGTACGTTAGACGCATAACGACGAAGACACATTTATGCCCTGACGGGATAAGTGTGTCTTCAGGAAACGAAACCGCATAAATCAATAAGGGTATTAATAATAAAGAGAATGTGGGCGAAGCCCACTCCCCGAAGGGGCAAATAATATAACAATAAGAAACAGGATGAACCGGCAAAGCCGGGGTTGCCTACGGCAACTACTCTTTATCAATGAGTATTTCTTCTGGTTCAGCTTTGCTGTAAAACAGATGGCGCTCAAAGATAAGTACACCTATGGGTGCCAGAATAATAACCACCAATCTAAGTGGCAGCACCATTGATTCAAGTGACTCATTACCCATATCGGTAGTGGACTTATAGGCGAGTATGCCGACATTCAGCCAGATGATGGCGGTGAGAAAAATCAAAAAGTAGATCATTGCTTAAGCGGTTCCTTGTTGGCAGTGAAAAACTGCCATTACTTATTAATTGGCTTCGGAGCTATCCGTTAGGTATAAAAATAGTCGCCGACCCTTTAATGTTAGCTTGATACTTTTCAGGTCGTTTTCAAAGAGGTGAAGACCGCCCTCTCGATTTGAGCCGGTTGCAAGCAACTTGAAAAATCGTAGCGATTTTTGATATTCAGTCATGTCGCCATTGGCGAGTCCTCGGACTGATTTGCCTTCGTTTTCGGAAAAGAAAAAGAAGTACTCAACAAGTTCGAAGGATTTAAACCCTATATTGTTGATACGGTTTATCTTTTCTCGAAAAGTTACTGGCTCAGGGTGTGTTTTAGCATCCACGGTGAATATGTTTCCTTGTTAGCAATGGGTAAAGTTGTCGGCACTTAGTGTTTGCTCGCCGTTCCAGCGGTACGCCACTAGCTTACCGTCTTTGGCGATTGAGTAGTCCAAGCAAGCCACATTGGCAGTAAGCGGTTCAGGGGTGCCATGCAGCCAGTAGTGACCGATAAAGCAAGGTGGTTGATCAGGGTGATAGCTGGGCACATGGTCAGGGATGGCTAGGTTGGCAGCATCGCCAATATCCACGCCAAAGGGTAATGCGACCTGACCTAGCCGAGTGGCTTGGCTGTCCCACCACTGGACGCGAACAGCAGTTCGTGGGTGCCCATCCTTATCGTTAAACTGTACGCCGTCTGGTAGCTCAACCTCTACACCCTTCAGTAGGGTTTCGATGGCATGATAAGCGGCTGTTCCTTCGGTAGACGCTTCAACCAACAATTCAGCTGTTAGACGTTGCTGACCGGTATTATCAGCTAGCCACTCAATATGTTGATTATCCCAGCAGGCGTGAATTACCCGCAAGCCTTCCAGCTCCAGCCATAGCGGTAAGCTACTGAAGAAGTCTAGAATCTGGTGTTTCAGCTCAGGCTGATCGTCAAATTCATTCAAAAAGGCTTGGTGTTGGTCGATGTTTTTGGTGGTGTGTGGGCGTAGCGGCTCGCCCTTGTGCCGAGTGTGAAACGCTAAGGCATTGAATTCGTGATTACCCATCACAGCAAGGGCGTGACCATTGCTAACCATGGTCATAACGACTTCCAGTAGCTTCTGGTGCTGGCGTAGGTGCTCGCCCCGGTCGATAAAATCACCAAGAAAGATCACTTTGCGTTGTGGGTGTTGATAGCCAGTGCTGGTGGGCTGATAGCCGAGGTGGTCGAGCAGTTTGATCAGTTCGTCCGCGTGTCCGTGAATGTCGCCGATTAGGTCATATCCTTCAGGCATTAATGCTCCTTGTTCTTGCTCGTATTGAATAACCCACTATTCTACCACTTGAATATTGCAGGTACTTAGCAGTATTATTGGGTATACCTTCAGTGGTCATTGGCAATTTACTCAGGCAAGTCAATCAACTGAAGGAAACTAATCATGTACGACTTCCAAGCCATCATGACCAGCCACGGTTTCACCCGTGACAGTTATGATTTTGAATCCACGATTGCCGGATTCGATCACGATATTCACTTTGCCCTGTTTGATGACGATAGCATCTTTGATGTTGATCGTAGCCACTCGTACCGCCAATGGGACAATCCGTGCGCCCTAGTGCGCGCCGAGCTGTTAACCCGCGACGGAAATTTGGATAACGCCTTACAGTTCTTCCAGTCGCGCTGGTTAAGTGAGCTGCGCTATCAGAACCCGCAACGGGAAATTATCGATGTTCGTCATTCCTGTGATGCCATCGCTATCCATGTGCTGACAATCAGCAAGCATAATGCAATCACCTTACTATTCAATATTCGATAAGGAAATGACTATGAACCGATTCAAGAAGGAAGAAGCCAAGCAAAGCCGTGCAGCCCGTGACGGGTTAACTGAAATGGAAATTAAGCAGTTAGACCGGGAAGAGGACGTTGATCGAAAAATCAATGAACTTGCTCGCTCTATTCATGGTGAACGATTCCCAGAAGAATATGATCACATGTATGATTCCGCAATGGACGCCAGTGATCGCGCTTCTGGTAAGAATCCTATGAATGCCGAGTACATTGCCAAGGTTGCCGCTAGGCGCGCTGCTATGGGTGTTTCCCCGTTGTCTGAGTCCGGTATGCCCACCAGTGATGATTCTTGGAAAATAGCTTACGCTGAAGCTGAAGCCCGTTTTCGGGATGAAGAAAGCTAACAATCGTGTCTAGGTCGCCTGATAAATACCTGTGTCATATTACGGGGGCGACCATGGCAAAACCAAAAAAATTGGTGATCACTGATCTTCCAGAAGATCACCACCAAACATTCTTAGATGTAGCGGATACTTTGGAATTGACGCGAGGACAGCTGTTGTCACTACTGATGGCAGGTGCCCCAATTATTGATGGTGGCTTAGGTGTTGTCATTCCCGACCGGGATTCTCAAGATGAATGGCGTGATCTTATGGTCAGCCGATTTTTTGAATTGACCAGCCTTCAGTAGCCAGTATTTGAATTGAGTGAGGCTGCTTGGCTGTTGCTGAAAGTCCTATTCGTCAAAGTACTGATTGAGCGTTGTTTCAAACTGTAACCGTTCCGGTATATGGCGCGATTTCATTTGGTTGTAGTGCTTCTCGATCATTTCAACGCTGGTGCCCATATTGATTGCCAGCTGCATGTGTGACATTTCACCCTTGGATAGCGCCAGTGTAATGAACGTGGGTCTAAAACTCATGGCATTACGTTTGCGCCCGTCTGGCGTACGCAGTAATCCTGCTTCCTCCAGTGTTCTATTCAATGGACCGGTAAAACTGCCAATAGGATTGCCGTATTGATCCATAAACAGCAGCATATCTTCGGAGAACGTCCAGCCGTATTCTTTTGCGTTCTTAATATGGTGCTTACGCATTTGGTCAATAAACTTTTTGCAAGCCCTTAATGGAATTGTTTCACGCTGCTTTCCTTTCCCCCAGACGTAGATAGCCAAGTACTCTTGTCCGTTGTTTTTGATGATCTGGCAATCTTCGAATTTGACCTTCTTGGCTTCGGTGACGCGCATTCCGGTAGATGCCATGATGGCGATATATAAGCCAAGGCGCTTATGAGCTAATTTGTGTTTCGGGTTAGTTTGGAAGTGATAGCGTTTACCAATGGTGTTCAATAGTTTTTTTAGTTCTTCTTCGCTCAATTCCGGTGTTGCATGATCTTCATCGTATCCGGGCGGCTTTTCGACATTGACGATTTTCGGAATTTCATCTTCCGATAGTAGGCGCTTATCCTTGGCGAATTCATAAACTTCGCGCATTACCGTCAGTTCTTTGTTAACGGTTGTGTGTGAAATTATACTGCGTTCAGCGGGTAGCTTTGGTCGTGTGATTGTCTGGCGACCGCGTTTGAAGCTAATTTCTTCAATCTCAGCCCCTTCACCAGTAATCCAATAGAATTGCCGTTGCGTTTTGAATTCATCCACATCATGTTTGGTAATGTCGGTAATCAATTTGTCACCGAAGTAGGGGATCAGTTGTTTTTCGATGATTCGAGTTTTACGCGCAAGAGAGGTTGGCGTGAATCGGCGCAACTTGTACTTCTGGTTGTCGGGTAAGGCTTCGCGGGTCTCGACCTGTTTTTCAAAGTGCTTTTGGTAATCTTTAGCGACTAGACCAAATCGCTTTGTGGAAAACGATAAGCCCTTCTTATGGCGGTGCAGTAACTCTTGGTACATGTCTTCAGCACGGGCTTCAGCTTCGTCTTCGTATTCAGTTTTCAGTGAACGCTGAACGGCGCGCATACCGGGTATTTTGAATGCCGCGTACCAGTTGTCAGAAGGTGTTCTATCTGCACCTTCAGCATCACGCCGAAACAGTTGAATTTTGCCTCTTCGAATTGAATATTGATCCCGCTTTGCCATGCTCTACCAGCCGTACATTGGTGACGTTTTGGTGAAATGATAGGTGAGTGGCTAACGGTAAATCAAGGGCTTGGTGATATTTTGGTGACCTTTCAGTGTGTCGCCAAAATTAAAAATATATTATAAATCAAACACTTAGGTGATTAATCTTGTGCTTAGGAGGCGGAAGCTCTATCCTGTTGAGCTATAGGGAGGAAGGCCTTGGATTCTAACGACAGATGTCGCGAATGTCAGTACAGCAGGGCTGACAAAGGAAGTCTGGTCGATAAATGAAGGTAGTGAGGGGGAGCAAGGGAAGGTTAGGCAAACCCATGAAAGCGCTGGGTCATGTCAGAAACGCCGGTCGTCTCAGAGGTTATCGAACTCGTCTTTCTGTTGTTCTTTTAAACGGCGCTCTTCCCACTGAAACTCGGTAATCAGGCGGTCGATAAAGCGTTGTGCCTGCGGTGACAGCGAGGTAAATGAAAAACCGCACTGGGTTTTGCCGTCATCGCCCTGAAACACGTGGCGCGCTTCGAGGCTGCAATCAATGGTATTCTCACGATTAAAGCGTACCCGGGCCATGGGGATGTCGCGATGCTGCTCCAGCAGTGCCTGAACATCCTCGGTAAACGCGGCTTTAAAGCCACTGGAGGACAGGTCTTGCAGGCGG
>CEPQ01018217.1_pt1 | contig 15093 bp, 28 predicted proteins | sample 530411 | NCBI WGS metagenome assembly CEPQ01 (sample SAMEA2620039, study PRJEB7988) | marine metagenome | isolation source: saline water (ENVO:00002010), including
ATAAAGATTAAATTCAGCATTTGCCATGTCTTGTTGGGGGATAATTCCGAAATCCTCACCAAACTTGGCCGTTCCGTTGATTTTTACGTGTCCATCAGGCTTTCGTAACTCTCTTTTTGCTGATTCTACGTCCTGAATGGCATTATCGTTGCCAAAAGTAGTCCTAACAGACGACCTGTGGAGGAATTTACTCCTTCTATGGTTGATTTCGTCCTGTTGGGAGAGAAATCCAGCTACCTCACCGTATCTATTGTTTTCTCTGTCGATATTTGAGCCTACAAGCTCAATTGGGTTCATCGGTTGGTCGTGTTCGTCCAGAAATGGAGAGTCTTGAGTTTTTAAAATAGTCACATCGCCCGAAAAGATGGTCATCTTCCACACACTCTTAACGATATGAAAGTGCATGGCGATTCTTACTCTCTTCTCCCCGTCTTGCTTCTCGGTCCACCTGGGGCGGTCTTCGTTAGTCTCCTCACCGTCTATGGGAGTGTCAATCATCTGGTCTAGTTTCTTTTTGGAGATTTTGAACGTATCTTTAGCCTGATCCTCGTCCATCCACAACCAAAGGCCCATAAATCGGGCGTCTTTAAAGTCAAACCTTCGTGAATGAGAGTCGAAATAAATCCTATCCCAGGGGAGTTGATTCGCCCTTATCTCTATTGCATCGCCCCTTCTGCTTACGTCGGCCATTACCCCGCCATAGCCCTCTACAAAGAAGTCCTCGGCTACGTTTAACCGGGTCATTTGAAAATCAGTGTTATCAGCGACAAACCTTAAGGCGTCTGTTACTACATAAGCGGCGGATTCGTGCTTTTTCGTTCTGGGAAAGGCTTTGGGGTCAGACTTACGCATTTCGTATAGTCCAACAAGTCCTTCAACCTTGGGTTTGATTCTGTTTACTACGATAGCAGCTTGACGCCTTTCGGCTAATTTAGCCTCTTGTTCGGCAGTCCACTGCTTATGATCGAAGTAATCTCTGCATTTCTGAGAAAGACGACGAGCGAGGTCGGTATCTCTAAGGAATTGTTCAACTTGCTCTTTGGGAGTTGCCACTAAGAAGTCATCCAGTTGTTTTCAAGGTCTTCCTCGAATCCATAAGAGTCAGATACCAATTTTAAATGGGGCGCTGAAGGAACTACTGCTCCGTGCATATTATCTAGTATTCTACCAAATAATCCGCATACGTCCACCTTATCATCATACTTGGCTTTAGGGAAGCGTACTAATTGACTTACCAAGTCCTCAGCCCACGCTACTCCAGAGGGTAGATAGACCTTCCCCATCTTGGCCCTGGCCTGGAAAGACCGGCACATAGTGGGCTTATCCGCGACTGTGGGTAGCCAATCCAAAGTAATGTACTCCCTTCTTTCCATCATTCTCTTAGCCAAAAAGGGCTCGATAGACTTTCTAATCACCCCAGATTCAGAGGCCCACATGATAGGTTTATGCCTTTTTACCAGATCAAGTTGATGGTCAATCCACACATCAGCCGTAGTCTGACCCGACCACCAATCTAGTAAATAAAGATCATCATTCGAGTCCACCCCGGCTATACCTAATTCGGTATAATCCCCCTTACCCTCGGAAACCGCGTAATCAGAGGCCCCGTACTTCCTTAAATGAGTTGGAGCTTGGTCATACCATCTAAAATCGTCAATAGAGAAATAAGCATTATCATCGGGGATTGGATTACACAAATACTGACAAGAGAAGTCATATATACCGGAGAACTTCTTATCATCTAGATATTCCTGAGAGAACAAAACAGGCTCACCAGAGGACAACCCATCCGCTGTAGCGGGGTGTATACGAGGTTTAGCACCGCCCCTTTCGATAATCTCCGAATAAGTATCTCCGTCGGCGTAGAACGTCCCTGCGTACCTTGCATGACCCCCCTCAGAGCCTAGCGAAAGAGATAAACCCCACGCCTGTGTGGTCTTTTTGATCATCTCGACACTACGTGCAGACTCAAGAGTAACAACGTCATCATAAGAACGAATAACATAGTGCATACCAGTAGGCTGTCCATCCACTAACCCAGAAGCCTCTACAGTAGCCTCACGGGGATTGCTTTTCCTCTTTACGACAATACCCCCATCCTCAGACCACTTAGGAGATTCCTTGCGAGGGTTTTGATATAAAATATCAGGAAATAACACCTTCAGTTCAGCATTATCCTCAAATTCAGTCTTAATCTGATTTAGAAACTTCTTAGCAGCAGGGCGGTTAAAAGAGAAAATACCAATAGTAACCTCCCTCCCCTTCCATTCATCCAAAGGTTCATCACCATGAGAGGCTAGAATATCCTGAATGTTCTTACCAAAGGTAATTATCGTGGACTTGTAGTGCTCACGGGACCATATATCAATATAACCATTTGGCCCTTCCTGAACCTCACGGCACCTTTGAAATATCCACTCCCTCTGAACATCCTCCCTCTTCAGGGCATACCTCAGTAGAAAGTAAAGGTCGATCCGGCACAATAACCTCTCCAACGACAACCTCTTCTCGTCCGGCAAACTCAGCAAGTAAGCTAAAAGCTTGGGATATTCCGAGAGCTTTTTGGGCAGTATCTCCAAGCTCGACTGTCTCAACTGGCTTTCCATCTAATCTCAACCCCACCTCTTTAACAGCAAATTGAAAATTCGGATTATTCCTATCCTGAGCAGATTCTACCACCTCACGAGCAATTAAATACAACTCCTGGGCCTGATCAACCTTACCCTTCTTACTCAAAGCCCGGTCAATAGCTGCCTTCCAGGGCTTTAACCTATTACTCTTGGCAAAGTTCTTAACCCTATCTGGATTGGGAGCAACAGTACCCTTCAACAACCTACCATTAGCATCTCTGTCTGCCATAGTGTCTCCTAAAAAAATAAAATTCTAAAAAATAAAATAATTATATCTGTGAGGTGTAATGATTATATCAGCGGACCCCCATACCGCTTCTCTCGGGCCCTTACCCCCCTAGATTGTGGGTTTTCAGATAAGGGCTTTCTAGGCTATGCCAAAGCATTGATTATACAGCTGTTTTGCTCTAACTCTGGGCCTATTTATAGCTACCGTGCAGTATTACTGCCAATTGTTTGTATGTGGCTGAGATAGGCTGTAACAGCACTAAAACAGACCATTTCAAGGCTAATCTAGGCTGCATTCTATCGTGGTAATTATTAAAGCATTGAATGGTATTGGTTTTGTATAACGCTGTTATATGTTATTGGGTTAATGCTTTGTTGGCTTCTTAGCATTGATTTAAGGGCTGTTTGTTGGGGACATAGAAACCTTAAAGGCTAAGATTTGTTTAGCTCTGGGTGTTGCTATAGCGCGGCTGGTGTTGATGTATCGAATAGGGGTTTCTGTTTACCGGGTTTACGCATAGTCCGGCAAGGCATTCTTAACTCTCAGGTATCGTTGTCTGCTGGGTTTTGCTTTATTCCCAGCCCTGGTGCCCATCAACTCAGTATTGAGATTGTATCATGATTGCATGGGGTGATTATTGCGGGCAAAAGAAACCCCGAATTAACGGGGTTCCGGTAGAACTGGTTAATGGTTAGAAGTTTGCCGCAATCACCGCATCATAACAGCCAGCCTCAAATGTGAGCTGCGCTCCGGCTTTCCAGTTAGTGTTTAGGTCGTTGGCCCTGTCCTTTAGTACCTGTGATCGGGCTTTCAGGTTTTTCAGTGTAGGCCGATTCTCGCCGTTGAATATATATCCCATTTGAGTATTGAATGCCTGATATGCGAAGCTGCCTTTTTTGTGTGGATTCTGTGGTCTTTTCATTGTTCTAGTCTCCCCGTCCAAGCCATTTAGTGAGTGTGTTCTCGGCATGTGATTCGCTATCCACGCTGAATGTATCGTCGATATTGCCATTATAAAAGCAGGTTAGCTCATGCTTCGCCGGATTGTAGATGGCACTGTCTTCCGGCTTGCCATTGTGTGGCATTTCCACGTTTTCATCGTCAAAGAAACTATACATGTTATTCCCCTGTTGTTGCGTTGATTTCGGTCAGTAAACCATAGGTCATATTATAATGTCAACACATTTAGACGAATTGCAGATTATAATCAGGAACGGCCGTAGCAACTTGTGGATCTTTGCATTTTACTTTGAAATAGACAGCTTCAGAATGCGTACCATCTGTTATCACTAATTTAACAGATGAACTGCCAGATTCACTTGTAGTTAAAATTGCACTTGCTACGTTACTCGCCAGGGCTTCAGTGCCAATGGAAACACTACCGGACTCTACACTCCAGGTCGCAGTTGTTACCGTGCCATTATCATCTGCCCAAGGGCTGCAATCGACGGAGATAGCTTTAACATCGCCCTTGAATTGGAGAATTCTTCTAACTTGCTGCCTGGTTTCGTCTAACAGGTAAAATTTAGTCATATCAATACCTTACGTTAATTTATCCTTGCCTAAATACTATCACATTTGAGATTAAACTGATACTAGAGCTATTTGTGTTGACATCTTGAAAGTATACCTGTAGTTTCCAGTATTGAACCAATCAACTACAGGAGCAAGACAATGAACAAATACGATAAAGAATGCGACGCAATTGAAGCAATAATCGACCAGTGCGGTGGTATTGCCGGATTAATGGATCGAATAGCCTGCGTGTGCAGCACTAAAGCTGACCATATCCAGGCAAACTACGCTGTAGACTCAAATGACGACCCGTTAGCTAAGCACTGGGATGAGGTACATAAGATTAGTGCAGCGAGGCAAATCCTGAAGCAGTATCTATGATAGGGGTACTCGTTAAGAGTGTTGCTAAGTTGTCTGACTAATCAAATGGTGTTTGCGCCTATTTTCTCGATCTATCAATTAAAGAAGAAAAAGCGCCAGGAACACTCTGTATCGAACAGGTTTAAACCACTAACCACAATCATACCCTAAGCCCGTTAATTCGGGTTTTTGGGTGAACCCAATCAACTGGAGAACAATATGAAATATCTATCTAACTACACCGAAAACCTACAAACAGAACTATTCGGGTCTGCCGGCGCATTTTTTGCTTTTGGTGAGAAACAGTTTAATGAGCAAAAGCAGGAAAATACCCGCTATGTATCGCTTGGTGCTGGCATGATCTGTCCTAAACCTAACGTCGATGCGCTAATTGAAGGGCTTGAATCAATCAATGCTAACGGAATTGCCGCCGACATAGCCGAAAATGGCATTAAGGCTATTATCCATCGCGAGCTGGCTAATCATGAGGCGCAAATCACCTATGACATTAGCGATACCGTAGATAAATTAGCCGATTACCCTGGCATTACGCCAGAAATGATACAGGCCGAATTCCCAGCATACTATCAACATTGCGTTGATAATGATTACTTCTAGGGGGTGTTGTGATGAAAACAATCAAGGTTAGATTTATAGCAAATAATTCGGGCAATTGCCGGGATGAATACAGAGAAATTGGCCGCAATGGGCGGAAAATTATTAAATTTCATCACCCAGATCCAGATGGTCGCACATGGTATAGCGCCGACAATAAAATATGGGAGCCAGACTGCCCCTATGATATGAATAGAATTCAATTCGAGGTAATAGCATGAATAAAATTACGGTAACACCAGAATACTGGGATCACGCTGGGGCTATTAAATACCACTATGTCTCCAAGATTGGCCGCAGGCTTGCCAATGTGGGCAGAGTAGAGAATGGCATTGTTCACTTGTGGGCTATAAATGGCTAATGAGGGTAAAAGGGGCTAAGTTATGAACATAACATCCAGAAACATATCAAAAAACAGATCCAAAATTGTTGCAACTACAGCTAGATGGGTAAGGGTTTATCAACAACCACTACGCCGGCGGGGCTATGTTAATTCACTATATCGCCGGCTTGTCAAGCCAACTGCCGCCGGCATAACCATTAACTACAACCAGTTATAGGAGGGGCTATGCACACTTACATAGAAATCGACTCGGGGCTCTTTACCGTCGGGCATTATTCGCCGGCTGGGGAGTTTGAGCCAGAATCAGACCACACAAGCCGAGAAGCGGCGGGGAAAAGGGTTAATTACCTAAACGGGCAATTTGGTTTAGTTAGTGAGGCAAATCATCAAAACTCATGGATGTGTTCTGTCAGGTCTACCACATCAAGTAACTGCGCAGGGGTGAAATGAGAGACATAAGGAATATCTCTTTGATCTAATGGTGACGGTTCTATTCCTGCTATTAATCTCATTTCTCTCTCCTCTAATTCACAAAGTTTGTTAGTCCTGCTAGTACATCACCATGACACGCTTTTGGTTTACAAAAGCATACTAATGTTTTATCTCTCAGTTCTGGAAGGTCGTTAATGAGGGCAGGCTCTTTCATTATATATCTTCTGTACTTCTCAATAACTTGCTCTCTATTTCCATCTCTTCCTATAACATATGGGTTGCCCCATTTACTTCCTCTTCCAATATATACTTCATCAGAATTTCCTTTCTTATTAGCAATATGAATTACATTTATCATTTCTTTCGCCTCATTTGCTTGGTGGCCTTTTTAAAGGCATTTACATAGGCTCTGTAACTTCTCTTGCCGGGGTATTTTGTCTTTTTCCACTGAGATTCAGTTAGCATAATATTGTCCAAATATAGCAGCCAATAAGACTAATACACCTATCCCCACCCAGACCCATGCCTCAAGGCGGTTAGATTCTTTCTCCTTAACTATCTGCTCGGTTGACCTGGGTTTCATCTTTCTTCTCCGTCAACAATGCCCGTTTGTGACCATTTAGGCTGATATGTCCTTCCTCGACAATAACTCCAGCGTCGATCAGCTCTTTTACCCGGCCTGTTACACGGTTTATCTCCCAATCCAGTGTCTTTGCTATGCCCTGCCTCGTTACTCCGCTAAATTGCCGGATGACAGACAATACGTTAGCCCTGGACCTGGGTAGTGTATCAATAATATCTTTGTATGTTTCAATTGAGTGTTGGTGCATCTTTAATCTCCGGTCTATATTTTTTAAGCAAGAACCAGTAATTAAGAAGATAAACAAACATCCCCAGGTGCCTCTGGTGTGATTCGGCATCCCATTTATGAATTAGGACAATAGAGGGGTCTGCTCTGTCTACAAAGACGCTAATTCTGATGGGTGTTAGGAACTCCAACCCATTAGCATAGGCAGAGAGTTGCATTCCATGTTCGTCATAGACCAGTTTTGCGGGATCCTTTCCTTTTAGATTGTCCTTGGTCTTGAAGTCTACAACTACGCCATTAGCGTATAGGTCTATCTTCCCCCCATATCCATCCTCAGAACAGAACGAATCCTCGGCTACCCACTCCCTACCCGGCTCTAATGCCTCTAGGGCTTCCTGTACGGCCCTGTAAGCCACGTTATCATCTTCCCCGAGAAATCCCTTCTCTATGTCTGCGTGTATCTCTGTACCCCTCTCAGCGGCCTCTATAGCCTGCTCCTTGGAGTCCTGTTTAGCCCTTGCCATAAAGTCATCTAGTGACTCACCCTCGTTTTTAGGGAGGGTTAAGGCAGCCATGAGGGCTTGGTTGATCTTCCACACCTCCAGGGCGGGCTTTGCAGCCACACCCAGGATAGTGGTCACGGAAGGTACAAGATTCTCCTTCCTGGCATCTCGAAGGGTGGTGTTACGCTCCTTCCCATTAGCCCCTATGACGGTATAGCAGGGACTTCCCTTCTGGTCATACCAGTGGGTTCCGCCTTCGCTTGCTCTAGCCATCAGAACGGCACATCGTCATGTGGCATTGCGTCTAGCTCTGCTGCTGTTGGGTGTGGGGGTGCGATTGGAATAGCTGCCTCCTGTCTGGGAAGGTCTACCCGAATAGCATCCACCATATCATCACCAAAACTTACCTTGGTTCGGAACAGAAGTATTACTTTTCCAGGCCACGTATCGCTCTCAGACCCATACAGGCTTGAGATGGTAGTAGCGTTGGTCTTATTAAGAGTGAGCTTTTTCTCAGTCTCGTTAAAGGTCAAGGCAAGTTTGTGTGTATCAGGATTGCCGTTCTTCCCGTCGAATATGACTTCCTCGGTATCCTTGATAGTTAATTTATAGCTCTTTCCCACCTCAAACTCATCTGCCTTCAAATAGTTTGATTCTGACTTGTAATAAGTATTAACGTCCATAGTTCAATTCCTCTGGTTGCTGTTCTGCGAATAATTCGATTAAGTAAATACCATTCCATTCGCATCGGTACTGTTTCCACTCCTCAGAGTCTTTAATGAAGGGATTCTCGTCGATCCCCAATCCCTCTCTGAAGTCTTTTCTTGCCTGTGCTACTGGATGTAAATCGTTCATAGGTCTATCTCCTCGTCTGGGGGCGGGGGTTCCTGGTTGGCTATCCTCATTTCGTGTTTGGCAAGGTCTTCTATCAGGTTTTCCCTGGCTTGTTTCCAGGTCTTCCCCCATCCCATATCTATATATTCGTCATCGCTATACGCATGGGCTATAAATGACTTGGATAGTTCTGGGTCATACTCATACTTAATTGTGTATTTCACCATTGACTCCTTGGCTGAGTTTCCTCTATAGGCTCAAACCCGCCTGTTTGTACTTCTTTGGGTTCGAGGCGTCTTATGTGGTTGATAATGTCCCTACCCAGCGCAGCCCAGACTGCGAATTCTGTCCCCTCGTCCATCTCCTCGCCGTGAATGTTCAATATCTCACGGAGATTACTTGAGGCGTTGGATTTTTCTCTGGCGAGTTCCCAGATCAAATCACCCAGGTTTGGGATTGGTTCTAAACGTGCCTGTTCGATTGTTGTCATGGTCGTTTCCTCTTGTTGACATAGATAGTCTCATGTGCGACACTCGTTGTCAACACTCAAAGCAACACAATGGTAAAGAAACATGACCACAAAAGAAGCGAAGGACTATTTCAACGGCCCAAAAGGACTAGCTAGCGCCCTGAATATATGGCCCACGGCTATCTCCAGGTGGGGCAGGTACCCGCCCAAGTTGCGTCAGTTTGAGCTTGAAAAACTCACCAAGGGCAAGCTAAAGGCGGAAGAATGAAAAGTCTAACCAGGGGCAGGGCCATACACCAGATGTGCAAAGAGTGCCTGTACGACCCCATAGGGGGGCGCGGAACGTGGGTGCAACAAGCTGAGGCTTGTACGCGTAAGATATGTCCTCTTTTCCCATATCGTCCAAAATCACGCGCTTCCGCTACTGTACGGGTGCAGAATGGCCTATAAGTGGAAAGGGCCAAAGATGAGAATTTGCAGGGCTTGCGGCAAAAGAAAAGAGCTTGTCGAATTTTATAAGCTCGCCCACAGAGGTCCAAACGTAAGAAGGCGGCAATGCAAAAAATGTGTATATGCTCGTAATTTGCTTTACAGAAGAAAGCGTTACCGCACAGATAAAGAGAATAAACAAAAGATGCTTGCCAGGGCGCGGAACTATAGAGACAAAAATATAGAGAGGGTTAGGGCTACAGACTCCTTGCGAATAGGCACCTCTTTGGGTATTAAGGATATACCAGAGGCATTAATAGAGGCGAAGATACTACAATTATCAATTTACCGAGAGCTAAAACGGAGAAATGTATGAAAAACATAACAGAACTAAGAGATGAATTAGCTTTAATGTTTGACCAGTTAATAAGTGGTGATCTTGAGCCAAAAGCGGCAAAAGAGCTAAATAACGCCGCTGGCAAGATAATCAACTCATGCAAGGTTCAGCTTGAATACCAGGGCTTCAAAACCACAACCCCAGAGATTAAGTTTCTTGACGGGGAATAGAAGAAAAAGACGCTGCAAGGGCTGTAAAGATTATTTTCGACCCCTGGAAGACGATTCAGACTTTATTTGTTGGTGTTCTGTCAGGTGCAAAGAATCAATCTGGAAGAAGTCCCTACTAAAGAGTAAGACCGACAGAGAAAAAGCAGCAAAAAGAGAACACAACGAGAGGAAGAGGGATTTAAAGCCCCTTTCTCATTGGCTAAGACTCACACAGGCGGTTTTTAATGAGTACATCAGGAAAAGAGATAAAGACCTACCCTGTATTTCATGTGGAACCACAAAGCCCGTCCAGTACTGCGCTTCTCACTTCAGAACCAGGGGTGCTGCGGGGCATCTCAGATTCGATGAAAGGAACGTACATAAAGCCTGCAACAAGCGATGCAATCTGGAGCTTAGCGGTAATATTGCGGGATATAGACCCGGCCTTATTGAAAAAATCGGATTAAAGGCCGTAGAGGGGCTGGAAAACGACAACTCTACGAAGAAATGGACAAGAGAAGAACTAGAAGAACTGCGAAAAAAGTACAGAAAGAAAATAAAGGAATTAATTGTTGACCATTGATTATTATTGTTTTAAAGTACGGGGACTGTATAGGATTCCCCTTAAATTTTCTTATATAGTGTTGATTGATGTTCAAAGCCTTGAGGGGGTCTAATTTGGCCCCCTTGTTTTGAAACATCGCCGGGAGCTTACCAGGCTTTACGGATCAGATTAAATGGAAATCGTTTCCAACAAGCATGACGACAGATTATATCACATTTAGCTTAGAAGATATGAACACCCACCTGACAGAGCGTCAGGTTAAGAGAGTCGTGCGTCTGCATAATAGAGTTTTACGTGCAGTTGCGGAAAATTCCAAATCTGATTCTAGCCCCAAGCAACCGGCCCGTGACGAGGAAACAGCGGCAGCGGCAAATGCGTAGAAAATCCGGGCAATGTTTGACCCCTTTATACCCCGGTCACTAATGGGAGCCTGATGTGGGCTGCTGACAAGCAGAAGGAACTGAGTACCAGTTCAGAGTAGAGGTCAGGAGAGACAACCTGTACCAACCTGATAGTGGGAAAAGGGGTAATAATGCCCGTAAATAGGAGAAGCAAATGACTGAAGAAACACAAGAACCTATCAAAAAAATACAATACCCCGAGTGGTTTAACAACTTCTGGAAGTCTTGTAACGATGCCAGAACACGATCTTTAGGCAGTAAATACGAGGCTTTTGGGGCATATAACTCAGTAATTCCTAGATTAAAACCACAAGATACCGCTTTTCTGGTAGGATGCTTTGTAAAACAGGCACTTAATATTCGTGAAATCAGGAGTAATGGGGGGTGGATAGAGAACCACCCAGACTTATCAAGATGGTTACGCCGGAGGTATTGGGAGAATGAAATCAGTCAACCAGAGCCTACAGATGTTATACCACGATCAGATCAACGAAAAGCCGCAGCAGCCCGAAGGTATTTCGAAGAAGATATGGGCGAGAGTGTGGAGCCGCTTAGAAGCCGCCAAGCTAGTCTGGGAAGAATTGGACTCATCGACATCGGCCTACTGGAAGAGTCGTCTTGACGATTACTCCGAGGAAAGCCTTATGGGGGGGTGTGACCTAGCAGACCAGTGGAAGGGCAACAAATCCAACTTCACATTAGGGATTTTCACTAGTATGTGTCAAAAACCCAGAACTCATGCCTCTCACAAGCCATTTACTCCAATTGAAAGCCAGCCAGCTAGTAAGGAAATTGTAGAATTTTACCGAAATCAACGTAAAGCGAGGGTAGGATTTTGAAAATATCACGCATAGAAAAGAACAAAAGGAACAGGGCGCGCTATAAGTCCAGAATCAGGATATACCAAAGGGACTGTGAGTACGAGTTCTGCCAAAGCCCCTTTGAGACTACCTATAAAACCAAAAAATACTGCTCATCTGCCTGTGGAACCTTTAACCGTAGCCTCAGAAAGAAACTACGCCAGGAGGGGGCTGCCATTGAAACCCCCCAGGCTAATTATCAGGTTGACCCCAACGCAAAATTCAATGAGGAATGGTTGTTAAAGCCCCTCAGCAAGAACCCCGATCCTTTAGTAGTGACGTATCGTTCATGAGGATCAAGCAGTGTTTACCGTATGACCCAAGATTATTGGAGTTTTGCGAGAACGAAAACCAACTTCAGACCTATAAAACCTATGGTGAGTCTGGGTCGATAGTCAATGAAACCGCTAGAAGATTAGATAAAGATTCAAGCGCAGTCAGCAAGATCGTTAGAGGAATTCAGGACAGGGGCAGGGCACAGTTTGGCTCGCTAGATTGGGATGATGAGGTAGGTGAGATAGTCCAAAGACCCCTTAAAATCCTCTTTTTTGACATCGAATCGATGTTTTCAACTGTAGCTACCTTTCGGTTTTACAATCAGAATTTCGGACATGACAATGTATTAGAGTATGGATACATGATTTCCTTCGCCGCTAAGTGGCTGGGGACTGAGGAGGTCATTTACGAGGAATGCCGAGATAAGAGAGGCAGAAATAAGACCCTCGTTAAGAAAATGTTGGCACTTTTCAGCCTCGCTGACGTCATAATCGGCCACAACGGCCGAAGTTTCGATATTAAATTTGTGAAGGGCGAGGCCCTAAGACACGGACTAGACCCCCCCATCCCTTTTAAAATAGTAGACACCCTTGCTATTGTGAAGGAGGAATTCAAACTCCCCAGAAACTCTCTTGAGTATGTAGCAGAGCACGTAGGGGTCACTCCCAAGTCCAAGCACAACAAGTTTCCCGGCATCATGCTGTGGAAGGAGTGCAAAAAGGGCAATCCCGAGGCATGGGAGGAGATGAAACTCTATAATATTCTGGATACGGAAATTCTCGAATCTGTCTATTACAAGCTCAGGGCCTGGAGCACCAAGCACCCCAATTTGGGTATTTTCTCGCTAGAGAATATCCCTATGTGCCCGAAGTGTCAGTCTATCGACCTGAAAAAGATCAATTCCATCCCCACCAATACCCAGGAATACGATGGGTACAGATGTAATAACTGTGGTGGGATAGCAAGAGGCCCGAGAACCATATCACCTTTAGAGAAGCGGAAGGCAACCCTTAGAAATGCGACCTAAATATACATATTCTGTCTGCGATTCCAGGGATTCCAGGGAGGCTTTCCTCAAACGAGCCAAGGAATTCATGGAGGAGCATGAGTATGTTGAATGGAGATGGACAACAGACCGGGAGCGCACTCCAAAGCAGCAGAACGCCATAGAGGTCTTTTGTAGAGAGGTTGCAGAGAGGTTCAACGGGGCTGGGTATTCGGTTAAGCTTGTCCTAGAGGAAGTCTCTAAGAAGGATATACCCTGGACACAGGCAGGCGTTAAAGAAATTATTTGGCGAAATGTCCAAAGAAATATGGTAAAAAAAGAATCTACGACCAGGCTCACGACAAAGGAGGTTAATGAGATTTATGAGGTTATCAACGAAAGCGTATTATCAGAGCTTGGCATTTATGTCCCATTCCCAGAGAAAGACAGGTGAAAGTCTTAGACCTGTTCTCGGGAATAGGAGGTTTTAGTTTAGGGCTAGAACGCACGGGTGGATTTGAAACGATTGGATTTTGTGAGATTGAGCCATTTTGTCAGAAAGTATTAAGAAAGCATTGGCCGGACGTACCCATTTATGAAGACATACGGGAATTGAATGAAAAGGTTGTGGCAGACACCAACAGCAGCAGATGCGGCGAACCGAAAGTTTTCAGTGAACAGCCGCGGCGAACCGAAACTATCGGCTCAAGCCAAGCTGGGGTATCCGACAACCGGAAAGAATATGGAGCCAGAAACGCACCAAGCCCAATCCATGCAGATGTCATTACTGGGGGATACCCATGCCAGCCATTCAGTACAGCCGGGAAGCGAGGCGGCGATAAAGATGACCGTCACCTCTGGCCGGAAATGTATCGACTTATTAGAACTATCAGGCCGAGATGGGTTATTGCCGAGAATGTTGCTGGACACATCAGTATGGGGCTCGACACTGTGTTATCTGACTTGGAAGCCGAAAACTACGCCTGGTGGACGTTTGTTATTCCAGCTTGCGCCGTCGATGCCAAGCACCGGAGAGACAGGGTATGGATACTTGCTACCAACACCGAATACCTGCGAGGCACCAAACAAGAACGCGAACACCAACGGGCTGAAAAGCCTGACAGAAGTAGCAAAGACGGATTGGGTGCCGGGACAGATGTTTCCGACACCACGGGCATTAGAGATAAGAAATTCGGACAATCATTTAGCGGAGAGAACACAACCGCACAGGTGCGGCCCAGGCGGGTTAACGAGCTTTGTTCAGTGGGAAATGGCGGGACGCCCAGCAATGTGGCCCACACCAGTACAAACAATGCACAAGGGCAGTTCCAAGAACTCAATGGTGAGGAAGTCAGGGAAGTCCCAGGAGAACGACAGGCTGGACTTTGCGGTGGAGCGCGGTTCTGGGAAGCTGAACCCGCAGTGGGTCGAGTGGCTGATGGGATACCCCGTAGGGTGGACAGACTTAAAGGGCTCGGAAACGCAGTAGTGCCACAGATACCCGAGATTATAGGAAGGGCAATATTAGAGGCAGAAAATGAGCCCAAGACTCCGACAATGGTATAGAGCTGTAATATTTGTTTCCCTGGTATTCGCTTTGGGGGCTGGGGTAGCTCTGTGGGGAGGTGTATATCTTTATAGAGCGTACACATTACCAGAACGTGTCGAAATAACCAGCAATCGTGTAAACGACCTCGTAGACAACCTTAGAGAGCCGGTAATAGTCTGCAATCAGGAAGTCAGTAATAACACCTTGAAGATAAAGTGCTGGGAAGAGGGAGACATGTGGGGGGAATGGATGCTCATATGGGAGCAGGAAGACGGCACCCCACTGACCTCGTACTGGTCCCTGGCCGGGGCGATCGGCTGGCCTTTTGCTAATAATCCTGGATCAGTGACTATAAAGTTCAGATCAGAGAGCCTAAGAGAGGCTGAGTTAGTAGTAGTAACAGACACAGACCTAAGAGACTGTACAACTGAAAATGGATGCAAGAGGGTGATAGTGCAATGAAGATAGAACTAACCATAGAGCAGGAAGACGACATTTACATCGCAAGAATGAAAGATATTATCGAGATGGTTGAAAACGACGAACTGGGACTCACCAAGGAAGAGACAAAGGAAGCATTAAAGGCTTTTGAGATTGTGAGGAGACTATGAAAGTAGAAATTAGTCCAGAGAGCTGTGACGAGATCATCAAACAGGAGTTGGGGTGGTGGATTAACAACTTATCCTCAGATGACTGTAGTTATGAGTCCTCATCCAAAGAGAGGGCGAAACTACTCAAAGCCTT